>JAEEGL010340308.1_pt1 | contig 22542 bp, 23 predicted proteins | sample 9134231 | NCBI WGS metagenome assembly JAEEGL01 (sample SAMN16246548, study PRJNA631951) | gut metagenome | biome: gut microbiome; feature: rumen; material: fiber-attached | host: Bos | place: Iran: Karaj | collected 2018-10
ATTTCGTGCCTTGATTAAAGGCATGATCGACAACGACGCGCAGGCCACTGTGCGTAACCTTGAGGCGGCCCATGTAGGTCGCAAGACACGGGACCGTTTTTTAAAAGCGAAGACAGTGTAATAGCCCTCTGGCAGGGCTACGTGATGATTCGTTACTTCCTGCAGAAGCCCGGCCTCAGCTCCTATCAAAAATGGCAACTGATAGCCAAGGTTCTCGACAGCCTGGAGCACGACTTCCTGGAAGCCTTCCCCAACGAGCCGCCCATCTTCCTCCAAGGCTTCCGCGAAACCCTCTTCGAACTCGTAATTAAGACATAAAAACAACAGCGGGAGCTCCAACCATGAAGCTCCCGCTAGAAACAAAAATACCCAGTGAGGGTAGGTCCAGATACAAAAAATCTGCTGCTTGTCGGCATTAACTACGACAAACAGCAGAAAACTCACTCTTGCAAAATCAAACGGCTTATTTAGTACCGTATTTCTCTACAGCTTCATAATAGGTATCCAATGAGCCGATGTCAAATCGACCAGCACTCATGGGCCAAGCATGCATGGTGGTATGTTCTACCAGATAATGTGCCAGATTGCCTGGGGCATCTTTCCCACAGCCATTCTCTACAGAATGACGCACCAGTTCCAAATCTTTCTTCATATAAATGTAGAATGGCGGTACAGCCCAATGGCTTTTGGGGACTTGTGGTTTCTCCTCCATACCAAGCACGCAATTATTCTCATCGAGTTCTACTACGCCTGTGCGTTGCAACTTCTCGATAGAAGGCTGCTCATGACACATGATACATGATGTTTGCTTAGCTTTTGCAAAATCCACGAACTCCTGGAAAGAAAAAAACAACAGATTATCGGCAGCCACTACCAACAGATCATCGTCAATCCCCAACTTATCCATTGCAAATAGCAAATCACACACAGCTCCCAAGCGAGTTTCGTTGGTTTCTGTTCCATCATCTACTATCGTAACAGGCTTAGCATAATGCTGTTCTGCTGCCCATTCCTCGAAAATGTCTGCAAACCGATGATTGGTTATGATGATATGTTCATCAATCTCTGGAATCCTATCGATATCATCCAACATTCTACCAAGAATCGTATTCTCACCAATCTTCAGCAACGGTTTGGGGAAGTTCTTCGTTAGTTCTCCCAATCTGGTAGCATATCCAGCTGCTATAACTACATTTTTCATGTTTCTACAAATCTAGCACCATCATCACTCTTACAGAAATACACTTGGAACGTATCCTTATATTGAGGGAACTGTTCTAGGTATTTCGTAGTTATCTCTTTCTCTATATTATCTTTCTTTGTAGGATCAACCAAGGCAATACAGGCTCCTTTGAAGCCAGCACCGCTAAATCGACCACCATAAATGCCATCGGTAGTCAGCATTGCATTATAGATAGCAATAAGTTCAGGTGATCCACATTCATAATTATGAATACTACTCTCACAACTTGCTTTACTAAGACTTCCGAACCACTCCAGATTTCCTGTTTCCCAGGCTGTGATACCCTCTCTTACACGCTTATGTTCACTAAAGAAGTGTTCTGCTCTACGAGCAAAACGAGGGGGCATTTTATCTCTGTGTATCTTAAACATATTTTCACTCACGTCACGGAGAAAAGTCTTATTCTGTTCCTTGAGTGGAATATTCTCGTAGGCCTGCACCAACCATGCAGCTGTCTTGCATTCCGCCACACGGAGATTATAATCACTACTCATTAAACTACGAGTCAATCCGCTAAAGAAGATTCCCAATTCAAACGCTGGCATGTTTGCAGCCTTGGGTATCAGTCTGTACTCATTGCTCTCGCAATCCAACATCAGTAGATGATTCTTCTTTCCTAATGCGATACAAGCCTGATCCAAGAGACCATTATTCAGCCCGATATACTCACGTTCAGCCTCACTGGCAATTTTCATTACCTCAAAGGCTTCAAGCTGGATGCCATTAGCTTTAGCAAAGGCCATCACATAAGCTATTAGAACCGCAGCGCTACTACTCAATCCACCAACAGGGATTGAACCTTTTATGGTGCCAATAATCCCCGTCTTCAATTTAAAACGTTTCTGCAAGGCAAATTTTGCACCTCTGGCATAATCACCCCAATCACCCTGTCTCACCAACGAAGGTGTAGCGATATCAAATGCCACATCACCCGCAAAAGTCTCACTTTTCAGTTTCACAAGGCTGTCTGTAGCCACATCAAACCACAGGTCAATACCCTTATCGATGGCAAAACCTGTCACCAATCCATGTTGATGATCAACATGTGCGCCCAACGTACAAACACGATATGGACTAAAAATATGATATTGCATTAGCCGTAATACTGTTTATACCACTCTGCAAAGTGGCGTAATCCTTCTCTAAGTGTTATCTTTGGTGTAAACCCGAAATCGCGCTCTAAAGCTGTAGAATCAGCATAAGTGGTAGGCACATCGCCAGGCTGCATTGGCACTAATTGTTTGTGAGCCTCAAAATCGTAGTCTTTTGGAAGAACACCTGCACGTAGCAATTCTTCCTGAAGAGTCTGTACAAAATCTAACAGATTCTCTGGTTTTCCTCCACCTATGTTATACACAGCATAAGGTGGTTCTGGTAATCCATCTTCACCCACCTTTTTCTCTGGAGCTTTCTGCATCACACGATAAACTCCCTCAACAATATCGTCAACATAAGTAAAGTCTCTGCGACAGTTACCATAGTTGTAAATCTGTATAGTCTCACCTTTCAACAACTTATTGGTAAATCCAAAATAAGCCATATCAGGTCTGCCTGCAGGCCCATAAACGGTAAAGAATCTAAGTCCCGTTGATGGTATGTTATAAAGCTTCGAGTAGCAATGCGCCATAAGTTCATTGCTTTTCTTAGTGGCCGCATACAGACTCACTGGATGATCCACCCTATCATCTGTACTAAAAGGCACTTTCTTGTTACCGCCATACACACTCGAGCTGCTCGCATAAACAAGATGCTTTACAGGATAATGGCGACAGGCCTCCAATATATTATAGAAACCAATAATGTTGCTCTCAATATATACATCAGGATTCTCAATGCTGTAGCGTACACCAGCCTGTGCAGCCAGATTCACTACCACATCAAACTTATTCTCTGCAAAGAGCTTATCCACCAGTTCCTTATCAGCTATGGATCCTTTCACAAATGTATAATCTACGCCTTCTGGCTTAGCTTTTTCTATCACACTCAGTCGGTATTCCTTGAGTGAAGGATCATAGTAGTTATTGAGATTATCAAGACCTACAATAATCCCGCTTTTAAGTTCCTTAAACAGGCGCAACACCAAATTTGCTCCAATAAAGCCTGCACTACCAGTTATAAGTATTTTCATTTTATTCATTTACGCATAAAGAGATTCTAATATTACTATTTCAGACTGTCTAACGGTATTTCATCTTTAGTATATCATTTATCTCATTCTTAATACGAGGCCCGCTCGGCTTTGCCGCTTGTACCAAAGGCTTCAAGAACCATCGGTCACTGTTCCCAATGGGAGGCAAAGTAAAAGTTTCATTTTTCCACTTCATACACAAGATGTAAAAATTGACGGCATACTATTAACAGAATATAATTATATTTTATTGCTCCCATGATATTCCCCTTCTTTTGATTTCAGAAGGATTACCAGCTAATAAAACAGAAGCTTCCTTTATTCTCTTGCTAACTACAGTGCCCGCAGCCACAACGGAGTTATCTAATATACGAGTTCCTTTTAACAACGTCGCCCTACAGCCAATCCAAACATGATTTCCTATTATAATATCTTTTTCTCTATCTGAATCAGATTTTTTTTCAAGTTCTGTTACTCGATGGAAGTCTGTATCCATTATTAGATTCTCCCAGCTTGTCAACACATTATCTCCAAATTCTATTCGTCGAAAACAAATAATAGTAATTTTTGCTGTATTAACAAAACTATTACCTAAAACGAGATGCCCATTACCACCAACAATTATTCTTGAGCCAGTACCAATATAAGCATTACCTTTTATTTCCAACATGCCACCTACATCCCATATAGATCTTTCATACCTCTTATCAAAGCACCCTACATGTCCAAAACCAAACTTGACACATCCGAACCGTGCCCCCCCCCAACAATAGAAGCCTACCTGAACAATTAGACAAGATTGTATTATATCTAACAAATATGGGAAGGCTAACAGCTTCTCTAAACGGCAACATTCTAAAATTTAAATATATGCTCTTCGGTAAAGACAATATCAACTCTAAATACTTATTCATCTAATTAGTATGGTGTTATTATGCAAACTATATAATATAATTACAATTATCCGTTGTCATTAATATATCTAATCCAGAAAGAGTTATATTCAATCTTTCTCTATACATGACATTCAAATAAACACATTTGTTTCTTAATGAATGAATAATCACTTACGAAATGTTGCAATAACTAAATCTGGATATACTTCCTATCAACAAAATCTTGCACAATTTTCACAATCGCCATAGAAATAGAATCGTCTATGTACTTATAATCTGTACCGCGTTGAATATTTTTTAGAAAAGATACTATTTCATAACGAATTCCTTCTCCATCCAATTGATAAAAATACCGTTTATTATTATTGGGATTCTCATAACGCACTTCAAAATAGTCAGTTTTCCACCATGGAGCCGGAACAAATATATATCCCTTAGTGCCAGAAATAATAAGCTCGCCCTCAGACTTGACACCTTGTCCAATCTTCATAGAAGCAACGCTGTGCGGATAAATAAAAGAGATTTTTGTAAAAAGATCAAAATCAGGAGTTCCTTCCTGTAATCGAGTTGTTATGACTTTATCAGAATAGTCTGTGCCTAACAACTGAAAAATGGGTAGCATTGCCGTTGGTCCCCATTCTGATATTGTGTTCCATATAAAAGGAAAATTTTCAGCCTGTGACATATGCAGGTTACTTTGACTTGTACAGGTAGAATCTACAGAAACGACATCACCAATAATACCACTTTTAACCATAAGAAGCAAACGATAATAAGCTGTTGAATAAGCAGTCTTAATTGAATCCATCAACACGACATTTTCCTTTTCCGCCAGTTTTTTTAGTTCTTTCCATTGAGCGACAGACAATGACAATGGTGCCTCACAAAGTACATGTTTATGAAGCTGTATAGCCTGTTTAATCTGACTATAATGATATTGAGAACTGGAATAAATAAAGACAGCATCACAGTTAGCCAATAGTTGTTCATAATCTCTATATGCAGGCAGAGCCTTCAACTCTTTTGAGAGGAGCTTAGCATCAAGGGAATAAAGCCCACTTACAGTTGCACCATTTACGTATTTGCATTCCATATAAAACTTTTCAAGAGCAGGCAATTCTCCAACAATTCCGATATGAACCGTACGTTCCACAGAACGAATATCAGAACTAGAAATACCCTCTGTTCTGTCAAGATATACCACTTTACAGAACTCATTAAGATAGTCAAAATGACCTTTCCAGTCAGAGCCTACAGTAAAAATATCAATATCATATCGTTTGATATCATCTATTTTCTGACCTTCATACTCTTCGACTATAATCTCATCGGCAATCCCTGTAGCTCGGACAGCTTCTATACGTTCCATCAGGGACTGCTGAGCATTAATTTTCCCTCTTGATAAGTCAAAACTATCAGAGGTAACACCCACGATGAGATAATCACCTAAAGCTTTTGCCCGTTCAAGAAGACGAATATGCCCATAATGCAATAGATCGTATGTACCGTATGTAATGACCTTTTTCATAGCTAAATAAATTTCTTTTCACGCAAATCCAAGAAAGCAGCTATCAACTTATCATAATCATCTTCCGTCAAACACCCTATATGACCAACACGGAAGATAGTATCCTTCATATCTCCACCATTAGGACAAATCCACATTCCATACTCATCCTTAACCTTTAGAAAGATTTCGTAAGCAGATTGTGTTGTGGGATGAAGTGGTGTTACGGCATTCGAAAGGCTTTCTGAAACTATTTCAAAAGGCAAGTTGTGTTCTATCAATTTATCACGAAAATATTTGGCCAAATTAGCACAACGCGCAATTTCAGCATCAGCACCACCCATTGTTTCTATTTCTTTCAAGCGAACATTAATCTGCCTAAGGATTCCTACAGCGGGTGTCCAAGGTGTCTGTCCCCTCTCCATATTCTTAAGTGCCAACTTCAGGTCGAGATACTGGCAACAACACTTATTCTCCCCTACACGTTTCAACGCTGAAGGAGCAAGAATCATCACAGCAATACCTGGTGCACATGCCAATGCTTTCTGAGAACCAGTAATCATGATGCCGGTATTTGTGGCAGTCATATCGAAAGGATCACAGAGGAAGGTACTGATAGTATCAACAATCAAGAAAAGATTATTGCGCTTACAAAAATCAGAAACCATATCGATGTCATAATGAACACCTGTTGATGTTTCATGTTTCTGCATCAAGAATGCAGTATAACCCTTACCCTCGTATGGAGCAAGGTGTTCAAGCGTCAATGCTTTACCATGTTCCAATTTGATCTCTGTGAATGGAATCTCATGGAGCATTAATAGTTCTACAAAGCGTTGTCCGAAACTACCACCATTAATAACTAGAGCCTTATCATTCTTATTGAGGCAATTCATAATGGCGGTTTCCATTCCTCCAGAACCGGAGCATGTCATAAATACCACCTTGCTATCTTCGGTAGCATGAGCAAAATTCTTTATTAATTGCTCATTCTCCAACATTAACTCAGAGAATTCTGCAGTTCTAAAATATGGTACCTGTTCTGCACCTACTGCCAGTACTGATTCACTAGACTGTACTGGTCCAACAGTAAAATTAATCATTTCCCCTTGTATCATAAAAAAACGTTCAAAAAAACGCGAATTCTCTCTTCACTAGAAATACAAAGCCTCATATTGAGATGCTATTTGTTTCCACGTATACTTGCCTTCAGCAACTTCTTTCAACAATTCGCCATTACATTTCCCATTATTCAATAAATTTACAAGCTCGCTACTTGTTTTAAAATAACAAGCATTATTGTTAGTCGTAGCACGATTATATATCACATCATAAGCAAATATTGGTTTTCCAAAATACATTGCTTCTACTAATGATGGATTCGTACCACCGGCACTATGTCCATGAATATAACATCTTGCATTATTTCTTAATACATATAATACATCAAGATCATATTCTGGGGCATGAATAATCAAATTAGGGTATTTTGAATACTTCTTTCTCAACTCTATTCCATATTCACTCCTTTCCCAATTACCTATATAAATTAAAGGTATATTCATTTTTGAGAATGCCTCTAGAATAATATGACAGTTATTCTCTGGCTCTATTCTACAAACAGAAATAGCATATTCATTAGCTTTTACCCCATAGTCACCAAGTATTTCTTGTTGTTTATCCCTATCCACGTTTCTTCTCACATGGTCACCACCATACGCAATCAACTCTGATTGCTTATGATATGTTTCATATACATAATCTTGAATACCTTTGTTGTCAGCAACTATCACATCTGCGAATTTCACCGCCATTGCCTCAGACTTGCGCAAGAACCATTTGGCGAATCTCCCCCATTTGTTTCTTCTATGCTCAAGTCCATCTATATTAACGATTAATTTCTTTTGATTAAATAGTCGAAAGATTGGTAGAAATATACAGCCAGAAACACCAAGCACAAGAGTCACATCATATTTATTACCAGCATAAATCATAGAAGCAATATCATATAAAGTACTCTGTGCACCATTAGCTTTTATGTTTACATATCGAAGATTAGCACCTTTATAACTTAATTCCTTCTTGCTATAAGACTTCTCACTGCAAAAGATTGTATATTTTACTTCTTTTGATGCATTTTCCCCAATTATATTCTCAACTAATGACTCAAAACCTCCATAATTTGCAGGGACACCTACAATACCAATAATTGCAACACTTTTCATTTATTACTCTTCAATTTTCTTAATAAAACGTGCAGGAACACCTCCCCAGATTTCCCCTTCAGGAATATTCTTCGTTACCACAGCACCTGCTGCAACAGCAGAATTATCGCCAATATGAACAGGTTGGCATATTACCACATTAGCCCCTAAATAAACATTCTTACCTATAACCACTTTATCAAAGAACCATTCACGTCTTCCAACCTTCTGTTTAACAAAATGACTAACTATCACACAACGAACAGAAATTGTTGTATTATCTCCGACACAAATCAAATCGGGACGAATTGAATCAAACAAATTGCCACCTCCTATATGTGTATTCTTTCCAACTTTGACACCGGCTAACCTTAACAGGACCCCTCGGAAACAACCTGGCCAAACATTCAACTCTTGTATGCGAAGAAAAAATACAGAAAAAACACGTTTAATAGAAAAGAACGGTATCATACTCATTTCTCATCTTTTTTATAAGCTTTATACAAATGATGATAAACACGATCTTTTTCAGGAGGTAATTCCATGTAATCTCCATACCACTGGCGCAATAACTTATCATATGCTCTAGGAACCTTAAATTGATATTTTTCAAATTGCATCGAAACCAAATCTTCCACATATTCTCTCTTAATAACTGCGAACTTAGGTCTTTCAGCCCAAGTAGCACAACCAACAAAATTACGAGAATTATATGACTCAAAATCAATCATTCCTAGCAACTTATTTACAAAATAGTCTTTACCCATCAATTTGGCATAGTAAAATGCAGGAATCTTAGCCATTCGTTTCAAGAAACCTTTGGTCATACCAAAATGATAATGCTTTCGTGTAGACAAGAATATAAGGCGAGGATATTTGCAGGTTTTCTTTGCAAAATTCCAAGCCTCATCAAAAGTATCTCCCATTCCATCCATCACATATACATCAATAAAAATTCCCATACCACACGATTTCTCATTACATACATCAATCCGATATCTATCATCACACACTCGTGATAACAAATAGGGATAGTTTTTTACACTATTATCAAATAGTTTATATGGATACAATTCTTTCTGATTATTATCAAAATATTTTTTAAATCTTTCATAATCAGGTCGAGGCATTAGAATATCAATATCATCATCCCAAGGTATAAATCCTTTATGTCTAACAGCACCTATCAAAGTACCCCAGGCTAGACAATACCTTAGATTAAGATTATCACAAATATCAGCCACTTTTTTCAACACTTCCAATGAGACAGACTGAATTTCACTCATCGTCATCGCCATGCCATCATCTAACTCTTTCATATTTCTCAATTATTTCAGAATAATATGTATTACGTAATTTAAGTTTCTTGTCATCCAATTTATAACTCAATTTATGAAAACATGTCTGTTTCTTTATATCATTCCACAAAGATTCGTCATATTCATCGAAAAGATGCAATAAAAGAATATGGGGAACTGAATTACAAAATGGAGGTATTCGTTTATAATCATCTTCATAGAAACAACATGCCATGGTAAAGAAATGATGTAGCAAGAAATAATCTATCATCATATCATTCTTCTCCCAATAAGCATACAACAATTCACGAGTCGCTAGTAAGATCCTATTGTTTGTCTTCGCATAAATTAGCCAACTCGACATTAAAGTTGCATGACCATCAGCACCTGGTTTTTGAGTCTGGAAAACGAACAACTCTGAATCTCGTATGGATTGGGGAATATCATTTCCTGTACATAACACAGTTGCATCTAACCATAATCCACCATATTTTATTAACAACTCCAACCTTAACAAATCAGAGAAATGGGTTAACGTAATAATTCCCTTATCCAATTTTTCTATGATGTACGAAGGAAAAGAAACATATTCCGAGTAATTCTCCTTTGTAATTAAGGTAATCTGCCAACCTTCAAAATAACAATTGATAGAATCATAGCACTTCTGTACCAATTCTGGAGCATTTTCAATTCCTTGCCACCAAAACACCCAAAGACACTTTGATTCAATATGTAACAGATTGCCCTTTTTTATATCGCATTTATCTTTTAAAACTTTAGCATACTGCCTCCTTAATTTATTTTGAGTTTTCATCTCAGCAATAAGCCGCAATATTTCCAAAGATTTATTTGCACACCCCAATAGTAAGAGTTCTATTATCGAAATAGGAAGCACACCACACCTATACCATTTTTTGACCAAATTCAGGCCACCTTGGTTCTTAAAATGAACATAAGCATTTTTTATATAATCCATCATTTAAATAATAAAAGACAATGCCAGATAAAATACCACATCACCTGCTAAAACATAGGAGAATAATGCAAAAAGTGACAATACAGACACTAAATAAAGACCTTTAAAAACTCTGTTTTGAATATAATACATTGTAAGCGGAATTTGCAACAACATCACAATATAATAACTCCAAAATATTCTACCACCTCCAGACTCGCCAACCAATGCATTACCAACTATGCCAATCATACTTATCGTAAATACAAGTTTGTTAATACCAGGTTCTAATACATGATCTCTCAGCACATAACAATAGCAGGCCATAACTGCCCCCATAATTAATGCTTTTGTAGCGACACCTCTCTCAATATTTTCAATAAAAAAGGCATTTCTAGTAAATACGGAACCTAATACCATTACAATCGTCATAAAAAGAAATGACGCCATGAGAGTACCTATTGTCATAGCAATTAAATACCTTTGAGTATCTTTTATTCCATATAAGAAATATACGGGTAAAAAAATTAATGAAGAATTATGTATAAGGTAAGCAGAAAAAAGTACGACAAGGAACTTTCTAATATCCTGATTAATTATATAAGGATAGGATAGCGTTAAAATTGCTAAAGACAAATGCTGCCTAACAACGAAGATTGACTGATTATAAGGTATAAGGAGCAATAATAAAACAGAGAAAAATATATATGGAGAGAATCTACAGAATGATTTATAATACAATCCAAACATAACAAATGAATTAATCACAAGGAATATATTAAAATCACTAAAGAACGTGGAAAAAAACTTTTGATACAGCTTAAAACCACGCTCATAATCCGATCCGTCATCCACCCCCGGTTCAAAAAGCACTTCAAAAACCGACTTCTCATCTACATCATGATATACATCCTCATATATAGAGAGGTCTGGAACAGAATAAACATCAATGAGACCATGAATAAAAGATATTAAAACAAGCGTAATAAAACAATAATATATATTCTTCCTACTATAGTCAAGTGGAAGAATATATATTATGATAGCAAAGATAATGCAGAGAATAAAATTCCCAACTAAAACATCCATTTTTTAGTCAATATTTGGCAATCCTCTTAAATCTCTTACAAATTTCAGTAATCCAGTCTTTCTCAAAATACTCCTAAGTGCATTTTTTAACTTTTCATCTTTACCTTTTCCCCACGAATTATTACACATATGGGAGGAGAATTTTGTTGGAATAATTCCTGGCACTCTTTTATCAGAAAAAACATCTGAAGAATAAATTACCAATCCATTTGATAACTCCTGAAAAACAGGAATATACTCAAAATTGTATTTTTCAGCCAAAACCCTAGCAATAACTCGCGGCATAATATTGTAATCTCTTTTAGGTCCTTTTGCATAAAATTGGGCATTATCATAATAATCCAAAACATCTTTGAGCCAATTTTCTCCGGGTTCAGATCCTATTACCGCAGCTTCGACACCGACTAACTTTTCTTTCTTTCCAGACACTCTTGAATATAAGAAATTTGTATGAAACTCTACACTCGTAAATGATTTATGTACTAGAAAAGGATCAAATGATTTATAAACCATCACGTCCGAATCGAGATATATCCCTCCCATAGTATATAAGGCGAAAATTCGTATATAATCAGCACAAAAGGCATATTTCTTTGCCTTGAAGGCAGCCTTCACATATGGATGTGAATTAACGTCAAATCGCTTAGTATCCCATAGCACGATTTGATAGTCTGGCAACATTTTATGCCATGAATCTATACAACTCTTAACAAGTGCTGGATATTCATCACCTGATAACCAGCAAAAATGGATAATTTTAGGTATCATTTCAACAAATAATTACAAATGTAACAACGTCATTCTTTTACTCCGTCTTTGCTTCATCCAATTCGGGAAAAGACGATATAAGAAAACTCCCACCTTCTGTCCTACTAACAGTTTCATATAACAAATATATGACTTCAGTCTATTATACATAACCCTATTGGGCGTATCCACCATCAAGGTTTCAAAAATATGCAGGCGTCTATTCTTTTCCGACACACCAGACATGTCATAACACGAAATAACGAGATTATGCAGTTGCTGGAAAGTCCGCCCCATTCGATATATTGAGATAATCATATTATAATCTGCAGCCAACTTATATTTCAAATCAAATAAAAACCTCTTCGCTACATCAGTTTTAACAAAAGTACACTGGTGATTAAAACCCATTGAATGATGGAGTGGCAGATGTTCATAGAATGGCTCAGAAGGAACCTGGTAGGTGACACCATTCATAACTATAGCAACATCTCCAAATACAACATCTACATTTGAATTGATACGAGCTGCAACATTTTCAAGAGTCTTTTCATCATAAAAGAAATCACCGGCATTTAAAAAAAGAATATAATCATTGCTTGCATACATTATACCCTTGTTCATTGCATCATATATTCCCTTATCCGGCTCAGAAGTCCAAAAAGAAACGCAATATTCATATTTTTTTATCAAGTCAACTGTTCCATCTGTGCTACCTCCATCAATAATTATATATTCAATATGCTTATATGATTGACCTAATACTGATTTTATCGTATCCTCTATAGAAGATATTGTATTATAGCATACAGTTACTATAGAGAAACTAACTTTATTTTTTTGTTCCATATTCTATTCGACTTTCACTATGGGAGTTTCCATCATCTTATCTGTTTTACAATTTACGAATAACTTTGCAGGGATTTCCTCCTGCAATAACGTCTGATGGGATACTTCTTGTAACAACACTTCCTGCACCGATAATACTACGTGCACCGATATGAACACCTTTCAGAATCTGACATCGTGATCCTATCCAAACATCATCCTCAATATAAACAGGAATTGATGGAACATCTTCTTTGAAAAACATTTCCTCTCCTTTTTCCTGTGCATAACTTCTTCTCCGCTTCATATAATCAATCGGATGGGCATCATTATCTATTATAATGCAATCGCCACCTATATTGACATCATTACCTATTTTTACCTGATTCTTAGCCCAAATACATGCTGAACTGATACCTACTCTATCACCTATCTCAATCCTTGCATTTGGGGTCATTGTATAAAGTGCACCTCTAATATTCCGACTGATTGGATTAATTGCATCTCCACTTGTAAAAACGAAGTCATCACCTATGTTTACTTTACCTTGGCCATGTATATATAATTTTCCATAAATACGAACATTCTTTCCGTGCTCCACATTCAAGAACCAAAGCCAAATAATAATCTTGAGATGATGAAGTTTACCACAAAAATTCAACAATAACGAATATATACAAAGAAATAGTCTACGCATGTACATATTATCCAATTTCAACTATCAATGGATGAATATTATTTAAGTATAATTTCATATTATACAATAACTCTCGAGGATTTATAATGCTCCACAAAAAAGACAATATAGACCTATCCTTTTCTGTAGGGTGATGCCTAATTAAGAAGCTAATCCCATAATTTTGTTCCAGATACTTCTTTTTAACCTCTATTCTTGTCAAATAAGAATAATACAAAGAATAAACAAGTTCTTTATCCATCCCCTTCTCTGTCAACAAGCCTGTATCTACTTTAATCCTAGTTAGATATCTTATAGACTGAAAATGGTAAAAAACAAAAGGTCTATCTTCTTTTTTATAAAGGATTACATTCCAAGGAGCAACTCCAGCCCCCCGGTTCTGACAAACATGAACACAATCAAATTTTTCAACAATTTCATCAAGGTATTTTTGATCTCCCCAATGAATACCATCCTCTAAATTGCTACAACATTCCAAACAACGATCACGCCAAAACTCCAACACCTCTATTCCCTTAGGGGTATTTACAAAAGTATTAAACTCTACGCAATACATCCCCATAGTATCTGCCAATAATATATTCTGAATAGGAAATCTATGTGGAGTGACCATAACATCTTTTCCTTCAGCCAACATCTCATCTAACAAGATCTGAGGATCAGAATAGAAATACATATCAGCATCTATGTATGTACATATTTGTTCATTACAATTTTGCAACACATATCTTATGAATGACGAAGAACACGTCCAACAATATTCCCCCATTGGACGATTTGATTTTGCCTTAAGTAATTCTTCATCACCTGCCTCAAAGTCCGACAAACGAATAGGTACATGATATTCAAGATTCAGATCTGATAATACCTCATAGCATTTATCATCCATGCAAAGCACATATAATTTAAAGTCCTTTGCACATTCACAAAGAGAATCGTAGAGTACAAGTCCCTTATCCAGATATAAACTATTATATAGGGTACAAAGTATTGTTGTCATCGGCTTACATAAAACTATTTAATGCATCAATCACTTTATCCGCTTCTGCTATTGAGACTACCTGATTCATCGGAATACTCAACTCCTGCCTATGGATCTTCTCTGTGATAGGATAACAGCGAACATTCCATTCATTATAACACTCCTGTTTATGAGGAGGAATCGGATAATGAATCAATGTCTGGATACCATTTTGTTTCAGATATTCCTGCAACTCATCACGACGCTCACAGAAAATCGGGAATTGATGATAAACGTTATTCTCATCATCAATACGCTTTGGAAGTGTTATCAAAGGATTATTAATATTAGCATAGTAATAGGCTGCTAACTGTTGACGTGAGCGATTATCCTCATCCAAATACTTCAACTTCACATCCAATGCTGCAGCATCAGTCTCAGCCATACGACTGTTCATACCCACATACTTGAATACGTATTTTTTCTGACTGCCATAGTTTGCTAATGCACGAATCACTCCTGCCAATTCCGGATCATTGGTGGTTACTGCACCTGCATCACCTAAAGCACCAAGATTCTTTCCGGGATAGAAACTATGAGCTGCAGCATCACCCAAAGCACCTGTTTTAATACCTTTCCAAGCACAGCCATGACTCTGAGCACAATCTTCCATCAACTTCAGATTATGCCTTTCACAAATCTCACCTAACTTATCATTATAAGCGATACGACCATACAAATGAACAATCATCACGCCTTTTGTTCGCGGAGTGATAGCAGCCTCAATCTTATCAATATCAATCTCCAAATGCTCCCATGTTGGTTCTACTAACACAGGCACAAGATTATTACGTGTTATCGCAATAATTGTTGCAATATAGGTATTTGCAGGGACAATAATTTCATCGCCATCCTGCATTAATCCCAACTCCTTATAACCTCTCATCAGTAGGTACAAGGCATCGAGTCCATTAGCAACAGCAATACAATGCTCTGTTCCAATATATTTTGCATAATCCGCTTCAAACTGTTTATTCTCATTTCCTTGGAGGAACCAGCCAGAATCAATCACACGATTGACTGCAGCTTTTATTTCATTACCATGCATAGCCGTGATAGCCTGCAAATCCAAAAGTTTAACCATTATTCTGTGTTTTTATATACTCTAAATAATCATCATAATCTCGAATATAATCGCCCTCTGAATACCCCTCGGAAGCTAAAACCAAGCAAATTGAGCCCGATGAGAATCCTTGTTCAGAAGCCCAGATTCCTGGTGGAACATGCAATCCCCAGAATGGGCGATTCAATAATACTGTACGCTTATTGATTCCATCATCAAGAGCAACTTCAAAACTTCCACTTGCTGCAATTATAAACTGGTGGCAATGCTTATGCGCATGTGCCCCTCTATCCTCACCTCCAGGTATATCATAACTATAAAAAACTCGGTTTATTGGGAATGGAACATGCACATTCTCATACATAAAAGTTAGATTTCCCTCAGGATCATGCATTTTATTCAATTCACATAACGAACAATCAAACACACTTTTACCCTCATGTTGTATCAACCTGTTCATGGGTTTATTCAAACGTACAGAAGTCTTCACGTCGGACACGACAGGCACCTTGGAGTGATCTTTTCTCCATGCCTTATACTCTTCGTAATCAGACACATAGTCATGCTCATTGTATTCTGTAGACGAAAGTACCAACGCCAATGAATTGGTAGAGAAATTCGTCATTGTACGCCACATTCCCTTGGGAACATACAAGCCAAAATACGATCTGTTTAATGAATAGGTATTCTTGGAATCCCCATCATCTACAACAACATCGAAACTACCAGAAAGTGCTACAATAAACTCCTCTGTCTCTTTATAAGCATGACCACCACGATCAACTCCCCCAGGAACATCATATATCCAATGGACACGTTTAAACTCAAAAGGAATTTGCTTAATCTGCTCAATGATAGACAAATTACCTCGAGGGTCAGAAATCTTTGGCAGCTTAATAAGCTTGCATTCTATATTATTCATCACACGAATTTACGCACTATTTTTAATATATTTATTATAAAATTAGGAATGTAAGACTTCCAAGTTTTTAAAGACTTAAAGAATAATTCAAAGGCTTTCCTACCTTCAAGACTCTCTACCTGATCCTCAACCATATTCCAATTAATTGGAGTAGATTTTACATCAACCAAATAGGCGATAGGAGTAGAACCATGAGTAGCCCCATTGCCCACAATGTCATTCAATTGAACTAAAGATTGACCTGGGTAAAGCGTATACATATCCTTTAGGAAAGCAGAAGCGTACCAACATATAGCCCAGGACCCTGCGCTACCGTCTATTTGACGTTTTAACATATCCACATATGGATAAGAATAGTTAAAATCAAATTCCTTCTCCAAATGCGCATCAATGATTCTATTATATAAAGACTTTGCGTCAAAACAAAACACGTCCCAGGCACGTTTCCATGTAGCCCATCCCCAACAATCAGCACCTTTTATAAGAAGCGCCTCAGGCATTTTAGCTTTTACAGGATAAATGTATCCGTGAATACTAGCAATATCCTTTCGATCCTCATATCTCTCCAGTCCTTCATTCATATATTTAAGGAAATATGGAGATACGCTAAGATCATCTTCTAACACAATTACTCTTCCATACTTGTTAACAACCGCCGTAACTCCATCAACAATACTATTAGCTAGTCCCAGATTCTGTTCCCTTTCAATTATCGTCACAGATTTGAATCCAGTAATAGAATGAAGATATTCTCGAGTTATTCGAACACCTTCAATTGCTTTTTCATTTTTAGGGGCGTCCGAATAAATAATTAAATCAGAACACCTTGCTTCCTCATTTTTAAGAAGATGTTCGACCGTTTCTTTAGTATTTGCAAATCTACAATATGTAAAAAGAACAATTGGAGCAAGTTGTTTCATATACAAAAATCATTAATCAGCGTTTCTATTATTATATTAACCTTATTCAAACAAACTGTAGGAGAATAATATTTTATCATTTGGTTCCTATTATTCATTCGATCATTGTATGATAAAGATTCACAATTACCTATACGATATAAATCGTGTTGAATTGTAAAAATCACATATCCACACCTCCTCAAATAGCTATAGGCTGGAGAGTTTTGAGAAAGAAAGACCATACATCCGTTCCATAATGCATTGTATATATTTCCCATTGCCTGTTGGCGCTCATGAAAAAATAATGCATACTGGGTTGAAGCAATAAACTTGTTATAATCATCCAAAGACATGAATGATCTAATCGGAACAAAGTTATTTTTCCATAACAATCTACCATACCAACACACCGCAGATTTATAATGTTTTCCTCCCGAATAGCTTAATGGAACAAATATCCTTTTATTTCCTAAATCAAATCGACTAAGAAGGTGAAAAATATCTATATGATTATTAGTCTCATCTCCCGAATTACCAATTTGAACGTTCATCCCTTTTGCAAAAGGATCATTCATGTGTTCCTCGGTATAACAAGAGCCAAGATTAAAATAATTATAATCCAAACGTTTCGCTTTAAAAAAAGAATTTCTAGGATTTTTTACAATCATATCATATTCGTCAGGAATAACTCCAGAGAAATAATCAATTCGTCCAACGGCTTCTTCCATTAAAGACTTGTCTAAACAATGTTTCAAATCATACAATAACTTCTTTGGGTGTGATAGATATTCTAAACTCTTGACAAGAGAAGTTCTACCATGATAAAGATTGTGATTCCGAATCAAAGCACGATAATTAAGAATTGGTTCATAAATATCATACCCCCAAGCGAACCAAACAATCTTAATATTTGAGCTTATTTTAATAAGCAAATCTAAATTCAAAGAAAAAAGGCCATGTAATATAACTACGTTCGCTTTATTTTTGTCTAAATAGAGAATAAAGTCCTTCTTCGACACGATCTTTATTCTATCGGTTTTCTTTATATATACTAAATTGCTGTTTACACACTCTGATACGATTACAAAGTCATTTTCACAACTTTCTTTTACTGAATCCATAACAGAAATCACAGAGTCAATAAACTTATCATCTAAAACACAATGAACTATTTTCAGCATATCCCACCATCTTTTTTTCTACCCAATCCTTGAGTTATTATATTCTTTACAATACGAAACTCCTCTACATTCGAGAATTGACAGATAAGCAAAAAGGAAATAATACCAATTGCTAATTGTATAGGTAAAATAATCCAATTCGACAAAGGGAGATATTTCAGGAAAAACACTAATAACGCAACGAACATCGCAATTCCATACGAAGGAGCTATATCTTTGATTTGCATCCAGCTACTATAACCGATTAATTTTCCGGAGAAATGAGAATTCAGGAAATATGCAACAATCATAAACAACAGGTTAACGTATAACATCGGTAAAATGCCCCAAACAACCCCTATAAATAATGGCAATAATGCCATTATTTTTTTTATAATCTCAAGACCCAGAAACAAGTCACTTCTTCCTTGCACCTCTAACATATTCAAATTAATCGAATGTAATGGATATGTAGATTCACTTATGCAAATAATAGTAAGATAGATTGCTGCATCATGCCATTGTGGGCCAATCAAACAATACAGAAGAGGTTCAGAAATAGCTCCAAGAAAAAACATTGAGACGGCAGTAATAAACATAGTAGTTTTAATAATCTTACGGTAAGCAGAAACCATTCTTGTTCTGTCATCTTGTATAGAGCTTAAGACAGGATAAGTTACTCTCTGAACAACGACTGTCAAATTACTAGAAAATAATTGTGAAAAGCCTGTAGCTCGCGTATATTGACCCAACGATGCTGGAGAATAATATTTGCCGACCACAACTTGATATAATTGTTTCCAAATGGAGTCTAAAATGCTACTGGCCATCATTTTCCATCCGAAACCAAATAATTCTTGAAAACTAACAAACGAGAAACGAAAAACTGGAACCCATCTATTATATATCAACAACAAAAAAGAACGAACAAATGCAACAACTAATCCAGAAAGAACTAAAGCCCATACCCCGAAGCCTCCGTATGCCAAGCCTATACCAGTAACACCACCAAGTACTGAAGACAATAGTGATACTTTAGTTTGGCTACGAAAATCAATCATTTTTGACAAACGCGTAGTAGGAACGATTGACAAAGCACTAATAATTAGGCCCAAAGATGAAGCGCGAATTAATGAAATAAGTTCGTTTCTTTCAAAATAGAGAGAAATAAAGGGAGCACATACATATATTAATATGTAGAGCATAATACTAACGGCTAAGTTTATAATAAATACAGTATTATAGTCATCATCAGTACAATCTTGTTTACGTATAAGCGCTGTTCCAAATCCTCCATTAATAATTACTCCACAAACGGTTGTAAAAATGGCAACGATGCCAATTAAACCGTAGTCATCAGGAGTTAATAATCTAGCAAGGATAATACTTACAAAAAAAGACACGCCATAGGATGCATAATTATCTACAGCAGACCACCCTATTCCTCTAATTGTTTTCGTTTTCAACTGTTCTGACATATGACCTACTTGATATTTTTAGGCTCAAATCCAGACAAGAAATTTAACATTTTTTTACTCCTATCCTTTATTTTCTTTGCTGGTATTCCGCAGTACACTCCCCAATTCCCTACACTTTTACGAACAAGCGAACATGCACCTATAACAGAGCCTTCTCCAATAGTTAAGCTTGGAAAAACTACAGAATTAGAACCTATCTGAACATACTTTTCAATTCTAACTAATCCACCAGTAACATTTGTTGTTTCTTCGGGATGAATCGGTCCTATTAGATAATCACCCGAGAAATCATCCATAGCACTATAAACTACTGTTTTAGGAGATATTCCAGAATAATCTTGAATCTCTATTCCCAAAGCCCCGTATAAAGCCACATAAGCAGATAAATGAATATTAGAACCAATTCTTATATTACCAGATAAAATACAAAAATCATCTATTCTGACGTTGTCACCAATACTAATAGTCTGAGGAGAGTAAAAACGAGCGAACCGACTTATCTTAACATCAGCTCCCAAAGATTTAAAGCCCAACCCTTTCAATTCACTATCAGTATAAAATGAAGTAATTAACGAAGCCATTTCTATTAATCAAAAAAAGACAAAACCTTATTCAAATCTTCTTCATTCAATGCATGATGCATAGGCAAGCAAAGTACTTCATTTGCCATTTTATTACCAACAGGAAGATTCTCTTTTTTGGATGATGGCAATCCACGATATGTTGGGAAGTTGCTAATTAATGGATAGAAATAGCGACGACTGAGTACACCTTGTTCTTTCATCTTGAAATAAAGATCATCGCGCGACATTCCGAACTTATCTGCATCAATAAAAATAGGGAAATAACTATAGTTATGACGAACACCAGGCATATCTTCCCAAAATGTAACACCAGGTATGTCTTGTAAAGCATTTCGATATTTGACAGCTACTTGATGGCGAGCTTCAATAGCGTTATCAACCTGCCTCAAATTGAGCAAGCCATAAGCCGAACGCATTTCATCCATTTTTCCATTTATACCAGGAGCGACAACTGTTACTTCATCTGTAATACCAAAGTTTTTCAAATTATCGATACGTTTTTTTGTCTTTTCATCATGGACGACAAGAGCACCACCCTCAATGGTATTAAAAACCTTTGTAGCATGAAAACTCAACGTGCTCATATCACCAGCATTCATAATACCTGAAAGGCCTTTCTCGTCATAAGCATCGAGCCCATATTTCTCAGCAGGCACCTCTACGCCAAAGGCATGAGCCGCATCATAGATCACCTTCAAACCGTATTTATCAGCAATTTCTTGAATGCGTTTGGTATCACAAGGTTTGCCATAAACATGGACGGGCATGATACATGTTGTAGCAGGTGTTATAGCTGCCTCAATTTTATCAGGATCCATATTACCTGTATTTGGATCAATATCCACGAAAACAGGCTTACAATTGTTCCACCAAATAGAATGAGTTGTTGCTACAAAGCTATATGGTGTAGTAATAACCTCGCCAGTAATGCGCAATGCTTGCAGAGCTGTCATCAAAGGTAACGTACCATTGGTGAACAAACATACATAAGGAACGTGGAGATACTCCGCAAGCGCAGTTTCCAGTTGCTTATGAAACTGCCCCATATTGGTAATCCATTTACTATCCCATATCTGCTTGAGTAGTTCGTTAAACTCTTCAAGATTCGGGAGAAGTGGAGAAGTTACAGTTATAATATCTTTGTTCATAATCTGATTATTTAGAATTCGAAAGGACTGTCAAAGTCTTTCAATAATGGATGTTTTGTATCTTTTCCGGAGAGAATGGCTTTATCGGTTGGGATACGCCAGTCTATATTAAGTGAATCATCGAGGATACTAATGCCACCATCGGCTTCGGGATGATAGAACTCATCGCACTTATATTGGAACACAGCCGTTTCGCTGAGCACAGCAAAACCATGGGCAAAACCTTTGGGGATAAAGAACTGGCGGTGATTATCCTCCGTAAGTTCTACAGCTACGTGCTGACCATAGGTTGGAGAGCCTTTGCGGATATCTACAGCGACATCAAGCACTTTGCCTTTTACACAACGCACCAATTTGCTCTGCGTAAAGGGAGGGCGCTGAAAATGCAAGCCACGCATTACGCCATAGCTTGACTTGGACTCGTTGTCCTGAACGAAATTGATGGGGCCTATTTTTTCTTCGAACTCTCTCTGAGAGAAGGATTCGAAGAAATAGCCACGGCTATCTTCGAAAATGCGGGGTTCAATAATGAACAAGCCGTCGATTGATGTTGTTATAACTTCCATAATCTATTCAATAATCATTTTTTCGACAACTCACCCAACCCTCTCTTGCCGTGTAAGAGAGGGCTTCAACCACTCTCCAAACCTCTCGCCAATCTTCGGCAAGAGG
>JAEEGL010891083.1_pt1 | contig 22542 bp, 18 predicted proteins | sample 9134231 | NCBI WGS metagenome assembly JAEEGL01 (sample SAMN16246548, study PRJNA631951) | gut metagenome | biome: gut microbiome; feature: rumen; material: fiber-attached | host: Bos | place: Iran: Karaj | collected 2018-10
GGTGGGCAAGAAAATGGTTTGCGCAGTGGGACTGAAAATGTGCCTGGCGTAATTGGTTTTGCTAAGGCGGTGGAGCAAGCGAAGGAACATCTAAATGGTAATCGCAAAAAATACGCTGCGTGGCGCAAAGTTTTATTGTCTGAATTACAGGGATATGAATTGATCAACAAAAAGCACTCCCTTGACAATTTTGTCGTTTTATGCTATAATGGTATAGATGCGGAACGTTTAGTGTTCCTTCTTGAAGAAAAAGGGGTTTATGTTTCTACTGGCGCAGCTTGTGCTGCAAGCAAGGGCGTAAAATCGCATGTCTTAAAAGCAATCGGCTTGTCTGATGCCGAAATTGCAGGGTCGCTAAGGCTGACACTCGGAGAAACTAACGACGAAACGCAAATTCACGAAGCTGCGAAGATTATCAATGAAGTAGTGGCTAGCGAAAAGGAACGCGTAAATGGGTAAAAAAGTTTTTGTCGGGATGAGTGGTGGGGTAGACTCGAGTGTGTCGGCTTTGCTTTTAAAGGAACAGGGCTATGACGTGACTGGTGTCTATATGAAAAACTGGTCCCGTGATCTCCCGGGCATGAAATGCCCTTGGGCGGAGGATTTAGCTGATGCCAAGCGCGTGGCCGTAAAGCTTGGCATTCCGTTTGAAGTGTGGGATTTTGAAGACGCTTATCGTGATAAGGTTGTAGAGTATATGCTTCGCGAATTTAAGACTGGCAATACGCCGAATCCAGATATTATGTGCAACCAAGAAATCAAATTTAAGCTGTTTTATGAAAAAGCTATGGAAAGAGGGGCTGATTTTATCGCGACCGGGCACTACGCAAGGACAGGATTAGCATTAGGCTCGGGGCCGCGTCCGGCCGGCCCATCGCCATGGGCGGCCGGCGCTAATTCTCGCGCTGCCGCGCTCCGAAATGCCCCGAGCCGTAATGTTAATCCTGCCCTTCTGAGGGCGGTGGACGAGAACAAAGATCAGACGTATTTTCTTTATCGAATTTCAAATGAGGCACTGGGACACACTTTGTTTCCAATTGGCGAGATGCTTAAACCTGACGTAAAGAAGCTTGCTGAAAAGAATGGACTTCATAATGCCTATAAAAAAGAGTCGATGGGTGTTTGTTTTGTTGGCGAAGTGGGGATGAAGGATTTTTTGAAGGAATATATCGACATCGAGCCGGGAGAAATTCGTGAAATCGAGACCGAGAAAGTGCTTGGAGTTCATGAAGGCGCAGTTTTTTATACGATTGGGCAGAGGCATGGACTCTATATTTCGGGCGTAAAGGGCGAAGTGAACGATGGGTTGCCGTATTATGTGGTCAAAAAAGATTTGGAGCACAATATTATATATGTGTCGAAAAATTTGAATCATTCGGCAATTTGGACGAAGGAATTGAAGCTGCAAGACGTCCTAATACGAACCAATAAACCCAATTCTCGACCCGCTCCTTCGCGCCCGTCGTTACGGGGCTCAGTCGCTAAGAAGCTCCCCGTTGGTCGCAATGGTCTCGAATTGGATTTATTGGTTCGGCTCAGACATCGGGCGCCTTTAATCCCAGCTAAATTGGTGGACGACACTTTGTATTTTGAGCAAGAGATTAAACGTCCAGCATCAGGGCAATCTGCTGTATTCTACGACGGGGAAGTTTGTCTCGGTGGCGGGATTATCCTGTAATCATTTCATCATGATATAATTGGTTTATGAGTAAAGAGAACCGGGATACTCTGGAAGTATACGAAAAGTTATTTCAAGAATATTTCAATGGAACAAAGAGACGAATTAAGAACCGTGGCGCAGAAAAGACCGCCATTAAGGCAAAATTTGAGCATAGTTTTTGGTTTGAAGGCTTTAAGACGCTAGGTAATCATGCCGACATTTTAGAAATTGGCTCGGCTGATGGACTGGGAGCTAAGGCTCTAGCCGAATACGGATTTAATGTTACAGCGAGTGATACGGTTGGTGGGTTTATCGACGAATTAGAAAAGAAAGGATTGAACCCAATCAAATATAATGTTTTGATTGACCACCTCGATCGCCAATTCGATGGAGTATTGGCTTGGCATGTATTTGTTCATTTCACGCCAAATGACTTAAAGATTGCGCTGAAGAATATCCATAGCATACTCCGTCCTGAAGGATGTCTTATTTTTGATGTTCAAACTCGCGGAGAAAAGTCTGGCGAGATTTCTGAATGGGTTGATTACGATGGTGATTACCACTTGGGAGCAAAGCGATTTTTCCAATATTATAGTGAAAGTGCAGTCCGAAAGATCATTAATGATACGGATTTTAAAATAATTAAATTCGAACGCCATAACAGTGATTCCGGAATCGGTTGGCTACGCTTTGTTGTTTCTTCAGAATCGTGATATAATACCCTTATTATGGAGGAGAATTATAATTTAGTTAATCCAGCAGTGGTGGAATATATTAAAGCGCAGATTTTTCCGCGCTATGGTGGTGATAATGGTCATGGACTCGATCATATTAAAAACGTAATTCGGCGGAGTTTGGATTTCGCGAAGCGAATTAATGATGGTGAGATAAAAACCACCCCGAAAGATTTTAAAGGTTTGCCAAAAGAATTGAAACCAAACAAAAATCGCAAGATTGATTATGATATGTGCTTTGTCGTAGCGGCTTTCCATGACTTAGGCCGTGATAAAAACCAAAATCTGCATCATTTGGTGTCTGCGGGGTATCTTTTAAGTGATGGTTTTATAGAAGAAAACTTTTCGCGTGAACAGCTCCGGGTGATGGCAGATGCAATTATGGATCACCGGGCATCAAATGAGCTGGACCCGCTTACAATTTATGGACGAATTGTATCGTCAGCGGATCGCGATACGGATTATCAGGATATCATGCGACGAGCGTATGCTTACAACCAGTTTTTGCATCCAGACCGCACCGAAGACGAGTCGATAGAATGGACTTACAAAAAGATTTGCAAAAAGTTTGCTGGCGACGAGGCTTATAGCGCTAAAAAAATGTATTTTGAAAACCCGGAATTCGAGGCGATGCTAGCTAAGTTTACCGAGATGTCCAAAAATAAAGAAGCTTTCTTTACCGAAATGAAGCAAATCCTCGCAGAACAATAAGAGTTTTCGTGACAAATACCTTAAATTATGGTATATTATTTTGAAGAGGTTTTCTAGCATATTAGCATTCGGGAAAAAGTGGTTTTGATGATTATTCATTGAAGGGGTGAAATAAATGAAAATCAAAATTGATGAACGCGTGTATGTTCAAAAGTACGATATCGCTTATATCATGCACGAAATGAACGAAGTGCCGGCACTTCTGATGCAGGAGTTTTTTGAGAAAAATGAAACATTTATCATGACCGGCTTTGAGGATAGTTTGAAGTTTGCCTGCGTGTTCGAAGAACCAGAAAATGTACGTTTTCTGATGAGGCAGACCTGGATCGTGGACTTTGAGGAATTCAGACAGGCTTCGCCTTCTGCCTTGAAGGCGCTTCGTAAGAGGCTTCTTGCTGCATACCAAGCCGAAACCGAAGACTTCGACGCGAGAGACGACGAGTACCGTAACAACAATCGTGATGAATTTGAGGAAAGATTCAGTCAGATGCAGCACAAGGAATACTCCTTTGCTCTGATGATTAAATACCTCAAGAGAAGAGTCACTTTTGTTTTCCCGGATGAATACGCAAGAACCTAGTACGTTTTAATTTTGTGAGTTAGGAGAGTGAGGTACATGAAAGAATCTAGCGAGCGAAAATTCGTGTTTGTCCCAGCGTTCCTGTTCGCAACTCCGATCAAAGGAGCTGAGCCATACGGCTACCAGCTGAATCTGCCGCTGAGCGAAATCCCGATGCTGGCGGATTTGCCAATTTGCGAAGATGTGCTTGCGCCGATTTCGGAGTATCGTTGTCACGGACAGAATATTCCAAGTATTTGCCTGGTGTTTCCCGTCGACAAAAGAGTCGGTGCCGATAATTGCGTCCCCTATCCTTATGAGGATTCGCAGTCTATTGAAGCCAGCACCGACGAAGAACGCCCTCCGGTTTCCGTGATGGGCCAAGAAATCCCTGGCGTGGGATTTTTCCCGGCGCTCTACGGTTTGCAGCGCTATCTTGACGATGATAGGGAATATGATAAGGAAGATTTAAAAAATCTCTATTTGCGTCTGGAAGCCGGCGAGAGTGGTGTCTATTTTCAATGTTATAGTGACGCCACGTGGAACACCAGCTCGATGACCAGCAAACGCTTTGTAAACGAGCTGCTGCATACCGAACATTTTGATTTTCTTGTTACGGGAAACAAGGTTGGTCATGATTTTGTAGTCTGGAACCGGCTTAGGAAGTCTTTTGGCATCTGGATGGATGGGCATTCTATTGGCTATTCTGATTGCGCTTTTGATTGTGTTAGTCCCGAAAACGATTTATGACTCACCTGCTACCGTTTTATGAAAGCGGTATTTCAACGGGGTGCCCCATGGTGGGCGCCCCGCTTTTTGTTTTCTCAAGAAAATGTGGTATAATAATCCCTATGAATGCAAACGAAGTACGCCAAAAATTTTTAGATTTTCAAGTTAAAAAAGGGCACAAAGTAATCGCCCCGGCACCACTAGTTTTGGAAGGTGACCCAACCACGCTTTTTACTGGGTCCGGCATGCAACCACTTCTGCCGTATCTTCTAGGTGAGCCGCATAAAGAAGGAAAGAGACTCTGCGATTCGCAGCCGTCGATGAGATTACAGGATATTGAAGACGTTGGCGACCCTAGGCATACGACTGTGTTTGAGATGCTGGGCAACTGGTCACTTGGTGATTACTTCAAAAAAGAGCAGATTCAAAACTTTTTTGAGTTTTTGACAAAAGAAATCGGACTAGACCCACACAAGATTTATGTGACGTGCTTTATTGGCAACGAAAAATATGGCATTCCAAAGGATACTGAGGCGGCTGAAATTTGGCAGGAAGTGTTTAAGAAAGCTGGGATTGAGGCGAAGATTGCTGAGATTGGCACCGCTAAGAATGGAGATAAACGCGGAATCAAGGAAGGTGAGCGGATTTTCTTCTACGACGACCATGAAAACTGGTGGAGCCGTGGTGGCGGATGTGAATCTACTCCGATTGGTGACCCATGCGGTCCGGACTCGGAAGTGTTTTATGATTTTGGCGAAGATAAACAGGATATTGAAAAATACGGTCTGTCGCACCCAGCGTCAGACGGTGCACGGTTTATGGAAATCGGTAACCAAGTCTTTATGCAATACCGTAGACTTCCAGACGGCTCATTTGAAGAGTTGGAACACAAAAATGTAGATTTTGGTGGCGGACTTGAGCGTATTACGGCGGCCTCGATTGGCTCATTTGACGTCTTTAAGATTTCTCTCATGAAACCGATTATTGATAAACTTGAGGGGATATCAGGGAAGTCTTACGATAATAACACTGACGAGATGAGAGTGATTGCTGACCACATTCGCGGTGCATATTTGTTAGCTGCCCAGGGCTTGGTGCCATCTAACAAAACCCAAGGCTACGCGATGCGAAGATTGGTGCGCCGCGCGATTTTACGCGCGCTTGATCTCGGAATTTCGACGAATTTCTTGTCAGAAATCGTGCCGATTGTGGCTGAAAATTATGCGTCGCTGCCGGATTCAATTTTGACACACCGCGAGGTAGCACTTGAAACATTGCTCAAAGAAGAGGTGGCTTTCCGCAAGACTTTGAATAAAGGATTAAAGGAGCTCGAAAGGATGGCGCGTGTATCCATCCCGGGGTCGCGTACTACTCTCACTGGTTACGATTTATTTAAGCTTCAGGATACTTACGGTTTTCCGCTCGAGCTTTCTGTTGAGGAATGCTACCATCAGGGTATTGAATTATCGAAAGATTATCAGGCGGAATTTGAGAAAGCTTTGAAGGAGCAGCGTGAACGTTCGCAGACCGCATCGAAAGGTATGTTTAAGGGTGGTCTCGAAGACCACGGTGAGCAAACCGTAAAATATCACACGGCTTGTCATTTGTTACTTGCGGCTTTACAGAATCATATAGATAAGAACATTGCGCAGAAAGGTTCAAATATCACCGCGGATCGTGTGCGTTTTGATTTTAACTGTGACCACAAATTGACGCCAGAAGAATTAAAGGCCGTGGAGGATCAAGTGAATGAGTGGATTGAAGCCGACCTACCGGTAGTATTTGATGAGTATGATAAAAAGTACGCGCGCGATACTTTGAAGGCACATGGTCAATTCTGGGACAAATATCCTGAGATTTTAAAGGTTTATACAGTTGGTGACTTTGAGAAACCGATTTCGCGTGAGGTCTGTGGCGGTCCACATGTTGAACACACTGGCGTGCTTGGTCATTTTAAAATTACCAAAGAAGAATCTAGCTCTGCCGGCGTACGTAGGATTAAGGCCATTTTGACAAATTAGCATAAGTGTGATATAATTAGGTTATGGACTGCTTTCTAGAAATAGGAGGCAGTTTTTCTCCTTATGGTATTTTTTAAAAAACTTTGATATAATAAACATAACAAGTAATCCTTTAAGGAGATTTATGGAAACACCAAATAACAATCATGGAAATGAGCCAGAAGATAACGCACCAGGAGAAAACACTCCAGACCAGCCTGATAATGTTGCGGAAATTGGCGTTGATAGCTTAAAAGCTGCGCGAGAAAAATCTGAATCAACTGAATCTACTTCTCCGACTGTACAGAATGCTGTTCAGACTGTAGGTCAGGCTTTACAGTCGCCGAACGATCCCCAATTCCTTGATCTTAGTGAAGGCGCTTCGGATTTATATGTACCGAGAACTGAAACTTATGCACTTGGCGTGGATGCGGTAAGACGGCATATAGGCACAGCAGAGGCGGATGAAGTCCAAGGAGAACTTGAACGTATCGATGCGATTGAACCAGGCACGATTTTTGAGCTTCGAATCCACGAAAAGCTTAGTCCTTTAGCAGACAGCACTGCTCGGCAATTGCAATTTTATGGTGTTAATGCTGATCACTTGACACCGGATGAAGCTAGGAGCGTTGCTGATTTTGCAGCTGATGCTACACCAGAAATTGTTGAGAGAAAAGTTGAGACAATATATGACGCATTTATGCGCCATGTCAATGGTGGTAGGAGTAGGCGCGATGGCTTGGAACCGGCATACTACGATGAAGCAGAGTTCAGAAGAAAAACCGATCTTCAGGATAAATTCAAAGCATATCAAGATGGCAAGATTGACTTAGAGCGCGGTTTTGATGTTGAAGCAGTTTATAGGCGGCTCATCGAAGAAGGATATGATGAATCTTCTTATCTAAGGAGACACCTTGAAGAGGAGGATCTCGACGTCCTCATGGATGAAGGACTCGTGGGGGAGTCTGATTTATTCGTCTATGGGCCATTTACCGAACTTGATCTTGATGGCATAGAGGCAGATTTATCAGAAAGCTGGACTGATGTCACAAGACCGCGATTTAATGGCGGCACCAAAAAAGTTGGCAAGCGCAGACGCGAAATCAGTGCCCAGCGTGGCGTGGATCAGCCAAGCACAACTTTGCATTCTGGTTCGAGCCTTGCACAGCTGTTGGGCGAGACAATACCGGTTAACGCAAATGGGATTGAACAAGATTTGATTCATAGTTTTGTAGCGACCGAGATACTCCAAAACAGGCGGCTTAGCTCTAAGGCTACGCTCGCAACCTCCGTTTCTTTAGCTTTTGATGTGCTTGATTTGCCAGAATTGGTTGCCCCAGAGAAACCCGTGGAACCAGAGAAACCAAAAGACGACAGCGACGAAGAGACGATGAAAAAATATGATGAAGAGAAAAAAGAGTACGACAAGAAGAAAAAGAAATATGATGATGAGATGGAGGACTATGCGCCAGATAAGCTCGAATATGATGAGGCTCGTGTATCTGTGGGTTGGCTCGCATATTATTCTGCGGAATTACTCGGCTATAGACATGATGATATGAAAAAACGTTATGGCAGCCAAAGACCAATATCGAGGAAGTTCTTTGATAAAGTCATGCATGATTTAGCCGCGTTAAAGCCATCAGATTATGAATATATGGATGAGCAATTTAAACAGACATTAACCAAGATGGATGAACATATGTGTGACATTATGTATAACCTAGCTGCGCTTGGTTACTTGCCTGGTGGGCCATCATCTGGAAATGGAAGCGATCCTGATTTCGAACAATCGTCTGATAGCGACGAGCCTACAACTAAGTCCAGGCCAGTGGGGGATGATTACGACTAATGCACGAATCTCAACCATCAGAGCATGTTGAAAATAGTGCAGATGAATCTGAGTTTTTTGAACAAGATAAAAAAACTGAGGAACTGAGAAAACAGGCAGTTGCCGGCGAAGAAAAATTCTACGAGCTAAGTGGAGTCTCACCAGAACATCATATCTCTTCTGAGCAAAAATTGCTCTTTTCAACTATTTCAGACGATGAGGATCATTCTGGTTTTCCAGTAGCACGTGGTGGGACAGCTACATTTACGGCGCTTGGACTTGAATATGCCGGAAAACGCCGACCTTATAGTGAACGCTACCGGCAATTCATCCATAGGTCGGTTCTTGTACATTATTTGTCTGGTGCAACTAATGTTGAGGAGCTAGTAGATTGCATGAACTCTAGCTACGACTGGATTTCGTGGATGAGTAGCGCGCTTGAAAAAAAAACGAGGGCCGAGGCGACAGATTATTATACAAGTCAGTTTAGCAGGATGAGACAGTCTTTACAAAAGATGAAGGTCTCTGAACCAGAGTACAAGACTCATCGGCAGGCTTGGGGAATTACTGATAGTAAAGATCCGGCCATAAATGAATGGCGGGCATACAAAGCAAATTTCGATGAACAGCTTAATCAGTATTTGATTGAAAGCGGTGCAATGACAGAGTCTGAAAGAAATGAGCACGATCACTATAGAACTAAGAAGAAAGCTTTGGTCGAAAAACTGATTGGACTCTGTTTTGATGATGACGAGAGCGAACTGAAAAAAGAAATAAAAAATTTTGAAAATACGATGAAAATCGATGTTCTCGTCAGGCTCGAAAAAGAAAAACTGGCCAAGGAAGGCGACAAGGAAAAACCCAAGAGGAAACTCAGCAAAGAAAGAACCTACCCGGAAAACATGCCAGAAATCGCAAGAAGCAAAATGGTAGATTATATTAATGAACATATCTCATCCGATTTACGCAAAGAAGCAATTACCGTAGTTGACAAATTGGGGGAATTAACCACCACATATCATTATCATAAGCCACTTTATGATAAGTTTAAGAGAAAGTTTGAAGGCAAAAATTATAGAAAAGGGGACACAATACAAGACGAGACTATCAAGAAAGAAACTCGAAGTTTTTTGGTCTCTAGAAATTTAATGACCGCGGCCGAAGTTAGTATTGTAGAAAACTATCACGCCAAACGTAAGATGTTGGTCGATCGGATTGTTTATCTTTGCCTTCTTGGTAACGAGGACAAGCTGAGACGCCTTATCCAAAATCAGAGCAATGGCGCCAAATTGGTCGCTGCTCAGGCCATTCGAAGGGATGAGCATTCACCTTTTGCCGATAGACAGCAAGTTTACAATGGCCTCATGCAAGAGGTCAGTAGTCAGTATGTTGAAGCCCGTGGTGACTCTTACCCAGACAATTTACCAGAGATTGAAAAAAAGAAAATAGAGAGTTTTCTGGACGAACGATGTCCCGAAGAACGCAGAGAAGTAGCCGCACAGCTCCTTGAAGAATTAAGTGAGCTAGAGACCCGGTATGCGACTCATCTGAGACCTAAATACATTGATGCCAGAGAGGCGTTTGGCAATCCGCACGCTGAAGAGATTAGGCGAATTGAGACGAGGCTTAAAGAAATGCAAAGTAAGCGTAGTCAAATAATTGATGGCCTTACAGAAAAACGTATCAAGGAGAAAATTATCGCGCTGAAGGCTAAAATCGCTAGCGTCGCAATGGAAGGTTATAACGCGGAAGACGGCGAAGTGGGAATCTTTCCTACGGGTCTTCTGATCGTTTCTGATGGTAAACCTACAGTTTCACTCGTTTCACCAATGGATAAAAAGACATTAGAAGTCATGCGTGAAGAGGGAATAGATGAAGCATGGATTAGTTTTTGGACCACACACCAGTCCGATTGCGATAAAGTTGCCAGGAAAGCATTAATGACGACTATCACGGCTAGCGCCAGATTGGTTGACGATGAATTTGGTAAGAAGGTCAGAGATTATTCCGAGAAACATCAGGTAGATTTCCCGCCTGCGGTTAGCATTGAGACCGGCAAGATTCCAGACTCTATGCAACCGGACGATTTTGAAATGCTCACTGAGTTATTGCCAGCTGATATCGTGGATTTCGTCGACGAAGTTGATTTGAGATTTCCTACCAGTGAGACCACATTAAAAAGTACCCGTCTTGAGGCTTTGAGGTTTTTGAATGGTCAGACGATGACTGCTCCCGGCAGTATGACACTGTGTGATAATGACCGCGTCTTGGAGCTAAGAGCAATGGAGACATTGGTAGATGCTGAGCCGGAAAAAATCGATAAAATAATCGGTCGAGTCATAGTGCAGGTCGGTGCAGCAAATTTTCTTGGGCTTTCGGCACCCAAAAAACAGATTTTTAGAAATCTACTCGGTAGGAAGCTAAACGTTTCGGATTTACAGTTTTATAAATATTTTGGTCGGCGTTCTGCTGGGGCTGAAGACAAGCGCAGCGTCCTGGAGCGCACCATGTTTATAAAGTGTTTTATGGATTATTTAGACGGAAAGGCAAGTCCAACGATGACCGAATTCTTTGATAGTCTAAAAAAGAAACCAGCAATTTCAGAAGAGTCTTGACCGACATCTAGTTTCGTGATATGATAGACATAAGAATTATAAAAAAGGATTAATAAAAATGCCACAAGCAAAAAAGAAACAAGCAACTAAAACTGCAGCGAAGAAAAAAACTTGCCGAGCAAGGAAGAAGACTTGCACGAAGACTTGCGCAAAAGTTGATAACCGTGAGAAAATGCATGTATACATCGTTACTGTTATGGGCATGATTGCAGCGCTTTTGCTTTGCGCCGACGTTGCGATGGTGATTGCTTAATTACCTTTTAAAAAACCGCTCATTTAGAGCGGTTTTTTGGTGCTTTGGTTTATGTGGAGGCATAAGTGGCTTTAGATTAATTCTGAAGAATTTTATCGATTTTGGCTTTAATTTTGTTTTCTTCTGGGGAAGTCAAAAGCGTGTCAACTCCAACTCTTAAGAGGCCAATGGCTGTAGCAAAGGAATAATCGAGCTTCGATGATAATTCTTCATTTGGGAAGGTGAGTCCCGGTAACATCTCAGTATCAATTAAATTAATCACCGGGCGGCGTGAAAACGGAAGACGGGTATACCAATCGGATATCGCTAGTTGTTCTTGGAGTAGAGACAGTCCAGCACCACCGCCACAAAGTAAAACGCTTCGCGGTAAAGAACCAGCGTCATAACCCTCGAGCGCAACTTCAACACCAGCCAACCAGACACTGAGGTTACGAGAAATTGCGGTTTCAACTTTGGCTTTTAATTGATCATCGAGAGAGCCGGCGTCATATGCTAGTTTGTAACCTTCGGCAGTATTATAATCTACTCCGACAAGCTCAGCGATTTGATGAGTAAAGCTTCGGCCACCAATGGAGAACATCTCGGTGCATTCTACGCCGCCTTCTTCAACTACGGCGATATCGGTAGTACCACCGCCAATATCCATTACGATACCTGAGAAATTTGAATCTAAATCGTCGCCGAGACAGGCGCCGCAAACCGCAAATGGTTCAACGGCAATTGTAATAAGATCAAGGTCAAGTTCGGCGCAAACTTTTTCAATGGCGGCAACATGAATCAGGGGAGCAAAAGCTGTATAAATAAGCATCGAGACTTCTGCGCCTTTAAAGCCAATTGGGTTGCTAACTTTATACCCGTCAATAGTGAGCGACACAATGGCCGAATTAATCAAGCGAACGTCAATGTTTTCGTTATTTGTCTCGAGTGCAACGGCTTTTTTAGCAACATCGCCAGCTTTTTGTTGAACTTTTTTGATGATTTCGTCCATTTCAAGCTCGGAGATTGGTAAATTGGAATCTTTACGGGTATATTTTACTGACGTCGTGTTGCCTTTGATCAATTCACCCGCTATGCCAACTACGGTGCTCGAGGCTCGTTCTCCAGAGATGTTTTCAACCTCAACTAGTGCTTCCTCACAGGTGCTAACGACTGCCGCAATATCAGAAATGGCGCCGGCGTGCATACTACCTTCTTTTTGGTGGGTTTTAGCAACAGCGATGATATTCAAACTACCATTTTGGCCTGGTCTAGCCAAAACAGCTTTGACAAATTCGGTACCAATATCTAGCCCTAAAATAGCGCTCATGGTTTTATTATATCATACTTTCCGGGCTCTAGGCCACTTAATTCGTATTTGCCGAATTTGGTGCGATGGAGCTTGGTGACCCTGTAGCCGAGAGCAGCAAATGTCCTCCTAATTTGGCGATTGCGACCTTCGGACAAAATTACGTTGTAATGAGCAGTTTCATTTTTTATGACTGTAAACTTGGATGGGCCATCGTCGAGCATGATGCCATAATCAGAAATCATTTGCTGATGGAGAGGTTCGAGAGGGTGGTTCAACTCTACTTCATAAACTTTTTCTTTGTGGAACTTTGGGTGGGTCATTGAAAAAGCAAAGTTGCCATCATTAGTGAGCAAAATTAGTCCGGAGCTGTCTTTGTCAAGACGACCAACAGTTTTTAGTTTTTTATAATTTTCTGGAAGTAAATCATATAAAGTTGGCGCTGCACCCTGGGCACGACGTGAACAAACATAACCTACAGGTTTGTTCATTGCTATATACAAGTATTCTGCCTCAAATGGCACTATTTTACCATTATAGCATACTTTGCTGTTTTTGTCAATCCTGTCCCCCAGAACAGCTTTTTTGCCGTCTATTGTAACTTTGCCACTAGCAATCAAATCGTCGGCTTCGCGACGCGAAACTCCGATACGTTCGGCGAGAAATTTATTGAGCCGGATTGGTTCCATATGCTGCTTGACCGGGTTGTGCTGGGGTGGCTACTGGGGCGGCTGGTGCTGCTGGAGCAGCTGGGGCTTCGGCGGCTGGTGTCTGACCAGCTACTGCTTTATCGCCTAAAACTTCGTGAATTGCGTTTACAACATCTTCGATACCGACCTGTGATTTAACCAAGTAGCGATCTGCACCGAGACGTTCACCACGAGCGCGCTGATCATCTGACGACAATGCGGTCATCATGACGACTTTAATCGTGGCGGTTTCTGGAGTGTTTCGCAAAATATCCAGCATGTCAAAACCTGAGATTTTTGGCATCATAACATCCGACAAGATGAGGTCTGGTTTTTCGCGAACTGCTACGGCGAGTGCCTCTTCGCCATCGCCGGCGGATACTACTTCATAATTTTCGGCAGCAATACGGATACTATAAATTTCACGAAGTGCTGCATCATCTTCTACTACCATTACTTTCATTGATTTGTTCCTCCATTTATATTATTTGATGTTATTTGCGAGACAATTGGTTGTTGTGGTCCGGGCACTAACTGGGGCGTAGGCTGAGGTGGTGCGGGTTGAGTAGGTTGTGGTGCGGGCTGGACGACTTGCGGTGCAGGGGTTGGCGCAGGCGCTGGGGCAGGTGCCGGCTGAACGACCTGCGGCGCAGGGGTCGGTGCAGGGGCGGGGGTTGGCTGCGGCGTGGGCGCAGGAGCTGGTTCAGGCGCAGGCGCTGACTGAGGCTGTACAGGCTGGACCAGTGGCATTTGCGGCGAAGATGCAGGCTTGGTTGTTGGGTTTAAATTCATACCTATACTGTTATTATACGCTATCATACGTTTTTCGTATTCTTCTCCACTAATTCGCGGCAGGGAAACGTAAAAAGTTGAACCCTCACCAAAAGCCGATTCTGCCCAGACGCGACCGCCCATAGCTTCGGTACGCTGCTTTACTAAATAAAGACCGAGCCCGGTTCCGCCAATAGTGCGAGTGTCGGAGTTATCAGAACGATAAAACTTTTGGAAAATATGGATGAGGTCGTCTGCTGAGATGCCTATGCCGGTATCAGTGACATTAATGAGAACACGGTCTCCGTCACCTAGTACATTGACATAAATTGAGCCACCAGCAGGTGTATATTTAACCGCATTATCAATGAGATTGTCCATTATTTCTTGCATAAAATTAACATCTATAAAGCTATAGACAACTTGATCTAGCCGGCGAGAAGTGCCAACATCTGGCTCGGCGGTGCCAAATTGATAGTTGAGATCAGCTTTTTTAATAATGGGCAAGAACTGATCTACTATCTGCTTGATAAGACCAACCATTTCAACTGGCTGGAAGTTTGGGCGAAGACGAGCATCGTCGAGTTTGGTAACGTCCAGCAAATCGCGGAAAAGTTTACCGAGGTGCTGCGAGGCAGCGTGCGCCGAATCAAGATAATTGCGGGCGCGCTCGTCGATGGTGGCGGTTTGTGGATTAAGTGCTAGCGAAAGATAACCCTCGATGGAGGCCACTGGCGTACGCATTTCGTGCGAAGCAGTAGAGATAAACTCGGTTTGTTCACCCTCTTCGGCGAGCTCTTTGGTAATATTACGAAATGTAATAATACGACTGTTGTCGAAATTCTTAACCGGGATGACTGAAAATGCAACTGGAACACGCTTTTTAGCTTGACCAGCAATGAGGCAAACTTTATAGCCATCTAGCACCTGACCTGTGCGAATGGATTGTAGTAAGAGATTCTCGTTCTCTGGTAGTTCGCGACCTTCTTTGCTTTCGATTTTTAGCAGAAGAGCAGCATCTAAACCAATAATATTACTCGGTGTGGTAAAGCCTAAGGTGGTGGCAGCCGCTGGATTTGAATACTGAATAGTGCCAGAGCCGTTAGTAATAATGACCCCATCGTGAATGGTGACTAGTGCTAGCTCGGCGAGGGAATTGTTTGCAGCTGTTTTATTACTGGCGCTGGATTCATTTTTGCGGCTAAAAATACTCATTAAATATATTTTAACACAAGCGCAAAAAAATGTGCTAAAATTAGTTTATGAATAAAGATGTGATTTATATTGAACCAGAAGATGATATTACCGATATCATTACCAAAATCGAAAATTCAAAAGAAAAAATCATAGCACTTGTCCCACCAAAAAAGGCTGGCGTATTCAGGAGTGTGGTAAATATAAAATTGATTGCGAAATCAGGTGTGAATGTGGACAAAAAAATCGTGTTAGTCACTACCGACCCAGCCATCATCAAGCTTGCGGCAACAACCAAGCTTCCAGTCACTAAGAATTTACAGTCTGCGCCAGCCGTGCCGAAAATTGACGATGCTGCCGAAGCCGAGACATCTTCCGCTGACGAAGTAGTAGAGTCAGCAGTTTCCGAGTCTGAGGAGCAGGAAGTCGAGGACATAGAGGATGAAGCCAAACCGGAAGAGTCTGACAAAGAAGAAGAAAAAGATGACGAAAAAAATGAGACCGAAGAGACTGAAGAAGAGAATAAAGAAGACGAAGGCGAGAAAGACGAAGACAAGAAGGACAAGGGTGACAAAAAATCTGGCAAAAAAGAAAAACCAATCAAGTCAAAAAATCCCTTTATCAACTGGGTCAAAAATCACAAAATCTTACTAATTATTTTACCAATTCTATTAGTTATTATAGTATTAGCGTCAGTGTGGGCATTTGTTATCGCGCCGGCAGCTTCGGTAACGGTTTCAATTCGAACCACTACGACAAATTTTTCTGAAAATGCCACTTTCGTCACCGATCTGTCTAAGGAAAATGTAAGTGAAGGTAAGTTTTATCTCGATGAGAGGAAAACCGAGACAAAGACTGAGGCGAGCTTTGAGGCAACTGGCACTAAGAATGTTGGCGATAAAGCCACTGGCGAGTTGATTGTTTACAGGTACTTTGGCGAAAAGGGAAGCGTCGCAGTTAATGCTGGTTCCATATTTGTATATGGAAACCTTGAATATGCCGCCGACAAGGATGCTACACTTTCCTGGAGCGGTGACCAAAAAGATTGCGACAATAACAAATCGGACGACGACCCTGTTCTTAAAGATGGGGTAGCTCATTGTCTAATAACTGGCAAGGTAGGCATTACCGCTGTGGAGCCAGGAACCCAGTATAATCTTAACGACCCATCTAGTGGTTGGTCTTCAACTGTTAGAGTTAGCGCTCGTAACGATGCACCAATTACTGGTGGTACTAGCAGGACCATAACCGTAGTACAACAATCTGATATTGATACTGCTCTTGCTAAAATCGTGGATGATAATGCTGCTTCGCAAGAGGCACGCAAGGCAAAGCTCCTTGCTACGATTGAAGAAGGTTCATTTATTATCGAAACAAGTTATAAGCAATCAATGAGCGAGCCGGTTTCAACCCCAGCTCTTGGCGAGGAAGTCAAATCAGGTGAAAAAGCCACCCTATCGGTCGTGACAACAGATTCAATCTATATGGTAGATAAGACCAAAGTTGAAGAATTTATCACTGAAAAGGCTAAACTAGCAGACAATTATAAGATTTACAAGATGAATGATCCATTTATCGAAAACTTTATCAGTTTAGGTGAGGAAGGATATATCGGCAAAATTAAGACTTCGGTAGTATCTGGTCCAAAAGTAACAGAAAATGGTATAATTGATACCATCAAAGGTAAAGGATTGGGGCAGGCGAGAGCTGACCTCCTGGATTCGTTTAGCGGAATTGATAGCAACAATACAAGAATTGACGTATCTTATCCGTGGGTGTTCTCAGTACCAAATGACCCGACCAGAATTACCGTGACAATAAACGTAGAAGAATAGAATAATGAGTTTGGAGTTAAAAAACAGCGAGAAGGGGGACAAAAAGTGAAAATAATTGGACTAGATGTGGGCGAAAAGCGCATTGGCGTTGCCAAAGCGGATTCAAACACGCGAATTGCAGTGCCAGTAGGATTTTTGCTTGTGGATGGCTCTGAATGGCAGGAAATCGCGAGGATTGCCAACCTAAGTGGCACAAACCTGTTTGTCCTCGGTCTGCCAAGAAGCAACGAAGGGAACGAGACGCGCCAAACCCTGTACGTAAAGAACTTCGCCAGAACATTATGCGAAAAAATTCCGGGCGCAAAGATCAAGTTTCAAGATGAATCACTAACTTCGGTCGAAGCGGAGAATCGCCTTAAAAAGAGCAAAAAAATGTATAAAAAAGGTGATATTGACGCGGAAGCCGCAACGATTATATTACAAGATTTTCTGGAAAATGCTTCGAACTTTACGTCTTCTGATGTGCCTCAGCCAAATACCCACTACGACAAAGTTAAATTAAAAGGTAAAAAAATGAAAAAACTGTTAGTCATCCCGCCAATTGCAATTATAGTGATATTACTCGGTGTCACTGCCGTACTAAAGGTTCGAGATTTTGTACGCGCAGAGCGTGAACGTGAATATGCTGAGCAAGAAGCCGCCATGAAGGCGAAGGTGTTTAGCTTTACGATTACTCCTGGAGAAACTATATTTGACATAAAAAAGAAGCTCCTTTCCGTGACGAGAGACACTAGCGATGATGACGAAAAGGTGCCGAACTATACCGTGGAAGAGGTGGAGGCAGCCTTCAATGCGGAGTACGATTATGATTTTTTACGTGAGCGTCCAGAGGGTGCGAGCTTAGAAGGTTATCTTTATCCAGAGACGCATGAGTTTTATGCAACCGATTCGGTTGAAACGGTGTTAAATAAATTTCTCGATGGTATGGATCGGGTTATTAGCGAGAATGATTTGATTGCAAAATATGCTGAGCACGGGCTAACTCTACATAGTGGCATCACACTTGCTAGCGTCGTGCAGAAGGAATCCGTACCCGGCGAGCAAGCGACTGTGGCACAAGTATTTTATTCTAGATTAGCATATGGATGGAAACTGGGTAGCGATGTGACGGTGTCATATGCTCTAGATATCGTAGACCCGGAGCGGACGGTTTATCGCGATAATGCAGCTGCACTTTTGATTGATTCCTGTTACAATACGCGGCTTTATACTGGTCTTCCTTGCGGACCGATTTCTAATCCTGGACTTTCGGCTCTCCAGGCAGTAGCAAATCCGGCAGATTCGGCTTATCTTTACTTCTTGACAGGAGACGATGGTATGATGTATTATAGTTATACAGAGGCTGAGCATAATCAGAACGCTTACCTACATTGCCAGACTCTCTGCAATATTTCACTATGATGAAAAAGAAGCAAAAAATTGGTTTTAGAAGATTAAAACAGGCCTTACCATATGTAGCAACAGCAATTGTGACACTTGCTGTGGTTTTTGTCGGTTCACTGGACAAACAAAACTCAAACATGAACCTTAGCCTTAGCGCGTTTGCAGAAAGCAACTACAAGGTGTCGGTCGACCAGTTGTCCGAGCTTTATGTGGTGGCAGACTTGTCTGATACACTTGGGCTCGCTTCGGCATCAGACGTAGCAAACAACTATGTGCTAACGAATTCTATGTACGAGGCCGGACAGACTTCTAGCGGCAAAACCGAGAAACCAAACATTACAAACTTGCCCACCCTTCGAGGTGTAGTCGAACACGTCGTCGCGGATGGCGAAACGATGGAACAAATCGCCGCTAAATATGGCATTACGACCGATCAAATCCGCTGGTCTAATAACCTCAAGACTACGGCTCTTGCTGCTGGTACCAAATTGTACTTGCCTAGTGTCCCTGGAATTGTTTATATTGTGAAAGCTGGCGAAACGGTCGAGTCGATTGCCTCCAAATATGGTGGTACGGTGGCAGAAATTGTAGCATTAAACGACCTTGAAATTTCTGGTGTATCCGAGGGGATGCGAATCGTTATTAAGGGCGGTACTTTGCCGACCACTGAGCGTCCAGAGTATGTCGCACCAGTTGTACGATACTATTACACTTATCTCGGTAACACATCTGAGCGCCAGAATATCCAGGTGCTTGGTTACAGATACGGTCTCGGTGGCCCTTATGGCCGTGGCCAGTGTACGCAATGGGCTTGGTATAACCGTCAAGATTTGCCATCTAACCTTGGCAATGCCAACACTTGGGCTAGACGGGCAGCGGCAGCTGGTTTCCCGGTAAATCGTACTCCTTCCGCAGGTGCAATTTTCCAAACTACTTCTGGTTGGTATGGCCACGTTGGTTATGTCGAGGCTGTCAATTCTGATGGTTCTATTACTGTGACGGAGATGAATTATAACTATCGTACTTACATGGTGATTAGGGCGACTATTCCAGCCAGTGCAGTTAAAAACTTTAATTATATCCACCGCAAGTAATCGGTTCGCACATTGATTTTTTGTAAAATTATTATATAATTAGGAGAATTATGTTTAGCGATACGGCAAAAGTGAGTTTAAAGGCTGGCAAAGGCGGAGATGGTGCCGTTTCTTTTCGTCGGGAAATTTATATACCAAAAGGTGGCCCGGACGGTGGTGATGGGGGCAAGGGTGGAGATATTGTTTTTAAAGCCGATAAAGACACGAATACTTTGATTGATTTTCGTTTTACACCAATTTTGACGGCTGAAGATGGTCGCAATGGTTCCGGTACGCGTTCGGCCGGGAGGGCGGGGAAAGATCTGGTCGTCGAGGTACCGATTGGCACAATCGTATATAAACTCGCAGACGGTCAAGAATCGCCATCTGCTAGCGTGCAGCGAGTTTTAATAGCCGATCTTACGCATGATGGCCAGACGGCGGTGATTGCACGTGGCGGAGATGGCGGATTTGGCAATGCGCATTTTAAGAGTTCAACAAGGCAGGCGCCAATTATTGCTGAGGTAGGGGAGCCGGGCGAAGAGTTTGAAGCGGAAATCGAATTAAAACTACTGGCCGACGTAGGTTTAGTGGGCCTGCCGAATGCTGGTAAGTCAACATTTCTCTCTGTAGTTTCAAATGCTAAGCCGGAAATTGCTGATTATCCGTTTACCACGCTCACGCCACAACTTGGGATGGCAACGATTGACGAGCACGACTTATTAATTGCGGACATTCCCGGATTGATTGAGGGTGCCTCAGAGGGGAAAGGGCTGGGACATGATTTTCTTCGTCATATTGATAGGACTGCGGTTTTACTTCACCTTGTAGATGTTTATAATAATGATGCAGGAGAAGCCTACAAAACAATCAGGGGAGAACTAGAAAGATACTCCGATCTCGCTTCACGACCAGAGGTTGTAGCACTAACAAAGTGTGAAGGAGTTGATTCTGAAATAATAGAGATGCAAATGGCATCAATTATGAAGATTAACCCTGAGGCAAAGGTTTTTGCGATTTCGGCAGCGGCGCATCAAGGAATAGATGATTTATTGAGGGAGCTAAAGAGCGAGGTGATTTCGCGAAGACAGTCGGAGGCCAACTCGACACAAGATAAAGCTCATTCTTCTGAGCCATCAGATGATGGATTTTTGCCGACTATTTCATTATCACCAGAGGCCGTAAAGACGACCTGGAAAGTGACGAGAGAGGATGATAAATATATCGTAACTGGGGAAAAAATTGAAAAATTTGCCCGGAGGACTGATTTAAATAACTACGCTAGCGTGAATCGTCTACGCGATATTATGAAAAAAATGGGGATTAGAGCTGAACTTACATCTATGGGTGCCGAACCGGATTCGATTATTTCGATTGCCGGCAAAGAGTTTACCTTTGTTGAAGACTGGTAAAGACAGCTTTATAACAGAGTAAAAAATAGTATAATACTTGATTTTCGGGATTTTTGATGAAAAACTATTGACTTTTTTAAGCATATGTGCTATAATGATAATTGGCGGGGGAGGGACCCGTATCATATCAATTCGAGGGGCGAGTTCACTTGCCACCGAGTGGGTACTTAAGGTACCTGTTTGATATGATTACGGGTTTCCGAAACCCGCACTTGTGAAGGGACCGGGGTTAGCACTCTGGCGTGTGGAAAGGATTAGCATTAATATGCAGCCTGGCCAGCAAGCGCCTCTATCACTAACCCGGGTCTAGAACATTACCGCGAAAGCGGATTACATATTAGGGAGAAACATTGTTTCTCCCTATTCTTATTGTCAAAAGTTGTGTTAAGAATACTAAGCTTATGGTAACTCTTGACTTTTTTTATTAAGTGTGCTATAATATGAGGTAGTCTGATTGGTACCGGAGGTGTATCATAATCATGCATTTTAAGAATTTCGTTTTTTCCATCTCCCAGACGGGAGATGGTCTGCCTCTGACTCTGGAGGCAAGGTTCCACCCCATCAAGGGGGGTAGAGATCTTTGGTCGCGATTTTGCGATACCGCCATTATGGTGTCACATGCGACCATCTTCGTCGCCTCAAACAGCGAGATGTTTGAGGCGGGGATTCTCGAGCTGAAGCTCGCTTCAGGAGATCCTTCGTACCGGGAATGCAACCTGAACAGGTTGCTTACGATTTTGGAGAGGGAGTACCTCTCCGACTAGACCAATCAGACAGCACGGGTCCGCTTTACAGCGGACCCATTTTCATGCTAAAATGATATTATAGTTATGGCAATCGCAAAGAATCATGAGATATTAGGTTACGTGAACCAGCCGGTTACTTCGACCGAAGAGGTGGCAGAAGACGTCCCAGTCCAAGACGAACGAGCAAAGTGGGGAGTGGGCGATATTACACCTAACCCCGACGATTTTAAAGACATTTATCGCAGTGATGAAATAGAAAGCGATAAAAAGTTATGTAACTGGGTAATCAGGGAAAACCATATATCAGCAGAAAGAGATGGCACCGCCATAGAAAGAGTCTTTGCTAGACACATATCAGATGGTAGGATCGATTGGTTTGCCGAGAAAGAGTCATATGGCTCCGCTACGATTACACTCGTACATACTTCCGAAATTGATGATGTTTTTAATCATACTGACTTTGTTGCGGTTATTAATAATAGTTCTACCGGTGGCAAACCTATTCCTTTTGGGATTGATTTAACTTGTAATGAAGATAGAGAAAATACACGTATTAGACAAAAGATGAGCTGGGAGCATGGATACTGCGCCCTGCTCCTTGATGAAGATAAAGAAAAAATGCGGGCAGCCTCAAGAACTGGGACGGCATCCAATCCAGAATATTATTCTGAACGTATTTCCGAATTTGGCTATATTGACGAATATGGTAGAAGACGAAGGCACCCTTTTAGACTTGGACTAGAAATCCCCGGTTTTACTTCGGTAAAGTATTATGACGACAAAAACAGTGGTTCGCAAATTCCTAAGGGTAGAATTTGCATTATGCCTCGGCTGGTGGTCGGGATACCATCTTATCTGAGAGACGAGCTCGCAAAGGGTGAGCCGACGGAAGAGGTCAAGAGAGAAAAAGGCGAGGAGGAATATAACAAGCAACTAAAAAGCTACCAAAAAGCAAGTGAGCTGGCAAAATGGTTGACTTTGCTGGAGTGTTCAGATCAGATAAAAGACATTCTTGATATGGCTAAACTACTCCAAGCAGAATTGAAAAAACCGACTGGAGCA
>JAEEGL016385589.1_pt1 | contig 22542 bp, 19 predicted proteins | sample 9134231 | NCBI WGS metagenome assembly JAEEGL01 (sample SAMN16246548, study PRJNA631951) | gut metagenome | biome: gut microbiome; feature: rumen; material: fiber-attached | host: Bos | place: Iran: Karaj | collected 2018-10
AAGACAGAAGAAGTGCAGGTACTCAGGGTCGTGTTGAAGGAGTGCGGACTCATCAAGACTCGTGTCGGAAAGTTGTCACTAACGGCTAAGGGTAAGCAATTACTTGTTGACCATAATGAATTGATGCGAACGATAATTCTGTTCCTTTTCAGGGATTACAACACTGGCTGGCTTGATATGTATGAGGACAACGAAGTGGGTAATTTAGGGCGATTGTATTCTTTATGGCTTCTGCATCACTATGGCGCGGATTGGCGCAACACAGGGTTCTATGCTGATGAGTATAGCAAGGCTTTCCCAATGCTAATTGCTGTTCATGGGTATGAATATAGAGTATTCAACCGCCTGTTCCGTTTTATTGGCCTCTGTGAGATAAACGAAAGCGATGATTTCAAGGGGAAGAACTGGGGTAAAGAAGTCCGTAAGACGGAATTACTTGACCTGATGTTTACATTTGAATAGCTTAAATCCACATACTGATCTTGGAGATTAGTTTTACCACATAGTGAACTTTTTGATTGCAATACACAATTGTGGGAATTGTGATGATGTGACACTTTTTCAAGTTTGACAGTATGTGCATAGTGTTAATGATTGATTTGGAGTTGCCATCGATACTCTGATACGAGTGATGAATCATGACCACTGCTTGCTATCTTATCTGGTCAGCCATCCCACCTAACGAAGTAGGGCGGGGTATTAGGCTTCCCGACGCAGAATGTTCATTTGCCGACGCAGAATGTTCATTTGCCCACGCAGAAATGAGAGAAGATGTTTTGTAAAGTTTCTTCAGTGGTTATAGCGCCACCGGTGATAGTCCCTAATTGTTCTATACAGAGGTTCAGATCCTCCGCCAGGAGATCGCCACTGAGGTTGTTTTGCATTCCCTCAATGACTCGTTGAATGCTATCTTTTGCATGGAGGAGTGCATGATAATGACGTGCGGATGTAATGATAACATCATTCTGAGTGATGGCAGGAATGTTTGCTGCTCGGTAGATGACTTCTTCCAGTCGATCGATATTGATGTTGTATTTTGCGGATACCTGGAGGTAAACCGTATTGTCAATATCACCGGAAATAGTCTCTTCCTTTGGTGCTTCTTCTAAATCGATTTTGTTTCGAACAATTATTAAAGTCTTACTTTCAGTTTGTTTCTTAAATTCTTTGATATCTAAATTATTAGGCAAGCTGTCAACAACCCATAGTATAAGTGTTGCCTCATGCATTTTCTGATAAGCTTTCTCAATGCCTATCTTTTCAATCTCATTGTCAGTGGATCGTAAACCGGCTGTATCAATAAACCGGAATGTTACGCCATGTATTTGTATGTTATCCTCTATAACATCCCGTGTAGTTCCGTGAATAGAAGACACAATCGCCTTATCTTCATGTAGGAATCTGTTGAGCAAGGTTGATTTTCCAACATTCGTCTTTCCTACGATAGCGACAGGAATTCCTTGTTTAATGGCATTACCTGTTTCAAAAGAGTGGGCGAGGCTGGTGATTCTATTGTCAATTCTTTTCGCAAGTTCCAACAGCGTGTCACGATCTGCAAATTCCAGATCTTCATGGTCAGAGAAATCAAGTTCCAACTCAAGTAAGGATGTCATCTCCAAGAGTTGGTTTCGTAACTTTGAGAGTTCTGAAGAGAAATTGCCTCGTAGTTGTGAAAGCGCTATTTGATGTGTTGCCTTATTAGTGGATGCGATAAGATCAGCCACAGCTTCTGCTTGGGAGAGATCCATCTTGCCGTTGAGAAAAGCCCGTTGCGTAAACTCGCCCGGTTCTGCCATACGACAACCATTGGCAATAAGAACTTCCAGTATCTTAGCAATGATGTATGAAGAGCCATGACACGATATCTCTGCAGAGTCTTCGCCCGTGTAGCTATGCGGATTCTTAAAGATGGATACCAATACTTCATCTATAATTTGCGATGAAGTTTGTTCGTTAGAAGGAAAAACTACATTACCATAGTGGAGGGAGCGAGTAGGTAGTTGCCCTATCGTTTCATAACTTACCGATTGACTTTTGAATATACGCAAAAGAATGGGAAACATTTCTTTTCCCGAAATGCGAATAATGGCAATTGCGCCCCCAGCAGGTGTTGCGAGGGCGCAAATGGTATCGTTGTTCATGATTTTCGATGTCATGATTTGACGAACAATAGTTTAGTTATTCCTTGTCTTCTTTCTTGCCTTTCACGATATTGCCGAGAGCTTCGGTAGCTTCATCGTTTAGGTTGACGTTACGTGTCGTTACAGCCTCAATGCTACCAGCCTTCATGATGTCGGCCATGTCAACACCCGTAGCTGATTTCAACACATCGAATGCTTGCTTGATAGCCACGGGAACATTTCCACTCATAGCACTAATTCCGTTACCGTCAGAACTATAGATGTTCACATCCTTGATAGCAGAGATAGGTTTTGCAACGTTCTCTACGATTTGTGGCAGGATCTCAATCATCATCTGGGCGATAGCGGCATTGTTATATTTCTTATATGCCTCTGCTTTTTTATCCATAGCCAAAGCCTCAGCTTCACCTTTCTTTTGGATGGCGTATGCTTCAGCTTCACCTTTTGCCTTGATACCCATAGCCTCTTGTTCCAAGCGATAACGGGCAGCATCAGATTCTGCATTTTGTGCCAATGCTCTTTGTTCTGCTTCATATTTCTGAGCTTCTGCCACGCGTTTACGTTGTTCAAGGTCGGCAGCGGCATCAATTTCCACCTTATATTTATCCGCATCGGCACGTTTCTCAATTTCAGCAATCAGTTGGTTTTGCTTAATCTCAATCTGCTCCTTCGAAAGAATTTGTTCCCGTTTGGTCTTTTCGATTTGAGCCTCTACTGTCTTGATGTTAATTGTTTTCTGTTGTTCTTGTTGTTGGATGGCGTATGCGGCATCAGCATCAGCTTGAGCCGTATCAGCTTCCCGTTTCAGGGCAGCCTTCCTAAGAGCCAAATCATTGTTCTTTACGGCAATGGCAGTGTCTGCGTCAACACGTGCGTCGTTGGCATCCTTGTCAGCATGAGCAACCTGAATCTTCACATCACGTTCGGCGTTGGCACGGTTGATGCTGGCATCTTTCTTTATTTTTGCCGTGTTGTCAGCACCCAAGTCATGAATCAATCCCTCCTTATCAGTTACGTTTTGGATATTGCAAGAAATGATTTCTATACCCAACTTAGCCATGTCGGGTTGTGCCTTTTGCATCACTTGGTCGGAGAATCCGTCGCGGTCGGTGTTCAGGGAACGCAAGTCAAGTGTACCGATAATTTCACGCATGTTACCTTGCAAGGAATCCTGAAGTTGTTCGGCGATTTCTAAAGGTGTCATATTCAGGAAGTTCTTGGCAGCCAGGCGAGTTCCTTCAGGATTGGGCATCACTCGGATTTTGGCCACTGCATCTACGTCAACGTTGATGAAGTCATTGGTTGGCACACTCTCTTCGGTTTTAATATCCACTGTAATTTGTCCCAAATAAACCTTATCAAGGCGTTCGAAGAATGGAACCCGAAAACCACCCGAACCAATCAAAACGCGTGGTTCCTTGCTCAAACCAGAGATGATAAACGCATACGATGGGGGAGCTTTTACGTAAGAAATGAAGATAAATACGAAGAGTATGAATAAACATACGCCAATTATTATTATCATTGTTAGGTCCATTATTACATTATTTTAGTGAAACATTATATTCTTTCTAACACCAGTTTGATCAGCGTGTCAATACTGTTCTTGTATTCTGTATTCATCTTCTGCGCATAACGGTTAGCGATAACCATGCAACAGGTCATGGCATCATGTCCCAGCAATGATGCAAGTCCTGCGAGTGCTGAGCTCTCCATCTCGAAGTTGCATACCTTCATGCCATCATATTCGAAGGATTCGACCTTCTCATTCTGGGTGGGATCTGCTAAAGGAATACGTATCTGTCTGCCTTGAGGGCCGTAGAAACCGCCACAAGAGATAGTATATCCACGAACCATCTCCTCACCGGCTATCTTGTCGATAAGCTCAGGATTGGCCACTGAGACGTAGGGTGCACCTTTGATGGGATCCCATTTCATGTGCTCCTTAAATGCTGCTTCCATCTTCAGGTCACATACCTCATTACGTCCGGCATAGAAATTAAGTAAGCCGTCGAAACCAATACTTTTCACAGAAGCGATGAAAGTACCCACGGGAGTAAAGGGCTGCAGACCACCACAGGTTCCTATACGGACCATCGTAAGTGTACGGTGCTCTTCCTTCTCAGTACGTGTAGCATAATCAATATTTGCAAGAGAGTCGAGTTCGGTTACAACAATATCGAGGTTATCACAGCCTATACCATGGGATTGTGCTGTGATACGTTTTCCCTGATAATAACCGGTGATAGTATGGAACTCCCGGCTGCTTACCTCACATTCAATTTCATCAAAGTGAGCTGCAACAGTATTTACTCGTGCAGGATCACCAACAAGAATCACCTTGTCAGCCAACTGTTCTGGCTTCAGATGCAGATGAAAACAACTGTTATCTGCATTGATGATGAGTTCTGATTCAGGAAAGTATTTTTTCATAATTGCAATTATTGGTTAATAGTCATATTTTCGGCATTACGGATCTGCTTTTCCATATCCTTGATATCCTGCTCTGTCTGTTCGAGCGTCTTCTCCAGATCCAGGATGGTAGGTGTCAGTCGTGCTCTTGTTACCTCACTGCCTCCGGCATATTGATCACGTAAAGATTCCAGTCGCTCATTATCAGCTGCAAAACGCTCTTGTGTCTGAATCAATGACAAAAACAGCTTCTTGGCAGATGAAGACTTAAACTGACTGACTTGTCGATAGGTTACATTATCATTAATGACAAAACGGATATTGTCATCACTGTTTGTTTGTTGCAGATGTTCTCTCATCTGTAAGACTCGCTGGAGAGCATCTTCTCTTTTCTGATTGTCTGTCCATGTGTCACTGATCGATTCAATAGCAGCAAATCGTTTCACTTGTGCTTCATCATATTCTGATAAATCATAGTTCCTACGTGTCTTATTCGGGATGAATGTATAGATACATACTTTACCTTCCGGTTGCCTGCGGTCGGTCACGAACCATCCTATATTATCTGTTTCGTCTTCCAGATACATATAGTCGTTTGCCGGTGAGTTGAAGGGAAGACCGATGTTCTCCGGCCGGAAATAGGTTCCCGACTCAGCATCATAACGTGTAACATAGATATCATAGCCTCCCAGCGTGTTGTTACCTCCTTTTTGACCGAAATAGAGGGTAATGCCGTCTGCCATCAGATAAGGATAATTCAGCGGATTCGAATAGGAGAGTCCTTCCAGACGTTTACCTTTTGTCCAGTTCGTTCCCAGTTTGTCGATAGTCCCTATCTCTGCCTTTCCTGCTGCATCAGCCACAGAATAGTAAGCCCTATTTTTAAATTCATTGAGCCATACATAACTGTCAGAGTGCCCGGAAGTGCCAAAGAATGCATCATAGTACATCAGTGAACCGCATTCAGAGGGTAGGGGGATGTAGTTGATGAACTGCTCTTTGTCAACCACGATACTGTCAATAATCATCACTTGCTGTGTGGAAGACAGCATATTTTCAAAAAGCAGTTCTTCCGGTGTGGGCACTTTCTCCTCAACCACTACTTTGGGTTTTGCTTTCGTATTTGTCTTTCTTTTCTGTGCGTTACCGTCGATGACGCACATACAAAGGCATATCAGTAATAGAGCTTTAACTAATTTCATTTCAGATTATTCTTTTACAAAAAACAAAGATACAATGTTTTTTTGTAAAATGCAAATCATTAAGATATTTTTGTTCTTATGAAATACCTTTTGATATGATAAGATGCCGATGTCATCTCTCCATAAACACCAGATATACTGCACAGATAATCAGTAGGAAAGCTAATAAATGGTTCCAGTGAAGGTTTTGGTGTTGGAACATGATATTGGCGATAACACAGAAAACAGCCAGTGAGACAGCCTCCTGGATTACTTTCAGTTGAACCAGCGTGAACGGTCCGCCATTACCCTCAAAACCGAGTCTGTTGGCTGGCACCTGACAGCAGTATTCAAAGAATGCAATACCCCATGAAAAAGCGATGACACCAATCAAGGGCCAACTGGCACTGACTCCATTTTCCTGCAGGCGCAGATGTCCGTACCATGCCACAGTCATAAAGATATTACTTAGAATCAAAAGCAAGATAGTGTATAATCCATTCATATGAATAACTTTTTAAAATTTTGCAAAAGTACTTCTTTCTTTAAGAATGACATAACAATTAACATAGTTTTATTGTTTAACACCTGAAAACATGACTCATTATGAAGATCATAGTTTATTTATTGTTTTTCAAAACATATAAGATTAGTAAATAAAACAGTAATATATATGTTTATATTTTGTTTATTATTCGTATATTTGTAACAGATTAACAAACTAATAGTAATTTTACATTTTATGATTAACGATTTCATTTATGACATCCCGGTAAGGGTGTATTTTGGCAAGGATCAGTTAAAACACTTGGGTGCTGAATTGAAAAAATATGGCACACGTGTGCTGATGACTTATGGTGGTGGCTCCATCAAACGCATGGGACTCTACGACCGTGTGGTAAAAGTCGTCAAGGAAGCCGGTCTTGAACTCTTCGAATTGTCGGGTATTGAGCCTAATCCCCGCATAGACTCCGTTCGCAAAGGTGCTCAGATGTGCAAGGATCATCATATTGATGTACTGCTGGCTGTTGGTGGTGGCTCAACGATTGATGCAACAAAGTTCATGGCTGCCGGTGCATGTGTGGATCATGACCCATGGGAGTTCCTCGATTATGCTAAACAAGCACCGATTGAGCGTGCATTACCGATTGTTACTATTCTTACACTCTCTGCCACGGGTTCAGAGATGGATACCGGCGGGGTGATCAGTAACCCTGAAACAAAGGACAAGAATGGAAGACTGGCTCCGGCAATGCTTCCTAAAGCATCTTTCCTTGATCCTACAAATACTTTTACTGTTCCTCCATATCAGACAGCCTGCGGGTCTGCCGATATCATGTCGCATATTATTGAGGTATATTTCAATATGAATCAGGATCTTTTCATGCTTGACTGTTTTATGGAAGGACTGATGAAGACGATCGTGAAATATGCGCCCATAGCGATGAAAGAACCAGACAACTACGAAGCACGTGCTAATCTGATGTGGACTTCATCATGGGCTATCAACGGCTTTGTGGATGGTGGAAAACGTCAGGCATGGTCATGTCATCCGATGGAGCATGAATTGTCTGCTATCTATGACATCACACATGGATTGGGCCTTGCCATCCTCACTCCACGCTGGATGGAGTATTGTCTGGATGAGACGACGGTATCTAAATATGTGCAGTTTGGCACGAATGTTTTCGGCATCGATCCAACACTTGAGCCTATGGACATTGCTCATCAGGCTATTGACTGTCTGAGTCATTTCCTTTTTGACACCATGGGCTTAAAGCGTACATTACCTGAAGTAGGTATCGATGAGACACATTTTGCATTGATGGCAAAGAAATCTGTTGGCGGTGGTACATTACCTGGTTTCAAGCCACTTCAGCAACAAGATGTTGAAAATATCTACAGAATGTGTATGAAGTGATTCTTGCTATACAATCCATATGAAAAGGTACTTTTTTAGTGCCTTTTCTTTTTCTCGATAGCTATCTATAAAACAATTAAAGGGAAGGTATTGTTATAAATAGAAGTCTTTTTCTTCTACAATAGTTTTTTCAGAAAAAGGTTGTCAGGTTGTCAAAACCCGCTGTAGCAAAGGGCGTGCAACCTGTTGGAGGCTGTCAAAGGTTGACATGAGGTTGTCACGATGTTACGCAGTAACATCAGATTTTCGAGAGAATTGGAGAGAAAAGGGTACTAAAAGCCCGGTCAAAGGTACCCTTTTGCCATGAATTCTCGAGAGAATTCAAGAGCAATAGTCATAAAACAGAATATCAGCTATTATTAAATGAAATCCCGAATGGCAACGAAACCATTCGGGATTTTCTTCAATATCATCTTTTACTCGCCTTGAAGTTGCTTGTCCATTGCGGCGGCGGCTTTTCTTCCGTCACCCATAGCAAGGATCACAGTGGCACCTCCACGTACGATATCACCACCGGCAAATACTGTCGGACGCGAACTACGCATCTGATCATTCACCGCAATAGTGTTCTTCCTACCCAATTCAAGTCCCTTAATAGATTTTGGAACTAGAGGATTAGGACTGACACCTACAGCCACGATTACCTGGTCGACATCCAATGTCACAGTCTTTCCTTCTACAGGAACAGGTGAACGTCTGCCGGAAGCATCCGGTTCTCCAAGTTGCATCACCTGCAATACTGCTTGCTTAACCGCTCCTTTCTCATCAGCAATATATTCGATGGGGTTATGGAGGGTAAGGAAGTTGATGCCTTCTTCCTTAGCATGCTTTACCTCTTCCAGACGTGCTGGCATCTCTGCTTCACTACGACGGTAAACCAGGGTTACATTTGCACCCAGTCGTTTGGCTGTGCGGCAAGAGTCCATAGCCGTGTTTCCACCACCCACAACCATCACATTAGTAGCTGGATTGAGAGGCGTGTCTGTAGTGGGATTAGCTGCATCCATCAGATTTACACGGGTAAGATACTCGTTTGATGACATGATATTGATGGCATTCTCACCGGGGATATTCATGAAGTTTGGCAAACCAGCACCGGAACCGACAAAGATACCCTTAAATCCCTGATTCTCCAATGTCTCGACACTGATGGTCTTACCGATGATCACATCCGTCTGGAAGTGAACACCCATCTTCGCAAGGTTGTCTATCTCCACGTCAACGATAGCGTTGGGCAGACGGAACTCTGGGATACCGTATTTCAACACACCGCCAATCTCATGTAAAGCTTCGAAAACATACACGTCATATCCTTTCTTTACCATATCACCGGCAAAGGAAAGTCCAGAAGGACCAGAACCAACAACTGCAATCTTAATGCCATTGGCAGGAGCAATCTCTGGTAACGAGATATTTCCACTCTCACGCTCATAGTCGGCTGCGAAACGCTCCAGATAACCGATAGCTACGGGTTGACCGCCACTCTTCAGGTGGATACACTTGCTCTCACACTGTTTCTCCTGTGGACAGACACGACCACAGACAGCGGGTAGGGCAGAGGTGTTCTTCAATACCTTTGCAGCAGCAAGGAACTGACCACGCTCAATATTCTTGATAAAAGAAGGAATGTCAATGTTTACGGGGCATCCTTCTACACACGTGGGTTTCGGACAATCCAGACAGCGTTTGGCTTCTGTGAGTGCCATCTCCTTGGTCAGACCTGTGTTTACTTCTTCAGTACGCGTCGTCGCACGATAGACTGGATCTAACTCAGGCATGATCACACGAGGAATCGCCATGCGCTCTTTCGGTTTCATTGACTTCCTTAATACCTGACGCCATTCTGCCTTATTGTCGGTGAGGATATCGATAGTGTCATTCGTAGGATCATCATCCATCACAACATCATTTGTTGTCTCTGCAGACACTGTCTTTTCTTCATGGTCGAGATGCTCTTCAAAATGTTCCAGTTCTTCCTGCTCTTCGCGTTTGAATGTGCCCATACGTTTGAACATCTCATCCCAGTCAACTAATGAACCGTCGAACTCAGGACCATCGATACATACAAACTTTGTCTTTCCGCCGATTGTCAGACGACAAGCACCACACATTCCTGTGCCATCAACCATGATTGTGTTAAGACTCACCTCACAAGGGATGTTATGTTTCTGAGCCGTGAGATTAGAAAATTTCATCATGATGGGAGGACCGATAGCAAAAACTTTGTCGATATGCTCCTGTTCGATAAACTTCTCAATACCTACAGTAACTACTCCTTTCTCACCATAACTGCCATCGTCTGTCATGATGATAACCTCATCTGCTGATTCACGTACAGCATCTTCCAGAATAATCAGCTCTTTTGAACGTCCAGCCAACACAGCCAGCGTACGGTTGCCGGCAGCCTTCAGGGCCTGGATGATGGGCAACATAGGGGCGATACCCAAACCACCACCTGCACAAACGACCGTTCCGAAATTCTCGATGTGAGTAGGATTTCCCAATGGACCTACTACATCAGCAACTTGGTCGCCCTCATTGAGCATACAGAGTTTTTTCGATGATAATCCTACCTGCTGTACGACAAGTGTGATCGTTCCTTTCTCAATATCAGCACCTGCAATGGTCAGTGGCATACGCTCACCTTTTTTATCAACACGTACGATGACAAAGTTGCCGGCTTTACGACTCTTTGCTATCAGTGGTGCTTCAATCTCGAAAAGGAATACCTTCTCGGAGAATTGTTCTTTCCTAACAATTAAATTCATAATGTTCGTATGTAGGTTAATATATTATTAATCAGTCGATGATCTCAAAGCCTGTATAAGGAACCAGTGCACGAGGTACACGAATGCCTTCTTCCGTCTGGTTGTTTTCCAATATAGCAGCTACGATACGTGGCAATGCCAAGGCAGAACCATTGAGGGTATGGCAGAGCTCTGGCTTCTTCATTCCTTCACCACGGTAACGGCACTTCAGTCGGTTAGCCTGATAGGTGTCGAAATTACTTACTGAAGATACTTCCAACCAGCGTTTCTGTGCTTCGGAATATACCTCGAAGTCATAACAGATTGCTGAGGTAAACGACTGGTCACCACCGCAAAGTAATAAGATACGATAAGGAAGTTCCAGCTTCTTCAACAATCCTTCTACATGTTCCAGCATCTCTTTATGACTCTCTTTAGAGTGCTCCGGCGTGTCTATACGTACAATCTCAATCTTTGAGAACTCGTGCAGACGGTTCAAACCGCGTACGTCCTTACCATAAGAACCTGCTTCTCTTCGGAAACACTCTGTATAAGCACAGTTCTTAATAGGTAAGTCTTTCTCGTCGATAATGACATCGCGATAAATATTGGTTACGGGAACCTCAGCTGTAGGGATCAGATAAAAATCGTCAACCTCACAGTGATACATCTGTCCTTCTTTATCAGGTAACTGTCCAGTACCATAACCACTGGCAGCATTCACAACCGTTGGTGGAATGATCTCTGTATATCCGGATTTCCTGGCTTCATCAAGGAAGAAATTGATCAGTGCACGCTGCAGGCGAGCACCCTTTCCGATATATACCGGGAAACCGGCTCCGGTAATCTTTACACCTAAGTCGAAGTCAATGAGATTGTATTTCTTAGCCAATTCCCAATGGGGCAATTTAGCTTGTTCAACAACAGGATTGGCATCCCAGTTCCCTACGGTATCACCCTCATGGCATTCGCGAAGATTACTCTTAACCACATGGTTATCTTCTGCTGTCTTACCCTCAGGTACTTCATCATAGGGGATATTCGGAATCTGACAGAGTAGGGTAGTCAACTCGTGCTGTGCCTGATTCATCTGTTCCTCTAACTGTCTGTTGGTCTCTTTCAGTTCTGCAACAGATGCTTTGATTTTCTCAGCTTCCTCTTTTTGACCTTGTTTCATCAGTCCGCCGATCTGGGCAGCCATCTTCTTGGCATTTGAGAGGTTAGCGTCTAATTGCTGTTGTGCTACGCGGCGTTTACGGTCAACATCCAAAACATTCTGTATAGCCTCTTCAGCATGGGGGAAATGTTTCTTGTTCAAACCATTAATCACGCGTTCGGTTTCCTCAGTGAGGAGTTTCAATGTAAGCATAATCTATTTTCTTTTGAATTCAAAATAAAAGTGCTGCAAAGTTACTAAATTTCTGAATAAGCGAGAAAATTTTTTATTTATTTATTATCATGGGCATGAAGAAAATATTCGATAAACGATCATAATATATAAATATGCATTTTATATAAAAAGCAGAAATCCCAAATCTCGGAAGATTTGGGATTCTGTTGTTTGTTTGGAATAAGTTGTTTACTAATTTATGCTTCGGGTTCTGGTATTACAGATACCGTGCTCTTGTTCTTGCGGCCTTTCTTGAAGTTAACCGTACCATCAACAAGTGCATACAAGGTATCATCCTTGCCAATACCTACATTGTTACCCGGATTGTGATGAGTACCACGCTGACGTACAATCACATTACCAGCGATAACCTTCTGTCCACCCCAAATCTTTACGCCGAGTCGCTGTGCAGCACTCTCGCGTCCGTTCTTAGAACTACCAACACCTTTTTTATGAGCCATTTCTAAGTCCTCCTAATTAAACGATTAATGATTTGATCTCTACTTGTGTGTACTGCTGGCGATGACCGTTCTTCTTGCGATAGTCCTTGCGGCGCTTCATCTTGAAAACAATCACCTTGTCACCTTTAACAAGCGGATTAATTACTTCACACACTACTTTTGCACCTTCTACGGTGGGTGCGCCTACCGTTACAGCTCCCTCGTTATCGATAAGGAGCACTTTGTCGAACTCTACGTTCTGACCTTCTTCAGCATCTCTGAGGTGATTGATGAACAACTTCTGTCCTTCGCATACCTTGAACTGCTGACCGTTGATTTCTACAATTGCGTACATTATTTATTATTATAACGGTTTCTCCGCAAGGCGGACTGGCATTTTGCCGTCACTTATTCGAGCCTCCACGGACTAAATACTAATTAAAAATAATCCTTTCGGACAAATTTGGCTGCAAAATTACTACTTTTTATTTAAACTGCAAAATAATTTCAGTTTATTTTTACTCCATTCGTGTGTATTTTCCTCAAATACAACTGTTTTATCAATTCATTCATTGTTATTTGTCTTTATCCCTTGACATAAAGTAATGAAAATGCATATGTGTATGCACTTTTCTAATGTTGCTTTTTTATCATCGTTTTTGTAGTATTTGCATATAAATAACGATTTTGTCAAGGTTCAATATTATCGACAAAAAAGATAATTATATCGACAATTATATCATTTATTGGATGGTCAACAATTACTTTTTTTGATATTTTTGTAAAAAAGTCTGTTAAAAGTGTTCATATTTAAAAATAATGTTGTATATTTGCAATATCAATCTGGACACACCAATATTTAAGCCATGACGAAATATAACATAACCGAAAAAAAAGAGAAAGAAGCTGCTTATCGTAGTTTAGTAAGTCCTAAGCTGATGGACGAACTGAAGGAGAAGATCCTTGATGTTATTCTTATTCAGAAGAAATACAAAGATAAGAATTATTCTGCCAAGTGTTTGGCGGAAGATTTAGGCACGAATACGAGGTATATCTCTGCTATTGTGAATGTTCGATTCCACTGCAACTATACTTCATTTGTTAATAAATTCCGTATTGAAGAGGCGATGGCTCTTTTGGTAGACCGTCGTTACCTGAATCTCAACATGGAGGATATCAGTGATATGGTGGGCTTTGCCAACCGTCAGTCGTTCTATGCATCTTTTTATAAGATAACTGGAATGACACCGAGACAGTATAAGATGCAACAACTCTCGCAGCATCCTTCAAAGACGGAAGCACCGGTGGAGAAGAAGCGTGGGCGCAAACCCAAACAATAATATGAAGCCTTCAGACTCATTCCATTATACAGATGAGCGTTTTGCTGATATTCAGATGTTAAGGTATCATCTGAATGGTTTTGAACAATTGAGCAGAAGGCAGAGGATTTTTATATATTGTCTTTCACAAGCTACCTTATACGGTAGAGATATTACATTTGACCAATTCGGGAAGTACAACCTCAAGATCAGAAAAATGCTTGAGGTTGTATATTTATATTATAAGGGTGATCGGGATTGCCTGGATTTCCACCATTTCGTTACCTATCTGAAACAGGTATGGTTTTCTATTGGTATCTATCATCATTATGGTAATGAAAAGATCATTCCTTCATTCACATCGGATTATCTTCACACGCTATTGTTGCAGATACCCAAGGAGCACCTGCCTTTGGATACTCTTTCGTTGGATGATTTCTGTGAACAACTCTTTCCAATAATCTTTTCACCCGATGTATTACCTAAAAAAGTTGATATCCGGGAAGGAATAGATGTTGTCCTTTCATCAGCGTGCAATTATTACGATGGCGTTACTCAACAAGAGGTGGAAGATTATTATTTAGCACAAAAAGATAGCAACGATCCCGAACCTCCTTCATACGGGCTAAACAGTACCTTGGTAAAAGAAAAAGGGGTAGTCAAAGAAATCGTATGGAGTGCTGGCGGAAAATATGGGGAAGCAATTAAGCAGATAGTAAAGTGGCTTGGCAAAGCTATGGAATATGCTGAAAATGAAGATCAGAAAAGGTATATTCAAATCCTGATAAACTATTATAATACAGGAGACTTACGCGTTTTTAATCAATATTGTATTGAATGGGTAAAAGAACATCGGTCAACTATTGATTTTGTTAATGGGTTTATAGAAGTCTATAGTGATCCTTTAGGATTGAAAGGTTCCTGGGAAGGTATCGTGGAATATCGTGATGAGGAAGCAACAAAGAGAACTCGTACGATCAGTGATCACGCTCAGTGGTTTGAAGATCACTCACCGGTAGATCCCCGTTTTCGTAAACCCCATGTAAAAGGAGTTACAGCCAATGTTATCAATGCTGCCATGCTGGGAGGTGACGAGTATCCATCAACAGCCATTGGTATAAACCTACCTAATGCGGATTGGATACGTGCGGTATATGGTTCAAAAAGTATTACGATCGGTAATCTTATTGATGCCTATAATAAAGCATCTCACGGCAATGGCTTTAGAGAGGCATTTATTGATGATAAAGAAGTCCTTGCATTGATTGAGGAATATGGTGATATTTGTGATGATCTACATACTGACTTACACGAATGTCTTGGACATGGCAGTGGACAACTGTTACCGGAGACTGACCCTGATGCCTTGAAGAATTATGGCAGTACAATAGAAGAAGCACGTGCTGATCTTTTCGCACTGTATTATATAGCTGATGAGAAATTGGTGGAATTGGGATTATTGCCAAACAACCAAGCGTATCAGTCTGAGTATTATACCTATATCTTAAATGGGTTGATCACTCAACTGGTACGCATCAAACCTGGTGCCCAACTGGAAGAAGCTCACATGCGTAACCGTGCACTCATAGCCCGTTGGTGTTATGAGCAAGGAAAGGACTACCATGTCATAGAAATGTACGAAGGAAAGGATGGTCATTATATCCGCATCAATAATTATCACGCTTTGCGACAGTTATTTGCACGACTCTTAGCAGAGATTCAACGTATTAAGAGTGAAGGAGATTTCTTGGCAGCACAACGGTTGGTGGAAGACTATGCTGTACGTATCGATCCCATTCTCCACCAGGAGATCTTGGATAGATATGAGCGACTCCATCTTGCCCCTTACAAGGGATTTATCAATCCTGTCTTATCTCCAGTCTACGATGATTCAGGAGAAATCTGTGATATCACAGTGGATTACACAGAGAAATACGACCATCAGATGTTACGATATAGCAGGGATTATGGCACATTAATATAATCAGGATTCAAATGGATGTTAACAGTACGGTAAAGACAATCAAACAACAGTTTTTTCTTCGTATGAATGGAGAGACAGCCCGTTCTATGCGTGAGAAAGGCGTTCAGTATCATCTTAACTGGGGTATAAGTCTGCCTGATCTGAAACAGATGGCTGGCAACTACCCAAAGGATTTTGATCTCGCTATTGCCTTATGGAAAGAAGACATCCGTGAATGTAAGATCATGGCACTGATGTTGATGCCCCCGGAAAAGATGTTGCCAGAGATTGTTGATATATGGATGGAACAAACCACTACACAAGAGTTGGCAGAATTATCAGCATTCTATCTGTATCAGTATCTCGATTATGCATCAGTCATCGCATTCGAATGGATAGCGACTGTTAACGAGATAAAACAGATTTGCGGTTATCATATTCTTTCCCGTCTGTTTATGAAAGGAAATGAGCCTGATGAACGGGGTATTCATGAGTTATTAGACCAGATCATTGTTGCATTGAAAGAGGATAACCCAGCTGTCAAACGTGCCGCATATACTTGTCTGCAGCGCTTTTCTCAGTTAGGTGATGTTTATGAAACAATAGCCAACAATGCCATGCATATGAATAATTTAGTTTTTTTATAAAGAAAGATATCTTTTAATTTATAAAAAATAGTAACTTTGCAGGGTGGATTTACGATTATAATGAAAGAGACTGTAAACTCATCCGTCAGGACGATATTAACAAACTATTTGGAGCAGAGTAATCACCGTAAGACGCCGGAACGTTTTGCTGTGCTTGACACTGTATATCGCTTTGACCGTAGTTTCTCCATCCAGGAACTCAGTGAACGGTTGGAAAAAGCAAAGTTTCATGTAAGTCGTGCCACAATCTACAATACCCTGAAACTGCTTCTAAAACTCCGTCTTGTGGTATGTCACCGTCTGGAAGATGGAGTCAAATATGAAGCCTCATACGGGACAGAGAATCATTGTCATCAGGTATGTACAGTCTGTGGTAAGGTAACTGAGATCTCCGTTCCTAATATTGTCAAGGAAGTGAACGAGACCCATCTGCGTCGGTTCAGAAAAGATGGATTCTCATTATATATCTACGGTATATGCAGTACCTGTCAGGCAAAGATTACCCGTAAGCAAAATAAAATGAATAGTACTATTAAATAATATAAAAATGTCACAAGGTAAAGTTGATGTCCTCTTAGGATTACAATGGGGCGATGAAGGAAAAGGAAAGGTTGTTGACGTGTTAACCCCTCTCTATGATGTCGTTGCCAGATTCCAGGGTGGCCCCAATGCCGGTCACACACTCGAGTTTAAAGGTGAGAAATATGTTCTTCGCAGTATTCCCTCAGGAATCTTCCAGGGTGGGAAAGTGAATATTATAGGTAATGGCGTGGTGCTGGCTCCTGATCTGTTCATGGCCGAAGCAAAAGACTTGGAGAGAAGTGGCCATAATCTTCATGCTAACCTGCATATATCCCGTAAGGCACATTTGATTCTTCCCACTCACCGTCTGCTGGATGCTGCTTATGAGGCTGCCAAAGGAAAGGGAAAGGTTGGTACCACCGGTAAAGGTATCGGACCGACTTATACGGATAAGATTTCACGTACCGGACTGCGTGTCGGAGATATCTTCGACCGTTTCGAAGAGAAATATGCAGCTTGCAAGGCTCGTCATGAGGCTATCCTGCAGTCGCTCAACTATACAGATTATGATATCTCGGAAGTGGAGAAGACATGGATGGAGGGTATCGAATACCTGAAACAGTTTAAGATCGTTGATTCAGAGCATGAGATCAATCATCTGTTGCGTGACGGTAAGAGTATTCTCTGTGAAGGTGCCCAGGGTACAATGCTTGATATCGACTTCGGCAGTTATCCTTTCGTAACCTCATCCAATACAGTTTGTGCTGGTGCTTGTACCGGTTTAGGTATAGCTCCCAATAAGATTGGGGATGTCTTTGGTATCATGAAAGCCTATTGTACTCGTGTTGGTGCTGGTCCATTCCCGACAGAACTCTTTGATGAGACTGGTGCAAAGATCCGTGACTTAGGACATGAGTATGGTGCCGTGACCGGTCGTGAGCGTCGTTGCGGTTGGGTTGATCTGGTAGCTCTCCGTTATGCCATCATGATCAATGGCGTTACACAACTGATTCTCATGAAGAGTGATGTGCTGGATGCTTTCGACACGATCAAAGCGTGCGTTGCTTATCGAATAAATGGTGAGATCACCAATGAATTCCCGTTCAACGTGGAAGAAGGTGTAGAACCGATCTACGAGGAGTTGCCAGGATGGAAGACAGAAATGAGTGGTTTCACTAAAGAAGATCAGTTGCCGAAGGCATTCCTTGACTATATCGATTTCTTGGAGAAACAACTGGAAACACCTATCCGTATCATTAGTGTAGGACCAGACCGTGAACAAACGATTATAAGAAAATAATTATATGGCAAATAAACCAAGTATTCCTAAGGGTACGCGTGATTTCTCTCCATTGGAGATGGCAAAGCGTAACTATATCTTTAATACTATCAAAGAGGTATATGCGCTGTATGGATTCCAACAGATAGAGACACCAGCCATGGAGAGTCTTCAGACCCTGATGGGAAAATATGGCGAAGAGGGAGACAAACTATTGTTCAAGGTGCTGAACAGTGGTGATTTCCTTAATAAGGTTTCCGATGAGGAGTTGCAGGAACGTAATGCCCTCCATCTGGCAGCCCGTCTTTGCGAAAAAGGTCTTCGCTATGATCTTACCGTTCCTTTTGCCCGTTATGTGGTGATGCATCGTGACGAACTGCAGTTGCCTTTCAAACGTTATCAGATACAACCCGTATGGCGTGCTGATCGTCCGCAGAAAGGAAGATACCGTGAGTTTTATCAGTGTGATGCGGATGTTGTTGGTTCTGATTCCCTGCTTAACGAGGTAGAACTGATGCAGATTATCGATACGGTATTTACCCGTTTCGGAGTACGTGTACAGATAAAGATCAATAATCGAAAGATTCTTACGGGTATTGCTGAGGTTATTGGCGAGGCTGAGAAGATCGTAGATATCACTGTTGCCATCGATAAGTTGGATAAAATAGGATTGGACGCTGTCAATGCAGAACTGGCAGCCGATGGTATCAGCCAAGAGGCCATCGACAAACTACAACCTATCATCTCTTTGAGTGGTACCAATGATGAGAAGTTGGATACTATTGCTACGGTATTGGCATCTTCTGAGATCGGTATGAAAGGTGTTGAGGAGACTCGTTTTATCCTGAATACATTGAAGACCGCTGATCTCAATAATGAGATGCAGCTCGATCTTACTTTAGCTCGTGGATTGAACTACTACACCGGAGCTATCTTTGAAGTGAAGGCTTTGGATGTTCAGATCGGTAGTATTACCGGCGGTGGACGGTATGACAACCTTACAGGTATCTTCGGTATGCCGGGACTCAGTGGTGTGGGCATCTCCTTTGGTGCCGACCGTATCTTTGATGTGCTGAATACCCTCGATCTGTATCCACAGGAAGCTGTTCATGGAACCCAACTGCTCTTCATCAATTTCGGTGATCGTGAAACGGCATATTGTCTGCCGATAGCTAACGAGATGCGAAAAGCAGGTATCCGTACGGAGGTTTATCCTGATAAGTCAAAGATGAAAAAACAGATGAGCTATGCCAATGCCATGCAAATCCCGTTTGTCGCCTTGGCTGGAGATAACGAGATTCAACAGGGAAAGATAACACTGAAGAATATGATTAGTGGAGATCAGGAGCTCCTCACTCCCACAGAGATGATTACTAAAATTCTTCATTCATGAGAAAAGTTATTTCTTCCCTGATAGCTGTCATCGCCTTTATGGTCTTATGTGCTTTTCAACAGGACCATAAGGTAACGGTCTTTATGATCGGTGACAGTACAATGGCAAACAAAGACACTACTGGCGGCAAACAGGAAAGAGGGTGGGGGATGATGCTCCAGCCTTTCTTCAACGATCCTTATGTTGTCGACAACCATGCTGTGAATGGACGTAGCAGTAAGAGTTTTATTAATGAGGGCCGTTGGCAGGTAATCTTAGACAAGATGCAACCAGGTGATTATGTCATCATCCAGTTCGGACATAATGACGAGAAACCTGCTGTTGATCGGCATACCGATCCTGGTTCTACTTTTGATGATAATTTGAGAAGATTCATTCGTGAGACACGTGAAAAAGGTGGTAATCCCATTCTATGTAACTGTGTGGTAAGAAGGAATTTCCATCGTCAGGTTGATTCTTCTGTTGAGGATGAGTCATTACGTAATGTGAAATACTCTGATGAAGAGGTTAACAGTGATACTCTGATTGATACTCATGGTGCCTATCGCGAAGTACCTAAGTACATCGCTAAGGAGATGAATGTCCCATTTATTGATGCAAACAAGATTACGCATGATCTGGAAGAAGGCTTAGGTGTTGTCAAATCCCGTAAGTTACACATGTGGTTCAAACCGGGTGAGACACCCTCTATCCCTGATGGAAGAAGAGACAATACTCATTATAATATTCAGGGAGCTACGATGGTTGCTTCGTTGTTAGCGCAAGAGATGGCTGATAAAGTTCCTGCTCTCCGTCAGCATATCAATAAGAAAATGATCAAGAAAGCCAAGAAAAATTTTGGTAAATATATCAAAAAAACAAAATAATATTTGTTTTAAAAAACTTTTTTCTTATATTTGCAGCATCTGATAATTAAGAATCATTATTATTAAACAAAAACATTATGAATAAGAAATTTGTTTGTACCGTATGTGGTTATATCCACGAAGGACCAGAGCCACCAGAGAAGTGTCCAATTTGTAAAGTTCCTGCCAGCAAGTTCAAGGAGTTGGTTGAGGATGATAGCGAGTCTTTTGCGACAGTACATACTTTAGGAGCTGCCCGTGACGAGGGTGCTGATGAAGAGATGATAAAAGACCTGAAGAATCATTTCGATGGTGAATGCGGTGAGGTAGGAATGTATCTTGCCATGAGTCGTCAGGCTGATCGTGAGGGTTATCCCGAGATTGCTGAAGCTTTCAAGCGTTATGCTTTCGAGGAGGCAGAGCATGCCAGCAAGTTTGCTGAGCTGTTGGGTGATGTGCTGAAAGACACAAAGTACAACCTCGAAGCTCGTATTGCTGCCGAGCGGGGTGCTTGTGAGGATAAATTCCGTATTGCCCGCAATGCCAAGGCTGCAGGTATGGACGCTACCCACGACACTGTTCATGAAATGGCAAAGGACGAGGCTCGTCACTGCGCTGGTTTCATGGGACTCTACAAGCGCTATTTCAAATAGTTCTGGTTATACAGGCGATGTCCTGCTAAAGAATTAGAAACACAGAGATACAGGGATGCAGAGTTTTTCTCACATTCGCTGTATCTCTTTTTTTATGGTCAAAGGAGTTTGTTCAGGAACCACCAACGTCTTTTCTTCTCTATTCTCGGTTGAAAACGGATATAGGCACGATCATCAAAACTGTTGTTGCCTTTCATCACTCCTTTGGTAGCTAAAAACTTATCCACACATAACGGATCAACCTCTAACAATTCCTGCAGTGTCTTTTCACTCTCTTGTAATGTAGGTTTCAGGAAGGGATAACCATCAGATGCCAATACAATCTCTTTATTCTCTTTACAAGGGATAATACGAACATTTTCCATCAACACAGGAAAACCATCGAAAACAGAATATTTGCGGTTCTGTAATAGACAACCGGCAATGATATCCGGCAATATCAAGGCTCTGCCTTCATCCTTTATCTGAAAATCCTCAACAGTCTTTCCGTTAGCCAAGGCTTTCTTTATGAAGACACTACGCTTCAGCGCATTGGCTTGTTCAGAGGGTTTGGGATTATCATAAAAGACACCATCTACCAGACACTGACAGTCACCGATCATCCATATCTCTTGATGAAAGATACTATATACAATACAACTGGCTGTAATACGTTCGGAAGGATGCTCCTCCAATCGACGGATATCAGCTCCTTTATAATCATAGAATTCCTGTAATCCTTCGGTAACGACACGACAGAATCCCTCGCAAGTAATCTGAGATGGCATATTTTGGATCATATCGTGGATGAGTTCCATAGCCAGCCTACCATTGCTTTTCTCTGGGGAAAATTGTATCGATGACTTACTCGTACTACCATCGATTACAGCGATGAAGTTCTCATTAACGACGATTCCGTCTTCGCATGTCTCTTGACTTCTCTTGCCTATAGTCAGGCTTTCTATGATTTTCATATAACTTATTGATCAGTTCTGGTTTACCGATACGTTTCAGTTCTCTTTCTATATTCCGACGTTCTTCAGGTTTATACCAGAAGAAGAACATACGTTGTGCTAATTTCTCCTTCTGCGTCTTTGCCGAGAAGACTGGTTGTAGGGTATATGGATCATAACCGGTGTACCATGTCTCGGTAGCCACAGTCATTGGAGTGGGGGTAAAGTCCTGCACCTGTTCCAGATGGAAATCCAAACGTTTGGTAATGACTGCCAACTCCGCCATGTCCGCTTCCTCACAACCGGGATGGGAACTGATGAAGTAAGGTATGATCTGCTGTCGTAACTGTTCCTTTGCATTGATACGATCAAACACCCGCTTAAACTCTTCAAACAGGTGAAAAGAAGGCTTTCGCATCAACATCAGTACCTTGTCGGAGGTATGCTCAGGAGCAACCTTCAGCCGTCCGCTCACATGGTTGCAGATCAGTTCTTGGGTATATTGTCGGGCTGCGGCATTGCAATGCTCGTCATTACTACGGTGTAGAAGCAGGTCATAGCGTACACCACTGCCGATAAAACTTTTCTTTATCTCTGGCAACGCATCCACAGCATGATAAATCTCCAACAACGGTGTGTGGTCGGTATTCAGATTCGGACAGATAGCAGGATGGATACATGAAGGACGCTTACATTTCTCACAGGCTTTCAGGTTCTTGCCGTGCATGCCGTACATATTGGCAGAGGGTCCACCGAG
>JAEEGL012389210.1_pt1 | contig 22539 bp, 23 predicted proteins | sample 9134231 | NCBI WGS metagenome assembly JAEEGL01 (sample SAMN16246548, study PRJNA631951) | gut metagenome | biome: gut microbiome; feature: rumen; material: fiber-attached | host: Bos | place: Iran: Karaj | collected 2018-10
CATACAAAGCCGGAGATCCTGACAGACCAGGACCGAACCAGCGAAGGACAAACAAAACGACCGACGGACAAAGGGCCGGAAGAGATGAAACTATTTGAAGAGTGAAAGCCGGACGGACCAGGACCACGGACCAGGTTAACGCCATCTTTGTATAGACATGAAGAATGTAACCGAAAGAGAAAAAGCCGTAATATTTGCGCTTGCGGCCGGTGGAATTGATGATTGGAAAAAAGCCTATTTGTTAAGCCGGGAATATTCCACGAAGGAGGCCGAACAGATCAAAAGCTTAAGCCCCACCGTTACACGGTGGAAACAGCGCCCGGATATAGTAGAAACATATAGAACAGCCGTTCAGTTACTCAAAGCAAAAGAAGAGATCCTAAAAGAGGAAGGATGGCGACAAGCCCGGGAAGAGGAAGGAAAGGAAGAGGAGGAAACAGGACCGGCGGACAATAACCGCACCCAGAAACGCAAAACGGCCCGAATTGACTACAGCGACCCGAAGGCCCAGACGGACAAGTTAAACGAGCTTATAAACACCGCCGACGACCCCGGGGAAGCCCTGGACGCCCTGAAAGTCATAATCCAGACTCAAAAGGCCGATCGGGAGGCCGCCAGGAGTCAAAAAAGCGTCATCTATTACAGGCCGGTACGCTGCAATCAATGTAAATTGTACTTGAAAGCCGGAAAAAAGGCCTAAAAAGGTTACTTTTTACGGAAAAACTAACTTTTGAAGCCAAAAGGGACCCCGGGGAGGGAAAAAGGAGATCGGAACAGAAGGGGTTCTTGTCCACCCAAACTTTTTCTCTCCAAATTTTTTGTTCTTAAATTTTTTTATTTTCTCTGCCTGAAAGGGTGGAGATTTCCCGTCATCGTGATTTTGCATGACGGATGTTTCGCGACATTCGGCTTGTAAGGGGTCTAAAGTCCCGAATTTCGGACTTTCTCTTGAAAAACGAGGGATTTATCGTCTTTTGGGAGAAAGTGGCTTAAATTGGCTTATTTTGCTTTTGCGTGTGATGCGCGTTAACATGCGCTCATGTGCGAGTGTCGGGCCAGGCTGCGGAGGCCGGAGAGTCGGCATGTCGGAGATGTGCAAAAAACTGCGCGAAAATTCGACTGCAACGTGGCTTGTAGGTTTGTCTGTTATCTTTTTATCTTGTTATCTTGTAATATATGTTATCTCTTTAACGGGTGTGTGTGCGCGTACGCGTGAGGAATCAGTCTTCGTCCTTGAGGTTGTCGGCGAAGTCGCGCCGTGCGATGTAGACTCTCCGCTCCTGGCGCTTGACGGTGTTGTGGTGGAGGTCGACCGCCCCGGAGTCGCGGAGTCTGGCGAGGGCGTCGCGGCATTCCTTCTTCGGGATGTTGAGCCGGTCGGCGAGGGCCTTGGTCGTCCCCCAGTACCCTTCGCAGTTCCCACTGAATGTGAGTTGGTAGATGACGGCGTACACCTCCCGGTCCGGGAACTGGAGTTCGGTCATCCAGTCGTAGAGTTTGATGTATGTTTCCATGTCCATAAAAAAATCCCCCGCGACAGAACACCACTAATGCCACGGGGGATCTTCCAGCTTGCGCTGTATGGGTCTTTGGTGGTGTTCGGTTGCAAATATAATCATTTCCGCGAATTTTTCGGAATTTTTATTCCGTATTATTCGGAATATTGTTATCTTTGCGCCATGACGAGGGAGGAGCGCATACTTCGCTTCAAGTGGCCCGGCCGCACGGAGTTCACGGCGGAAGAGGTCCGCGAGGTGCGCCGTCTCCTCTCGCGTGACGAGGAGAAGGACGAGAGCGCCGCCCGCCTTCCGTCGAAGTTCGTCGAGATCGGTCGCGTCGTCCCCGTCAACGGCGTCCTCTACCGCTGCGTGGAGGCGTCCCGCAACATCCTGACCGACCCGTGCCTGGGGTGCGACCTCCGCGAGATGAACTGCACCTCGAAGGTGCCGCAATGCTCGCCCTTCGACCGGCGGGACAGGAAGAGGGTCTGGTTCAGGAAGGTGGAGGGATGAACCGCTTCTCGGACATACCGACCTCGGCGCTGAAGGAGATGTGGTCCGCCGAGCGGGAGCGGCTCTCCCATGTGGAGGGGCTGACCCCTTCGGACTGCGAGGACCTCCTGGCGATGCGGACGGAGCTGGACCGGAGGGCCGGGGAGAAGAAGCCCATCGTCAACGCGGACTTCGCTGGGGACTACCTTACGGACTGAAACAATTCAGCACCAATTTGTTGAAGACACTCAATTAGACTAACGATGGAGATAAACAAGGCAAAGTCGGTCGCTCTCGCATACTTTCGTTACGAAGACTTGCGGACGCTGATAAAGGACCTCAAGTCCGAGCATTCCTCCAAGCCGGAGAGCGGTGTTGTGAGCATCCGCGTTCCCGTGGGTTGGCTTCCGGCCATCTGGAAGATCGCGGAGTCGAAACTTGAGATATACGAAAAGCAGATTCTTGACATATGAAGACTACCAAGGAAGGAAACGTAAAACTTGAGAATGGCGAGATTCGCATCGGCAACTTCTTCATCCGCGATGAGGGCGAGAATGAACACATTAAAGTAACGGATTTGAACTCATGCTTCAGCCTTCGCGTTTTGAAGCGGATGCCCCTCGGCATCTGGCTGGAGAACGTGATGGACATCGCGAGGACGGACGAGAAGGGCCGGGACACGCTGAAGACCTGGATCTCGGTGATGTGGTCGCTCTTCGCGGTCGTGCCGGACGACGAGTTCGTCACCACGATGGTTCACGCGGCGGACGACGCTTTGCACCGCCACCCAGAATGGTACGGCTACAAGGCTTCGGACGACGAGAAGGAGAACGAGGACGCGGCCAACGAGGTGAGGGAGATGAAGCAGTTCGAGGACGAGGTCCGGGCGATGGAGGAGAAGGAGCATGAAGAGAGAGGCGAGAATAAGGAGGATTGACCGGGAGACGGGCGCGATCCTCTGGGTTCACGGCCTTCTGCGCCGTTTCTCCAGGTGGGTGTTCTCGCTGACCCTTCCGCCGCATAGGTTGTCCATGCGGTATAGGAGGCTTTATTTGGAAAGACAGACGCTTCGCCATGAAGATTAAGGAGACGGTCGTTTTGAAGATGCCGCCCTCGGTGCTGAAGAAGAACCTCCGGGGACGCCACGCCTGGGCGCGCCGTGCGGTCCGCAAGGCGGTCTGGGAGGCGCGATGCCGGATTCTGGAGGAGAGCGGTTACGACATCTTCAACGTGTTCGTGATGACGGACTGCGTGGAGGTGACGATTAACGGGGAGTTCGAGGCGATGCCCGTGGAGAGGGAGAAGAAGTCCCCGGGCCGTCCTCCGGGATGGGTCAAAGGAAAGTTCGATTGATGTCTTGAATAAAATGCCCCAGCCTTCTGGCCGGGGCAAACCTTTTTGAGTTATGTGCTGGCGCAATCTCTGCGCGTGGTGCAAATGTAAGAATATTTTGTTACATATCAAACTTCCACGATACAAAATTCAACCCGCGGGTTGTTCTTGTCGATGAACTTCTCCGCGACGATCTTCACGCATCGGTTGTCGTTCGCGATGGTGTTGGTCTTCTGCAAGCAGTCTAACTGAACCTTTAGGGAGTTGTCCAAGTCCGAACGCATCGAAGGATAGTACACTCGGCAATGGAACTCGAAGAGGCCCGTGATGCCGAGATTCCGATACTTGCCGACCTGCATATAGAACGATTTCTCATACTTTTCGAGGGCATCGGTCTTCGCGATGTCCCCGTGTCCGAATTTCGTGATGACCTTGTAGCAGTTGGACTTGCTCGGCACATTGCCGTAGATGGTCTGCCAATCGTGTTCAATCATAGCGGTTCATAGTGGTATTCGGGCCAGCATCGGCAGTTGGAATGGAGGTACTCGAACGGCGTGTCAATCGGAATCGGGAATCCGCACATGTCGTCGCATTCGTCGCAGTCGTAGTTCGACCCTCTTCTCCTGATATAATAGGCAGCGCCCTTCGCCCGAGCGTCCTCCCATTCGGCATGGCGTATGGCCGCGATGATGGAATTGTTGCCGATAACGGCAATCTGCGCCCGTATGTTCTTCGGGTAGCCGCGCCCCCATTTGAGGATGTCGGCGGGGAGTCCCTTCCAGAGTGGCGACGCGAAAGGATTCGCGAGGTAGCGCGACACCATCACCCGCAGTTCGCCCTGGGTGAGCGAATGCACGAAGGCGAGGGCGATCCAGATTTCAAGCATCTCCTTGAGGAACGACCCCTGCTGGTCGAATCGGACGAGGATGGGGACATACCATTCGTCCTCCTCCCTGTCCCAATCCTCCTCGAAGTCGTAGTAGTCCAGACTCCCCATGACGATGGATTTCGCGATGTCCTTCGCCCTTTCGGCGAGGGCGTCGGAGAGTTCCATGCAGATGCGGTTGGCCTCGTCGTTCAGGTCCGGGTCTTTCTCCCATAGGAAGTCCTGGCCCATGTACTTGTATCGGTACGCGAGCGCGATGAGGGCGGCGACGGCCTTGTCGAACTCCTTGCCGGAGTCCCTGCGGAAGGCCGCCGCGCCTTTGGATATGGTTTCGTTATTCAGCATTCATCCTCGCCTGCGCCACGGGGTTCTGCCTCGCCGTCTGGACGGCCTGGGCGGTGTTCTGCGCGTTCTGCTCCGCGATGAGTTCGTCGTGCGCCTCCTGGGTGATGCGCCGCACCTCGTCCGGGGAGGAGTAGCCGATGTTGTAGGCGAGTTCGGTCGCTGTCTTGACGGACATCGCCCCGGAGGTGACGAGCTGCTGGATACCCGCGATGACATCGTTCTCGGAGAGGAAGATGAACGGGTCGAAGTAGCCCTTGACCTTGAGGCTGTCGGCTTCGGAGACGCGGCTCGTCTCAAGGAAGTAGCCGTGCTTGAAGAGGGCGATGACGCGGTTGAGGAATCCCTGGTACTCCATCGAATCGGAGAGGGCCTTCATGTAGGAGTCGGCGAATAGCATCTTAACCGTCCGGGAGGAGATGTCCGCGCCGGACTTGATTTCCGGGGTCTCCACGACGAACGAGCCGCGGAGGATCTCCTTCTTCATCAGTTCGAGCTGTTTGGCGAAAGCCCCGTCCGCACCGGCGGCCGGTTCGAGGAATCCCACCCTCGCGTTCGGGTCGATGGAGTCGATTCGTGCGGGCGTCCCGTCCACGTTGGACATCATCTCGAACTCCGCTCCGAGGGTGTAGAGGATGCGGAGGGCGTAGGTCGCGTTGTTCTCGGAGAACTGCGAAAGAGCGATTTCCCACCCGTCGATGAGCGCCTGGGAGGCTGTCCACACCGGGCCGAGGTCGGAGCGGTGGTAGGCGACCGGGCAGAACGGGAATCCGTGCGGGATTGGTTCGCCCTCCATCTCCCAGCCTTCGTTGTCGTCCTTCTCGCGGTAGGTGACGAAATGGGTCTTGTCCGCCACGTCAAGGTATCGGCGCACGTTGCCGTCCCAGTCGGACTGCGAGTAGAGCCTTCCGAAGAGTGAGATGTCGCCCGTGAGGGTGTCGTAGTGCGGGTAGAGCGTGTCGCCGTTGTTGTAGGAGAACACCCTCCACCTGACCTTGCCCTCGTCCATGTAGACGTACACGGCGGAGTCGGCCACGGAGAAGGCGGCGTCGATGGCGTCGTTGACGGCCACCTCCATGTCCTTGTCCTCCCAGCCCTCGCGGAAGAAGGCGAGGCGGTCGATCATCCGCTGGTTCGTGGACTCGGAGACGAGGCGCATCCCGATGTTGTTTCCGAGTAGGGCCTCCTTCCTCTGGAGGTGGATGTACTGCTGGAATCCCACCGCGATGCGGGAGCGCACCTTCGCCTGGTACGCGCCGGACTCTCGGTTCATGTAGAGGGTGTTGGGGTAGTACTTGAGGGAGTTGATCCTATGGGAGGACGGATGGTATTCGCGGACGAAGTCCGCCTGCGTCCTCTGCTCGACGGCGATGCTGTTGACGGGCGCGGCGTACACCGAGCCGGTCGCAAGCACCGAGGGGGCGGCGGCCACCCCGGACGGGATGGGGATGGTGAAGGGTTTCTTGCGGAGAATCTGCTCCGGGGTCATCTTCCCTATTGCGGGCGTGAGTCTCATAACTTTATATCAAATTAGGTTCTACATTCCAAACCATGACCAGTTTCCACGGCGGACCTTCCGCGCCTTCTTGGCGTTGTCCACGCGGTCGAGGCAGTACAGAAGGGCCTCAATCCAGTCTGGAGAGTGGCCTATCAGCGCCTTCATGTCGGTCTTCTTGATGAGGGCCTTCGGGTTCTCGTCCTCCTTCCATTTGAGGGCTATTCTCTCCTCGACGAGCTTGTCCCTGACGGTGAACGGCACTTTCCGCTCGGTGTAGGTCCGCCGTAGGATGCTCTCGTCTATGGAGAGCTGGCCGTTCTGGAGCGCGTCGACCAGCATCCCGGCGCATTCGGACTTGCGGGTGTTGTAGGAGGTCTTGTCCTTGGCCGGAGCCTTGTTGTCGAAGCCGAAGCACCCGCGCATCTCCTCGCTCTGCTTGAGCCAGTTGCCGATGCCGTTCACGTCGAATGCGAAGTTCTCCTTGGGGATGTCATTCTTCTTGAGGAACTCCAGGATGATGGGGACGACATCCTCGCTGGTCACATACCTTTTCGCGAAGAGGTCCACGATGTGCATCCCGTCCATCGCCCAGAGGACGAGCCAGTCGTCGCGCAGGGCGATGTCCCCTCCCCCGCACCGCGTCCCGTTCACTTGCGGAACATTGTCGAAGAAGCGGTTCATGTCGTCCATCGTGATGAGCGCCCCGGAGTCGTCCACGTCGCGCCAGATGCCCCGGATGTCGTTCACGGTGGACTTCGCGCCGGAGGACGATATGCGGTTCATGTACTTCGGGTCGGAGACCTGGAGGATCTTGTTCTCGGCGTAGTCTCCGTCGATGAAGGTCACGGAGGTTATGAAGTTGCGGTACTCCTGGTCCGGGCGGTCGGTGAGCTGGTGGATCTTGCGTTTCGCGTTGGGGTTTTCGTAGACCTCCTCCGGCGTGTCGCCCCAGGCTATCTCCATCACGTCCTCGCCGTATCGGCAGAAGTAGCGTATCTTGCCGGAGCGGGCTGGTATCGCCTCGTCGGTGTCCGGGTCTATCCACCACTCCAGGAACCAGCGGAGCTTGTTCGAGCGCCCGACGGGGTTGCATGTGCAGACGAACTGCGACGGGAGGCCGGTGGTGCTTCGGTTGGAGCCGATTAGGTCGAAGATGACGGACATGGAGTCCTTCGTGAACTCGGCCAGCTCCTCTATGACGATGTAGGGCATTTCAGCGCCGCGGAAGCGGTCCTTTATTTTCGTCAGGTCGGCCAGATGCTCCATCTTCATCGTTGCCCCGAGGCCGTTGAAGAACTTCGCCTCGAAGGAGGTGTCCGCGAAGTTGGCGACGCCCCGGAAGACCTGTTTCGCGCTCTTCCAGATGCCTCGTTTCACGTCCGCCTCATAGCGCCTGAACCCGTAGAGGTTCGCGTCCGGCTCCTCGAAGTAGAGCGACGCGTCGAAGAGGGATATGAACGACTTGCCAGACCCGCGCTTTCCGCCGATGATCTTGATGTCGGCCTCGGATGTGATGACGTTCTCCTGGAAACCCGGCTGTGGGATGATGTTGTAGATGCGCTTCCCGAGCCTCTTGAGTTCGAGGTTCTCCTCGCGGAGCTTGTCGATGTACTCCGTGTCGTAGACCTCCATCCCGCATTCAAGGAACACGGGGTCTAGGTATTTGCGGTCCGCTATTTCGTTATTTGCAACCATTCGTTGCAAATATGCAAGGGGTTTTGGGATTTTTCGGAATTTTTATTCCGTGATATTCCATTCCCCGTTATATATTTGCCCGTGTATGGAGCAGAAGGCCGACGACAAGGGCGTCCAGATACGATGCCCACTCTGCGGAAAGCAGTTTCCCGTCCGCGTCAAGGAGCTTGACGGGCGGGTGAGCCTGTCGGTTCGATGCCCCGCATGCAAGCGCATCAGCGAGATGGTCTTGCAGGACATACGATAGACGCCGCTTGAGCGTCATAAGAGGCTAACAAGAGTTACTTGATAACCATCCAGGCCCGGAGTAGAAATCCCGTGTGGGTTTCCGCTTCGGGCTTAATGTATAACCAAAGTTCATTGAAACCATGAAGGAAAAAATCGCGGCTGCGCTCAAGACGAAGTATCAGCGCTTTGGATTGAGCAACGAGGCTATCGACCGGATTGCCTCTGCGAAGGAAAAGACGGTCACCAGCGAGGATGCCATTGAGGAGGGTGTTGCTGACGCCGAGACGATGGGACTCATCGCGAACGAATTGATGAAGATGCGTGACAAGGAGATCTCCAGCAAGACCGACTTGCAGCGCGCCTTCGACTCCTACAAGGAGAAGAACCCCGCACCGGCGCAGACCCAGCCGGACCCCGCGAAGGCCGAACCGAAGAATGACGACGAACCCGAATGGGCGAAGAAACTCCGCGAACAGCAGGAGCGCATCTCGGCGAGGTTCGAGCGCGAGGACCGCGAGAAGGCGGAGAAAGCGACGAGGGACGCCCTCACCGCCCGCCTGAAGATGGAGGGATGCACCAACAACGGAATCGTGAAGTTCGTGATGACCGGCTATTCCCCGGTCGAGAACGAGAGCGAGGACGATGCGGTGAGACGGCTCAAGGACGCCTACGCGGTCGCCTACAAGGAGACCTTCGGCGAAGGGGCCGTACCCGGACTCGGCGGAGAGCCGTTCTACGACGCGAAGAGCGCGACGGCACACAAGAACGACTTCCTCCGACAGCAGGGGCTTCTTCCGAGAAAGGAACAGTAACCCTTAACCATTAACAAAGATGCCTAAATTCAGCTCTTTCAACGCATTCGGCTCCGAGGCCATTGAGGCCGGTCAGAGCCATGTCCCCGTGTGGCTGGACTTCGTCGGCCCCGTCCCCGTAGGCGGTACGCTCGACAAGGCTTATGCCCGTCCGGGTTTCCTCCTGGGCGCGGGTGCGCCGGTGAACCTCACCGGTAAGATCATCACCCCGTTCATCGCGTGGGAGGTAGTCTCTTTCACCGCGGCCGTTTCCCCCGCTACCGAAGACGCCATCGTCATCAAGCCTGCCGTCCTGGGTGGTGTGGAAATCGTTCCCGCCGCTAGCGACCTCATCCAGAAGGTCGGAGCCACGTTCGCCGCCACCGGCAAGGCCGCCGCTGTTGCCTCCATTACCGCCCTCACCGGCGCCGATGCTGGCAAGTACGAAATCAAGGTCCTCCACTCCGCGACCGTGGACAACCTCACCGAAGGCGACTACATCGCCATTTCCTCCGCCACCTCCGCCGGTTCCAGCAAGTCGCTCAAGAACCAGCCGAACGGCTACCTCTACAACGACATCTACTTCGGCGCTCTCAACGGCAGCGCGAACGAGTACACCCTCGCCGCCACCGGCGCCGTCGTGATGTACCACCACGGCGGTCTGCTCGTCGAACTGACCCCTTCCGCTCCGTTCAAGGCGGCTATGAAGGCGGCTGTCCCCGGTGTCCTTCAGGTGCTTGTCTAACCCATTAACGAATAGGAGAAAACACTATGGATACCTACCAGATTCAGTTCTACGACCTCCTCTCCCGCGCCCTTTCGCCCGGCGAGAGCCTCCAGTCCTTCCTGGACAACACGATGGCCCTCAAGTACAACGGCCTCCAGCTCCCCGGCTTCACCTTCGAGCCGTTCATGCAGGTCGACTTCACCTTCGAGCAGATCTTCAACGAGGTGGGCCTGAACGCCACCGCGCAGTACTACGACCTCGACTCCCCCGCCCTGCCGGATGCCGCCCCCGGACTCAAGTCCTACACCGGCAAGATCCCGCGCCAAAAGAAGGTCGAGTACTTCAACGAGGACAAGCTCCGCAAGATGAAGCTCATCGAAGACCGCCGCTCCACCAGCGCCGCCCAGATCGCGGACATCGCCTACCAGCAGCTCTTCATCACGGTCGACAACCTCGTCGGCGGCCACACCAACGCGCTGACCTATCAGCGTCATCAGGCCGTGTCCACCGGAAAGTTCACCATCAACGCGACCAACAACCCGAAGGGTGTCAAGAATGTCGTCATCGACTACCATGTTCCCGCCGGGAACAAGACAACCCTTGATGGTACCGCTCGCTGGTGGACCTCCTCCACCCACACCTCTGGGAACGAGGGTGCCGCTGCCGACCCGATCTACGACCTCCAGGCCGTCGTCAAGGTCGCCCGCAATAAGGGCATCCGCGGCCACTTCGAGGTGAACATCGACTATCTCAAGGAGTGCCTGAACCACACGAAGGTGCTGACCACCATCGGCATCTCCCTGCTCCCGGCATCCGACTCCTCCACCCAGGCCGCCTACGCCCGCATCCAGCCCTACGAGATTCTCAAGGCCCGCCTTGAGTCCCTCATCGGCGCTCCCATCATGGCTATCGACTCCATCGTTTCCATCGAGAGCATCGACAAGACCGAGAAAGCCTTCGTCAAGACGAATGTCGATGCGTTCGAGAAGAATGTCTGGGTGTTCGTCCCGGACGGCGAGATCGGTGTCGTCAAGACCGTCGAGCCTATCGCCATCGAAGGCGGCCAGTACGGCTCCTTCTACGGCGGTCGCCTCCTCCTCACCGTGGGCGTGGACTATGTGAAGAAGTGCCAGAGCTACAACACGGAGATGACCTCCCTGGTCATCCCGACCGTGCCGCAGTACTTCTGGTACCTGTTCCCGAACGCCTAACCGTTCTTTGACAAACGCGTAGAAACCGATAGGAAGATATGGCAAGCATCGCAGACAAAATGACTCTTGAGAGCTGGTTTCGGGCGAAGACCGACCACATCATCGACTTCTCGGATGATTTCATCTGGGCCACTTTCCTGCATCGTGGCGTGAATGATGATTCCGTCCTTGTCGCGGATGTGGACGAGAAGACGCGCGACCTCATCCTCGCGGACGCCTACTACGGTGCGGCCGTATCTTCAGTCAAGTCCGGCACCCAGGGCGAGTCGGACGGCGGCTGGACGCACTATGTCGCGATAAAGAATGTCGTGAGCCGTGATGCTCTCCTGCAGATGGCGAAGGACCTTTACGCGAAGTGGGACGAGCCGTTCACCGACCCGACCGAGAAGATCCGCCTCAAAAACCTCTATTGAGATGCCCTACAATCCCAGATGGCCACACACCTTCACCGTCCAGACCGAGTCGCTTGATTCGGACGGCCTCCCGGTGACCGACGCGGACGGCAACCCCGTCACGGGTACGATGCCCCTTGAGCGCATCGTGTACGGAACGGGCTACGACCCGCGCCGAACCCCGGACGGCTCGTTCGTGACGGAGACTGTGACGGAGATGCCATGGGGTTACCGGACCGCCACGGGCGGTCTGCACACCTCCGGCGAGGTGATTGTGGCGGACTACAAGGTGTCATGCCCGATGCTCCTGACGGAGATACCCACGGGGACGGTCCTTGTGATGACCGACTACACCCACACCTTCCGCGCGAAACTGCTGAAGATGACTACCTACAACTGGGGTACGAATCTCTGGCTTGACAACGTGAAGAACTGATGGGCGCGGCGGACAACAAGAAGGCCATCTACCGTGGTTTCCTCCGTCTGCACACGACGATGGAGAAGACCGCGTCCGAGGGCATTCGCCGGGTGGGAAAGGCCGCCCTGGACTTCGTCGTCCAGGCGCACCGCGAACACGACTCCGGCATGATGCATATCCATGAGGACAACACGCTCGCCTATGCGGTCGCCCGCGACGGGGATGTGTTCGACTCCGGCAAGTTCAGCGGAGGAGGAGAGTACGAACCGGGCCTTGCGGCCGACGAGGCGAAGGAGATCGCCTCCGCAACCAAGGGGTTCGTCGCGGTCATGTTCTCGGACATGACGGGCGGATGGTACAACGCCACCCTGGAGATGGACTTCCTCGCCCTGGCGCGTGAGGAGATTCGGAACAGCATTAACAACTACTTCCCGACAACGACATGATAAACGATTTCGACATCACCGACATTGAGAAGGCCGTGGCTGACGCGGTCCGCGACCTCGGAGTGTCCGCCCATGTGTGGAACAACCGCCCCAAGGCCACGGACGACACCATTTCGGACTTCGTCGTGGTGAGGGTGACGGGAGGCGTGTCCGACAAGGCCGCCTTCGGCCAGACCAGAATCGCCGTCTCCCTCTTCGCCCGCGACATAATGGAGATGAAGAACTCGAAGAAGCTGTCGGTCATGCAGAAGAAGCTCTACGAACTCCCGCTCTGGCCCAACGAGGGCAAGTTCCTCATCGACGGCCACCCGCGCTATGTCGGCGACACCCCGGACGACTTCGGATTCCACGCGAGAATCATCACATTCCGTTTATATATAAAAGCGATATAAACCATGGCAATTTCCTCTCTTACCCACGCGATGCTTGACGACCTCCACATCGGCAACGCATCCCTCTCCCTCCTGGCCTACACCGCCGCGGGCGTGGACATCGCCACGATGGACTTCAGCTCAGGAGGCCACCTCTACACCCTGGAGGACACCTTCAACCTCTCCGCCGACGATCCGTCCTCCACGGACATCCGCATCGACCAGCACCGCGAGGTCATCGACGTGTCCATCGACAAGGGCGGCAACTGGGTGATGACGGGCAACATCCCGTCCCAGGCCCAGGCCGTGTTCGACGAGTTCTATGAGGATGGCATCGCCTCCGCCGTCACCGGCGGCGAGGGCGTCTCCTACACCGGCAAGGGCTACCTGGCCACCCCGAACGTGGTCGAGGTCTCCGTCCTGGCCGAGTCCGAGTCCAAGAACACCGCCATCCTCTTCCCTCATGTGAAGATGGTCCTCTCCCGCCCGAAGAAGGACGACAACTCCAACCCGTTGTACATGACCTTCACCGGCTTCATCCTCCCGAACCCGTACATCAGCGGCACCGGCACCTCCGCCAAGCCCGCTGGCGACTTCGTGGTCCTGAATAAGGCCGCGGGCGGCAACGGTTAATCGGTCGCGATTCCAACCTAAACCTTTGGGGCGGGGTGAAGAGCCTCGCCCCATTTTTAATGCAGACATATGAACCAGCCCGAGCTGTCAACCCGTATTCTGCTCGCCCAGCTTGAGTCGAACAAGAGCGAATACGTCGAGATCCCCGGCTCGAAGAGGAAGTTCAAGATTAGTTTCCTTCACGACTACACGGTCCAGAAGATAACGGAACTCCTCCTTGAGCGAGAGGACATTGAGAAAGCCGCGAAAGATGGTGGCGCGAACGAGGTGATGCGTTCCGCCGTGAAGCATCCTTATTTTTCAATCAAGATGGCCGTTTTGGCCGTCCTTAACAATCCCCTGAAGATCGCCCTCTTCTACCCGTTCAAGTGGCGCTGGTGGGCGTTCGTGAGGAGATACAACGAGGCGCAGATGGCATCGGTTACGATGGCCGTCCAAAAAAAAAATAACGGACTACTGCGCCATGTACTATCAGACTACCATGTGCTTGACGGGTATGAGGACGGATATGATGAACCTGACGAAGGGGGAAGTCGAGCAGTCCCTTCGAGAACCCACGCCGGGAGAATCGCGGCCTTCGTGAAGGACTTCCCGTGCTACGGGGACACCAGATGGGTTCCGTTCGTGGGGAGGATAACGAACTACACGGCGCGGTGCGTCCTCACCGTGGCGCAGATGGAGCTGATGCAGGCGGACCTTCCGCACACGCTCTTCCGGCGTGAGAAGAAGAAGGGCAAGAAGGGGAAGCCGAACGAGAACTACAAGTTCAAGCCGACCGACAAGGCCATCCAGTTGCAGATGAAGGCGAACGAGGAGCGGCGTCGGAGGAGGAAGGCCGAGGGGAAGGATGTTCAATACACGATGGACGAACTATTTAGCAAATAGACATGGCAAATATTGAGAACCTCAACTTTCAAGTCATACTGGACGACTCCGCCTTTCAGGAGCGGATAAACAAGGACATCGCCGACGCCCAGCGGCTCACGGACTCCCTGGACAAGATTCTGCGGATGCGAATCAACTCCAAGCCCATCGTGACGGCGGCCGGGGTGAAGAACGCCCAGGAGATGTCCAAATACCTCGACCAGATTTCGCAGAAGATCCAGTCGATGCCGAGGGGTTCTCTCTTCGTCGGCGACGCGGACCAGCTCAACGCCACCCTGGCGCAGATTAACGCGACGCTCCAGCAGATGGGGCAGAACCAGAAGAAGTACACGGGCGAGGTGCAGAGGACCAACAACACGCTCTACAGCGCGGCCCGTATGCTCCGCACCCTCTCCACCCTCACGGGCGCGGCCTTCTCGGTGGCCGGTCTCCGGCGGTTCATCTCCTCCCTCGTCCGCATCACGGGAGAGTTCGAGGTCCAGCGGATGGCGCTCCGCAACATGCTCCAGGACGTGGAGGCCGCGGACAAGATTTTCGACGACCTCTACAAGTTCTCCTCCGAGTCCACCTACCGCTTCTCCGAGCTGGCGAAATACGCGAAGCAGTTGTCCGGCTTCCAGATCGGCAAGGACGATTTGCTCGAAACCACGAAGATGCTCGGCGACGTTGCATCCGGCTTGGGTATAAGCATGGACCGCCTCATCCTGGCATACGGTCATGTCAAGTCATCCGGCTTCCTCCGCGGCATTCAGTTGAGGTCCTTCTCCCAGAACGGCGTCCCCATCCTCAAGGAACTCTCCGACATGTTCACGGAGATTGAGAACAAGACCGTTTCGATGGGCGACGTGTTCGACAAGATGACCAAGCGTGAAATCTCGTTCGAGATGGTGGAGGAGGCCTTCCGCCGGATGACTTCCGAGGGCCGTCAGTTCTACCAGATGCAGGAGGTTCTGGCGAAGACCCTCGCCGGTCAAATCAACATCTTGAAAGGCCGCTGGGAGAACATGCTCGCCGCCGTCGGCAAGGCGAACGACGGCTTCCTCAAGGGCGTTGTCGCGACGCTGAACGACCTCGTCCTGAACTACGAAAAACTCGGGCGCCTCCTGGTGGAGGTGGCCACCGTATACGGAGTGTACAAGGCTGCGGCCATCGCGGCGTCCATAGCGACGGCGGAGGCCGGTGCAAAGGCCGCGCTGATGAACACCCAGCTGATGAAGGGCCTGACAAGCCTCAAGACGTGGATCGCATCCAATCCGTGGGCGATTCTCGCGGCGGCGGCCACCTTCGCCATCTTCGAGGTGGTAAAGGCGATAAAGGAGCATAATGTCGCCGTGGAGTCCGCGAAGGGTACAATCAAGGATTTCCACAAAGAGGTCGACGTGGAGAAGGCGAAAATCAACGATCTTATCCAGGAGATGCGTAACGCCGGTGCGGAGACCGAGCAGTACGGGAAACTGAAGGAAGACCTTCTCCGCAGTTACGGCCACTACCTTTCCGAGGTGGACAAGGAGAAGATCGCCATCGGCGACCTCGCCGGAATCTACGACACCCTTGCGGCGTCCGTGGAGAACGCGGCGAGGCAGAGATTCCTCATGTCCGGCACGGAGGACATCGACACGGCCTACTATGATCGGCTGAAAAAGGTTTCCGAGAACTCGCAGTTCATCTTCAACCGCGACTACTCCGACCAGGTCAAGCAGGAGTTGAGCGACTATATCTTCCTCCGCAAGGAACTCAACGAACTCTCCGAGGAGACCCAGGAAATCATCAGGAAGGACAACCGCTGGCTGTCCGCCGGGAGTCTTGGCCGCAATACGAACATCGACGACCAGAGGAGGGCGGCCGAGGAGGCTCTCCGTGACCGCGAACGGGCGAAGAAGATCCTGCGCGACACCTTCGGAGACCTCACGGGCGGAGGAGGAGAAGGCGGCGGAAACGGCGCGGACGACACCACGCAGACCCTCGAAGGCTGGCGCAAGATCGTCCAGGACCTCAAGGACACCATGGGCGACTCGCTCAAGTCCGGCTTCCTCCCGAAGGACGAGGAGGACTACTTCCAGTACATCAAGCGCATCAAGGAGGAGTACGAAGAACTCGGAGAGCAGAGGGAACGGGCCTTGAGCGACGGGAAGGACGAACTCATCAACAAGAGCGCGTTCGAGGGCGACATAAAGGCCATTGAGGAACTCAACAAGGCCCTGGAGGGCAACATCCTCAAGGAGACGAAGAAAAGCGGAGGAAGGGGCGGTTCTAGCAAGACCCCGAAGCTCGACCCCATCACCGAAACCGTCAACAAGATTCTGGAGCAGACCGAGGAGAACATCGACAAGGAACTCCTTCGGATGCTCGACGCGAACACCCGTGCGCTGGAGAAGCGGCTCGACCGCCGGGAGAAGGTGGCGAAGGAATACGCCGACTTCTTCAAGGAATGGTCCGACACGGACTTCGGCAAGCGCGGCGAAGGCGCTCTCTTCAAGGTCACCTCCGCGCTCACCGAATACCGCAACAAGGACGAGAAGGTTGACGACAAGTACTACAAGGGTCTCGCCCTCGCCCAGGAGCTGCATCACGGCAACGCGGTCGCCATCGCGAAGGAGGCCATCGCTCTGAAGAAACTGCGCGACGCCGAGAAGGCGATGAACCAGGCGGAGTTCCGGGAGAAGATTCGCGGCCTGGCGGACGACATCTTCAAGGAGCAAATGAAGGGCTTCGACCTCTCCGACTGGAACGACAAGACCCTCGCCCAGATAAACGCCATCCGCGACGCGGTCGGGAAGGTGGAGATCCCGCCGGAGATACTCAAGGAGCTGGAGGGCGACACCGAGGCCGCCGAGGCCCTCGCCAGGGCGCTGAACGAACTGAAGGCGGACACGCTCCAGAACACCGTCGAGCCGGAGCGGTTCAAGAAGGTGGCGAACGAGGCGAAGCGCATTTCCGGCTATCTCGGCAACGCGGCGGAGAAGATGAAGGCCCTAGCGGAGGCGTCCGGCGGCACAAAGCTCGGGGACGTGGCCGAGGTCGTAGGGATGCTGGCGCAGAACATGCAGGCGGCGGCCGACGGCGCGGAGTCCTGGGGCGGCTGGTGGGGCGCGATCATCGGCGGCATCACCGACATCTTCGACCAGATGGTGACCGGCCTCACCGACGCGATATCAGCCACCAGGGAGTTGAAGAAGATCGTCCGCGAAATCAAGACCGACTCCTTCATCCTCGCCAATTCGTCCATGTTCTCCAATGACAGCATCTTCGGCGAGAACCAGACGAGGAACATGCGCGGCGCGGTGGATGCGATGAAGAACCTCCGCGAGAGCATGGTGGCGCTCGGAGACCCGGAGGTTTCCAGGAGAATGTCCTTCTGGGAGAAGACCCTCGGCTTCAGCCTGCGGCTGGTCTACAAGAACGCGCAGACGACGGCGGACGAGTTCGCCAAGGGAGGCAAGCTCTCCGAGGTCATGCCCAAGTACGGGCTGAACGTCTACGATGAGTACGGCAACTTCGACCCGGCGTCCATCCGCGAGGTCATCAAGCTCTTCGGGGACGAGGACGGGATGCTCGAAAAGCTGGCGAAGGACGCGGAGGCCTATGCCGAGGCGATGAAGGTTGTGGACGAGATAGCGGAGTCCATCGTGGGCGGCATCGTCTCCGACATCACGGACAAGATAGTCGACTCCTGGTGGGAGGCCGGTCGGGCCGCCCTCGACTACGCGGACATCCTAGAAGACGTGGCGAAGTCCTACGCGAAGCTCATCGTCCGCGACATGCTCCTTGACGCGGCCTTCGACGAGCAGAGGCAGGACGCCTTCAAGAAGGCCCTCACAAGCGGGGACGCCCGGAAGGCGATGGCCATCGTCGAGGAGGCGATGCAGTCCGCGCAGGACATGCTCCCGGCGGTTGAGTCCGCTCTCCAGGCCTTCGAGCCGTACCGCAATCTGGGCGGCGGCGACGAATCCAATTCCGTCGGGAACGGCATCAAGAACATCACCGAGGACACCGCGAACCTCCTCGCGTCCTACATCAACGCCATCCGGGCGGACGTGTCCTACATGCGCGGACTCCAGGAGCGGAGTCTTGAGGGCGTCGCGGCCCTTTCCGGCAACATCCCCACGCTGAACGACTACCTCGCCCAATGCGCGGCCAACACCTACGATGTCGCGCAGTCCAACCAGAGCATCCTCGCGGAGATCCGTTCGGTCATCGGTGCGCCCGGGACGAGCGGGATGGTGGTCCGCGTGGAGTCCTACTAAACGGAATATAACGGAATAAAAATTCCGGCTCTTTTCATTCTCGTTGCTATTATTGCAACGAGATGCTTTATGTACCCCACATACGAGACTACAAGCCGTTCTATATCCAGACAGGGACGGCGAGTTCCGCCGTTGACATAAAGACGGCGTACAAGGTCATCATCAAGACCCACGACTACCCGTCCTACCGCAAGCCGAAAGAGCCTTACAAGAACGACTGGAAGGACGAGAACGGCGATGACGAGTACACCGCGCAGATGTACTACCAGGCGTTCACCTTCAAGGCCGAGTGCGTGATGTTCGCCTCCGGCCAGACCGCCCGCGCCGACCTCACCGCCGGGGTGCGCGAGTTCATGGACGCTCTTTCCGGGGAGTTCAAGACCTACGACGAGTGGACCGGCTTCGGATTCCAGAAGGTGCGCCTCTCGGAGTTCAGGATGCCGTCGGAGGGCGACTTCGACGAGATGGACGGCTACGCGAGAATCATCTTCTCCGTGGAGTTCAAGGTCAACGACCCGATTACGAAGATGAAATTGCAGAACGGCTCAATAGTTACCGCGTAAGATGGCGAAGTTCACGATATACTCCCCCTCCGGCACGGCGCTCTACACGGGTGCGCCGTCGTTCACGGGGCAGTATATGAAGCCGGGGATGCTGGAGTTCCGCGAGATAGGCTCGCCGGACATCCTCGCCCTTGAGCCGGGATGCTATGTGGACTACTCCCGCACGGGGTTCCGCTACCGCCTCTACACCGTTCCGCAGGTGCGGAAACAAGCCCGCGTCAGCTCCTACGGCGCGGCGTTCCTCTACCAGGGCGTCCAGTTCTTCGACGCTTCGAAGATGCTCGAATACTGCCCGTTTCGCGACCTTGTGGCGGGCGACAACCGCATCCATTTCTCCACCCAGCCGTCCATCTCCACCTTCGAGGGATGCGACGGCCTCGCACGGCGGTTCGAGGCTTGCCTTGAGGACCAGTACGGCGCGAACTCATGGGCGGTGCGGATAGCATCTCGCGACGAGAACCCGGACCTCTACGACCTGATGAACGAACCCCGCGAGTTCACGGTGTCCGGGGTGAACATCCTCGAATGCCTCGACAAGGTCTATGAGATCTGGCCGGGCGTCGGCTGGGTCTACAAGGTCGAGGAGGGCGTGGACACCATCATCATCGGCGGCGCCGGGGCGAACGCAAACGAAGGCACATACGCCTACGGCAAGGGGCGCGGCCTCACCTCCCTCACCCGGACGGTGGCGAACGCGGACGAGATGGCGAACCGCATCTACGCCTACGGCTCTTCGCGGAACATGCTCCCGCGGTGGTACAACTCGCAGAACATCAAGGACAAGGAGTCCGTTGACATCCAGAACCTGATGATTCCCGTCTCCGAATGGGGCGTCACGGGCGGACTCCCGGACGCGGCGAAGGCTTTCGTCCAGGACGCGCAGTCCGTGGCGAGGATGGGCCTCCGTCCGGCCACCGTCTACTTCGACGGCAAGGGCGAATACCCGGAGATCTACCCCACCATCCGAGAGAAGACCATCGGGGATGTCCGCACGGCCCTCGGCTCTTCATCCGCGCAGTACTATCCTTCCACGACGATATACGCCGACCCCGCGGCGCGGATTGACGAGATTCTCTCCGCCCCGTCGGCCTTCGACTCCGGCCTTTCCGGCGCTGACGGCAAGTCCTCCGTCGCGAACGAGTCCGGGGTCATCGCATCCACCGCTTCCGGCTTCGTCCCGGCGAACGGCAACGTGACGATTCCCCTGCATCATGGCGACATCACATCCACCACCGCCGGACGGCTCGACCTCAAGGCCTCCGTGAACCTCGCGGGAGGCGTCACCGCGTCATTGAGCAGCGTGGCCGTGGTCGTGACCATCCTCGGATATGTGGGGTCGCTCCCCTACGAAGCGAAGAAGAAGACGATAGAGTTCGAGCGCATCGACGCGGACGAATGGGCCGCGAGGGGCGGTTCGGACAAGCTGACCATCCTCGGCGGGATCGTCGGGGAGCGGTACACCCTCAAGGTGGAGCTGGTGCTTTCGAGCGTCTCCCCAAACCAGGTGTCCTACTCCGTGGACATCAGCGGCGGCGCGTCCCTTGAGGCCGCCCTCTTCCGCGAGAAGATGTTCACGGTGTCCGTGCGCCAGGTAGGATTCGACATCGGGGCGCAGTCCGCCCTCGGAGACGGCAAGACCATCGCGATGCGCTCCGGCAAGTGCGCCGGGCGTTCGTTCGCAATCAACTCCGTGCAGTACGACTCCGCGACGGACTCCTGGGCGCTTGAGTGCTGGCGTTCCGAGGACGAGTCGCTCTCCCAATGGTTTCCCAATGCGGACTATCCCGTGGAGGCCGGGGACGAGTTCGTTCTCCTCGACATCGCGATGCCGGACATATATGTCTCCATGGCGGAGAACCGGCTTCTGGAAGAGGCGGAGGGCCTTCTGGCGGACACCGCCGTTGAGCGGTTCCAGTACGCGCCGGAGATTGACGCGAAGTTCATGGTCGAGAACTCCCGGACGATCCGCGCCGGGGAGTACATGGCCATCCTTGACATAGAGGGCGCGGACGCCGTTCCCGGCGACGCCTCCTACTTCAGGACGAGCGGCGGCGACTACTTCCTCACCTCCGCCGGGGAGAAGATTCTGCTTTCCCAGAGTTCCGGCTCGGTGGTGACCGCGCTGGTGGACACCATCGTAATCAACGAGGGCGAGGCCGCGATACCGACCTACAAGGTCACCTTGAGAGACCGCAAGCGCAAGACCTGGACGGAGTCCGAGGGCGCGTCCGAATCCACCTCCAAGCCGGTGGGGAACGCCCAGACCGAGACCGAGCAGACGGCGACAGTCGTCGGCGACTCCTTCTTCGAGCTGGACGATGACGGGAATGTCACCCTCAAGGAGCAGTACCAGAACCTTTGGGTTCCGGGATGGCTGGCCGCAGGCGGCGTCGGCGACGAGGGTGGCGGTGGCGGCGGAGTGTCCTACCTCCGCGAACTCTCCGACGTGTACCACGACGACTACGGGGTGCTTCGCGCCAACGGTAACGATGCCGAGCCGGGTGACGCGCTTGTTCTGGACGCGGTTCGCGGATGGGTCGCGGGCGAGGTGTCCGTCGCTTTGTCTCCGGCATCCGCATCGACCCTCGGAGGCATCAAGACCGGATATACGCAGAGCGGGAAGAACTACCCCGTCCTTTTGGATTCCAACAACAACGCCTATGTCAGCGTCCCCTGGGAGGGAGGCGGTGGCGGTGGCGGTGCTGGAACGGTTACCTCCGTCGGTGTCTCCGTGCCTACCGGCCTTTCCGTTTCCGGCTCCCCGGTGACGACGAGCGGCACGATAGCCATCGGCCTCGCAAGCGGCTACTCCATCCCGACCACGGCGAAGCAGTCCAACTGGGACACCGCATACGGCTGGGGCAACCACGCGACCGCGGGGTATGTGACGCTATCCGGGATGCAGACCATCACCGGCGACAAGAACTTCAACGGGTCTATCTATTCCGCGTTCGGCGGTGTGGACTACTGGGCCATCGACAACGACGGCTCGGCCACTTTCGACAATGTGTCCGCCCTCTTCGGCTCGTTCGCCGACCTCTATGTCGGCGGCGTCCGCGTGGAGTCCTTCTTTGAGAAGGTGAACATCGGCACGTCGGCCTCCCCGGTCTACGCCATCCGCGTGAAGGACGGCCTCCCGCTCTATTCGGAGTCGTGGCTGGCGTCCGGCGGAGTCGGAAGCGCAAGCGGCGGCGGTTCGTCCACCCTCGCGGGCCTCTCGGACGTGTCCATCTCCGGGGCGACCACGGGGAATGTGCTGACCTACAGCAACGGGGCGTGGGTGAACACCGCGAAGTCGGATTTCCTTTCCGGCTATGCGACGCGTTCATGGGTTGAATCCCAGGGGTTCGCGTCCTCGACGGCGCTCACGAACTACGTCACCCTCAACACCCAGCAGACGATATCCGGCGCGAAGACTTTCACGGCGGGAATCACCGCCTCGGGCGGGATCGTGACCGGCGGCGACATCTACCCGTCCACGGACGCGGGCGCGTCCCTCGGCTACGGAAACCGCCGTTTCTCGAACGGGAACATCGTGACGGTAGGCACGTCCACCGTGTACCTCAAGAACTCCCAGTCCGGCAACTCCGGCATGTTCTCCGCGTCCGGCGGCTGGCTGATGATGCGGGCGGGTTCGGACGTGACCTCCTCCGGGTCGTACAAGCAGATAAACTTCCACACGACCTACGGCTTCTACCCGGACGGGGCGGGCGTCAACCTCGGCTACAACCCCGCGTCGAACCGATGGGCGACCATCTACGGGGTGAACGGCAACCTCTCCGGTGACCTGACGATGACCCGCACCTCGTCCGTCGTGATAGGGCCGGTCACGATATCCTACGACGATACGAACAAGGCCCTCCACATCAGCGGCACGGACGGCGGG
>JAEEGL015583080.1_pt1 | contig 22538 bp, 14 predicted proteins | sample 9134231 | NCBI WGS metagenome assembly JAEEGL01 (sample SAMN16246548, study PRJNA631951) | gut metagenome | biome: gut microbiome; feature: rumen; material: fiber-attached | host: Bos | place: Iran: Karaj | collected 2018-10
GAACTCGACTGGAAGAAGATCCACGCCGGGATGGAAAAGCCCGCGTTCGTCTTCGACGGCCGCAACATCCTCGACGCCGCCGCCCTGGCGAAGATCGGCTTCGAAGTGGCCTGCATCGGCAAGGGCAAGGCGGACTGAGCCGTCCCGAGCCCGTTCCGGAAACCGCCGCCCGGGGGATTTCCCCGGGCGGCGCCGTTTTCGGGCGAAACGGCAGCCCGGAACGGGGCGAAACGGGCCGGATTATATAAATTAGGGTCATGAAAATCCTGGTCACCGGCGCCGCGGGGTTCATCGGCGCCGCCACGAGCGCCGCGCTCCTGGACCGCGGCGACGAGGTCGTCGGCTTCGACAACCTCAACGCCTACTATTCCGTCGACCTGAAGAAGCGGCGCCTCGCCCTTCTGGAGCCGAATCCCGGGTTCCGCTTCGTCAAGGCCGACCTGGCGGACGCGAAGGCGATCGACGCCCTCTTCGCCGAGGAGAAGTTCGACGCCGTGGTCCACCTGGCCGCGCAGGCCGGCGTCCGCCACAGCCTCGAGTCGCCCAGGACCTACGTCGACAGCAACGTCGTCGGCACGCTGAACATCCTCGAGGCCTGCCGCTTCCATCCCGTCCGGCACCTGGTCTACGCCAGCTCCTCCTCGGTCTACGGCGCGAACAAGGTCCAGCCCTTCTCGGCCGACCACTCCGTGGACCACCCCGTCAGCCTCTACGCCGCCACGAAGAAGTGCGACGAGCTGATGGCCCACACCTACAGCCACCTCTTCGGAATTCCGACGACGGGCCTGCGCTTCTTCACGGTCTACGGCCCCTGGGGCCGCCCCGACATGGCGCTCTTCCTCTTCGCCGACGCCATCACGAAGGGAAAGCCGATCCGGCTCTTCAACCGCGGCGACATGCGGCGCGACTTCACCTACGTCGACGACGTCGTGGAGGGCGTGGTCCGCGTGCTCGACCTGCCGCCGGCCCGCGACGAAGGCGACGACGACTCGAAGCCCTCCTCCGCCCGCGCCCCCTACCGCGTGCTCAACATCGGCCGCGGCGAGCCCACCCCGCTCCTGCGCTTCGTGGAGCTGCTGGAGGAGAACCTGGGAAAGAAGGCGGAGCGGATCCTCGAGCCGATGCAGCCCGGCGACGTCCCCTCCACCTGGGCCGACGTGGAGCCCCTGAGGAAACTGACCGGCTTCGCCCCGCGCGTCTCCGTGGAGGAAGGGGTGCGGCGCTTCGCCGAATGGTGGAAGGGGGAGGCGTAGGATGGCCGGAGCGTCGAGCGGGCGCGACGCCGCCGTCGACATCGCGAGAGGGCTCGCCATCTTCTACGTCGTCGCCGTCTGGCACGGCAACGACTATTTCGGGAAGCTGTGGAGCAATCCCGCCACCCGCCTGCTGACCTCCTGCGCGCTCGGCTACTTCTTCTGCGTCTCCGCGGCGCTGGTCTCCCGCAGGCTGTCGCCGTTCCGGAACCGCGACGACGTCAAGTCGTTTCTGAAACGGCGGTTCCGGCTCTACCCGGAATACCTTCTGGCGCTCGTCCTGCTCTGGGCCCTGAACCAGATCGACAAGAAATCCGCGCTCGCCGGCCTCTTCGCGCTGAATCCGCTGATCGACCGTCCGCTCCGCACGCTCTGGTTCGTCGCGGCGCTCTTCTTTTTCCAGGCGACCGTCCCCGCGCTGATGTGGAAAACGGGCGATCCGAAGCGGATTCTTCCGCGGGCCCTCCTCGTCTTCGCGGCCCTGTTCGCCGCGCACCGGTTCCTCGGGCTGGTCGACGTCCGCCTGCTCTACTACTGGCCGGTCTTCGCCGCGGGACTTCTCCTCGACCGCGGCGGCGGGGAGCTCCGGCTTCCCCCGGCGTGGACCGCGCTCCCCGCGCTCTTCTGCGCCGTCGTCGAAATCGGCGGAATCGCCCCGTTCGCCGAGCTCGTCCTGCCGGTCCGGGACGCCTTCTACGCCTTCGCCGGGGCGTCGCTCCTGCCGTGGCTCGTCCGCGCGATCCGGCCGGCGGCCGCGCGTTCCGCGCTCGCGAAGTTCGGCCTGGTCTCTTCCGGAGTCTACCTCTACCACCGGATCACCATCGACCTCGGCCTGCGGATCCTGCCGCAGGACGCGCTCCCGCTTCCCGTCGCCATCCTCTGGGTCGCGCTGCTGGGAGTCGGCGTCTCCGCGCTGTTCGGAATCGGCGTGGAACGGCTGCGCGCGCGCCTGGACCGGCCGATCGCGAAGGAGGCGAAGTGAAGAAGCCCCTCGTCCTCGCCGTGCTCTGCTCGCTGGGCGGCGGCGGCGCCGAAAAGGTCTTCGTCGACCTGGTCGCGGCGCTGCGCGACCGCTGGGACTTCCGCGTCGTCCTCACGGCGGCGCGCGACCGCGGAATCTACGGCGACCGGCTGGAGAAGCTCGGCGTTCCCGTCGACTTCCTTCCGGTTTACCGCAGGTTCTCCCGGTTCCGCAAGATGATCCCCCTGCGCCGGCTCGCCCTGCGGACGAAGCCGGACGTCGTCCTCTCGTTCCTCTGGACGAACAACGCCGTCGTCCCGCTCGCCCTGGCCGGCACGGGCATCCCCGTCGTGACGAGCGAGCGCAACGACCTGCGGAGCGAATTCGCGAAGGACGACCTGCATCCCGGCCTCTACCACCGGCTCTACCGGTTCGTCCTCCGCACGAACCTCGCGCGGACCGTCGTCGCCGTCTCCGGGGGAATCGCGGACGAGCTGCGGAACGATTTCCGCGCGAAGCCCGAGATCGTCGCGATCGGCAACGGCGTGGACGTCGGGAAGATCGCCGAAGCGGCGCGCGAACCTCTTCCGCCCGAAGCCGGGCCGGTCTTCGAAAAGCCCGTCGTCGCGGCGGTCGGGCGCCTCTCGGCGCAGAAGAACCTCTCCCTGCTGCTCCGCGCGGTCGCGCGCGGCGGCCCCGCGCTGTCCGGCGCGAACGTCGTCCTCGTCGGGCAGGGCCCGCTCGAGGCGGAGCTGAAGCGCGAGGCGGAGGAGCTCGGCCTCTCGGGCCGCGTCTTCTTCGCCGGATTCCGGAAGAACCCCCACGCCTGGACGTCGCGCGCCGCCGTCTTCGCGATGAGCTCCGACTTCGAGGGCTTCCCGAACGCGCTGGCCGAGGCGATGGCCGCGAACGGCCGCTGCGTCTCCACGGACTGCCCCACCGGCCCCTCGGAAATCGTCGAGGACGGGAAGTCCGGGCTGCTGGTCCCCCCGGGCGACGAAGCGGCGCTCGCCGCGGCGCTCGAGCGGATGCTCTCCGACGAAGGGCTGCGCGAGACGTGCGCGCGGAACGCGAAGGCCTGGGCGGAGGCGAACTCCGTCGGACGGAAGGCCGAACTCTGGAACGCCGTGCTGGAAAAGGCGAAGGAGTCGAGGAAATGAGCGAACAAGCGAGAAGACCGCGCCTGGCGGTCGTCATCCCCACGCTCGGCTGCGGCGGCGCGGAAAAGGTCACGACCGACATCGTCGGCGTCCTCCGGAAGGACTGGGACGTCCGGGTGTTCCTGACGAAGGCCGAGAACGACGACGGCACCTACGCGCCGACGGTCGAGGCGATGGGGATCCCCGTGGTCCGGCTGCCGTCCTACCGGCGCTTCTCCACCCTCCGCAAGACGTGGCCCCTGCGCCGCGCGATCCTGGAGATGGCCCCCGACGCCGTCCTCTCCGTCCTGACCGCGACCAACGCGGTGGTCTCGTTCGCGCTGAGGGGGACGAGGTTCCCGATCGTGCTGAACGAGCACAACAACCTGCGGGTCGCGTTCCGCGAGCGCATGAAGCACCCGAGGATCTTCTCCTTCCTGACGGGGCTGGCCTACCGGTCCCGCCGGACGAAGGCCTCCATCGTCGTCTCCCAAGCCGTCGTCGACATGATCCGGGAGGACTATCCGAAGGCGACGGCGGACCTCGTCGTCGTCCACAACGGCCTCGACGTCGGGATCCTGGAGAGGGCCGCGAAGGAGCCCCTGGACGACTTCCCCGTTCCCGCCGGAACGCCGACCGTCGTCGCCGTCGGCCGGCTCCAGCCGGTCAAGAACTTCCCGCTGCTGCTGCGCGCGCTGGCGCACGGAGGCGAACTCTGCCGCGGGGCCCACCTGCTGCTGCTCGGCAAGGGCGACCAGGAGGGCGAGCTGCGCGCCTGCGCCGACTCCCTCGGCATCTCGGACCGCGTCCATTTCCTCGGCTTCCGGAAGAACCCGCACGCCTGGGTGGCGCGCGCCGACGTCTTCGCGATGTCGTCCGACTCCGAGGGGTTCCCGTGCGCGCTCGCCGAGGCGATGTTCACCAACGGGCACTGCGTCTCCACCGACTGCCCGGCCGGTCCCTCGGAGATCATCGAGGACGGGAAGTCCGGCCTGCTGGTCCCCGTGGGCGACGAAAAGGCGCTCGCCGCGGCGCTCGAGCGGATGCTCTCCGACGGGGAGCTCCGGGAAAGGTGCGCGCGGAACGCCCGCGCCTGGGCGGCGGAAAACACGATCGAACACCAGGCCCGCGCGTACGACGCGGTCCTTCGCGCGGCGGCGGGACTGGCGCCGGCGGCGCCGTAGGGGGAACATGGCGGAGCAGGGCGAAACGACCATGCCGCGGGCGGACGGAAGGATCCCGTTCGTCCTCGACCGCCAGGAGCTCCTGGCGCGCGCCGTCTTCGTCTTCATCGCCGCGCTGGTGACCAAGGACTTCTTCCTCACCCGGCTGCTCCACGTCACGGTTCCCGGCCTCAACACGGCGATGCTGGTCGCGTTCGCGGCCGTCGCCTTCTCGCTCGGCCGCATGCGGCCGCTCTGGAACAGGACGCATCTGCTGCTCCTCGTCTCGGTGGTCGTCTTCGCGTGCGCGAACACGATCGCCGTCGGCAACGAGTACTGGCGGCTCACGGGGGCGCTGTACCACACCGTCCAGCCGGCGGTCATCGCCGCGCTCTTCTTCTGCATCGACCTTCCGAGCGAGAAGATCCGGAAGATCCTGAAGTGGATCAACGTCATGATCCTCCTCGGCACGCTGGGGGCGTTCGTCGACAACGCGTTCTTCTCGAGGGTCGCGCGCCCGCCGGCCCTCTTCCTCTACGGCTCGTGGTCCTTCTACGCCTTCCCGACCTACCAGACCGCCTGGCTCAGCACGAACATCTGCGGCACGCTCTACCTCTACCGCGTCACGCGGAGGAAGCGGTACCTCTTCTCCGCGCTCTTCTGCATGCTGGCCGTCGTCCTCGCGGGGCGGCGGAAGAGCTTCGTCTCCGCCTGCCTGGCCTTCGCCGCGTTCATGCTGCTGGACAACTCCTGGAAGAAGGGGCTCGCGAAGATCGTCTTCTGCGCCGGCGCCGGCGCCGCGGTCCTCGCCACCGCGGGAAGGAGCTTCCTGCTCCGGTTCCTCGCGGTCAAGTCGTACGTCGGGACGACGGGCACGGACACCCAGGCGCGCACCGCCCTGACCCTCAAGTGCGTCGACGTGGCGCGGGACTACTTCCCCTGGGGCTCCGGGCTGGGGACCTTCGCCAGCGAGCCGGCGGCGACGCACTATTCCCAGCTCTACTACGCCTACGGCCTCAGCAACGTCTTCGGCCTGGAGCCCTACGCGGGCCAGCCGGGGCACCCCACGTTCCTCCTCGACACCTGGTGGCCGCACATCGTCGGGGAGTTCGGCTTTCTCGGAACACTGCTATTTTTGGCGTTGTGGTTCCACCCCCTGACGCGGGTCCTGCGCCTGCCGAAGACGGAAGAGAGGAAAAACGTCCTGTTCTTCGTGTTCTCGGTCTGGTGCATGATCCTTCTCGAAAGCACGGGATCCACCTATCCCGAGCAACTGCAGTTCATCGCCGTCTACTGCGGCTTGTGCCCGATGCTGCTCCGGCAGGCGGGAAAGGAGGCTGAACAATGAACGATGACGTCGATCTCCTGAAAGTCGCCAGGGACTTCCTGCGCCACAAGGCGGTCGTGGCCTCCGGCGCCGTCCTCGGCCTGGCGGCCGGCGTGGCCCTGGCCCTGCTCACGGCGCCGCAGTACGAGTCGACCTCGAAGGTCCTCCTCTCGCAGAACTCGGCCCCGGCCTCGCAGTTCGCCTCGATCTCCAGCATGCTCGGCATCTCGCTGAACGCCCCGTCGTCGCCGCTCGACAACGTCCCGCAGCTGCTCGCGTCGCCGCTGTTCCTCGACACGCTGACGAAGATCCGCTGGCGGACCGTCGGCACCGACACCGCGAAGCTCCTGTCGGAGATCTACCCCATCGAGGTGAAGCCCAACCCGAAGAAGGCGCCCCACATCACCGAGGAGATGCTCGTGCGGGACCGCCTGCACGAGATCGTCCTCGAGATGATCACGTTCGAGAACATGGGCGGCGTCAAGGCCCTCACCGTCCGCGCGCGGGACCCGTACCTGGCCCACGACGTCAACGAGTTCCTGCTGGGCTACATCGACTCCTACATCAACCACGTGCGCAAGACGAACAGCAAGCACCAGCTCTCGTTCGTCGAGGAGCGCCTGGAGGAATACGGCAAGGAGCTCCGGCGGTCGGAGAACGCGCTGCGCCACTTCCTCGAGAAGAACCGCATGGCCTCCTCCCCGGACCTGCAGCTGGAGCAGAAGCGCCTCGAACGCGAGCTTCACGTCAACGAGGCGCTCGTCGCGGACCTCCGCAAGCAGCTCGAGAACTCGCGCATCGAGGTCGAGCGCGACATCGAGGTGCTCGACATCTTCCAGGAGCCCGACCTTCCCATGTGGCCCGTCAAGCCGAAGAGGAAGCTGATCGCCGCGGCCGGGCTGGTCGGCGGCGCCTGCGCCGGCATGTTCCTGAGCTTCCTCCTCTGCTGGTGGAGGGAAACCGGACGCGCGGTCGTCGCGCGGCTGAGGGAACTTCCGTAGAGGCGGGCATCGGGGAAACGACATGAACCGCGACCGCCCCGTCCTCGTTTTCCTGATCGCGTCGTTGAACGGCGGGGGCGCGCAGAAAGTCCTTTCCGGCGTGGTCGAACGGCTCCGCGGCGCCTGGGACATCCGGATCGTCCTGACGGACGCGAACCCCGAAAAGGACGTCTACGCCGAGACCATGGAACGCCTTTCCGTCCCCGTCGTCTGCATTCGCGATCATCGCCACTTCGGTCTCCCGCTGAAGATCCTCTCCGTCCGGCGCGCCATCCTGAAGAACCGGCCCGACGTGGTCGGTTCCTGGATGACGGGGCCGAACGCGCTGTGCGGCGCGGCCCTGCTGGGCACGGGGATTCCGTATGTCCTGAGCGAACGCAACGACACCAGGGCCACGCTGGGGAATTTCCCGTGGCACCCCCGGCTCTTCTCGTTCCTGTTCCGGAAATCGATTTCCGGGAAAAACGCGAAGGCCGTGGTCGCCTGCGCGAAAAGACTGGCGGACATCCTGCGCGAGGAGTTCCCGACGAACGCGGAAATCGTCACCATCCAGAACGGGATCGACGTGGAAGCGCTCGCCGCGCGATCCGCGGAACCGCTGCCGGAGGAAGCGCAGCGCCTCTTCGACGGGAAAACCGTCGTCGCCGTCGGCCGGCTCGACGCGCAAAAGGACTACCCCACGCTTTTCCGCGCCCTCGCGCGCGGAGGGCCGGAGACGGCGAAGGCGCGCCTCCTGATACTGGGCGAGGGCGCGCTCGAACCCGCGCTGCGGGAAAAGGCGGGGGAACTGGGCGTCGGCGACCGCGTCTTCTTCTGCGGCTACCGGAGGAACCCCCACGCCTGGGTGTCCCGGGCGGACGTCTACGCGCTGTGCTCCACGCACGAGGGATTCCCCAACGCGCTCGCGGAGGCGATGTCCACCAACGGCCACTGCGTCTCCACCGACTGCCCCACCGGCCCCTCGGAGATCATCGAGAACGGGAAGTCCGGCCTGCTGGTTCCCGTGGGCGACGAACGGGCGCTGTCGGAGGCCCTGGAACGGATGCTCTCCGACGCGGAACTGCGGAATCGCTGCGCGGAAAACGCGAAAAACTGGGCCCTGGACCACTCCTTCGACCGGACCGCGCGCGAATGGGACAGGGTCCTGCGCAAGGCCGCGGGGCTCGACGACTAGCAAAACCTATCTTTGGGCCATGAAGTTTTTCCCGACGCCCGTCAACATCGAAAAGGCGCTCTGCCGGCAGTAGCGGAAGGTCATGGGCGGCATCCGGGACATCTCCACAGGGGACCTCAAGCAGAAATCGGTTCGCGGGGCGGTGTGGACCTTCCTGGGGCAGGGCGGGAAACTCGCCCTGCAGTTCGTCTCCGTCGTCGTGCTCGCGCGACTGCTGACGCCGCAGGATTTCGGCCTGGTCGGGCTCGCGGGCGTCTTCATCAACTTCCTTTCGCTCTTCGAGGACCTGGGGCTGACCAACGCGACCATCCAGAACAGGGAACTGACGCAGGAGAGGACCAGCGCGCTGTTCTGGATCAACACGATCGTCGCCGTCTCGCTGACCGCCATCTGCTGCGCCTGCGCCCCGTTCGTCGCGGGTTTCTACGAGGAGCCCCGGCTCACGATGATCGTCGTCGTCTCCAGTCTGGGCATCCTGATGACCGGAATCTCCAACCAGCACGCCGCGCTTCTCCAGCGGCGCCTCGAAATGAAGTCGCTGGCCTATCGGGAAATCGCGGGACGGGTCTGCTCCCTGGGCACGGCGGTCGTCTGCGCCCTGTGCGGCATGGGGTATTGGTCCCTGGTCTTCGCCGGACTCGCCGGCGGGCTTTCCCGCACCGTCCTCATCTGGCATTACAGCAAATGGACGCCGAGCCTGGTTTCCCTGAGCCACGGAAAGCAGGGGCTGAGATTCGGGCTGGGCATCGCGGGTTCCAACCTGATGAACTACATCTCGCGCAACACGGACACCATGCTGATCGGCAAGTTCCACCCCGCGGCCTTCGTCGGGTACTACAGCAAGGCCTACCAGATGGTGCAGCTGCCCATCCAGAACGTCCGGCAGCCGATCACCTCCGTGGCGCTTTCGGCGCTGTCCAAGCTGCAGGACGACCCCGTCCGCTTCCGCAACTACTACCGGAAGATCATGGGCGTCCTCGCCATCCTCTCCATGGCCCCCATGGCCTTCGTGACGGCCGCTTCCGAGGAATGCGTCGCCGTTTTCCTCGGACAGCAGTGGATGCCCGCCTGCACGACGTTCATGATCCTGAGCTTCGGTGCCATCATACGCCCGACGGCCTTCGCCACGGGCCTGACGATGATCGCCTCCGGCCGTTCCGGCCACTACTTCCTGCTCGGCCTGTCGGACGCCGTGCTGCTGGTCGCGGTCATCGCCTGCACCGCCCCCATCGGCATCGAGGCCGTCGCCCTGGGCTACGCCGTCTACGGCTACGCGATGGCCGTGCCGCGAATGGCGTGGGCCTGCTACAGGACGCACGCGAAATGGTACGACTTCCTCGCGATGAGCTGGCGCCCGTTCCTGGGGGCGATGGCGACGCTGGCCGCGGGAATCGCCGCGAAGCGTTGTCTGCTTCAGGACGTCGCCTCCCCCCTGGTCCGGCTCGTCAGCCTCGGCGCAATCTGCCTGGCGACCTGCTCCCTCTTCTGGCTGCTGATTCCGGGCGGCCGCCGGACCCTGCTTCTGTTCAAGCAGGACACCGTCGACATCCTCCGCAAGAAGAGGCAGCCGGCATGACGCGGGTCTCCGCCGCCGTCGCGTCGTTCCTTCTCCTTTTCGTCCCCCTCTTCGCGACGGGAATCGAGACAGACTTCTCGAACGGCGAGACCTGCTTCGTGAAGGAGGCCGACGCCGACGGCCCCTGCGCCAAGCCGCTTCGCAAGCAGGGGCCGACGCCCGAGCTCGTGGATTCCTCGAACGCGCCCGCGCCCCGGTGCGGCGCGCACGCGCTGAGGTTCCATCTGGACTACGCGCCCGAGGGCGGGAGGGCCGTCCGCAGCGAAATCCTGCTGCGCCCCAAGGACGAGCTCCGTCGCGCCTTTCTCCGCACCGACAGGGGCGACTACGCCTTCAGCCTCTACTTCCCGGAGGATTACGCGGCGGATTCCGAGCCGGAGATCGTCGCGCAGTGGCATTTCTGGGAGGATTACCTGCGGCCGGGCGTCAAGATGACCGGCTCCCCGCAGGCTTCGCTCGAAATCGCGCGGGACACGCTTTTCGCGCGGCTTCTGCACAACGGCGCTCCCGTGGACCCCGACGCCCCCGCGGACGAAAACGGCGAGGTCTCCTACCGGCCCGACAAGAAGGAGCTCTTCAACCTGGGCGCGCTTCCCAAGGGCCGCTGGATCGACTTCCGCGTCCAGGCGCGATGGACCCCGAAGCCCAAAGGCGCGGTGCGCCTCTGGATGGACGACAGCCTGGTGGTGGACTACAGGGGGCCGACCGCCTATGTCCAGGTGTTGAAGGGAGACCCGCCGCCCTACTTCAAGGTCGGCGTCTACAAATGGCCCTGGAAAAAGCCCGGGCTGGAGCGAAGGCCGGGCGCCGTCCTCGGCCGCACGCTTTTCCTGGATCGGTTGCAGGTGCGCGCCGGCTGGGGCGGTTCCGATTGGGGCAAGGGCTGCCCCGACGTCGGCAAAAGCCAGTAAACCGGCCGTTTCCGCTGATTTCGCCCCTCGCGCGCCTTCATTTGCTCAAAAGGCGTTCAAAAGTTCCGCCCCTCCGACAGCCTAGATTTGGAGGCATGGCGCTGCCCATCGACATCTTCGACTACTGCGACTACCGCCTCTTCCTGCGCGACTACTACGACGCGCGCAAGGCGAAGGAGCGCAACTTCTCCTACCGCTGGTTCGCGCAGCGCGCCGGCTTCAACTCCTCCGGCCTCTACACGAGCATCGTGCAGGGGAAGGTCAACTTGACCGACAACACCATCCCGAAGTTCGCCGCGGCGATGAAGCTGGAGCCGAACGAAGAGGCCTACTTCCGCCTGATGGTCGACTACACGCACGCCTCCACCGCGCAGGCCCGGCAGGAGATCTTCGACCAGATGGTGCCGCTGATGCCCGAGAAGATCCGCCGCGCGAAGCTCGACCAGCGCGAGTACTACTCCGACTGGCGCTACACCGCCGTCCACCAGGCGCTCGCCGTCTGCGACGTGCGCGACGACTTCGCCGAGCTCGGCTCGCTCTTCGACCCGCCGATGACGCCCGACGAGGCCAAGCGGGCCGTGGAGCTCCTCGCCTCGCTGGGACTGGCCAAACGGGGACCCACCGGAAGATGGGAAACCACGACCGCCACCCTCCTGGGCGGCGCCGAAGTGGGGGTCGCGGCGATCCGCGCCTACCAGGCCTCGCTGATCGAGCAGGGCAAGCTGGCCCTGGAGCGGATTCCCAAGGAGCGCCGCCACGTCTCCACCACCACGGTTTCCGTCTCCCCCGAGGGCAAAGAACGTATTTTAAGGAAGCTGGCCGAGACCCAGCGCGAGATCTTCGAGATCGCGAAGTCCGACGTCGGCGAAACCGAAGTCTGCCAGCTGAACTTCCAGTTCTTCCCGCTCACCCGGAGCAAAACGAAATGAAACGCCTTGCCGGAACCCTCTTCGCCGCGGCCGCCGCGCTTCTCGCGACGGGCTGTTCCGACGAGGTGGCCGGCACCGCCTCGGGCACCGAGAACACCGTGACGCTGGCGCTGGCCGACGGCGCGGACGCCATGCCCCTGGCGCGCGTGCGCTTCTGGGCCGCGGGATCGCTTCCCGCCGAGATCGGCGACACCGCGCAGACCGTCGTGGAGGCCACGCGCTCCGGAGACGCGTTCTCCGCCTCGCTCGCCCCCGGCCGGCTCTGGACCGCCGAGCTGATCGGACAGGACTCGTCGTGGCGGAGGTTCCTCGAAAGCTTCCCGTCCCCCTCCGCGGACCTCTCGCTCCGCGTGGGGCCTCTCCGCCGCGCCTCCGTCCTCAAGGGCCGCCTGACCGGCTCGCTCGGCGACGCGGCGCGCATCGGCATCGCGGGCACCGGCGCGTGGGCCAGGGTCTCCTCCGACGGGTCGTACGAGCTCGCGAACGTCGTGGGGGCCGACCTGCCGCTGGTCGTCGCCCGCAAGAGCGCCGGCTCGTGGAAGCTGACGCGCCTCGACGACTGGTCCTCCGAGACCGGCGAAGTCGAGCTGCCCGAAACGCTCGCGCTCCCCGCGCCTTCGGACACCGCCGTCAGCGCCTGGGGCTGCGCGGACGGGAAGACCGAGCTCTCCTGGAGCGAATCCGCCGAAGCCGGCCCCGCGTCGCGCCTCTTCCGCACGCTCGTGCCCGACGGCGACGGCACCGACCTCGTGCGGATCGACCTCTGCCGCATGACGCTGCGTTCGCTGGGGACGATCGCCTCGAAGGAGGAACTGGTCCTCTTCTCCGGCGGTTCTGCCGACCGCGTCTACGCGCCCGGCACCGACGAGCTCTGGACTCTCGAAGACGGCCAGCTCCGCTCCACGGCCGGAAGCGACGCCAACCAGATCGGCATCCTCTCCGCGTCCGCCGGCGACGACGCCGTCGTCTCCTATCTCTACCGTCCCGAGGGCAACGTCCTCTCGATCTACCCCGACGCCGCCAGCTTCGTGGCCGACGTCCCCTCGCGCTCCCTCGCGCTCGACCGCACCGACAGCGCCTTCGTGCTGCTGGGCTCTTCCGAAGCGACCGTGGTGGCCCGCGACGGCGGCGTGGAACGGCTCTCGCTGGAAGACGGCTCGCTGCTCGCCTCCTGGACGAGCGAAAACGCCCGGGCCGTGCGCGGCGCGGCGCTCGCCTCCTCCGGCGTCCTGGCCCTCCTGGCCGGACCGGCCGACTCTCCCGAACTGGTGATGTCGGAGCCCGTCACGGGCGAAACGCTGCTTCGGATCCCCGGCCTCCCCGCCGGCGCCTACGCCCTCGCGCACTAGGGGCAGAGCCCTAAAGCTCGATGCCCGTGTCGCGCTTGATGACGGTCTTGCAGGCGCTTTCGAACGTCTTGGGTGTCGCTATGATCTCCACCGACTTCTTCGCCCGCGTCACGCCCGTGTAGACGATCTGGTTGTTCAGCAGCGGATGCCCCACCTGCCTCGGCAGGAAGAGCGTCACGTGGTCGTACTCCGAACCCTGCGACTTGTGGACCGTGATGGCGTATGCGGTCTCCACCGCGTCGGAGGGGAGGACGGAGAGGGGGTAGAATGCATAACCCGTCTCGTTGACACCCGTTTTCTGAAGCATGATGTATGGAACGGCGTCGTTGTACACCACGATGCCCGTGTCGCCGTTGTACAGTTTGTACATCTCCTGGTTCTGCGTGATGATCAGCAATTGTCCCGGAAAATACTTGTCATGCGGATTGCACTTAGCCGTTTTCCGGATAAGGTCGCAAAGGGTCTTGTTTATCTGCTCGACGCCAGTTGTCCCATGGCGCTCCGCCGAAAGGATTCTCTTCTTGAGCGAAAGACTCCATATGTCGTCGCACTTGCCGCTGTCGGGATTTTCCGGGATGATCCCCCGAGCCATTTGCGAGAGCATCGCGAAATCGCCCACCCAGGATTCGAGAATCCTGCCGAGGTTTTCGGTTTCCCGCTTTTTGGACTCTGCCGCGGGGAGCGAATGGTAGAGCACCGTGTTCGCAGGCGGGCATTCGCTGCCGCTCGCGGGGGCGTCGTTCGCCAGCGCCGGATGCGGCTTGAACGAAGCCACGGCCATCTCCTCTTCTTCGTTTTCGGCGCAGGCCTTGATTTTTTCCGCGAGCCGTCCGATGACGGAATCGTCGGTGAATCGATTGGAGGTCTTTAGCTTCACGCAGAAGCTCTTTTTCGATTTGGACTTGAGGATTTCGCCCAGCACTGCGCCCGAATCCACGGAGGGAAGCTGGTACGGGTCGCCGAGAATGAAGATTCGGGCAGTTTCGGGGATGGCCTGCAGGAGCGACGCGAACAGGTTGATGTCGATCATGCTCGCTTCGTCTATCACGAAGATGGAATTCGGAGGGAACTGCTCCTTTGCGTTGTACGAGAATCCGTTGCCGGAACGGGAATACTTGAGCAGGCGATGGATGGTCGAGCCCTCGAGATCCTTGAGCTTCTTGTAGACCTTCGACTCCTTTTTCTTTTCACGGTCCTCGTACTTGAATTCATCAGCTATGCCGTTCAGCCCGTTCTGCAGGCTTTCCTGCATGCGGTCCGCGGCCTTGCCGCTGGGCGCCGCGAGGTAGATGGAATGGTCGCACATCTCGTCGTTCGGGGTTTTCCGGTCTTCTTCGGTCAGAAGGTTCCAGAGGATGTATAGCACGACGGTCGTCTTGCCGGTGCCAGGCCCGCCTGTGATGAAGAGGTTTTCGCGTTGCCCGCGGATGACGGCTTGCGCTTGCTCCTTGTTCAGTTGAAGCGGGATTGTCTGCTCGCCCTTTTTGCAGGTGGCGATGCCGGCAATTGCCTTCTGGCATTTTTCGATGTCGGTCGGATCAGGGAGCTTGCCGCCGCCGTCCTTGAAAAGCGTGCCGGCGTATTTCTCGATGAGGAGTTTTGCGCGGAAGAGCTTGTCAAGGTACAGGTAGGGCGGTTCGCCTTTGATACGCGTCAAGACAAGTGGCGTCGAAACGGGATTCTCTTCGACTTTGTTCTGCCTGAGCACGGATATGATGTTCGCGCATTTGCAGCTGTCGACTTTGTCGCCGAGAATGTCTCTCAAGCCATCCGTGATGATTTGATCGTGATTCTCGGTTTCGGAGACGGTTACGCCGTCGGCGCTTTCCTTCAGGCGCTTCAGGCCCTCCCACTTCTTGCTCCAGCGTTCGACGAAGGCGTTCTGTTCGAGAGGCACGCGGGTGTTGCCATCGTCCCACAGCGAAAAGCAGAGACAGAGGAATTTTTGAGCGGGCAGAGAGATGTCAGGCTGCATCCGGAAAAGCGCATGCAGAAGGTGCTTGTCGAGTTCGACGATTCCGTGCAGCTTTTGAAGCGTTGCGAAGAACGTGTCGATTTCCTTTGTGTCCATATCACTTCTTCTCCGCGTTCTTCTTTGGCTTGCTCATCAGCTTCTTGAGTTCCCTGTATGCGGTTTCGAGCACGGCATAGTTCGCCCAAGTATGCGCGTAGATGCCGCGCGATGTTTTGCCGTCTGTTCCGCGGAGGAACGCGTAGTAAATGCCGCCAAAGTGCCGCTCGAAAATCTGCTGTTCGTCAAGGCTTTCGCCCGATTGGTCGCGCTTGCCGTAGAACTGCTTGAGCCACTGCATCAGGCAATAGCTGTACAGCACTCGCTGCACGGAGTATTCTTCGTCCACTTTTTTCCCGATCTCCGCGTCGCCGTAGTTTTCGAGCATGTCGGACTTCCAGTCGAGAATGGAGTAGCGTTTCTGCCCGTTGACTTCGCGCACGAAAAGCAGGTCGATGAAGCCCTTGCACACGCGGTGCAGAATCGCGAGTGCTTCGGTGTCTTCGGATGGTTCCTTCGCGTCGGCGTTCATTCCGAATTGCACTTCGGGCTTGTGCTCTGTCTCGGGAAGATCCACAAGCTTGAATGTCTTGTCGCGATGGACGCCGCTGCCAACGATTTCGGGAAGATTCGCGTGGAGCGTGTTCCATACGAAGCGCGCCGTGATCTCGGTCCAGTCCTTCTTGTTCGACGCGATCGCGAGGGACTGCGCCTTGAACTCCTCTTCGATGACGTCCGCAAGCTCCGAGTTGTCGATGTCCGGATTGCGGCCAAGCGCGTCGTCCAGATGCTCGTACTTTTCGCCGAACTTCTGGAAGCGGGTGCGTTCGAGGATATTGTGGAGAGCGTCGCCCACACGGGTGCCGCGCGGGTAGTTTCCCACGTCTTCCACGACGACCGCTTCTGTCGCCGATTCGCCTTCCTTGTCGGTGCGCCCATCGTCGGTTTCGGCAATCGGGTCCTCCGCGCGTCCGGAGAGCGAGGAGTAGGAGTATTGCAGGATGCTCGCGCTTGCGATTTTGCCCTGTAGCGCGGACATGGCCTCTTTTTGCGTGGCAACGTCTTCATTGAGAGTTGCGTTGCAGGCATCTTTCTTTGCTCCAGCAAGAATAGCCTTGACGCAGGCGGTCTTCTTTCGAATTTCCTCTGAATCAAAAACCCAGTCACCGTCTGTTTGCAGGGTGTTATAGAGTTCAGTCCCGTCCCGCGTAAAGTTATCAAGGGCATTTATTAGGGGGAATACATATTTGAAATACCCGATCCTTTCATCAGGTTTGTCTTCTTTGTACCACACATTGTATTGCGGAATGATTAACAAGGAAGACGCTCTGGTAAAATCAACATAAAACAGGCGTCTCCACTCTTCCTCGGACTCAATCTTTCTCAAGTCTTTTGCCGGTTTGTCAAAACCAAGATGAAGAAAACCGTCTTTATCGTGCGTAACGACGGCGGGTTCGGCATTTGGCAGGCGTTTGAATCCGGCAACAGAGATGACCACGGGGAATTCGAGCCCCTTGGACGCATGGATGGTCATAACACGCACTGCATTGAAATCGCTTCCCTTCTCAACAAGGTCGCCGTTCTCGTCATCAGCCATCTCTTCGTAGCGAGCCAGTCCCTGCAAGTGACGAATGAGATCCTCGAGAGAGCATTTGTGGCTGTAGAGGAAGTCGACGGCGTAATTGCCGATCTGCCGGAGCCGAGCGATGCTCTGAAGTTTCGAAACATCCATCAAACGGCACTCGATCTGCGAGTCTTCGTAGATGCGCTCGAGCATTTCGGCGTAACGACGTTTGAGCGCGAGCGACCGCCAAGCCGCGATTTGCCTGCGCTCCGGATTGTTCGGGTCGTCGAACTCCTTGCTCTCGGCGTAGTGCAACTCCGCCAGTCCGCCGGTTTTTGCGGTGCCCCGATTTACGCGTTCCCTTTCGGCGACAATGTCCTTGAAAAAGTCGGTAATGAGCGCTTCGCTCAGGAACTGCCGGTTCCACGAAGAAAAGTCCGGCGCGTTGATGGCGCGAAAAAGCGAAATCCATTCGGCGCATTCCCTGCTCCGAAAGAGGTTTGTCTCCTTGTAACGCATGTAGGGCAAGCCTACGCAACGCATGACGCTTTCGATTTCGTCCATTTCGCTCCGAGACTTGGCGAGGATGGCAAAATCCTTGAACGAGACGTTTCTCAATCGGTTTTCATGGCCTGGCTTCCCATAGTCCTTGTCGAAGACTTGCAGTTTCGTCGTCTCGCCGTCATTCCCGAACGAACACCAGTCGATGATTTGCGCGACTGCCGTGGCCGCAAATGCCTTCGGGGTGACATTCTTTTCGCTGAGCCAAATCGATTTTGTCTCCGTCCCATCAATGACGGGCATCGCCTTCTTCTGGTCTTCATCGACTGGCGACCACGAATCCGAGAACGTCACGAGTTCGGGTCTTCCGTTTTCTGGCATAAAGAAGTTGCCGGCAAAAAGCGCATTGCAACCATTGATAATCCCGTCCGTGGAACGGAAATTGTGCGAGAGATTCTTTTTCTTGCCGATTTCTCCAGTGGCTTTTTTGTAGACATTCACGTCGGCGCCCTGAAAACTGTAGATGGACTGCTTCGGGTCGCCAACCACGAAAACGGCATGATTCGGCACCTTTTGCTCTTTGTCCTTGAAAAACAAAGTCTTGAAAATATCCCACTGCAGTTGGTTCGTGTCCTGGAATTCATCGATGATGGCGTACGTGTACTGTGCGCGAAGGTGTTCCTTGAGTACATTGCCGGGCGTCACAACAGCTTTATGAACCGAGAGAATCATGTCGTTAAAGGACTGCAACCTGTTTGCAGCCTTGTAAGCTTGCCATTTCGTGAAGAGGGGTTGTATGCTATTGACGAAGAATCGGCATTCGAATGCTTTGGCGCCATCGTCAATATACTTGTTCACGGCATATACGCGCTTAAATGGCTCTTCGAGGTTTCCCTTGAACTTTCTAAAGGTAGAGCCATTGAATAATTTCTTCTCCGGGCGCCAGTTTTTTAACTCCGCCATAAAGAGTTTGGCTTTATCATCGTCTTGCGACTTTTCTTCAAACGCATTGACGACGTTCTCGAATTCCGGAATGACAAAAAGATCTTTCAAGTTCTTCGCGGCAAGGACGCCATATAGCAGTTTGTCGGGCACGTCATTACCATCGAGCGTCGGCATTTTGACATCGTCTAGTTTGACAATCTCGTCGCCGCTCGCACCTTGTCCCTTGTATATTTCAAGAGCTTTGATGAACGTTTTTTTTGTGGTGTTGACAAAGGAAGACGTTTTCTCAGCCCGTTTCAAGAGAGTGGCAAAGTCCTTGTTCTTGCTCCATTCGTCGCGAATGCATTGATCGACCAGATCACCTGCGGCGGCGTCGTCGATCATCGACATGTCGAACGGCCTGCCAGCGTCGTATGCGTATTCCTTCAGCGCCTTTTGGCAAAATGAATGGATGGTGAATATTGCGGCATTGTCCACGTCCTGGTAGGCCTTGCGAAAAAGCTCCAGTTCATCCGGGGCAAGCGAAGGTTCGCCTTTGTCGATTCTGTGCTTGTAGAGAACCTCGTCGATTTTCTCGCGAAGGCGATTTTTGAGCTCGCCCGCGGCCTTTTCGGTGTACGTGACAATCAGGATTTTCTTGAGCGGCGTTCCCTCGGCAATCATCTTCGCCACCATCAGCTGGATGGTGTAGGTCTTGCCGGTGCCGGCCGAAGCCTCGATAAAGAGGCTTTCCGCCGTGTTGAACTCGCAAATCTTGAATTCGTTGTCGATTTCAGACATAGCGCGCCTCTATTTCTTCGCCTTGCTCTTTTTGCTTGCCTGTTTTTTCGGAGTGTTCGTTTCATCCGACTTTGGCTTTGCGGGCGCCTTGTACTTCTCGATGTTGATCAATCCTTTCATGGTTTCCTTTGCGGCCGACCATTCGACATCGAATTGTTCGGCGGAAAAGCCCACGTCGGTCAGTGGTTCGAAAAGGCTTTTCTTGTCGAAGAATTCCCATGGTCCATCAAGAAGTTCCTCTTTATAACTGACGATATCCTTGACCTTGGGCTCGTCAAGCAGACTCGCCGGGACCGCTTTGCTGAAGGGAAGTGTCCCTTCCGCCTCGTCGCCGAATGCGGAGGCGTAGATCTTTTCGAGTTTCTCGCGAGCTTCGACGGGTGTCGTGGTTACCGTCGTCATGGCGGGACCGGCCTTTGTGTTGTCGCAGGGGTAGATGGAGATCTTGATGGATTGCTGTTCGCCGTCCAGTTTCGAATCCCTTTCGCCCTTGTATGCGATTACGGCGAGCGCCCTAATGTAGGGCGACATGTACTTGTCAAAGGGGATTTTTTCGTTTTTCTCGTCTGAAGAAGTCACCTCGATGAGTTCGGAAATATTCTCGATCTCCTTTGCGTTGGCCCAGTTCAGCTTCCCGGAAAGCAGCCAGCGCGTGCCATCGGAACGCGAAAGCTGCAGGTCCTGGATTTTTTGCCCGAATGACCAACTGTCCCGGATTTCTTGCGCAAACCCCGGTTTTGCCGCTTCCATTTGCTCGAGAACGAGCTGCTTTTTGGAGTCAATGTCTTCCCATTGCTTTTCGCCGAATTCCCCGTTCGGGGTTTTCCCTTTCAGTTCGAGATCTCTCTTGAATTTTTCAAGCTCGTCCGATTCTCCCGAAAGATCGGCGGCAAGGGCTTTTTTCAGTACAATGCTCGTATCTAGGTGGTCGAAGCAGACCGGTTCGAAGAGTTCCTTTTCGACGTCTTTTTCTTCTTCTCCGCCAAGCATAATGCCGATGCGGAACTGGAACGGATCTGCCAGGAAGTCCGCGAGAGAATGAATCGATACGCGCTCCGGAGTCTTCACCAGATATTGCTTGTCCCGATTTTTGTTTCGTTTCGGCACGGAGCGCGTCTGCGGCGTCTTGCCCAAGAGCAGATTTTCATACGCGACCTTGTTGCGCAAGCTCTTCGGCGTGAACAATTCGCTTGCTTCGCGGGTTTCGTCGAGATCGATTTTCCTTTCCTTCCAGTTCGGGCCGATGAATTTGCGCAAATCGCCCACCACCGACGATGGGTAGAGCTCCGCGTCCTTCTTGACGTCCTCGTTCACGTAGCTCAAGTGGAATCCTTCGCCGACGCTCATGAGCTGGCACAGAAATGCGTAGCGATTCTTGAGAATCGGCGAATCGTCGCCGGGCCAGGGTCGGCAAGATTTGCGAAGATCCAGCGTATTGTGCTGCCGAGCCCCGGGGAATGACGTGGAATCGGCGCCGATAAAGAACAGGTGTTTTACGGGAAGAATCCGGTTCGGCGCGAATTTCATGAAAGTGACGCCGTTGACGAACAGATTTCCGCAGCTGTATTCCGTGCCCTGCGCGGCGAGCAGCAGGCTCCGTTCCGCGATTTTCATCGAGATTTCACTCGTGCCCGCGGCGTTCTGCCAGCCAAGATGCGCGATGGCGTCGGCGACGCGTCGGTAGACGATGGATTCGCTCTTAAGCGAATCGGGAACGCTGGGCATGGCGATCCACTTGTCGACATGTTCCGCGAGAAGATCCAGGTTTTCGCATTTGCTCTTGCCGAATTTGATCCACACTTCTAGGTCGTCGATGCACTCGATGAACCTGCGGAGCGAATCCTTGTCGGAACAAGCCATGTCGGAGAAGGGCCTGAGGACGTCGCCGCAGAAGTTCACGTCGCAGGACGTCATCTGCGCCATCAGCAGCCGATTCTTCACGGCATCCCAGTCGTCCTGGCAGTTCCTGGGCCGGAATGTGTTCGTCTCCGTAATCCAATTCTGCCATCCATCGACTTCCTCGTTTCGGATACGGCGCGTCTTTTGGACCACGGGATTGCGAACGAGCGCGAAGAAATCGGGTCTCGCGATGCCGCCCTGGTCGAGGATGGCGAACAGATTCGCGAGCGCGTTTTCGGTCAGAGAGCTTTTCGCTGGCGAATCGACTATCGCGAACGGAACGTGCAGATATCCGTTTTTTTCTTTTCCGGAATCGGGTTTTGCGGGGCTCTGGTCGAATACCATGTGGATCGCCGTGCGGTACTCGTCCAGGCAAGGAGACACGACGAGGATGTCCTCGACGCGTGCGTCGTTTTGCAGCAACTTGCAGATTCGCGTATGCAGATTTTCGATTTCGCGAATCTTCGTGGGCGCTGCCGTCACGTCGAGCGAGCCGTCTTCGAAATCGTCCTCGCTCAATCTGGACAGTTTTTCGCGGTGTGCGATGGAGTATTGCACCTTGTGGAGGAGCGTGTCTTGCGGCAAGACGATCTCGTTTTCGTCTTTGTCGAATATCCCCTTGAAATCGAAGTCGTAGTTGGTTGCCTGGCACCAAAGCTTGATGTTGTCGCGGCCGGAACGACCCCAGCTCGCAAGGAGCTCGTTTTCCGACGCGGCGACATCGTTGCTTTCGGGAATGTCCTCGATGTCCGTCATCGGATTCTCGCAATCGTCGTCCAACTTGACATCCATCTTCTTCTTGATGGACGTAGCGTCTTTTGTGTTCGCCGTCCATTTCCCGTCTTGCGACACGGTCCAATTCCGGCAGGCATTCTTTTGCGCGGTCGCGGCGTCCTCCCAGAACTCCATGCACGGATTCTGTATGTAGGCGTACACCTCATGGTTCTGCGCGTATTCGTGCAGAATGACCCGGTAGAACTGCCCCATGCCCGAAAGGCCGAAAATGAAGACTGGAAGCGTCTTGTCGTCTTGGCCATGCGGCAATGTTTCTTCGGAGAAGCCGTTTTCGAGATTGTTGAAAAGGAAGGGGATGGTCAAGTATTCCTTGATCTCGCCGGAATTCCCGGATTTTTGCCGGAACGCCCTGCTCAGGAGCGAATCGCCGTTGCGCACGTGGAAAATCGCCGAGTAGAGCTTTTGTTGCCAATTTTCGCGTGTATCGAGACTTTTGTTGAACTCGGCGAAGAACGGCCGTAACGATCCTTGCTTCCACCGGTCTAGAATGCCGGGAACGACTCCGCGTGCGCTTTTGGCAAAGCCGCTTGGGCGGCTTGTTTCGTATTCCAGGAAGAGAGACGATATCTTCGACGCAAAATCGAAGAGGTGGTTCTCGTCGAGCACAACCTCGGTTTTCCCATCGTCCTTGCGCTTCCTTTCGACCATCAGGTAGCGCGTCACCTCGTCATCAAGGTTCTTGTAGTTCGGAATTCCTCCCGTTTCCTGCATCAAGTAGGCGAGAATCACGTTCCGCAGGATGTCCGCCGTCAATTTCCGCTTGGAATCGTCCTTCCCGACCAGAATATCGAAAAGGAATCGGTCAATCGTACTCTTGTTCAGGTTTACGAGGACGCCCTTGTTCTTTTCCTTGATCCAGCGCAGCCGGAACCACTGCTCAAGCTTCGAATCGGGGAAGATGACCACGGGGGCTTTGAAGGGGTCTGTCCACGTTTTGGAAAGCTCATCGATCAGGTCTTTGGCTAGATTTTCGAGATTCAGCGCGAATTTCAGGTGAAGCATTGGATTTCTCGTCCCTCCTCCGGAGAATATATCTCCGATTCCGCGACATTTTTTCGCCCCCGGGGATAAAAAACGCGCATACGGGTATATTTTTCCCTTAGGACCAGCGGGGGGAGCCCCGCGCAACGGAGGATCCGCGATGAAAACCACTCCCCGAACCCGCCAGGGGCTCTTCGCCCTTTCCGCGCTCGCCGCGCTGTTCGCCTTCTCCTGCGCCGGCGGCGCTCCGAAGGAAGCCGGCGACGCCCAGGCCGTCCC
>JAEEGL010809831.1_pt1 | contig 22537 bp, 15 predicted proteins | sample 9134231 | NCBI WGS metagenome assembly JAEEGL01 (sample SAMN16246548, study PRJNA631951) | gut metagenome | biome: gut microbiome; feature: rumen; material: fiber-attached | host: Bos | place: Iran: Karaj | collected 2018-10
AGCGAATCAGGATGCAACGATCGCGGATGTGATCCAACAACGCTTGAAAAAGGCGAAGAAATATGCCAGCAAGGCGGTAACTCGTGAGGATTGGCTGAAAGTGAAAGAGGAGGCTGAAGAAGCGTTAAAATTAGCGCCAAGGAATGAAAGTGCTGAAGAACTACGGAAGCAGGCGGAAAGAGAATTGCGAACTATATCCGAGAGAGCCGAAGAAGTGGAGGAATATCTGGATGAAGCACGTACAGCGAAAAGAAGAGAAAACTGGTCTGAAGTCATAAGATATGCGGATAAAGTGTTAAATGATTTGGATAAAAACAATGCTGAAGCCAAAGAGTTGAAAGCGGATGCGGAGAATGAACAAGTGAAGCAGGCTCAACAGGAAAAGATAAACGGGTATTTAAAGGATGCTCGCAGAGCAAAGGAACGGGGAGACTGGAAAACGGTCAAGAGCAAAGCTGAAGCGGTTCTGAAATTAGAAAGTAATCATTATGAGGCACGCCGTTTAAAAAATGAGGCAGAAGAAGAACTAAAGCCAAAGGTGAGAGAAGGGGCGAATTTTACTATTGAAATAAATGAAGGAGTTAAACTAGAAATGGTTTGGATTAAAAAGGGCAGTTTCATGATGGGGGAAGGTGATTTTTATTTCGATCGTCTGCATCCGGTGAATCTAACAAAAGGCTATTGGTTGGGGAAATATGAAGTAACTCAATTACAGTACCAAACTATTATGGGAGAAAATCCCTCCAATTTCAAGGGAAATAATCTTTTGCCCGTGGAGCAGGTAAGTAGTGGAATGGCGATACAGTTTTGCAAGAAGTTGACGGAGCATGAGAGAACTGCTGGAAGATTGCCGGTGGGATATGAATATACTTTGCCGACAGAGGCACAATGGGAATATGCATGTAAGGCCGGGACAATAGGTAATTATAATGTTGATGGTGTTTCATTATCTGATTTGGGGTGGTATAAGAACAATAGCGGCTATACAACACATCCTGTGGGGCAGAAGAAACCGAACAGATGGGGATTGCATGATATGCATGGGAATGTATTTGAATGGTGTTTAGATTACTATGTTGGTTATCCCGAATTACCAGAGACGGATCCTCTATCAGCTACTCCCTCCTCTCACCGTGTGTTTCGCGGTGGTGCATGCTATAGCTCTGCTGACGGATGTCGTTCGGTATATCGATGGTGGGGTGATCCCAATAGGAGAGATGGGGCCTTCGGGTTCCGTGTTGCCCTCTCCCTAGTGCAATAAATCCGAATCCTGAGTCTTTTTGAGCTAAAAAATAAGAAAAAGCGAAGCCCTCCGGCCCGGCACCCGCGCGGAGCCGGGTGCCGGCAAGGAGGGCGAGTAGAAGCCCAATCAACTGAGATAAAAGTTGTAAGAAGAATTAAGATGAAAATCCGGATAGCAACAACTGTAATGATTGGAACAGTCATATTGCTGATTAGTGTGAGTTCGTTGCTTGCGCAGACAAATAAGGTTGAGACTCTGGATGAGAAACCAGAGAAAAACGTTATCCTCACAGAAGATATCCGGCATGTTTTCAACGGCAGATTCATTGGCGATGGAATGGAGGTGCGTGTATATCCCGACAAAAAGGAAGGTTTTAGCGGTGAGCTGATTAAGGATGATACATTTTGGAGCTTTGAAGGTATCTTCGCGGAAGATCATTTGAATTGTGTCGCTCGGAAAGCGGATGGTGGAGATGAGACTATACCGTTCCAGCTCGAAAGACAAACTGAGAAAGTTCAGAATGGCACAATGACTGTCCGGTGGTGTGATAAGTTATATCAGTTGAACGAAGTACCCTTGCCGGAAATCAGCGGTTACTATCTGGGCAAGAATATCGTCTTTCATATTGAGAAATATGAGGAAGGATATGAGGGTGAAATAGAAATAAAGAGAAATGCCTATGAATCCAAGATTTATCCGCTGACAGGGGAAGAGGTAGGAGGTCGGATCGTGGGCAAGTATTATGATCCTCGTGCCAGCGGAAAAGGCTTTGATTTCGAACTGGGAGAACGGGATGGAAAGATTTACTTCAAGATAGAAAATCATACGATTGAATTACAACTGACTGAAGAAACGACTCTTTTGCGCAAGGCGCTGATCGCAAAAAAAGAAAAAAGATGGGAGGATGTGCAAAACTCAGCTGAGGCTGTCAAGCGTTTGAATAGATATCATCTGCGTGAGGCTGGCGAATTGACACACGAGGCGGAGCAGGCTTTGGCCAGGGAACGGACTGTTAAAAAACATATCAAGTGGGCGGAGGAATTTAGTGAGAATGAAGATTGGGAACGTGTACAGAAAGAGACTGTTTTAGCGTTGGAATTAGATCCGGAGAACGAAAAGGCACTGGAATTGAATCAAAAAGCTTTGGAAGAACTCCATAGTATTGAGTTGCTCCAGGCGACGATACGGTCAGACCTGGAAGAGATCATACTATCCAAAGCGAATGGAGACTGGGAGAGAGTTAAAAAATGTGCCGAAAGAATCTTGACTCTTGATCCGGAAAATAAAGAAGCTCTCTCTTTCAAATCGGAGGCCGAGGATAAGCTCCAAAACAGTTCTGATGGGGAGAGGATATTGTCGGGGAAAAAGGACTCAGAGAGCTATAAAGCGGAAGAAGTGAAATTTCTAAAAGAAAATTTCCACCATTTGCAAGGGGAGTATCAGGGGAATGGCATGATTTTGAAAATAAGGAACGACACACCCGGTCAATATAGCGGAACGATTTTTTTGAAAGAAAATTCGGAAGCGGGTATGTACTGTTTCTTTACAGCGGCGGAGAAAGATGGAGGGATCAAGGGCGAATACCGTGCAGTAAACGGAGAATGGAAACGGCTTTTTACGCTGGAACTTGAAGAAAAGACGGGATTAATCTTCTCCGAAGAGGGACACAAAGAAATTCTCTGCGCAAGTGGTTCGACAGGATATTTGATAACAGCACTGAAGGCAAGAGAGCGTCAGGACTGGAAAACGGTCAGACTTGAAGCGCAAAAGATCTTAACAACAGGGAATTATCATCTCCGTGAAGCAATAGATTTATGGAATCAGGCAGATAAAAGATTAGTTCCGGAAGTAGACTCCATGAACAAATTAAAATAATCAAACAATAATAGAAAATGAATAATTGGATCAAAGCGATAGTATTAGGATGCATTGTTCTGTTAATGCAGAATGTGAGCATTGATGTTTATGCCCAAATGAATGGGAATCATGATTATGAGAGCAAAAGAATTGATGGTAAAGGTATTTTAAATGAATATATCTTGGATGAATATAATGGGAAATTTATAGGAGACGGAATCATTTTACGATTCTATCCTGAGGGAGATTCATTTGAGGGCGAATTGATTATTGGAAAGATAAATTATCTTGTGACCGGGATACTAGATTCTGGTAAGGTAAGTTGTATTGCGAGGCAAAAAGATGGAAATGAGGATTCAATTGTTTTCGATGTGTGCAGTGAGAAAGAGGAGAATATATTGAGGTACAGTCAGAAAGGGAAGGAAGATGTTCTTTTGATCAGAGCGGCATTTCCAGAAGTGGATGGTGTGTATGAAGGAAATAAAGCGGGACTGCAGTTGAAAATCAAAAGAAGTAAATCAGATGGTGTGTATCAGGGAACAGTTAAAACTGGTAGAAATGCAGTGGAGAGACTTATAAAAAAGGAAATACCTTTTATAGCTGAAGAAAAAGGGGGAAGGATCTGGGGCACATATACAATAACAAGCAGGCAAACAAAAAAAGAAGAGCATTGTTATTTTACTATCGAATATGAGGATTCAGAACTCTGTTATATAGAATCTGCCACAAAAGTGAAACTGAAGGTTTGTCGTTCAACGGAGCATATCAGGAAGGCTCGCGAGGCTAAAGAGCGTGAAGATTGGGAAACGGTAAAAAAGGAAGCAGAGATAGTAAAATCGTACAATGAGTATCATCAGCAAGAAGCGAATGAGCTGAAAAATGAAGCAAATAAAGAACTGAATAATAGAAAAAATATTCAAGATCGTTTGAAGAAAGCAAAAACTTATGTTTCAAAAGCAAAAACAAGGGCAGATTGGTTGAATGCACAGCAAGAAGTGAAAGAAGTATTGGATTTGTCTCCCAGGAATGACGAAGCACTTGAATTAAAGGAATGGATAGAAAACGAATTACAAATTATTTCTCAAAAAAATTTGGAATTACCTCCTACGGTGGGGAAAATAGCTGAGTATACAAATGACACTCGTGGAGATGAAAGAAAGAAAAAACAAGAAAAGGTAGCCAATGCACATCGATTAAAGGAAGTGTTTGGGAAAGAAGGAAAACAGAAAATAAAGGTGGAAGAAAAAAAGGCTATTAGTTATGAAATAAAAGGAGGGTATTTTATAGTGAACTATGTAGGAACACTTTATCAAAGTAGTGACGCTATCAACTGGACAAAAATGGAATCTGTCTCCAATCCATATCGGGTAAAAATGAAAAATAAACATCTTTTCTTCTATGCTAAAAATGAATTGCAAAACAATCATTTTGCTACCCAACAATCTAAAGAAGAGGAAAAAGAGCTAATGCCAAAGGTGAAGATAGAAGTAAACAAAACGATTTCTCTTGGTGATGGAGTGGAATTGGAAATGATTTGGATAGAGCCTGGTACGTTCACGATGGGCAGTCCGGAGGATGAATTGGGTAGGGATAATGAGGAAACCTTGCATGAAGTAACTCTGACAAAGGGGTACTACTTGGGTAAGTATGAGGTGACACAGGCTCAGTATGAAACTGTAACAGGAAAAAATCCCTCTTATTTCAAAGGAGACAACCTACCAGTGGAGATGGTCAGCTGGTATGACGCGAAGGCGTTTTGCGAAAAGTTGACTCTACAGGAGAAAACGGCAGGCCGTCTGCCGCAGGGGTATGAATATACTCTGCCAACCGAAGCACAGTGGGAATATGCCTGCCGAGCAGGGACAATGACTGCTCTGAACAACGGTAAGAACTTATCAGATCGAAAGAAATGTTTCAAGCTAAATGAAGTGGGGTGGTACAGTGACAACAGTAATGGACAAACCCATCCCGTGGGGCAGAAACAGGCGAACTCCTGGGGATTATATGATATGCACGGGAATGTGTATGAATGGTGTTTGGACTGGTATAGAGCTTATCCAACCTCAGCGATGACCGATCCTATGGAATCAGCCATAGGATCGAGCTGTGTGTTGCGCGGAGGTTGTTGGGTCAGCTTTGCGGACTACTGCCGGTCAGCGAATCGGAATTACTACAACCCCAGCAATCCTGACAGTGGTCACGGTTTCCGTGTGGCTCTTGTTCCTGTGCAATAGTCAGAAAATAAAGTTTTCAAAAATAGGATAGATAATGATTATAACAATAAAGACATTGATTATGAAAAGAATACTGATATGCGCGGCAGCGCTTTTGTGTGGGTTATTTTTCGCGAAAGCGGATGGAATATCTATTAAAGCGAATCATACAGGCATAGGAAATGTAGAACTCATCTCTACTTCTAAGGAAATTCCGCTGTCTTCATTTAGAAATGAATTTTTGGTATCGGGTTTGGATGCTACTAATCAATGGTCTCCAAGAGCGCTTGAAAGACGCAGACGACATGAGGAGAATAGAACTAATGGAATCGATGTCATCAATTCACCTGACAGAACTAATAGTTTGATCAACAGGAACAAACCTAGTAATCCAGTTCCGCCTCCTGATTTTCCTGATGAGGTTGATCGAGATAATGATGAAGGGGATATAGATCCTGATGATTGGGACATTCCTGATCCCGTGATTCCATCGATCCCGGGTCAAGGAAATGTTGTACCCGGAGTTGTGCCTGAAGTTCCGAATAACAACAATGGTGCTAACGGAGGCAACACTGAAAACAACGATCCAAAGACAGATTTTAGCATATCAATGTATTCAGTTGGCGGCAGCGGTTTGTCGAACGCGACGGTCAATGCTGGAATTGATACCCCTTTAATTCCGATTACGGATATAAAAAAGTTAGAGTCAGCTTTAACACCTGTTCGAACCGGTCTTATGGCAGATGGAGTAACACCGTTGGTGTTTAAGATCCATATTCCAGGGAAAGCGGAGAAGGATACTAAATGGAAACTGAATTTGAAGTGGAATCGCCAGGTACTTCGCGTAGAGCCAAAATTCTATGTGCTGCAGAAGGAAAAATATCTTCTTGCAAAAGCCGGCAAGGAAGGAAATGACTTCAGTCTGAGTTTTACATTACCGAAACATGACAAAGGTGTAGATGTATATGCGTATCTGGAAGGTGTTGAAAGCGATGCTGTAGTTTTTCCGAAAAAAGCTGATAATCGCCTTCATTCTTTGACGCTTTTAGATGGGAATAATAAAGAAAAAGTCGTTAAATTTTTTAATATCAAAAAACCGCCTTTGGTGCTGGTTCATGGATATAATTCCAATGGAGAATGGGGGAAGGAATATAAAGAAGTTCTTGCGAGGGGCGAGGAGGGAGTATGCCGACAGAAGTTCATTATGGCTTATTAGATGTTCAATATGCAGATAGTGAATCCTATGATATGCTAGATGGTATTTTGTATGGTGCTGGAAAAGCAGACAAAAATTTAAATACATTCAAAAGTTTTGAAGATTTAGCTAAACTTTTGGATACCGATTTAAAACAAAATATCGAAGGAAAAGCCAATAAAGCACCTTGCTGGGATGGATATGCCTGTACACGCTATGATGTTTTGGCACACAGCCAGGGTGGAGTTCTGATCCGGATGCTCTGCAGTAAAAAGGCTGTATGGGGTAGGGGCTTTTGCAGCGCAGATAATCATTATCGAGGACGTTTCCACAGAATCGTCACGATAGGTGCTCCTCAAAATGGGTCGAGTGTCGCGTATTTTGGTCTTATGATGAGTCAGCATAGCTCCAGTGTTGCGAAAGCGGCAGAATGGTGTCCGCAGTTTTTCTTGGAGAAGTTTAACCCCTGGGGAGAACAAATCCGAAGAATCAATAGTGTAGAAGTTGATTCGAGAGCAAAGTTCCATGCGATACGAACTCGTTTTTTATGCGATGACCTGACAGCGACAGAAGAGGAGACATTAAATATAGTGGCACCAAAAGGATCAGATGGCATAGTAGATATGGAAAGTCAAAAAGTCGGAGATACAAAAGGTTCCTTATATCCTGGTGATACGGTTTTACATTTTGCTACACTATCTAACACGGGACAAACAGGGTATCCTCCTCTGGCCAAATATGCGGCTGATTTATTCAATTCTAAGAATAATTTTGGTTCATTTGTTATTCCGCCTCCTGCGTCGGAAGCATGGAAGGGGTATATTGACGAACAGGTGAGTATTTTAAGTACCACAGAGGGAGTTATAAAAGTAATAAACTTTTTCAAAAAAATAACGTCACCCAAGTAAGATGTAGATTAGTGAGGTAATTTTAAAAAATATGGATTTAATAATTCTTGAATTCAGTGCAAAACATTTTGATTTCAAATGTATGCAGTAATAATAAAACGAAATAAATAAACGATCATGAAAAAAATATTAATATGTGCGACAGCACTTTTATGTCTGATATCTTTTGCGAAGGCCGAAGAGAATACACCGAACATATCTGCTGAACTCCAGGCGGATATCAATAACACTACAGCTGAAAATGTAACAGATGCCCAATCTAAAACGGTTGAGCCAACTGTGTTGGATTATGCGGATGAACCCTATATGCGCTTGATAGATGAGTACTCAGGTGGTGTCATAAATGTTTGGCAATCCAAACGTAAGAGCCTTAGTTTTCTTAGGAAAAACAGAAAGATCTACTATGTAGATTATCCATGGATAGTAAGAATCCCAACGACATTATTAGATAATCCTATACCGATGACAGAAATTGAGAATGCTCCTGAACCGGAAGGTGGACTTTATATGATGTATTCGGGTGCCTATTTGGCATGTGTGCCTCAATGTGCGGTAGATCAAGTTAAGAAAGAATTGGAGAAGAAAGGAATTGTGAATCCTAAAGTACAGCTTATTACGCCAAAGAAAGTAACACTGCGTTGTCCATCTATTCCTGGAATCCAATTCATTGGAATTACTAATGATAAAGAGGTTAATGACGGTGGTGTACCCCTCTCGCCGCTCATGGATTTGATGCTTGCGGTGTCGGCTAAGGACAAAGAAACCTTTGAAAGAGCTTATATGAAAGGAAGGTTTGACCTAGAAAAAGAGCAAGTATTAATGTTTAAAGATCCGGATCAAGAGAATGGTCAGAAAGCGCGTACTTTTACGTCCAAAGTGAATCTGCTTCCTGATCATGGAATCGTAAAGAGCGTTACTGTTCATACTTTGGCGGGAACATATCCACGAAGCAGCTATCAGTTTCCCGAACAAATTTTTGAATGCCAATCAGATAAAGGAACAGATCAGGTACATGTTTTTTATTTCAAACTTCCCAGTGAATTATCTGAATATAGAATTGAGTCTTTGAAAGAATCCGATTTTAAAGTTAAAGTATGGGGTGAATTGCGTCCCGAAACCACTAATGAGATAAAAGATAAAGTTTTGGCTGATGATGGTAAAACAATACAGATTCGTATAGAGGCTCATACGTATCCTACAACATCCTACAGAAAAAGGATTCTTGGTATAAAGGGACATAGGGAATACAGTCGTCACGCATCATATATAAGTATAGCACCCCATGTAAAGCTGGTGAAAAAGAATGGAGAAATGACGTATTCTTTTGGTGAAGATATTACAAAAACGGCTGATCATGGAATGACACGGATTAATTTTGCATTTGTAAATGATAAATCTGGTTCGGATGAATCACTTTTACGCTCTGTAGAAATCACATATTTTGATGGAACAAAGGAACTGTTTTCTAGTGAACAATTGCCACTAAACGAGTGGAAGGTTTTCGGCACGGTTGCATTAAAATATGATGAGCAGAAAGATGACAATGGAAAAGCGGTCGCTAGATATATATATGTGAAAGATTTGCTGTCTCTACAAGCCTTCTATGGAAAAGGTCGTGAACAAGCAGAAGAACCTGAAAAGCGAAACAGATAGCAACTGAATATTTGCATGGAAGAGATCCGGGAAATTCGGATCTATATTATGAATAACGACAAATCGAATGTAAGAGTATGAATATAAAAAATATAATGATGGCATTTCTGCTGGGGGCAGGAGTATCCCTGTGTGTACATACGGAAGGAATAGATACACCACCAGCGGAGAATGTTGGTGGTAATAATATTTATTTGGATTGGTCAAAAGAACCCTATATGCGCCTGATAGATGAGTACTCAGGTGGTGTCATCAATGTGTGGACATCCAGTACCACAGGCGAGACGATCTACTATGTGGATTACCCATGGATTGTAAGAATTCCTGAGAAGCTTAATGCGGATGAACTTCCAGTACCCTCTATTCCCAATGCCCCTAAGGTGGATGGAGGATATTACATCTATGATGGAGCGTATTTGGCAAGTGCGCCGGAATGTTCTAGGAATCAAGTTATAAGAGAATTGAAGGCCAGAGGAATTGAGAATCCTAAGGTGGCATGGATTCTTCCGAAAAAAGTAATATTGACTTCTACACTTTTCCCGGGAGTTCAATTTTTTGGACTTAGTAAAGGAGATGCGGAAAAAAGTAAGGGTGATTATGGTATGTTTAGTAAAAAACCTGTCTCAGAGCTAACTATTGCGGTGCCGGCTAAGGACAAAGAAACCTTTGAAAAAGCTTATAAAGAAGGAGGTTTTTATTTGCAAAAAGAGCAAGTGCTGGTTTTTAGGGATTCAGAAGGGAAAAAAAGTGAACGTACTTTTACATCTAAAGTTGTACGGCTTCCTGATCACGGGATAGTGACAAATATTGAGGTAAGGACGTATGAACCTTTTGAATGTAATTCAGCTAATGGTGCTGATCAATATACTGTTTTTACCTTCACACTTCCTGCTGAATTATCTGAATACCAAAATAAAAAGAAGGGAGAGGGAGTTGATATACAACTTTTGCAAGGCGTGACAGTAACATATTCTGATGGATATCAGGAAGTTTATACTGCTGACGAATTGCCTGTGGGTGTTTCTAAAGTTTTTGGTACGCTAAAGTTGGAATATACGGAAACAAAAGATAAGGAGTCTGGAAATGTAGTTGCGGGTCAATTGATTTTGACAGACCTTCTTGCCAATCAGGCTTGGTACAAGGGGAATCAAAAAACAAAAGAAGAGGCTTTGATGAAGTCTGCTGCAGAAAAAAATGATCCTTCCAGTGCGCGCTATGTTGAGTAAAAATAATCTGTTTCTAGAATAAGATAATATTTATCCTAGGATTTTAAAAAAGGATATCAGATGGTGAATCTGATATCCTCACCAGTAAAACTGGAAACAAGTTTTAATATCAAAAAATGTCATTCAATGCATTAAAAGAGTTAAAAGTGTGTTGAATGGCGTTATTCAAAAAGACTGTGAAAAATATAAAAAAGGAAATCAAATGATTATGAAAAAAATACTGATATGTGCGTTGGCGCTTTTATGTGTAGCATCTTTTGCGAAGGCGGAAGATGGTTGGGAAAAACTAGATGAAGAGAAAGAAATACTCCTTGATTGGTCTGAGAAGCCTTATATGCGGCTGACCGATGAATATACTGGTAAACCAATAAATGTCTGGACTTCAACCTCAACAGGTGAGACTATCTACTATGTAGATTATCCATGGATAGTAAGAATCCCAACAACATTATTAGATAATCCTATATCGATACCAGAAATTGAAAATGCTCCTGAACCAGAAGGTGGAGAGTATATGATATATGGGGGTGCCTATTTGGCAAGTGCGCCTCATTGTGCGGTAGATCAAGTTGAAAGAACACTGATAGAAAAAGGAATAGAGAAACCGGAGGTAGGAATTCTCATACCGAAAAAGGTGATGTTGTCGTTATCGCTGATTCCTAATGTGCAATTTATTGGAATAACTAATATGGAAGATGATAATGCCGATGGCGTTAGTTATAGTCCACTTATGAATTTTTGCATTGCAGTGCCGGTCAAACATAAAGAAGTGTTCGAGAAAATGTTTGAAGAAGGGAATTTGCATTTGCAGAGAGAATCTGTGCTTGCTTTTAAGAGTAATGAAAAATCTAAGATCACACTATCACCCGAAGACAAAGAAAATCTCGTAAAAACATTATCGGATGGTGATTATGAAGAGGTATTGACGCGATTGAAGTCATTAAAACAGGCACAAGGCAAGATATATCGAAGTTTTACAAGTACACCCTGTATTTGGCCGGATCATGGCATTGTTCGTAGTATTCGATTATATCCTGCTGGCGGAGAGAAGAAAATTTATGAGGAGGGGGTAACCAGATTCGAGATTGATGTAAACGGAGGATTTGACCTTGTCGATATTACATATTTTGATGGAGCACATGAATATATCAGAGAAGAGCTGCCTCCGGGTAGATGGAAGGTGTTTGCTACGATTGCATTAAAGTATGAAGAAATAAAGGATGCTGATGGAAAAGTAATCATTGGTCAGGTATATTTTAAAGATTTATTGGGCATGGTGTCGTGGAGCAACTACAACCAACAAATAGAGTCTCTTAGAACTACATATTTCAAACACCTTGACAGCCATCTCCGAGCAACTACAGCCAACAAATAGAGTCTCTTAAAACTGTTGCAGAATAATATTGTAAGGTATATGTAGTAGTTACAAAACTTAAATCAAAGAGATCAGATGAAGAGTCTGATCTCTTTTTTAGTAGAAATCAAAATTGTTTTGAACTTTGCAATATGTAGAAATACAGAATATTATGGCGAATGCAATAGGTGATCGGAGTGGATAGGCTGAAGTTGAAAGAAACATACGATTGAATAAAAACCATGGAGAATCGTCAAAGTATCCGGCTGGTGCATGAGGTACTCGCGATCGAAAATGATCATGAGTGCCTTTAATGATCAGTCACTAGTATAGAGTATATGAAGAAAAATATATTAACTATTTCAATATTGCTGGCGGCGTTGTCAGCAGGGACAAGCAGCACTGCTTTTGCGGCTGATGCCGTGGAGTACAACTACACATCAGCAGATGATGTGCCGCTGTGTTTGAAGGACGCACCACAGATCTTGCGTAGTCTGAATGCCTCTACCCCAGCGAACCAGGCACAGGAAGATATGCCATTAATCTTCCCTCGTTCCAGCAATAAAACACAGCTGGAGCAGTTGTTGGAAGATGTCAATAATTCTTCAGAAACAGGTATGCTGCAGTGGATGCACAACGACACCGATAAGCCATTTTCTGGTACAATGGCTTCGGAACCAGACGAACTGTTGATCTTCCCTCGGGCCAGCAATAAATCATTGTCTGAAGTGGCAGATGAGCTGGTGAATGATACAATTTCTGGCAATATGTTCCCAGATCCTTATGATTTCTATCAACCAGATGGATCTGAGAGTATTTCAAACACAGAAGCACCAGCCATCTGCTTTGATATGGATGGCGACATGGAAGGTTTTTTTCAAATTGAATGCGGCAATGATTGGTTGGCTTCAGCCAATGTAGGTGTGAGGGCTAATAAAAAAGAAGTCTGCGGTTATCAAGGCTACAAAGCTTTCAAAATATTTAACGATGATAATGATATTTGTTACGGTCTTGAAAGTGGTAATGTTTCTGCAAGAAAAAAACTCTCTGTAGATACGCCAATTTCAAGTCATTCGGTAACGGTTGGCAGTGACATTAAAGGGTTTAAAACAGAAAGCCAAATTAAACCTAATCTTATGCCTACTGGAAGTTATGAACGTACAGAGGATGGTAGACTTATTAATATTAATATTCCGGCTGGAGAATACAGCGGTGCGATCCCAATAAGCGGTGGAATTTGTCGTGCTAGAGGTGGTTTCAGGACGGAAGGCGCATCTATCCGTATTGGTACAGGTGGTTACTGTCAACCTGGCCGACGAGGTTTTAGTGATCTTGCAAGGGACAGATTTAACACCAGACACAGCCGTTAATTTTCCAAGTTTACATCAAAGCACCTGTTGTATACCAACGGGTGCTTTTTTTGTGCGCCTGGCGGTGCACGTTGCTAAAGGGTGAAAGACCCAAATCCGCCCGACAGTAGGAAGGATACAGCCGAACACCAAGGGTGTCCATCGTGAGGTGGAATCTGAAGGAAGGTGCAGGCAAATTTCCGGTCTGACGAACAGAAATCACATTAGGCTAGGTATAGGGGTAAGATGGCTAAACACATCGAAGCCCAATAACTGTACGGAACTATACAGAGTAGATGTGGCAGATATATGGAAAGAAAGCAACGTGTGGTACCCAGGGAGGTCTCGTCAGCGATGGAAACAGAGTAAGAAGTCGTAGTAACAACGAATGACGAGAAGTCAGCAGAGGCCATAGTATCGCAATGGAGACATTACGAGAAGGGCTGAACATTAGGAGATGACAGGAAATGAAAGTAACCGAAGACAAAATGAAGGACAGACAGCTTCATGAAGATGAAGGCCAGCTGCAAAAAGTATCTGCGGAGCAGAGAGAAGATGCAGAGGTGTCCGATTGTCGGAGGATTGCTGAAAACACCGACATCATCACAGATTTGGAGGAGACTAAGCTGTTGGAAAAGATATTACAGAACGACAACCTGAATAAGGCGTATAAGAAAGTAAAATACAACAAAGGCTCTGGAGGAGTGGACGGAATGGACGTGAGAGAACTTCTAACGTACTTATGAAAACACGGCAGAGAAACTGACGTATTGCCTCAAAAAAAGCGCGCCGAAAGAGGTGAAGAAAAGGGCCTCATAAAGGGCGCAGGTAAAAGATAAAGGTTAAAGCGAAATTTGTACACTGTTTTTCTCCTGGATGTATTGGTAAAAAGCTCTTAGTTTTGTCTCATATCGTCTCTTTAGTTCAAAAGAATTGAGACTCTGATGGACAGCTCTGAGCCTTCTTTTCTGTTTAGCTGATAGACGCGAATCCATTACTCGTTGATAGGGTGTTTTTGATTGATCGTATTGTTTGATGATACGACTTCCAATGCGTTGTTTGTGTGTTAGTTTCATAATAGGGATAAAGTGATTGTGTAAAAGACACCAATCCTCATAGATCTCATCAAGTATGGGAACATACTCCGGTTGATCTAAGCGTTCATAACCGATGAATTCTCTGACCAGTTTCCGGTTCCTTTCTTCCACGTGAGCGTTGTCATTTTTATGATTGGGACGGGGACGAGTGATCTGGGGCCGATTAGGGTGATTTTTCCAAAAACGCTGGAGATGATGGTTAAGAAACTCAGAGCCATTATCCGTGTCTATACCCTTGATCGTAAGAGGTAACCTGTTGAAGATGAGCTGAAAAGCTCTCAGTACAGATTCCTGCCCTTTATTCCAGGTTGCTCCCAGTTCACTCCACCCACTGTGGATATCCGTTAAGGTCAATGTCCAGAGAAAACTGCCTCGTAATGAGCTTCCACAGTGAGCCACGGTGTCAGCTTCGAGCCAGCCACACTCGGAGACTTCCCAAGGTCCCCGACGGATGGGGATTTGTGCTTGGATAGAATGTTGAGCAGTAGAGAGTCTTCGTCGTCGAGAGGACTGAACTTTGAAAGGAGCCAGGATCCGATCCAGAGTGGCTGCGCTGCAACTGAGGATATTCCGAGACTGCTCCGGAAGACACTGAGTGTAGAAAGGAAGCCATTCGGCTAAAAGAGGCTTCAACCTCTTTCCACAGGGTTGTTCACTGGCCAGCCAGATATTCTTCACGATGATGATTCCAGACTCAGAAAGTTTCCTGGGACGACCAGATTGAGAGCCTGTGGAAGCTCTTCGGGAAGAAGACGATAACGTTTCTTCTTCAACTGAATATATTCATTTCTAGCTTTTGCATTCATATACAAACACATATATGGTTTTTAGTACGATCTTTTTGAGACAACCAGCTTTTTCTTCTTCCTCCCAGCTTTCCTTTCGGTGTGCTTTTTTTGAGGCAATGCGCTCGATTAGTTATAGGTAAGAAAAACTTGATATCGGAGTTTTAAAATGTATAATTAAAGCACTGGATGTTTTTAATCAGTCATGTATTTTCTATAAAAAAGTAAAGTTATGGATGGAGATTTTCAAAGTTTTGAATTGAAAAAGGATGGTCTTAGTTTTGTCATTTGTGGGGATCGAACTGCAAAAGTAACAGGAATAGATAAATCTTTTGAAGGGGTGCTTATAATACCAGCATCCATTGAATATGAAGGGGAAGTTTACACGATTACAACAATTACCTCAGGTGCGATCTCTGAATGTAGTAAATTGACTAAGATAATGATACCGAAGAGCATTGTGTCTATTGATTCATTCATTAAAAGAGAAGAAACTTGTTGTCAAGCAATGAGCAGGTTGGTGAGGCTTAAGGGTATGTCAATAGAACGCGCTGAAATCGACAAAAATGTCTTTCCCAACTGTAACAATCTGACTTGTGTGGTAGTGGATAAAGAAAATCCAAATTATAAAAGTGAGAACGGGATCTTGTTATCGAAAGATGGCACGAAGATTCTTCAATTTCCAAAGGGAATAATAGGTTGTGTTAAAATTCCAAATGGTGTTACTGATATTACCGAAGGACTGTTTGAAGATTGTAAGAATCTGAAAGAGATAATACTACCGAAAAGTGTTCAAAAAGTTGAATTCAATACATTCAGTGGCTGTCGTATGTTACAATGCATCAGGTTATCCACAAATGTAGCAGAAATAACCCATAGTTTATTGTTTGAATGTGACAGTCTGATGGCCATAGAAGTAGACATTGAAAATCAGATGTTCAAGAGCGTAGATGGGATTCTGTTGAATAAAGCTGGAACTGAGATTTTATATATTCCTAAAAGAATAACAGGAGATGTTAAACTTCCGGAAGGCATTACAAAAATTGCAGATTATGCATTCAGCGGGTGTGAGGAATTGATAAGCGTAACAGTACCATCAAGTGTAATAGAAATAGGGAAAAAAGCGTTCTATAATTGTAAAAATCTAAAATACATCAAGATCGAAGAAGGGGTGACAAAAATCAAAGCTGGGGCATTTTATAACTGTCGGAGCTTGAATGATATAACTATACCTGAAAGTGTTAAAGAGATCGAAAAAGATGCATTTTCATTTTGTTTTCTTAAAAGTATATATTTTCTTGGAAACGCCCCTAAATTAAAGCATTCATGTTTGGATAGCCATTTAGGGATAATTTATTACAATAAAGGGAAAAACGGATGGAGGAATTTTAAGTGTCATGGGATTAGAATTTTGAAAAAAGATGAGCCTTCATGTGACGTAAATTTTGAGGATCAAAATCAAAAAGAAGATGAAGCAAGGTATACTGAAGAGGATAAGTTAAACGAGGATAGACTGACGTTGTTGAGTATTCTTGGAGACAATGAAAAGATATTTAATGTAAAGCTTGAAAGAACTATTGATTTTCTCAACGAATTTCGGCGTTTTTTTGTATTGAATAAGCATGTAGCATTCACTAATCATTTGCATGATATTGCTTATTTATTAAATTCACAGAAGAAGACATTTTTTGAAGTGAAAAATTTCTTTGATATTGGGTTATTGAAGAAATGCACTGGAACAAAACGCATGGAGAATTGTCTATTCCAAATAAAATGGGAGATATTGAATTCTGTTGATCAAGTTGTTGATCAAAAATTGTTCATGAAGTTTTTAACATTGCTGAATAATGCACAATCAGCAGTGAAGATCCAAAAGAATTTAGAAGTCTGCTTTGAGATGTGTTGGCTTACCATTACAGGAATTGCTGCTGATGTTCGCGATGAATTACCTATGGCTCATTACGAGCGGAAGCGGATGTTGGAATACATAATGGAAACATTGGTTGATAGTGCCAGATTTAAATTGGAACTAGATTTCTCCACAGAATTAGGTGGAAAGGTTGCAAATGTCTTCAATATACAAAGAATGATGCTCAAAATGTTAAGGTCCGTGGTGAGAAATGGCAGTGTCTATAACGAAGATATCAAAAGGCTATTGGGCGAAATAAAATCTGATGTAACAACAATCAAAGATTCTTCGAAAATAATCGATAGTCAAAATGTTGTGATAAATAATGAGAATGTTTCCAAAGACAAATTATTACATTTTAATGAAATAGCGGAATATTACGGAGTTCAAGTTGGCACAGTTTATAAATGGAAACAGCGAAAAGCGCCTTTCAATGGTAACTTAGCGAGGATTGCTGACATTGATAAATGGCGTGAAGGTTTGGGGAAAAGGAAATAATAAGATAGCTGCATAAGTCACAATGAGTTTTCATTCATTTCGCAGAATTAGAAACAAAAAACGATTTTATATGACTTGCTTAATGTGTAGGTAGTTTTTTAAAGGAACGTAGGATAGTCTGTTCTAGCTTTAGTGAGATAGTGAAAAAAACACGTTAGGTGAAAAGAATTTTTAGGATTTTCATACTAAAACATACCAATTTTTATTAAATAAGGAAAAGATATACAAATAGATACAAAAAAATTTTGTGTTAATATGTTTTGTCAATGTTAGAATCGTGGCTGTTGTTATATGAGGTGGTCTCATATGTACAACAACCGATGTTATTATGAAGAAAAATGCATTAGTTACATCATTATTGCTGACAGGTATACTGGCAGGTGAAACAAATAGCACCGCTCTTGCGGCTGATGCCGTGGAGTACAACTATACATCACCAGAAGAAGTGCCGCTGTGTTTGAAGGACGCACCGCAGATCCTGCGCAGTCTCAACGCCTCCACTCCGGCGAACCAGGTGCAGGAAGATGTGCCTTTAATCTTCCCTCGTTCCAGCCATAAAACACAGCTGGAGCAGTTGTTGGAAGATGTCAATAATTCTCCAGAAACAGGTATGCTGCAGTGGATGCACAACGATACCGATAAACCATTTTCTGGTACAATGTCTTCGGAACCAGACGAACTGTTGATCTTCCCTCGGACCAGCAATGAAACATGGGCCGACTGGCTATTTTCCGGTAAAGGAACTCCGGATCCTTATGATTTCTATCAACCGGATGGATCCGAGAGTATTTCAAACACCGATAAACCGTTTTCTGCTACAATGTCTTTGGAACCAGATGAACTGTTGATTTTCCCTCGAACCAGCGATGAAACATGGGCCGACTGGATATATTCCGGAAAAGGTACTCCAGATCCTTATGATTTCTATCAAGACAATGGTACTGATAGCTCTAAGATTCGCGATAGAGCTATAAAAAATGCAGCTATCGCTGGATCTGAGGCGGGATTGCAAGGTCTGAAGCGAAAATTCCAGCGGAATTCACTACGTACACAGGGTAAATTATCTGATACTAAGGTGGATATCAGAACAGCAAGGTATGAACGAAATCAGGCACTTAAAAATCAGAATACACATAGTGGAAATCTGATGCTGTCAAAGAAACAACTGAAATCTGATGGACCTCGTTTACTCAAACAACGGAATACACTTGAGAGAAAGCTGGCGAATCAAAAGAACCTGGCGAAGTTATCCAAATCCTCTGGCAGGATGGTAAAAGGTTTAGGTACTGCTTTACAGCTTGAGGATGCTTATGAGACATGGCAAGAAGGTGATGATGCACTTGCTCTTGCAAAAGTCATAGATGTTGGTACTGGTGGGGCGGCAGAGATGTACTTAGAAGGTTGTCGTGCTTACCACGAATCTATACAGGAGGACATAAACACGAAAAAAGCCTATGAAATGTTGGTAGATTATGTATCTCCAGAAGAAGCAAGGGCGATGACCGGTTTTACAGAAAACAAAAGCATTGGTTCAAAAATAGCTGGTCTAGTTTGTAAACCATATGAGAAAGTTGTTTCTATCCGTACTGGCATAGACGACAATGGCCAACCTGGCCGACGAGGTTTTAGTGATCGTGCAATGGACAGATTCAACACCAGACACAACCGTTAATTCTCTAAGTTTACATCAAAGCACCTGTTGATACCAACAGGTGCTTTTAACGATGTTCTACCTTTTTTAAAAAAAGGTTTGATGTAAGGAGGGACAAAATATACAATCGACCCGTCACGGGATGAAAGTATAGTTGTACGTTCGTCTATTTATATGTCAACGCCTGAATACATACACCATATTGACAGTCATGTCTGCGATTCAAAAGATCGCGGGGGATGCCCGCTATGTTGGTGTAGGTCTGAGGCAACTTCTGGTAGTTCAGAGGTTTGTATAAATCAGGCTCCTAAGGAATTTATACAGGTTTCTGAAAAAGCTGTATATGACATAAAAGAGCGTATAAAAGAAGAAGTTATACAAAAAATAGGTCACAAACTTCAGACTCATAAGGAGTCTATATACGATGTTGTGGAACACATAAAAAAGTTCTGTTGCCAAATAAGAAACTTGATCAGGGACAGGATTAATTACAGATTACCCAATGCTGTTGATATATGTATTCCTCTCAGAGAAGTAAAATCTGAGTTTTCAAAGTCCATTGTTCTTGAGATATTTAGTGCAATCAAGGCGCAGCGCAAAAAGAATGTGATCCGACATGAAAGAGCGTGGTCAAAGTGTGACGGGAATTGGAATGGTGACGGGTATCATTGTGCCTCGCATTATGTCACAAAAGTATTTACTTTCATTGTAATTATTTCTGAGACAGAAAGATACATTCAAGAGTTTTGCATAATTCGAATATTATGCAAAATCATAAAAGAAAATCTTCTGGTAAGAATAAAAAATCGTTTACGGATCGCTCAGAGCTGGAGTGTTCAGCATCTCTCAGTCGGAGTCAAGATGCTGGTGCTACATTTCCAAAGTGGCGGGAAAAGCTTTCTTCTCATAGAAGGAAGTTAGTCATGAATAGGATTGATGCTATATCGCATCAAACTAAATTGGAGGAAGTAAAATCTGTGTTTCAGGCGTATTATGAAATCTATTATCACAAAACGGTTGGAACGACCTATGTAGAAAATTTACAGAAACTGCCGTGTCGAATAATTACTCGTGGTGATCAAAAAGGCTGTGGAAAGAAAGGGGTATTTGATTTTATTCCTATGCGGTATAGTCTTAAAGAATATCTTGATGGGAAAGTACCTCTTGTTGAATATGTTTTTCAGCTAGTTGAATTTGGAGAAGCCATTTGTTTTAAGGCCTTGCCCGAGTGGATTTTGATTTTTACTATGGAATTTATCCTGATTGCGTTACAATCAGATCCAGAAAAAGCGGGATCACTTCAAATCGAGAAAGCTTTTCAGAAGGGAACGGTTGATTCAAAATTAATAGAAAAAATCTGTGCTTATTTGGAAGAGAATGGAATCAGTCTTTGTCAGACGAAAGCAAGCCGGATCACGCTTCTGGAATCCTCAATAGAATACTATCGCCGGAATCTCAGTTTGAGAAACGAGCGAACTGTGCTGGGGAAAAAGTGTGTTCGACTTGAACAGTTCAAAAATCGATGTTCAGTGAAATCGGAATTTAAAAAATTGATTTGTAAACTAAGAAAATCCGCTTCAAAAGAACAGCTTCGTCGGTATTACATGTTCGTTGTGGAGAGAATGGAAATCCAAGGTGTTTTGAAGGATTTAAAAAACTTGCACGATGAACAAACATTTGAATAATTAAAACTCAACGATTATAAATACTATTATGTCATACTTTGAAAAATTACGTCATTTTGTTGCTCGTATCCTCGATAAAGGTCGCAGGGTGCGAGCATGGATAAGCTCCATATTTACAAAGAAGAAAACAGAGCCTTCTCTGGAAGAACAGATTGATAGCGCAAAAAAGAGAGTTGAGCAAGAAATTGATGTCTCCATAAAAAATAAAATTCCTATGCACTATGATGGGCAGGGAAAAATTGGAGAGGATACGTTTTATAAGAAGTTCAGTGATTTTAAACATTATGAGAGACCTTTATGTTGCTATGGACGTTTGGGACCAGATAGTAGAGATTCACAAGTAGCATATTGTATAGAAGAAGATAAATCATATAATAAAGAGGAAGAAGATTCTTCTACATCATGGGATAATCCTTGTGACATTCTGTGGGAGTTACGTTCCTCTTTATCAGAACAATTTAAGAAAGGTGCTGAGGAAATATCTTCAAGAGGTAATTCATATTATGAGGAAGTGTATGAAGCTGTTATATTGTATTATGATATCATATATAACAAAGAAATAAATAAAACCAGTGTGGAAAATCTACACAGGCTGCCATATATTGATTTATCTCGTTTAGATCATAGATTTAGACGATATATTAGTCTAATGAGTTTTTTCCCAACACGTTACAGTTTTAATCAATACAAAGCGGGAAAAGTATCATTGTCCGTATATGTCAGGGCGCTTGTTGAATTTGGTAATCTTATTTGTTTCAAAACTTACCCAGAGTGGGGGATGATATTTGTAATGGAACTGATATTGTTTGTTTTAGGATACTACCCAGCAGAAGAGGAAGAGAAAGATATTTTGTGTTTGAATAATTTTCTGAGAGAAGAAAGTTTCATACCCACGATGTTGGAGATAGAAAATGAATCTAAGGAAATGAAAGAATACACAGTTCGCAAGAAAGAACTAGCTGAAAAAGCACTGAATAAATTGAATGAGTACGGAATCTTTTTTGGTCAGAAGAGGTCAGATGCGTTGGATTTTATAGGGGCATCGATAAAATATTACGATAAGATTTTTAGATGGAAACACCAATGGAATGAAAAAGGTTTTACCCATCCTGATTTCATTGAATGCAGCAACTGGGAGGAAGTAAGATCTATCTGGAAGGATTTCAAAGGAAAAAAGGCTGTCATCAGTAAACAGGTTGAGAGTTCATGTGATTGTTTGAAACAGCCACCGGCGGCGGTATTAGATCAGATGAAAAAATACCAGAAATTTACAACAGATAGAATCACGATCAAAAAGAGATTTAAGAGTTTGAGGGATGTGAAAAAGATATCGCCATATTCCTAAACTATTGACTGAACATTAGTAAAATTCCTATAAATATAGAGAAATATAGAAGAATATCTGTTTTCTTTTGGCGATAAAAATGATATCCTGTCGGTGTTGCCCGGGATGCCAGGGTGAGTTTGTGTTCATGGAGGTTGAATAAATGAACATCTGACAGGCTTTCTGCACGTGGTGAAAGTGCGAGTAAAGTAGGTATACCACGGGCAGCCTTGGATCGGAAGACCTAAGGCTGCTTTTTCATTCTGATGCAATAAAAAAGTGAAAAATTTTATCCCATAAATATGGGATAAAAAGAAAAAAACATATCTTCCCAATTCAATTCTATCCACTAAAATGAAGCTTGCTGTCTTTTAGATAGCTGAAGAGCGTGATATGGAAATCTTCACCTATCAGCAGTACGCTAAGTGAGGTAAGTCCGCCCGGGGCAGCCTGTTTTATGGGCTGCCCTCTTCCAAGAGTTAAAAATAAAAAGGGGAAGAATTCCCCATACATATGGAAGTACAGGCGCTTTACCGGCAAGCTTTTTATTTTATCATGAGGCTTGCTATTTTTTCAAATAGCGGAGAAGC
>JAEEGL012302507.1_pt1 | contig 22537 bp, 7 predicted proteins | sample 9134231 | NCBI WGS metagenome assembly JAEEGL01 (sample SAMN16246548, study PRJNA631951) | gut metagenome | biome: gut microbiome; feature: rumen; material: fiber-attached | host: Bos | place: Iran: Karaj | collected 2018-10
CAGGTTGCCATTTTCGTCGTAAGTGTACTCGTTATTTTGGCTTGCACCGTCCATAAAATTGAACACGCCATTATAGGTCGGGTCTGTGACGGCATCTTCAATCTTAGTCACCTGATTGCCATTATAGGTAAATGTCAGATTATCTATCAGTCCATATGTGCCTCCATCCTGTAACCCATGTCGTTTGAGCGTGAGAATGTTGCCCATTTGGTCGTAGGTATAACTAGTACTATACTTGTTGCTTCTGGTACCTCCTTCCAGATAATAAGCATTGGTTAAGCGTGAGAGATTGTCGTATTCAAAGTCGTATCCCCGCAGTTTATTATCCGAATTCCAATCAATGGCTGATACATTTCCATTAAAACGTCTGGTGCTGCGACTATTATTATAATAAAGAGTTTCGCTGAACAATGCTCCTGTGATAGATTCTGTCCATGAGCGAACATTATATGTAACTTTAGACTGGAGTGCAGAAACTCCGTTGCGTTTCTTGTATTCTAATCTTCCAATATCGTCGTAGTCATTGCTTGTGATGGCTGTCAGCTTGCCACCGTTTAGCTTGTGCATCACCTGCGTGCTGCGCCCCCATGCATCGTAGGTGTAAATATATTCCTGAATAACTGATGTTTGTCCGTTTATAGCATGTACAGTTTTTCGTTTGGCAGGCTGACCGTCGAAATTGTAACTGACGTATTCCTGCTCTATGCCTCCTAAATGGTTTGTCCCTTTTTGTTGTATAGGACGGTTGCGATAGTCATAATATGTTGCACTATATAAATAAGAATAGGTGGAGTTGTCATTAAGAATCCTGATTTTCCTTCCTGTTTCCATCCCTAAAGGTTTGTCGGTGTCGCGCTCGTCGTATCCACTACCACTGTTATAGGCAACAGCTGTAGGAAACCCATTGCTGCCAACAAAACTATAGTTGTCATAGTATTGCTCAGATAGTATTCCTGATGGGGTAAAAGGAAGACCGGAAAAGCTATAGCAGCCACTTGTAGCCGTACGAGTTGCTTTTACTACCGTATTGAATTCCGAAAAGTTTCCTGTACACGTCCCCTTAACGCATGGTCTTCCCCATACGTCTTTTATGGTGTATGTCCATTGGTTGTTTTGCCGCTGCTTTCCGTCTTGAGTCATCACAGGCGTGTCTGAGGAGTCATAGACAATATAAATCCAATCACATCCAGGCATCTTCTTGCCAGTCATTCTGTATCTGGCATCATATTTGTAAAAGTATGCGTAATTCTTCAGGATGTCTGACGATGCGCTTGACCATGACCTGATGTCTGTTAGTAGCGTGGAGGCCGCAGGTGGTAATACCGCTAAAAGATGTCCCCATCCATTGCGGATAAGATAGGTGTCAATAACAGAGTTGTTGAGGACTTGACGATGGAGTACAATATCTCCATTCCGGTCTTTAAACTCATAATTAACATTCCCATCCTCATCTGTAACCTTTGTTACAGTTTGACTACCTGTAGGCCAGTTTCCAATATTACTGACGGTTGCTGTTACGCCATTGTAGGATACCGTGTAGTGTACACAGTTCAGGAAAGTGTCTCCAGATACGTTTATTCCATATTCAGTTCTAACGGCTTTCCCATTGTTTTGCCAATCTGCTCCTGCCCCATATTCAGCTTTAGGGCGGTTCAAGGGTGAAGCTTCGTACTCGGTAAACGTGTATGGTTTAGAGTCGTCTTGATTGCTCGATTTGATATAATTCTCGAGTGTAGATTGTGAGGTGATATAGCTTCCGGAATTACTGGCATCTCTTCCCTGTAGCCATGTTTTGACGCTCCTTCCATACACATCATATTCCTGTAGTGTAGCAATGGAGCCACCTTTTGGTGATGCTGCTACAAGAAAGGATTGTTCCTCACGTCCGAGTTCGTCATAATATACATATTTGTCACGCCAGGACGTGCCATCTGCATTTGTATATACCCTCGTGGCTATGTAGTTTCTGTTTGTAGGCTGTGCCATGCAAACCATGCAGGCCAAACTCAATATGGCTGCTGATAGCTTTGCTTTTCTCATACTTATTCTGTAATGTAATGGTAGTTATTGCTTTCAATCATCTGTTCAGAACCATTATGGGTTATCTTTTTAGTTGCAAGTCTCCCTAATCCATCATAAGTAAAACTTGTAGTATGTCCCGCTGCGTCTTTAATGGAAGTTATACCAATTAATGGTTGGTATTTACATGTTGTGATATGAGCATCGGGCATACTGATTCGTAAAGATTCAATTTGATTCCATTGACTTTGACTCGGTTGGTTGGCTTTCTCTATTGAGTTTATTAGCGTTTCTCCGAGTTTTTGCTTTACATCGTTATAGGTTGCATTCTCTATCACTGCTATAATATACTGTCGGTTATAGCCATAAAGGTACACTATATGTTCACGATTATCTTTTGATTCGTAATTTTTGTTCCCCCATATATTATAGGAATATGTATATCTTGTTTGCCAACTGCCGTTATTGTTGTATCGATAGTTCTTTTCATAGGGTTTGTAGATATTATTATATGGCGTTTGAATTTCAAGGTGGTTACCGTTCCCTCTATCATAGATTGTTGTAATAATAGGACTTACAATGTTTTTGCTAAGCATTGTGGAATATGGCTCAGAGCTGCTATAATCAGCGGGATATTTGTAACTGGTGGTATAAGTGGTACCATCAGTGCAGGTACTTGTTTCTTTTGTGGGCTGTATTTGAGTAGTGATATTGTATTCGTATGTTGATGTTTCTCGCATATGTCTGTTGTCATCATCATAAATAGTATGTTTAGATGATGATAACAGCATTGGTACAATATCTATAATTGTACGTACATATGAGTAATTTTTTTCATTATCAGTATAATAGCCGCAGCTTTTGCGTATTGCTCCTGTAAGTTCCACTTCGCTGCAATGAATTTTGCCAAAGTTTTTATTCGCAGAGGAATAGGTGTTTTCTGTTTTTTCGATAATTTTATAACCGTTTCCTGTGTTCTTATAAATTGATTTGGTAAGCAATTGCCCATATAACCTGTCAATATGTTGATCTTGTTTAATTGTACTCCAGGGATTGCTGTCGCGCTTAATTGGATTAATGTTGTAGGTATAAATCGTCTTCCCAATATTATCGGCTGGCGTCCCATGATATTCTGTGACACAATCGTACATAACTGATGATCCGCCTTCAAACGTATTTGGTATTATAGGATCGCTATAGTATGTGCGTTGGCGGGCTTCCATGTAATCACCACCTAATGTGGTCCCTGAAGCGATACCGCATTGTGGGTTATGATAAAAAGCTGTTTTTTCGTTGTAATAATACTCATTACTGTCATATATGGGGGTGATGCCATAGCCACATTCGTCTTGACCATATTTGAATGTACGAAAATGAGATTTACCATTAGTAGTAATGGTATGTATTTCCTTTATCCGTAGACCGCCTGTTTGGATTATCTCATTTGTGTTACTATCAAGTTTCCTGTTTGCTTCATATATGAATTCATCTGAAGCTCCTGTAGGATAGGTGATTTTTTGAAGAGATCCATATACCATAAACATCTCATTACTTTCTCGACTTTTAGGAGAACCAATAGTTAGTTCTACCTCTTCTTCATCGTAGTAATCACTGCCAATATCTCGTATTGCAGTAATAGTTTGTTCTGGTACTAGTGACTCATTATCGTTCCTTATTACTCCGTTATAGTATCCCCAATAATCAATGCTTTTATATCCTAACCTTATGAAGTTGTTTTTTTGGTAATAATCAAATTTGTAGATCTCCTTGTTCGTGCTCTTTCCATTTGAAATGGTAATTTCCTCAAGATAGTATTTCGGATAATAAGTCCCTCTTGGTGAGTAAGAGAAATCTATTTGCCTCACTAAATTCATATTTGTATCATATACATATATGTGTTCAAGAACTTTTTTGTCTGTGCTTTGTGAGAAAACGACCGAGCCCCCCTTAAAACTGATTGTTTGCAGATGATAGCTTTGAGTATAACCAGTGTTTTCTGGGTAATACGTATCTTCATATCCGTCTGAAATTAGACTTCCGCTGTCATCTAATTGGTAGCTTTTGGTCGTGAATCCGATTGTATTAAGAATAATTGGCGAACGCATACAAGTTTCTTCTAAAAACTCTCCTAGAAAATATCTGTTTGTTTCCCGACGATTTGCACATCTTTGAAAATTGTCTATAACAACTACATTGTCAGCATGCTGTTTAAATGTGTATCTAGAGGCATTGCTGTCGTAGGCAAATGATATCGTATCACAATAATTAGCTGACACAATTGAAGATGCCCGCCATCCATCAGAATAGTTTATATTTTGCCCGAAACGATTGCTCTTATCAATACTTCCTCCGAAATCATAGATAGTTCCGTCGTCATCTGTGATTTTAAAATGTCCATTCCATTCAATTTTTAGATTCTCATAGGGGAAAGGTACAAAGGATGTTTGTGTGTGTTGAGGCTCAAGAGCATACATAAACATGCCAGACTTTTCTGATAAACGATAATAATACTCGTCTGGTTGTTCGTCGGGATGCCCTAAAGAAATGTAGTGTCTTTGCATATTTGTGCGTTCAGGACTAACATTAAAGTCACATTTCATTTTGCTTGACTCATCGCTATATCCTTTGATAACATGCGAAATCATTGGTTCTGCTTCAATTGTCCACCCTAAACCTACCCATCCAGAATCATCTGATAATTTTATTCCTGATGCATGATATGCTAAGGTGATAGGAAGCTTAAGTTCGCCGCATCGAATCTCATAAAGCGGTATTTGAATGTTTACAACTCCAGTACTATAGTTGACTGGATATTGTACTTTTCGTATAAGAGAAGCTACATCAGGGCTATGAATTATATCTTGATTCATCAAAGGCGGAACCTCGGTTTGGGCAATATTCCGTTTACTAAGTCTGTTTACTTGTATTGTATCGTTATCTTTGGTATTCTTACTAGAAGATACCCTGTTTTGGCCACTTGTTGTGTACATTACTCCTAATAGAAGTATGGCGATAGTAATTTTTTTCATATGGTTGTTGGTGATTAAAGGTCCGCTCTATATTGAGCAGAGCGGACCTTTCTATTGATAATAACGTTTAGGATTACTCCCAGCCTGGGTTTTGGGTGAGGTTGGGGTTCTTCATCATCTCTGTCTGTGGGATGGGGAAGAGGTACATCTTATCACTCCACTGGCGGCTGACGGTCTGGCGCTTGTAACTGATGCTGCCATCCACGTTCTTGGTGAGCTTCATCTCGACAATGTTCTTAAAGAACTTATCTGCCTCTTTCCAACGGCGTACATCCCAGAAACGGTGACCCTCGAAAGCCAACTCAACAAAGCGCTCGTTCTGCAGCTTGGTCCAGAAGGTGGTAGCATCCAATCCCTCGGCAAAGGCTGGCATACCTGCACGCAGGCGCGTTTTGCTGGCAGCCTCGCGAGCTGACATGGAGAACTCGGCGCTGGTAGCATCGGCAGAACCAAGGTACTTAAAGACAGCCTCTGCGTAGTTGAGGTAGAACTCGCCCATGCGGAAGGTGAGCCAGGTGTGACGGCTCTCCTTCAGTTTGGAATTGCTGGCCAGTGAGATGGCACCATTGCAGAGCTTTTTGAGATAGTAGCCGGTAGGTGTGGCGCCTGTCAGAGGCTCGCCATTGATACCGCCCTGGAAGGTCTCTAGCTTGGCGGCACCAGAGTAGGTGGGCCACTGGTCGCCATTAACGGCAACGGTAGCTGCCAGGCGTGGGTCGCGACCTACGTATGGGTTCTGGGCATCGTAGCCCGAACCGGCCTCGTTGATAGAAAGACCTGTGGCCTGCATGTCGTAGGCATCGACCAGATTCTGGGTAGGACAGTTACCACCGGCCCCGCCCTCGATACCAGCAGGGTAGTTGTTGGTCTCTACCAGGTTGTCGCCACTTGCATTCTTATAGTAACGGCGACCAAACAGAATCTCCTTCATGATGGTTGGGGTATTAAAGCTGGCTGCATCCCATAGGTCGGTATACTTAGCTGTCAGACCCTTGCCGCGAGCCTCGGCAGCATCGAGCAGTTCCTTGGTATAGGTGGCAGCGGTGTGGTAGCGCTCTTTGTCGCCATTGGCATTGAAGAGAGGACTGGCCCAGTACAGGGCGGCACGCGCCTTGAGGGCCAGAACGGCCAACTTGTCGGCACGGCCTGTCTCCTCGGTACCGGTGGCATACTGCCCCAGGTTGCTGTAATCAGCAGTAATCTTATCCTGGATGTCGTTACACTCATCGATGATGAACTTGAACACATCGTCGGAGGAGCTGCGGGTGATGCTGTTTGCCTCTTTGGCAGAAATCTCTGACTTAACCAAGGGTACACCACCATACTGGCGAACCAACGCAAAATAGAAGTAGGCGCGCATGAAGCGACACTCGTACTGGTAGTGCTCGTAGCGGTACATCTGGGCACCGTAGTCGGCATTCAGTTTCAACTCTTCAAAGTTGAGACCCTGCATCTCGCCCAGCACATGGTTGCAGGTCTTGATGCCTGCATACATGCTGTTCCAGATAGAACCCTTGGCATTGCTGGCACTCCAACCACCGTTGTAGAAATCGTCGATGGCATTGCCCAGTTTGCTGTACATACTCTCGTCGGTGGCCGAAGCCTGCATGGCACCACCCGAGTAGTTGCCAAAGTCGTAATCGACGGTATTGTAAATATCGGTCATAAAGCCTCCAACATTGCCGAAGTTCTTGGTGATGTAGTCCTTGTCGTAGATGTTGTACTCTTTGTACTCCATCTTATCATTACAAGAGGCCAATGCCAATGTTGCTAAGGCACCGATGAATAATCTATTGAGTTTCATAATACTTATTTTATTACTATTCACTATTAGCTTTTCACTATTCACTTAAAAAGTAACACTCAGTCCCAGTGCGACGCTCTTATTGACGGGGTTGATGCCATAGGCCTCGGGATCGCTCTCGTCGATATGATCGAAGCAGAGCAGATCGATGCCACGTACATACAACTTGGCGCCGTTTACAATCTTGGTCTTCTCGAGCAGCGATGAGGGCAGGTTGTAGTAAACCTCGACGTTGCGCAGTTTCAGGAACGAGCGGTCGGCCAGCCACAGAGTAGAGGTCTGGTAGTTGTTGGCATTGCTCTCGCTACTGAGGCGTGGGAACTTGGCGTTCTGGTGCTCAGGTGTCCAACGGTTGTTGTAGGCATACTGCGAGATGTTGGTGTTGCCAACCAGTGGCCAGTACATGCTCTTGGTGTTGAGCACGGCGCTGTAACGGCCTGTGCCCTGGAACATGGCGTAGAAGCCCAGTCCCTTCCACTCGGCACCGATATGGAAGTTGTAGTAGATCTCCGGGCAGGTGGTGCTATGGCCGATGGCTACCTTATCGTTGGCGTCGATGATGTTATCGCCGTTTACGTCGCGATACTTGATGTCGCCAGGCTTAACGGTAGAGAAGGTCTGCACTGGGCTGGCAGCGATGTCGGCATCATCCTTGAAGAAACCGATAGCCTCCAGACCATAGGTCTGTCCGTAAGGGTTGCCAGTCTGAATGAGGTTGTCGTACAGGCGTGGCTCCTCGAGCATCTCCTTGATCTTATTCTTGGTGTACATCAGGTTGCCACCCAGGTTGAGGGTAACGGCACCGAAGTTCTTGGTGTAATCCAGACCGAGCTCGAAGCCATGACTATCCACGCGACCGGCATTCTCGTAAGGGGCATCCATACCCAGTACGGCTGAATATTTACCGGCTGCTGATACCCAGATGTCCTTGCGCTGCTGCATCCAGTAGTCGAAGGTTACATCGAGTGCCCCAAACAGCTTGGCATCGATACCGACATTATACTTGTAGGCTTTCTCGTGACCAGGATTGGTGGTAGCCATCTGGCCCAGGTAGGTACGACCGAACTCTGAGTTCCAACCGCTATCGAAGGGGTAGGTGCCACCCGATGTGGCATACTGCTGAGCGTAGTAGGTCCATACGTTATCGCCAGGCAGATAATCGGCATTGATGATGCCGGCTGAGGCGCGCAACTTCAGGTAGTTAACCCAGCTGGCCTGCTGCATGAACTGCTCGTTGGAGATAACCCAGGCTGCTGAGAGGGTGGGCGAGAAGGCCCACTTGGTGCTGGGAGCCAGACGGCTGCTGCCACTCTCAACAAGCGCCAGATCGACAAAGTAGCGGCTGTTGTAGCCATAGTGGGTGAACCAACTGAAGTTCTGACGATAGATGGTGTTGTTAACGCCCTCGGGATCCTCGTACTCGTAATCCCACTTGAGCTGCGAGTAGATGCTGTGCTTACCAAAGGTGCGATCGTAGTTGAAACCACCATCAAAATGCAGACGACGGGCGAAGGTGTTGACCTTGGCATCGGTACCCATCTCGCTGTCCTTTCCGTAGGTAGCCGTCTTTACGGTAGGCTCTGCATCGCCATCAGCCCACGAGGGGGCGTTGACGCTGTACACATAGGTCTTAGAGTGGTTCTCGTAAACATTTGATGTGTTGTCGTAGCCCACGCGTACCTGCGCACCAAGGCCTTTGAGCCACATGCCCAGATCCTGTTTCAGGGTCACGTCGAACATCAGGGTGCGGCTGTGGTTCTTGTAGTAGGCTGCACCAATGCTCTGTGCCACAGGGTTGCTGGTGCCTGCCCAGATATCGCTACCTCCCCAAACGCCATTGGCATCCTTTACAGGGAAGGCGGCAGCGGGAACGGTGTAAACCATGTCCCAAAGATCTGCCTGATCACCGGGGCGCGATGTCTCCTGCAGAACACCCAGCAGGTTGACACGTACATCGGTGGTCTCTGTCAGGTCGATGTCGAGATTCATGCGCAGGTTGCCCTTTACATATTTATCCTGTGTAGAGTAGCCGTCGTTGAGGTTAGGGCTCTTTACAAATCCCTTGTCCGAAATCAGATCGAGCATGGTGTAGTAGCGGAACTTCTGGGCACCACCACGAAACTCCACATTATACTTGTTGGTCATGGCGTGGTCGCGGAATGTCTCGTCCATCCAGTTCACATTGGGGTACAGATAAGGCTTGGTGCCGTCGCGCAGGGCATTGAGTTCCTGAGCGCTGTAACGTGGTGAGAGTCCGTCGTTGATACGAGCCTCGTTGATGGCCATGCCATAGGTATAGGCATTAACAAACTTAGGCTTGTTGGCGATAGAGTTAAACAGGTGGTCATAGGTCACCTTGATGCTGCGGCTATCGTACTTACCACGTTTGGTGGTGATATTGATGGCGCCATTAGTGCCTTTGTATCCATAAAGCGCTACGGCTGCAGCATCCTTCAAAATGGTGACATTCTCCACCTCTTCGGGCGAGATGCTGGTAATGTCGCGCTCGATACCATCTACCAGGATGAGTGGCGAGTTATTGCTTGATGTTTGCAAACCACGTACATAGAATGTAGGGTTCTGAGCGGCATAGCGACCACCATTCTGCAGCGAGATAAGGCCGTTGCCCTCTCCAAGTATGCTGTTGCCGATGTTCTTGGCGCTACGGCGATCGGTCTTATCGGCTTTAATGACCGATACCGCAGCCGTAGATTCCTCGGGTGCCAGCTCTTTGTCGATCTGTGCCATGGCAGGCAGTGAAAGACCTGCCAATACAGATAGTACAACTATATTTCTTTTGTTCATAATTATCAATTTTCAATTATCAGTTTTTAATTAAATGATTACCATCCAGCATTCTGTACAAGGCCGTAACCCTTATTCACCTCGGTGATGGGGAATGGCTGCAGATACCACTTGGGATCGAAGCCGCTGGTCCACCAGCTGCGGGCACCGGTTGTGATGGCAAAACGCTCAAAGTCGAAGTGTGAAGGCTCGTAGAAGTTAGGATCGTCCTCCTTCAGCTTCTTGTTGAACGACTTATTGTACCACTGGCTCTCCTCGCGTACCCAATTATCATTCTTATCCTTAACCAGACGATAGATACGCAAACCGTGCAGTGTGCGCTCGAACAAGTCGGCACGTTTGTAGCGTATCATATCAAAGTAGCGCTCCATCTGGAAAGCCAGGTCGCAAGCACGCTCACGCAGAATCTCATCGAGCAGGGCCTGCTTGTTGCTGGTGAGGTTCTTGTCAGGGTTGCACTCAACCAAGCCCTTCAAACCTACACGGGCACGTACGGCATCCACATACTTGATGGCTTCGGTAGCGTTGTTATCAGCCTGCAGCAGTGCCTCGGCATAAGTGAGATAGATATCGCTCAGCATGATGGCATTCCACTGTGGCTTCTTACGGCGCATGGCCTCGCCTACGATGTATTTCAGCATGCGGTAGCCAGTACCATACTTACCCGAGTTGGTCTTTGAGGCATTTCCTACGGTAGTACCGCCAACCCACATTTCCCAGTTGGCACCACTGGCACGTCCATCGCCCCAGTTCAGGGTCTGGCGGTCGCCGTTAACCATCACGGTCTCGTAGAGTCGTGGGTCGCGGGTGTACTGCAGGTTCTGCAGCAGCTGCTGCCCCTTGACGGTGTCGCCCTTCACAAACATATAGTCGAGCTTACCTTCCTGCTGTGCCTTATCCCAATCAAATGGGGTTCCATCGGCCCATGGGAACATCTCAACGTACTCCTGAGTTGGGCAATAAGCATAACGGTCGTTACCGCCGCTACCATTGGCTTTACCACCCCAACCAAGGTTGTACCAACCGTAGTCGTTGCCATGTGCATTGTTACTGCGACGGATGCTATGCAGGATTTCAGGACTGTTCTGCAGGATGTAGCCGCTGCGGAAGGCGTAACGGTAATCCTCCTGTGTAGTGCCGAGTGGCTGAACCAGGTGATAGTGACCGTTGGCGTTCATCTGTGCAAAGAAATCGGCACAAGCCTGCTTGAGCTGCTGCCACAGTTCGGGCTTGCTGCCGCCATACCAGGCACAGGAGTCGGCATCGAGTGTGTATTTACCTGCGAAGTAAGGCTGTGCGTCGTTGAACAATGGCGATGCAGCGAACTGTAAGACCTTACACTTCAGCGCCATGGCACCAGCCAGGGTCCAGTGGCCCGTCTCAGATGCTGCATCAGAGCCCTCGTAAGCCCAAGGCAGTGCTTTGTTCTTAATCACGGTGTTGAGTTGATCGACCATGAAGTTAACGGTACTCTCTACGCTGCGGCGAGGCAGGTCGTAGCTGCTCTCAGCACCAGTATACGAACCGGTGATGATGGGCAGACCGCCATAGAAACGGAAAGCGATAAAGTAGGCATACGACATGAGGCAGCGGGCCTCGTCCTTGATACGGGCTTTTTCAGCCTCGGTCATGTTGGGCACCTTATCAATGTTCTCGATCAATATCCAGCAGTGGCGTACATTCTCCCAGATATACTCGTTGGTATAGGGATAGATGTTACCATTCTTGTTGCCATCGATGGCTGAGGTGAGTGAGCCATTGTAATACTTACCAAACACAATCGTGTTGTTGAACAACAGGTGGAAATCGTCGCCCAGCGCATCGGGCATACCCTTCCAGTAGTTCTGGCACTGAGGTGCTGCGTTGGTAGAGTTAGTGGGCAGGTTGTAATACTGGGTAGCATAGATACCTGCCAGGAAGTTGCGGGTGTATTCGGGGTTGCTGAATACGGTGTCCGCAGTTACTGTACCGCCAGGAGCCTTCTCAAGGAAAGCGTTTCCGAATTTGACGGTGTCGGTGCAAGCGCCAAGGCTTAGCGTGAGCAGGCTTACACCTATTATATTTTTTATATTCAGTTTCATGTAGCTTTAGAAATTAAGTTTCAGACTTGCTGTATAGGTTCTCTGGAGGGGATAAGAAGGCGACGTGCTGGCACGTGTCTCTGGATCGCCCCAGATATACGGCGTAAAGGTGAGCAGGTTGTAACCGCTCAAAGCTATCTGTGCACGGTTGATACCCAACTTCTTGAGGAATGGGAAGTGCATGTTGTAGGCAACCATTAAGGTCTTGAGGCGCAGGTACTTGGCATCCTTCTCGTAAAGGGCACAATCCTGATAGTTGTTGGTTGTACCATTGGTCCAAGTGGCACGTGGGTATTCGTAGTTCTGACCAGGTGCATCGGGATTCCAGGTGTTCTTGAGATGATACTTGAGCAGTCCACCACGGTCCTTTGTGGTACGATCCAGGAATGGATAGCGGAATACATCGCTGATGACACGTGATACATTCCAGGCTGCTGTCCACTGCATGTTGAACTCAAAGTCCTTCCAGGCAAATCCGGCATTTAAGCCTGCCATGAACTCGGGGTCGTCGGTATATCCCAGATCGCGGGTCTTATCATCCTCGTTGATGACACCGTTACCGTCGAGATCAACAAATACGGCATCGCCATCCTGCAAATCAACCAACTGCTTGGGGAATGGCTGACCGAAGGTCTCCTCGTACAGGCGTGGGGTCTCGGCATCGTAGAAGCGGAAGAACTTGTACATATAACGGGCGCCAATGCGGTGGCCCTTCTCATACTGATACTCGTTGGTGTAAGGCGCCTCTTTCTTCTCCTTGATCTCATTCTGGTTGTGAGAGAGGTTAACGGTAGCCCAGTAACGGAAGTCACTGCCAATCTTGTCGTTCCACTTGAGCGAGAGTTCCCAACCCCAGCTGTCAACCACACCTAAGTTAGAGTATGGTGGCTGGAATCCAACAACCGCTGGTGCTGAGTAGTCGCGCAACAGAATGTTGGTACGATGCTCCTTGTAATAGTCGAAGGTGGCACGCAGACGGTCGTCGAGGAAGTTCACATCTACACCATAGTCCTGCTTAAAGGCCTTCTCCCAGGTCACATCGGGGTTGTTCTTATTGTTCACATCCTCGTAGTAGGCAGGTATCAGGGTAGAGTTTTCGATACCGAAGTTGTAGGCATAACCACCACGGGCAGCCATCGCTGTGTTGTAGAGATAGGGGTCGGAGAGATACATGAAGCGGCTACCGCCCACCTTGTCGTTACCTACCAGACCCCAAGAGGCACGCAGTTTCAGGAATGATACCACGCTCTTCAGTGGCTTGAAGAAAGGCTCGTCGCTGGCAATCCAACCGATAGAACCAGCAGGGAATGTTCCAAAACGATGATCGGGGTGGAAGTTCTCCGAACCGTTGTAACCAATGTTGAACTCAGCCATATAGCGGTTCTTCCAGTCGTAAGTAACACGACCTACCAGACCAACATATCCACGAGGAATGTCAGAGTAAGATGAAGGATAGTAATCCTTACTCTGGTTGTACAGGAACAGGGCTGAAACCGTATGATCGCCAAAGGTGCGGTTGTAGTTCAGCGAGGTCTCGAAGTACCAGTTGCGGGCCTTGCCTGTACTCTCTGCGAAACTAACAGGGGTGTTCTCGCCACTTTTACGATAGGCAATGGTGCCATCGTCCTGAATAACAGGGAAATAAGTGGCACGACCAACGGTTCCCTCCTTGTTGACAGAGAACAAACTGTTATACGACCCCTTGATCTTGAAGAGCAGACCCTTAGTCAGGAAGTCGAGTTTCTGCTGCAGCTGCAGGTCCATCTGCAGCTTGTTATCGTTATAATGATAGTAACCACCTGTTCCTGCATTATTATAATAGGTCATAGCGCTACCGCCAATAAACGGCATGTTGATGCCATCGGTATAGTCGGTCGTGGTAGCTACCTGCTTGCCATCAATGATGCCAGGACTTGAGAATGGTGTTGACTGGGTCATGGCCATAATCATGCCCGAAGCACCCTGACTGGTGTGAGGCTTCTGAGCGTTGCTCACGTTACCGGCTACGTTGAATGACAGGGTAGTGGTGGGGGTAACATCGAGGTCGAGGTTCGTACGATAGTTAAATCGGTTGTAACGATAATCGTAGTGGAAATCATCGCCAAACTCCTTGAACAATCCACCTTGGGTCATGAAACCTGCTGATACAAAGTAACGCATGTTCTTGGTTCCACCGCTGATGTTCACATTGTGCTTGGTTTGGAGGGTCATATCCTTCATGATATAATCGTTCCAGCGCATGTTGGGGAAACGGATAGGATCGCTGCCGCTCTTGAACTTCTCCAAAACCTCATCAGAGAACATTGGTGTGAAGGTTTCACCCGATGAGAAGTTGAAGTCGTTACGCTGCATCTGGTTGAAGAAGGTGCCATACTCGTAAGAGTTGGCTAGTTCGAGCATCTTGGTAGGCGTGAGGGCAGAGAACGAGGTTGAGATATCAATCTTGGCCTTGCCTTCCTGTCCGCGCTTGGTGGTAATGAGTACGACACCATTGGCACCACGTACACCAAATACAGCTGTGGCTGAGGCATCCTTCAGCACAGTGATACTCTCGATGTCCTCGGGATCGATGTCGCCCATCGAACGCTCAACACCGTCAACCTGAATCAGAGGAGCTGAGTCGGCCCAGGTTCCCTGGCCACGAACAAACACGGTTGCGGCATCGCTACCTGGCTCACCAGAGTACTGTACGGTGGTAACACCCGAGAGCTGACCAGCCAGAACGTTACTGACGGATGAAATGGGTGTGCGGGTCAGGTCTTCGCTCTTGACACTCGAGAGCGCACCGGTTACCGTCACCTTTTTCTGTACGCCATAGGCTACCACCTCGACAGCTTTCAGCATGGTAGCTTCTTCTTCCAGAACTACTCGCATGCCGTTCTTGGCTGCTACACTTTGGGTTTTGTAGCCTACAAATGAGATTTTTAACTTTGCACCAGGTTCGGCATTCAGAACAAAGTTTCCATCGAAGTCGGTTACCGTACCCGTGGCAACCTTTGCACCTTCGATTAAAACGCTGGCACCAATCACAGGCTCACCTTGAGGATCTACTACCATACCGCGGATGGCTGTTTGCGCATAAACCGCGGCACTAAGAAGACACATCGCTAAAGTTAGTGAGACTTTCCTTAGTTTTAGCATCATAAAATTTTTTTTTAGTTTGACTTAAATTGAAGTTTTAAAATTAGGTTTTCTTAGCGGCAAAGGTATTACTTATTATATTATTTAACTTGAACAATTATTCAAAAAGTTGGAGTTTTGTCCTTATTTTTAAAAAAAGTTATTACCTTTGCACCCAAATACAATACTACTGGTTATGGCTAATCATCTAAGAATCGCACTGACTTTATTGCTGTGCTTCATACTACTATCAAAATCGTACGGCGAGAAACGCTTGACGGGCAGGGTTATTACAACTACCGATGGGTTGCCAACGAACAGAATTAATGATGTGGTTCAGGATCGCGACGGCTATCTGTGGTTTGGAACCTCGAATGGATTGTGCCGTTACGACGGTTACTCGTTTCTTGTTTTCCCAACGATGGGTACTGGGGCAGGACTAACGAATGCTAACGTAGGTACGATCCATATCGATGAAAAGAACCAATTGATGTGGTTGCGTTCGGCCACCTTTAATTATGCCTGTTATGATTTGAGGAAAAAACAGTTTGTGGATTATGCAGGGCATTGTGATCCACAAAAGGTCTTTGAACGATTCTGCCCGGAAGAAGATGGTATCTGGATGTATGAGGCTAAAGCCGGTATCAGACATGTGACCTATCGGAACGGGCAGTTTGCCTGTCGTGACTATACGCAGGAGGATGGGAGTCTGCCTTTATCCAGGATTAAACGGCTCCGCCCCGACAAAAGGGGAAATATGTGGATTCTGACAGACAACGGCCTGCTGATGGCTGACAGACAAGGCAAACTGAGGACGCTGGTGAAACACGGTGACTATATGATGCAGAACGTATGGAAAGACCGTGTGCTGATTTTATCCAGAGATGGTCGTGTGTTGGTATTCGACTTGAATGGCAAACTCTTGCATGAGGTACGTACACCGCAGGGGTTAAGAGATATGGGGGCAGTGAATGGCAATATTGTGTGGCAGGACAAGTGGCTGATTATGACACGAACATCTGTGATAGCTATGGACTGCCGTAAACTGACGTTTGATATCCCCGATGCCTATCAGATGGAATATGCCATTGCACTTGATGAGCACGAAGGCAATTTCTGGGTGGCTGATAAGCATGGTACGCTTACCCTTTTTCCTGCAGTAGGGACTGTTAAACGTTTCCCGCTACTACACGAGTCGGGATTTGACATGACGCGTAAGCGTAACTTCTCTACGATTATGGGGCCTGAAGGCAAATTCTATATTGCCACATATGGTAATGGCCTTTTTGTATATAACCCTAACGATGGCAGTACCACCCATTATTCTGCCAGTGATAAAGACCCGATCATTGGTACCGACTATCTGACCAATATTCATAGTGACAGCAGTGGAAACATATGGATAGGACAGGAAGACGCGGGCTTGGTCTGTTTGACGGAATCACAGTTGCCGGCAACAACCCACCTCTTACTCGACCCTTTGCACCCTGGCAAGAAATCGAACTATATTACAAGGATGATACCCCAACCTGATGGTAGGGTCCTTGTTGAAACCCGAAGCCAGGATATCTACCTTTATCATCCGCTTGCCAATACCATCCAGAAAACAGGCCTCACCGTTGCCGATAATGCGGTGATGGATAGTATTGTGGATAAGCGGGGACGTGTATGGATTGCTATTTGGGAAAAAGGCCTGTTGATGAAAGAAAAAGGTAAGGATGGTAAGCAACGTACGGCATCCTTCCTGACACACAGCACCTCGGAAAGCAGACTCACCGACTTAACCCTTGATAAGAACGGCATGCTTTGGGTTGCTACTTATAACGGCGTATATACGATCGACACCAAAGCGCGTGTGATCGATGATCGTACTTTCGGACATCTTGGGACCAATGAGGGATTGCCGTCAAACAGCATCAATTGTGTGGTGTCATCGGTAGATGGTTGTGTGTGGATTGGTGGCCAAGGCACAGGCATTATTAAAACAGCTTTTCACAGCAGTGACAACTATGCTATAGATATCATTTCGACCAAACAGGGACTGAACAGTAACAACATTCATTCGCTGGCAGAAGACCGGCAAGGGTATATTTGGGCTGCCACCGGTGATGGCATCTCTATGTTTAATCCCAAGACCAGACAGGTTATCAACTTTCATGTTGGTACAACCATGCTGAGACGTCTTTATTCGGAGCATTGTGCCGTGAGCATGCGTCAGGATGGCTTGTTACTCTTTGGCACCCACGATGGTATCAGCATGATAAGGCCTGTCTTCATGCGCAGGGAGCAGGATAAGGTGCGGGCGGCTAGCATAACGGATATCGACGTTAATGGTAAGTCGGTCATCAACGAAGAACGCTATAAAGACATGCGTTTGCTGGATGATGAGATCATACTGTCTCACAATGAGAACTCACTGGTAGTACACTTCTCGTGCTTCGACTATGCCCACTCCGAAAGTACCATGTACCAGTTCTATCTGGAAGGTGTGGAGAAGGGGTGGCGAGAGCCAACGACGCAGCACAGTGCTGATTATGGCAATCTGTCTCCCGGTACCTATACTTTCCATCTTAGGGTTGGTGAGAATGGCGAAGAAACCACACTGCGAATCGTTATTCGTGAACCATGGTATAACACCTTGTGGGCCTGGATACTGTACCTTACCATCATTGGTACTGGCGTTGCCATATTCTATCGTCAGAAACGCGAACAGTTTAAAATGCGCCAGCAGATTATGGTTGAGAAGGAGGTGGCAGAGTTCAGAACCAGCTTCTTTACGCAGGTAGCGCATGAGTTCCGTACACCGATTGCTATTATTAGTGGCGCTGTTGACAAACTTGAAGAAACTGGCGGAGGGCAGCGCAAACCGATGCAAACCGCTAAGCGTGGCGTGAAACGACTGAGTAAGTTGGTAAACCTGTTGATGGAATTCAGGAAAATAAACACGGGTCATCTACGTCTTTGTGTGGAATCTGGTGATCTGGTGGGTTTTGTACGTGATATCTATCAGGATTTCTGGAATGCCGCCCAGCAGAAAGATTTGCAGATAGCTTTCTTGCCAACGGAGAAAAAGTATGAGATGATTTTCGACCGGCATATCATTGATACCATTGCCTATAATCTGCTGAGTAATGCGATCAAATACACCCCCCATGGCGGAAGTGTACGGGTGCGACTCGGCATTGAGGAAGGTAAGGCTGTCATGACGGTTGAAGACTCGGGAGCTGGTATCGATGCTGAACGACAGCAGCAACTCTTTAAGCCCTTCATGCACGGATATGCCTCGCAAGGCGGTATGGGTATAGGTCTTTATACGGCCTATATGATGGCACAGACGCATAAAGGAACACTGACTTATGGCCAGTCGGAATCCTTAGGTGGAGCCAAGTTTACTTTGATGATTCCTGCAGACGAAACAGCCTATGACGCTTCCGATTATAAGCGGGCCGTTTCTGTGGAGAATGAAACGAAGGCAGATAGCCAGGCAGAGCAGGTTATCAAGGAAATGTTGCCTAAGGCCTTGAATGATAAGACCATTGCCATTATTGAGGATGATCTTGATATGTTGGATCAGATCAAGACGGAGGTAGGCGTTTACTTCCATGTGGTGGGATATACCAATGGCAAGAGTGGTCTCGAGGGCTTGCAGAACGAGACTCCATCGCTGCTGATATGTGATGTGATGCTGCCAGATACCAACGGCTATGATATCGTGAAACAGATGAAGATGGACGAACGATTGCGACAGATACCTGTGATTATGCTGACCGCGCTCGATAACGACAAATATCAGATTAAAGGGTATGAGGCCGGGGCAGATGACTATATGGTGAAGCCTTGCAATTATCGTATCCTGATGGCCCGAATCATTCAGCTCATCAAATGGAGAAACGAATCATCGCATCTGCCAGCTCCATCTGTCGCGTCAGAGAGCAATGAGGTTACACCACCTGCTGATTCGATTATCACGTCGCAGGCTGATAAGCGCTTTGTTGATAAGGTGTATGCTATTGTGGCGCAGAATATAGGTAATTCTGAATTCAGTGTCGATCTGATGGCGGAACAGCTACATATGGGGCGCACCAAACTGTATGGAAAGGTGAAGGATCTGACAGGCATGTCGCCCAATAAACTGTTGGTTTCTGAGCGTATGCGTATAGCGGCAAGGCTGTTGGAAGAGGGAGAGCTGAATATCTCGGAGGTTGCCTATCGAGTGGGGTTCCCTGAAGCGTCGTACTTCAATAAGTGCTTCAAGCAGTATTATGGTGTCGCGCCCAGTAAGTATAGAAAAGAAAATTGATGAGCTGTTGCCCATCAATTTTCTTTTTCCAGGAATTCAATCTCTACGATTCGTAATTCGTTTTTCGCCTCTCCGCCGTTCTTGGCTTTAAAGAGATCCAGTTCACCTGCTGCTGGTTCAGCCACCTCAACGATACCACCGAAAGCATCTTTGTCTTTGCCTGCGCCTTTTAAGCGAATGGTGATCTGATTGGTTTTTATGGCCTTTGTGGGCTTTAGGTGGATATAACCGAGACTGCGCTGTGTTTCTCCGCTCCAGATGAGCTGCTTGCCTGCATAGATCTCAAGTGGATAGCTACGCAGGCGCCAGCCTGTAAGCTTCATACAGATGTCGTCAACAACGGCTTTCTTGGCCAGACGATAGGTAATCCATGCCGTTGAGAGGCGCCCATCGTTCTTCCATTCCGACAGTTCGTTGTCATCGTAACTGTTGACTGTCTGTTCGCTGTTGTAGCCAGCCTTGGCAGACAGGATGCTGACACCATGTGCTTTCTCCTTATACGATGGGGTGAGGGGCGTTTCACCACGATCCAATCGACCTTTCAATGAGTATTGTGGCAAATAGTTCTCTGCATCAATTGCTTCGGTCTTTATATCGATATAGGCAGGTTTCAGACCATCAGCACAGGCAGAAAGATGGATGGTGCCGGCATGAGTCGTGGAACGTACCAACACGCGGTTGACACCACACTCTACAGGCAGGTTCATAGCACCTACATAGTTGTCGGACACATTCTTGGTGACAGCTGCATCCAGCAGACCCTCAGGACGGTTCTCGTCGGGGCGTTGCATGGCCTTGTTGTTGCGGGTGCCAATACCTCCAATCCATCGGCCCTCGCCCCACATGTCGAAATGAATCAACTGGTTGGCAAGTGGGCAGCGACGGCCTTGTTTGTCGAGTACCTCTACTTCGAAGAGTGCCATATCAGCACCATCGGCTTTCATGCCTTCGGGATTCTGAATGGCTGTAAGCTTCAGTTGGAAAGGCTGCCCGGCGGTTGCTAACTGATAGCGACTGCCATCTGATGCAACAGCCTCAAGGGTGCCTGGCTCAAAGGTGATATTCTCGAAAGTATAAAGGAAGCGATAGCGCTGCTTGCCATGTCCTAACGACTTGCCATTGAGGAAGAGTTCCACATCGCTGGCTGTAGAGACCACATATATATTCTTAGTGGTGTTTGGGGGATAGTTCCAGTGCCCGATGATATATGTTTGCTGATGCTCCGGTTCAACCCAACCGTTCCACATCACCTGGTGTACATAGAAGGCGTCTTTAGGAATACGCATGGCATCGGTAACACCACTGGTGCGATAGTTTGACTCGCCACGATGGTGGGTGTTGGTGTCAGAGAATACAATCTTTACACCGCCACTGCTCACGCGGGTACCCGTGCCTGGACGCTCCAGATAGTAGTCGTACCAACGACGCACCATCTCAATAGCAAACTGGTCCATGTTGTGGTTGTAGTCAATAGCTGGCGCTCCGCGGTAGAGTGGGCCGTCGCCTTCTTGGTGGTAGGGGTAGCTCTGCTCGTCCCAATACTTGCGCAAACCTTCGTCGCGACAGTACTCCATCGCCCACATAGGATGTTTTTTACTCTTGTTGATATAGAGCATCTCTCCGCCATACTCGGCTTCGTTGATGTCCAGCATCTCACGACTGCCAATGGCGCGTCCGCCATTTGGATCGTAAGTGTCGCGAATCTTCTTCATTTCCAGCATGTGCTCGCGCGAGATACTTTCGTTGCCGCACTCATAGAACAGGATGGAAGGATTATTGCGGTTATAAATAATGGCATCGCGCATCAGGGCTGTACGTTGTTGCCAGCGTGGACCTTCCACATCTTTTTCTGCATCGCCGGCAGGCATGGCTTGAATCAGGCCCACACGGTCGCACGACTCGATATCCTGCTTCCAAGGTGTTACATGCATCCAGCGCACCAGGTTACCATTCGATTTTACCATCAGATCGTTTGAGTAGTCGCTCAGCCATGCTGGTACGGAGAGGCCTGCGCCTGGCCACTCGTTCGAGGTACGCTGGGCATAGCCGTGCATCATCAGCACACGGTCGTTCAACCAGATCTTTCCTTCGGCAAACCTGGTTTTGCGGAAACCGGTACGAGTAGTAACCTGGTCGATCTCCGAACCATCCTCGCCTTTCAACAGCGTCTGGACGGTATAGAGGTAGCCATAGCCCCACGACCAGAAATGCAGACCGCTTACAGGTTGATGGATTTTTACAGTACGGGTCTCGCCAGGTAGCATGGTGATGCGCTCGCCATGAAATTGGGCCACCTCGTTACCTGCCATGTCAAGCACCTTGGCATAAAAGGTAAACGAACGGGGCTTGGCATCCTCGTTGCGTACCTGCGATTCGGCATGAATGGTGGCCTTGTGACCAGGAATATCGAAGTCGGTTGCATAGATATAGGTACCTGTTGTGCCCAGGTTGCTATACAGAGGCAGGGTCTGGTAAAGTTGACCGGTCATGTGCAGATACACGTTCTTGGGTATGCCGCCATAGTTGGCATTAAAGTTACGGTCGTTCCATTGGTAACGACTGTTGTACTGGCGTGAGCGGTAGGTCCAGCTGTTATCGCAACGTACGGCAATGGTGTTACTGCCTTCCTTGATATAGGGCGTGAGGTCGAAACCACTGGCCATCACACCGTTCTCGCTAAAGCCTATGTGGTGTCCATTCAGATAAAAGTCGGCCCCCTGGCGCACACCTTCGAACTCGATAAACACTTTCTTGTTGGCAATAGCTGCCAACTTGAATGTTTTACGATACCAACTGATTGTGTCGGTCAGATTCACAATGTCCTTCTTAAAGGCTTCGTCGCCGTTAAAAGCATAAGGGAGGGTGACCTGTTTCCAACGGGTATCGTCAAAATCGGGCTTTGAGGCCTCCTTCACATCTCCAACAGTCAGTCGCCAGCCTCCGTTGAAATTCAGTTTCACGCGTTCGGTTGCCTGGACTGTCATACCGCCTAAGAGCAACAGGACGAGAAGCGTAGTTCGTAATTTCATCTTTTTCCTTTTTTAGTTATACTATTTACTTATTTTGGTAATACTTCCTGCATATAGATGGCATCGAGACTCCAAAGGGCAGCATCGTTGGTGTTCGATGTGCTGTCACCATGCTTCCACAGGGCTTCCCATACGGTTGCCGTGCGTTGTGGGTCGCGGTCCTGCCAGGCGGCAAAAGCCTCCAAGCGACGTACAGGGAAATCGCTGTGACGGATATCATGCGCCATCTGTTTGTAGCGGCGCGCAAAATCCTTCCACGTGTGAACGAATTTTTCCTCACGTGTGAGTGGTAGTAACTCGTTCATCACCTCGAAACCGCCCATGATGGTCATCAGGTGGTTGGTGCTGCG
>JAEEGL013601655.1_pt1 | contig 22537 bp, 26 predicted proteins | sample 9134231 | NCBI WGS metagenome assembly JAEEGL01 (sample SAMN16246548, study PRJNA631951) | gut metagenome | biome: gut microbiome; feature: rumen; material: fiber-attached | host: Bos | place: Iran: Karaj | collected 2018-10
AGGACTTTATCATAGGATCACTTTCAAAGTCATTTACTGCTGTTGCGATAATGCAGCTGTCAGAAAAGGGGCTGGTTGAACTGGACGGTTCCATAACTGAATACATGGATTGCAGCAAGTATTTTAAAGATGATTCGGATTATACGCGCATAACCGTTCGTGACCTCATGAATCAGACATCAGGAATAGATACATATGCTGTGTTCGGGAAGCTCGAAAGCACCGCCTCATACGGCACGCATGTCTATGCCAATGCCAACTACAGCCTTCTCGGTGTGATCGTGCAGAATGTGACCGGCATGTCTTATGAGGAATATATGCAGAACAATGTGCTCACGCCTCTTGGAATGGAAGATACATATGCATCATTAAGTGAGGAAGCCAGGAAGAAAATGGTTCCGGGATACCGCAATTACTTCGGATTAGAGATTGCGGGAGAGCCTGATTATCCCAAGGAACTGGAGGAGGTAACGTGGACCAGCGTTCCCGGTGGATATCTGATCTCTTCTCCGGCAGATATGGGAAGATATCTTCAGATGTATCTTCGTGGCGGTGAGAATGTAATCAGCAAAGATTCTGTTGATAGAATGCTTATCGAGAATGTTCCAGGAGAAGATGAAGGTGATTTCTATGGAATGGGCTGGATATATACTGAGGAAAATGGCAGGACCAAGATCTATCATACCGGCCTTGTGGAGAATTATGTGGCATACATGTATATCTATCCTGATGAGGATAAGGCGGGCATAGTACTTATTGCCATGAATGACTATCTGGTAAATAACATGTATCTGGATAACATAATTGCGCCGTTAACCGGCAAGGAACTTCCTGACCAATCAGGGATGTACCTGCTTCTTCACGGTGTTATCGATGTTGTGTGCATTGTGTTGCTGGCAGTGGCGTTTTATCCTCTCTTTACCATGAATAAATGGAAGATGAAGAAAAAGAACGTTGTTCTCGAGATTATCAGACACTTTGTGTTACCGTTAGGATTAATGGCCGGTATGAATTATATAGCTCCGTTGTTTGTTATCCGGCTCTTTGCCGGGGATATATGGCTCGTTACGGTAATATGCACATGCTTGTTGTTACTCTCGGGGTTGTATAAACTGGGATTTGTAATTTGTAAAAGAATTCGGATAAGAAATGATAAGGCTGGTGTCGCAATGTTATAATATGCATGCGGGTTTGATGAGAATCTCTTAGACAGGGAAATAAACAGTTAAGCCTGCTATGGGGAGAGTGTATGAAGAAATTACTTGCGGTACTTTTATCAGGCATTGTTTGCTGCTCTTTTTTGACATCCTGTCTGGATCCGCGGTTGACTGAGACTACGCGTTCATCTGAGGAACAGGAGTTCTATGACAATTATTATGTCCATAATATGAATTCTAAAATAGATTTCAGGTCTGATCCGGAGAAAGTAATGTCGGCCCTGGATCATTTTGTCAATAATCCGTATTTGAGCGATGAAGATAAGGCTAAATTCGAACTTGCCAAAGAGGTTTATTCTCAATTCCCGTATTCGATCAATATCAGTTTCAGTGTTAACGCCAATTCGTTTGAAGATAAAGACATCACATTGAACTATTTCGATTTCGGATATGGAACAGTGGGTATATATGATGGCTGTGATCTTGAGATACAGAACCGGATAGGGGTTCTCTGGCTTAATGATGAAATAGATGAGATGTATGGTTTTGATGACTATGCTCTCGCAACAGCGAAATATGTCGAATTTTGCAATACATTCCCGACTGTTGAGGAATTCAGATCTTTCTCGTGCGGTTGCGATTGGTTAAAACTGGTTGACGGATTTGATTATTCCATGAGTGCTCCCGAAGATGAGAGAAGTGCTTCGAATTACCATATCATTGAGCTCTTAGAGGATAATTACCTTGCATATAATCCGAAACTGCTTCAAAATGCTTCGAAGGAAAAACTTTTCGGATGGCCTAATTATGACAACATGAATGAACTTTTCAGGATCTATAAAAAATACGGCAATCAGGCATTCGGAAAAGAAACAGATGGTGTTCTGGTCATAGATAATTATGATGAGATGTATGGTGAACTTGATAAACTGATCATGGAGGAGTTTAATCTTAAGCCGGAAAGCTTCAGATGATTACTATATTGAGGGATAAGAAATATGGAAGAAATAAATGATTCAATATGCATTAAGACTGCGGAAACTGATGAGGAATTGTGCGGCAGGGGATATGTTCATTGTACTTCATGGCAGGAAGCTTATAGAGGGATTGTATGTGACCGTTATCTTGATACGATGACTGTGGAGGCTACAACAGCACGTGCCAGGAATTTCCCGGATAATACTCTTGTTGCTAAGGATAAAGATAAAGTTGTAGGATTTGCAGTATATAGTGCTTCTAGAGATGAAGATCTGCCGGACGCGGGAGAAGTTGACGCAATCTATGTCCTTTCGGAGTATTACGGCCGGAAAGTAGGATACAGATTGATGAATGAAGCAATTTCCAGGCTTAATGACTACAATACAATATTTCTGTGGGTGTTCGAAAAGAATGAGAGAGCTATAGATTTTTATCACAAATATGGTTTCGAATTTGACGGGTGCAAAAAGGAATGGAATCTCGGCACACCGGTTTCAATAGTCAGAATGATATTGAAAAGACAGTAAACATTCAGTTTGTATTATGGAAGACAGGGAAAGAGAGAATGCAGTTAAATGAGGGAACAGGCTGGAAAGCCTGCTATGATGAGGAGAGGAATCTATATAAGGCGGAGTGCTCCGAAGAGCAAAATACTGTCCAAGTACAGAATAAAAAACAGAAAAAGCCTTATCGGAGTTGCTTTTGGCTGAATAATGTTTCGATAATAGTTTCATTTGTGATCGCTGCTGTAGCACTCGTGGAGCTTTTTATGATATTCCTTGTGGGGCTATTATCCTTTTCTTTTGGCTGGACGATGTTTGGATATGCTGCTTACAGGATTTGCTCTTTGCTGACAAAGGTTATACTGATAACGAATATAGTTGTGTTAGTCTCTAACATTGTTTTTTACAATATAAAATCGCTTCCTAAAAAGGGCGTGTTCATGTTGGCCGTGTCAATATTGCTCATGGCTGAAGATGCGTTCCTGATAATCAGCTCGATTTACTACATGATTACTAAGTTCAACGATGTGGGATATCAAACATTATCAGGCTGTATAGCTATCAGTTTAATAAGTCTGATATTTGCATTGATAAGTGTATTAAAAAACAGGAAACAAAGCCATGAAGAGGAGCGATTTGTTACGCGAAGGAATTGTGATGGATAAGGCATATCTTATGTAATACAAAGATTGAATGAGCAAGGGATAATAGGCGAAAATGCCTTGTTTTCGGGCATGTAAAGACTTCTTTACATACCAAAAGGCGCCGATGTAAGGACCTTTAGACTGACAGTCAGAGCCTTCCTGCTTATGATGCGAAGTGTTGAACAAAATCACTTTGGCGTCAGGCCGGGAGGTACATTTATGTTAAAAGAACTTGGAATTAGTGCCGGAACATTTATTTTCTGTGCAATTGCTCTTTACTTTATTGTTAAGTGGGCTGTAAGGACTGGGATCACTGAAGCATACAGCAGGATAACGGGGAAGAAGACCAGCGAAGAAATCGAAGTGGAGAAAATGGTGAAATCAGCAGATCAGGAGTGATCTGTTTGCCAAACATTCGCTTATATAGTTTAATAACCCTATCAAATCTGAAAGGGTTTATTATGGAGATAGGGAAGAGAATTAAGGAGCTTCGCGGCAGCAAAGGCTGGAATCAGGAAGAGTTTGCCGAGAAAGTCTTTGTATCACGACAGACTGTCAGCAGCTGGGAGAACGGAAAGAGTTACCCCGATATCAAGAGTCTTCTCCTTATGAGCGAATTGTTCGGAATCACCTTGGATGAATTTGTCAAAGGAGATCTCGTAACTATGAAAAAGGAAATAAACAAAGATGCGGTCAGCCGTTTTAACCGCCTCTCATATATTTTCGGAATCGGCTTTCTGATAGCATTAGTCACTCCATACCCTCTGTTTTTCTATCTCGGATGGTCAGGATTTGTTATTTGGATCCTTTACATGATCCCGCTCATTATATTTGCTTTCTATATCGAGAAGCTGAAAAAGACGAATGACATAGCAACTTATAAAGAAATCGTAGCCTTTTGTGAAGGTAAGGAGCTCGACAGGGATGCCAAGATAGCCGAAAAGGCCAAACGTCCCTACCAGAGTGTGCTCCTTGCCATCGGAGCAGCGGCCATGCTGCTGGCGATACTGTTGCTTGAGAAGTTAATAATTAAATAGACACACCATAAATACTTGAAGGGATAGATAAGTATTATGAAGAGAAAGATAACTACCATATTTGTTCTGACAATGCTATTACTTTGTCTTTTTGCGGGCTGCAGCTCCGTTTCGAAGGTGCTCAGTACCACGGAATATAAGCTCGATACTATCGAAGGTGACATAGTGTGCGAATTCAGAATAGGCAAAGATGCTGAGTTTTCCGAGGAAAAGGTATTTACTGACACGGTTTTTGACAAGGATGAATTCATCAGACTTTTTAACCGTCGTGAATCTTACACCGGAACCCATCTCCAATATAATCTCGATGAGTGCACACTGAAGATCGATCCCCGCGAAAAGCCACTGGAATTGGATAAGATCGACAGATCCGAGATAAACATCTCGATCCAGGGCGAGAATGTCGATGAAAAGAAAAACAGCGTTTCGGTCTACGAATACGAATCGAAAATGTATTTCTTCGTATTGTGTATGGGTTCAAAGAGTAAGGATGATCAGATCGGTTACTACTTTATGGAACTTCCCGAGGATATGCAGGAATACTGGCGCCCGATCTTCGAGAAGGTGAGAGAGGACGACAAAGCGAATAAAGAAAAACAATTAGGCAGTTTTACCTTAGAGAGGACCTATACCCACGACAATAATTACTATGCTGATTGCCGCATAAATGATGAAGGCGCCGTCATCATAGACATTTATAAGAGATATCCCCGTCAGCCCGTATCCTCTTTCTCTCCCTGCGGAAAGGAAGACTTCTGGGGTATGAGCTGGGAATACGACAACTATAATATCTGGATCCAGTGTGACGATGCCGGAACCGTCTGCTACAGCTGCAAAGATGAAAAATGGGAGTTGAACAGCGAGGCCGTCAAACCCGGCTACCTGATTGAAAGATGGTAAGTGCATCTGATCCTTTCAGGAAGAACGGCTTAGAGACAATTCAGTTTTGCCGGGATTGGATGATACGGCACTGTGTTATAATTCCTGTGCTAAAAAATATGTCAAAAGATTATTGTTAACCATGAGAAGGCCTGATTTCGACAGTATTAAGACTTACGAGGAATTCAAGAAGTACAAGTGGTACAGGGATGAGCTTGTCAAAATATGCAAGGCTCACGGACTGTTGTTTGTTGGTACCGAGAAAAAACTCAACAAGGTAATCGAAGCATACTTTAACGGAGATAAGATCCCTCCGCGCCGCAACTGGTATACCAATATGGTGCTCAACAGTTTCGTTAATGAGAATGGTGTAATGATGCTTTTTACACTTGGCCTTTTTGCCGTGTCGTTAGTCTTCACCGTGATCGGAATCATAAACCGTATAAGGGACCTGGATGATCTTAACTACGTTCCGCATTTTGTATTTGGTATTACGGGTCTCATTTTTTCTGTGATCGGCATTCAGACTGATAAAGACTGGGAAGTAATCAAGAGTTTCTTTCCCGTATGCGGGGATAAGAGATTTACCCGCGCTCAGGTGGATGAACAGGTAAATTCGGAAAAGACTGAACTGTTAAAAGGTACAGACGTTTTTCTTGCGCCTGACATGCTGGTCGGAGTATCTTCAGGCGTAGCCGCCATCGCATATGAAGATATTAAATCTTTGCAGGTGAGACAGACGTGGCACACCAAACGTATTGGATCGAAATACAGCGGCCATTACGAAGATTATTACACCTACAGGATCGTAGTCAGAACGAATAAATTCAAGTGGATCACATTATCCAATGGCACGTGCGATGCGGAAAACGAAGCGAAAATAATACATAACCAATGCCTGATGCATAACCCCAATGTAAAATACATTGAGATGAAAAAGAGCGTGTTTGCGCCTGATGATTCAGCAAAGCAGGTTATATTTGATAAGGGTGTAAAAAACTATGTGGACCGCGCTGTGCAGAATCAGTTCCTGACACCTGTAACAGTGGATGAAGAAATTAAGAAGAAATTTACCGCATTTCATATCCGTAAGGCGCTGATTCTTATTCCGGAATCGTTACTGGTAGCCTTGATCGCAGCCGCTATTATGTATCTTTGCATAGTGATTTTTCATCGCGCTGTAATAGGTATGTTTCTGTTCGCGTGGCTGCTCTTTCCGTTCTATGCAGTTTATGACCTGTTCGCGGTTTTACGTTCGGTCAAGAAAGATGACACATCGTTTTATGCCGGTGTGGTCGTCCATAATGATGATAAAGGGTACGTTATAAAAGGTTTGGATTTCAACAGGTTCGGTTATATCAAAAAATTAAAACCGGCTCGTGATCCGGGTATTGGCGACACGGTCATCATCGCTAGATTCAGGGACGGATTCAGCCTGATATCAGATAACAAAAAGAATACAAAACAACGGTGAAGGAAACTGACGGAGTTTATGGATAAGCTATATATTACGCACTATTTCTATCCGGGGACAGATCCGTGGAAAAACATAATGCTTCTTCCGGAGGAGGAAGCATTTCGCAAGGCTGAAGAACTTGCCAACGCACATCCTGATACTACCAGTTTCGGCCGTTTTGCTGATTTCGTGAACTATTATCCGGCCCGAAAGAAAGCGGATGCATTTGTGCGTGAGAAGTTCATTCAATTAGGCGGAAAACCGAAGCTTCGGAATCCTTATTCGTTTACTCTGCTGGAGTGTGAATATCTCAGAGAATGGTTTAACAGCAGTGATAAGATCATTATTGATCTGGAAGACGTTCCTGATGATCAGGTCAGTTTCACGCTGGGAGACAGCTGTGCTCTTATGATTCATGGAAATGAGCCGGTTGTTCTGAATAAAACACTTCTGCTTGAGCGAATTGAAGCTTGTAATGGATCAGTTGATATTTTTCTAAAGGAATCTCTCGGCAAGTATCCTTATGTGGAAGTGCAGCTGTGGGATAGAATTCAATAATACACGTCAACCTTTTTACCTCGATTACCCTAATTTAATATACTTCCAGGTTCTTTCTTGAAACAAAAACCGACCAATAGTCGAAAAAAACTCTTGACGAGGATAATTCTGTCTTTTATACTAAAACCGACTGGTAGTCGAAAACGTTTTTCAAAAACGTTGGCAGATTTTTATTTTGGAAAGGGAAAGATATGCGTAAGGGAGAGAAAAGAAAACTGGAACTGTTGGAAATAGCCTACAGGATGTTCATATCCAGAGGGTATGAGAACACGAGTGTGGACGATATCATCGCTGAGGCAGGTATTGCAAAGGGCACATATTATTACTATTTCGAGAGTAAGGAACAGACTCTGGAAGAAGTAATCGGGATGATGATCGATAAGGAGATTGAAGCTGCAGGCGCTATTCTTGATTCCGATATGCCGGTACCGCAGAAGATCATTGGTATCATTGCTTCGATCAATCCTTCACAGGAAGAAAAGACGATCGAAGGCGCACTGATGCAGCCTGAGAACATCGTCATGCATCAGAAGATAAAGAGAAGACTTGTTGAAAAGGTTGTGCCTCTTCTTGCAAGAGCGGTCGAAGAAGGCGTTGAGCAGGGGATATTCTCGTGTGACAACATTCCCGAGCGTGTAAAGATGATGCTGGTTCTGAGTAATGAGTTATTCGATGAAGCGGAGTACACTGATAAAGATGTTGATGTTTTTATCGATATTACGGAGAAACTGCTGGGTGCAGAGAAAGGTTCATTGATCTTTATCAAACAGCTGATCGATCATTCTCTGCCGTCTGATCCTGAACAGACGTGATGATATGACTAAGAACAGGAATTTCATGAAGTTTCTGCTCCTCTGGTCCGGTGAATTGATATCTTCGATCGGAGGCGGATTGACGAGCTTCGGCCTCGGAGTTTATATCTTTAACCAGACGGGGAGTGCAGCGAGCATGGCTCTCGTAACACTTATCGGATTCCTTCCGGTGCTTCTCCTGAGCCCTGTTGCTGGTGTCCTTGCGGACAGGTATGACAGATGCCTTATGATGATGATCGGTGACGGCATGTCAGGCCTGGGACTCGTATATATACTTGTATGCATGTTTATGGGTAAGGCAGGACTGCTCCAGATATGTATCGGTGTTTTCATAAGCGCTGTTTTCTCATCGTTGTTAGAGCCATCCTACAGAGCAACTGTAACTGATCTTCTGACAAAGGATGAGTATTCAAAAGCGAGCGGCATGATGGGCATCGCGGGAAGCGCCAGATATCTTATCTCACCGATGATCGCAGGTTTCCTTATGACTGTGAGCGACGTGAAACTGCTGATCATCATCGATATCTGTACTTTTATCCTTACAGTGATCTGCACGGCGGTAGTAAGGAGCAGTCATATCGTAAAGCATACAAAGACTTCGGAATCTTTTATGCAGAGTTTTAAGCTGGGATGGAGAGCGATAACCGAGAAAAAGGGAATCATCGTTGTAATTGTTGTCTCGTCCGTGATAACCGCTTTTATGGGATCTATGCAGATACTTGTAGAACCCATGATACTTGATTTCCAGACCAGCAAAGTTCTGGGTATTGCCGAGACGGTCTGCGCGAGCGGAATGCTCGTATCCAGCATTATCATTGGAATCTTCGGATTGAAGAAACACTTTGCAAGGATACTCAGCATATCTCTGACACTGTGTGGACTTGCCATGGTCGGATTCGGCATAAAGGAAAACATATATGTCATCTGCTGTTTTGGCTTCATGTTCTTCTTTATGCTGCCGTTCGCAAACAACTGCCTGGATTATCTCGCAAGAACTAATATCGATGCGGATAAACAGGGCAGAGCCTGGGGACTTATCAGTTTCCTGTCTCAATTAGGTTATGTGTTCGCATATGGATTGGCAGGCATTTCGGCAGATAAGATCGCAGAAACAATGCATATAGGCGTAGGCCGTGGCGCGGCAGTTGTGATCATGGCATCCGGTGTTATGTTGGCAGTAATGGCCATTCTGCTATTAGGATTCAAATCTGTAAGAGCGTTGGAAAACAGTTCGAAAACTGAGATTGGTTCCGGAAATGAATAAGAAAATAGTAATTAACGATTTTAATAGAAATAAGCTGATAACGGTATCAACATGTATATTCATGGCGGTAACTGCAATGCTGCTCGGACTCTCCATATTTCTGTTTTCGAGCCTTGCCGTATCGATCGACACTCTCATGAATATTGCAGAGACACCTCATTTTCTGCAGATGCATACCGGTGAACTGGATGAAGCAGAGATGGAAAAGTTTATTGCTTCAAGAACTGATATTGAAAAGAGCCAGGTAAGCAGATTTCTTAATCTCCAGAACAGCTGTCTGTTGATTGGCGATAAGTCGTTCGAAGCTAATATGCAGGATAACGGACTTTGCTGTCAGGGCGAATGTTTTGATTATCTCGTTGATGGAAATAACAACGTTATCCATGCCGAATCCGGAGAGGTATATGTTCCTGTTGCTTACAAGAATGAATATGGGATAGAACAGGGCGATACGATGAAGATTGGAACGGAGGAACTGACTGTGGCAGGTTTTCTTCGTGACTCACAGATGAATTCCATGATGGCATCTTCAAAAAGATTCCTTGTAAGCGATGAGGATTATGAGAGACTGAAATATCTCGGCAGCGAAGAATATCTGATCGAGTTCAGACTTAAAGAAGGCAGTGATGTAAATGCGTTTGCAACTGATTATAAAGATGCAGGCCTGCCGGAGAACGGTCCGACTATAACGTATCCTCTCATAAGGATTATGAATGCTCTGTCAGACGGAGTGATGATACTGATCATACTCTTGGTAAGCATAGTTGTTTTGTTCATATCAATTCTGTGTATCAGATACATTATTCTTACCCAGTTGGAAAAAGACAGGCGTGAGATCGGAATGCTGAAGGCAGTTGGTATCTCAAGAAAAGATATCAGATCTCTGTACATCTCCAAATACCTGATATTGTCCATGATAGGATGCCTGGTTGGAATAGGGTTGGCATTGGTATTGGCCGGACAGCTCGGTGCAGGAATTAAGGAGATGTACGGAGAAGCAGAGAATAAAGTCCTTATCTATATCTTTATGGTTCTCGGAGCACTTCTGGCAGAGGCGATAATCCTGCTCTTCATACGCAGAATACTTCGCTCAACAGAGAAAGAATCAGCAGTTTCAGCTCTGACAGGAAAAGGCGGGTCACATAAAAAGAGCAATCTCTGGCGGCCTGCACTTATCATCTCAGCTGCTGCAGTATTTATGATCCTCGTACCTATGGGAATGAAGAATACAATGTCTGCACCTGAATTTGTTACCTATATGGGTATCGGAAGCAGCCATGTGCGCATAGATGTCAGACAGAATTATGATATCGGTAATACAACGCTGAACTTGACTAATAAGATAAAAGACGATGACCGAGTTGAGTCGTTTTCCGTAATGAGGACAAGAAGTTATAAGGTGTATCTTCAGGATGGCAAAACCTATAACCTGATGCTCGAGAACGGTGATCATGGTGTGTTTCCGGTGAATTATCAGGAAGGAAAATATCCTGAGCGTGAAGACGAGATAGCGCTTTCCGGTCTTAACGCGGAAGAGATGAATGTCCGCGTAGGCGATAAGGTAACTGTATTAAAAGAAGCCGATGGCGGGAAAACAGAAACGTATTCATGTACCGTTTGCGGGATTTATTCTGATATTACAAACGGCGGAAAAACAGCCAAGGGATGTCTTGATGACAGCGATGATAAGACTCCGCCGATGTGGAGCATCATTTATGTGTCGCTTAAGGATGAGGCTATTTCCGGCAAATGGGTTGAGGAATATCAGAAAGATTTCACATCAGGCAGTGATGGCGTAAAGGTGATAGAGATATCTGATTATCTTCACGGAATATACGGACAGACGATCAGGAATATTCAGGATGCTTCCGTACTTACGATGGCCTTATCCGGAATCATCATAATGGTTGTAATAGTGTTGTTGATGCGTCTGATCATCTGGAAAGAGCGGAAGGACAGTTCGCTGAAAAAAGCACTCGGACTATCGTCTTCGGAGATAAGAACAGATTATATGAAAAAACTTGTTCTGTATGTTTTCTCAGGTGTTGTTATCGGAGTGTTGTTGGGTGAACTACTGGGGCAGAGGATAGCCGGCGGACTGCTCAGCTTAATGGGAGCAAGCGGGTTCAAATTCGTGATAGATCCGTTGGAATCATTCGGCTTTGTTCCGTTATTGACAATGATCACGGCAGTTATGGCTGCTGCCATAAGTCTTACAGAGATAAAAAGAATTCGTGCAGCAGAATGCCTGAATTCAGGGTTGGAATAATTGGATTATACAGATGAATAAGGGAGTTGTTTATGAGTTCATTACTAAGAATAAAAAGCATTAAGAAAGATAATATCCTGAATGATGTCAGCTTTGAGGTCATGTCAGGTGAGATGATAGCAGTTATGGGACCTTCGGGTTCAGGTAAGTCAACGCTGCTGTATAACGTCTCGGGAATGGATCAGGCAGATGGAGGAGAAGTCTGGCTGGGTGATACTGAAATAGTACAGTTAAGTGAAGACGGCAAAGCAAAGCTGAGATTAAACCGTATGGGATTTGTTTTCCAGCAGATGAACATGATCTCAAACCTGAATATCCTTGATAATATCGTTTTCCCGGCAGTCCGCGCAGATAAGCGTCATCGTGCCGAGTACTATGAGCGTGCAAGGAAACTTCTGGATGATTTCCATATTTCAGATATTGCAGAGAGAAGGATAAAGGAAGTGTCCGGCGGACAGCTCCAGAGAGCATGCATATGCAGAAGCATGATAATGAATCCTGAAATAATCTTCGCTGACGAACCGACGGGCGCGCTTAACCGTACATCAGCCGCAGAGGTAATGGAAGCGTTCCGTAAGATCAACAGCGAAGGTGCAACGATACTGATGGTTACACATGACAGCTGGATAGCGAGCAAGTGTGAGAGGATCATCTATCTGTTAGACGGGCAGATCAGGGGAGAACTGAGATTAGGAAAATTTACACCTGAGATTGGCAAAGCACGGGAGCAGAAATTAGTGCACTGGCTGGAAGGCTTTGGCTGGTAAACAGTTTTGGGATAGATTTGTTTCGGAAAGAGGGATTAATAGTATGAGTGATAATTGGGCATTGAACGGCCGTCAGGATTATGAGAAAAGAGCAAACAGTATTCTTACTATGGGAATCATTGCATTGATATGCGGTACTGTCATTTTTACAGGAATAGCCGGTATGGTACTCGGCATAATAAATATAGTCAGAATTAAAAGTTTTATCAGACAGGCAGGGAATATCTCCCGCAAAGTAGTGATCGCTAAAAAACTGTCAGTTGCAGCTATAGTATTCGGCAGCGTAATAACTGCTTATTGGCTGTTTATTGCCGTTTTGTTTATCTACCAATTTGTTACAGCGGTTTTTGCGACTTAATGTGTATTGTACATAACATATTCTCTGTAAGGCAGAAAGACCGGGTGCTGAGCATTATGCCCGGTCTTTTTGTTTGCTTTCGACTGAAAATGTAAGAATAAGCATTATAATAAGATAAGACAATGATTAAATAGGAATGGAAACTACATAAGGATCTAATGGATGCTGGCAGTTCAATTAGTGCATTTATATTGGGAAAAAGACAGCCGTACTCCGCAGGGTGCGGTGCAGCGTCGTGAGTATCTGCATCCGTATAAAATTCCCGCTGATGCTGATCTGTCAGGGAAAGGCGAACTGTTCTTCCAGAAGTGCTGTTTCTATCAGAGGAACGGTCACGAGATGCTCACTCCGAAGGAATTCCTGACGGAACATGCAAAGAGATATGCTTCTCAATCCTCATTTTCGGAAATGCAGTTGAGGGCTTGGAAGAGAGTAGCTGAAGCAGATCGGCAGGCAAAGGGTGTTTATATGGAATCTGCTGCCGATTGCTGTATCAAAGGAATTGATATAGCACGTTGCGGAGATAGTTTTGAGATACAATTTTATTCGCTGGGGGAAGAGGGATTATATGTTCCTCCAAGATACGGGAAGAATATTCAGTTTCCTGCAGTTCAATGGCAGGGAAGAACCTTAAAGCGCGAGACAGCGTTTGTTCTTGCGCCGTCCGAGTCAGGCGTTGTCCGGTATAACTATCGCGTGCATCACTCTGTTTCCGGCATGGAAGGCCAGCATTATGAGTATTTTGAGGTATATATCGCCAATACCGATAAACTGAATGCAAATACTTTTACCAAAGCAAACTATGAGAAAACATACGAGGATTTAGTTGAACTCTTCTGATCGGGCAGGACAGCAGAGGCCGCTTTACAACAGTCAGTATTAAGAAAACTGAGACAGTGTTATAATCCGCTTGGGATAGGAATATCCACAAAAAGAACCGGGGGTGTGGCATTGAAGACTTTTTGTGACTATTGTGGAAGTGTCATCGAAGATACAGTGGACCAGTGTCCTAACTGTGGTGCAGTCAATAAGCACGTTATGCGTTCCGGCAATCAGGTGCCTAAGACAATCGAAGAACTGAAGGCTTTCGCTGCTGAGAAGAATATTCCGCTCGAGAAGATGAGGTTCTTTATCGGCATAGACTACAAGGAACCCAAAGCATTCGGTATCTACAAAGAACCCAACGGCAATTTTGTTGTCTACAAGAATAAAGGCAACGGCGAACGTGCCGTAAGATATCACGGTACAGATGAAGCCTACGCTGTCAATGAGATCTACCAGAAGATGAAGGCAGAACTCCTGGAGCACAAGCAGGCTGATATCAACAGAGCAAGTAAAACTCCGGTTAAAACAACTTCAAGTTCTTCTTCGAAGAAAAAGAAGGGTTCAGGTCTGGGCTGCGGTGCAGCAGTACTAATCTTTATATTTGCATTCTTTATCGTCGGAATGATTGCCATGGCGATCGATGATGCCAAGTCGCCGAAGAAGGGTTATTACGACTACAATGGTGATGCTTTCTACTACAGCGGCGCAGCCTGGTATGCTGCGAATGACGACGGCGTGTGGGAGAGAGAGAGCGACGTTCCGGACGTTCTTGAGAATAATTATAACGATTATTTCGAGGCCAAGGATTATTACGATCTCGATGCAGAATATGCGGATGACGTTGTAGAGTACGAAACTGAAGCCTACTCATACGATAACGACAACGACGATGACAGTTGGTTCGACAGCGACTGGGATGACGACGACTGGGACTATGATTACGACAGTTACGATTATGATTACGATTCTGACTGGGATTCGGACTGGTGATCGTGAGCTGTGGGTGGGCGAAATGAACTGTTGATATTCTGAGGTTACAGACCTATAATGTGCATGTTTTAATTGCGTTGCCTCAACGGGAACGTGTTAACAATACAACGGGGAGCTTGTGTGACAGGCTGAGAACAGGATTATATTCTGGACCCTTAAACCTGATTTGGATAATGCCAACGGAGGGGAAAACTATGAATAAAATTATCAGTTAGACAGATATATCCTGAGCAGATATATCTGTTTTTTTAATTTCAAATTTTCGGAGGAAAATAAAATGTTAGGTTCTTGTTTGGAGAATGTTCGTAAGTCAGTGCCTTTGGTACACAACATCACTAATTATGTAACTGTCAACGATGTGGCAAACATATTACTCGCATGCGGCGGCAGCCCGATCATGTCGGATGAACCGATGGATGTTGAAGATATCACTTCTATCTGCGGCGGTCTCAACATCAATATCGGAACACTTAATCAGAGCAGCATTAAAGGAATGTTCCTTGCCGGAAAAAAGGCTAATGAACTGGGACACAAGGTCCTGCTCGATCCCGTTGGAGCTGGTGCATCCACGCTCCGTACGGATACGGCGGTGAAGCTCATGGATGAGATCCGTTTTACTGTTATCAGAGGAAACATTTCGGAGATCAAGACTCTTGCTCTCGGCAGCGGAACCACAAAAGGTGTTGATGCTGATGTGGCTGATGCGGTAACCGACGAAACGCTGGATCAGGCAGTATCATTTGTTAAGAGATTTGCAAAAAACACCGGCGCTATCGTTGCTGTCACAGGTGCGATTGATCTCGTAAGCGACAGCGAGAGATGCTACGTGATCAGAAACGGCCGTCCTGAAATGGGAAAGATCACCGGTACGGGATGTCAGCTCTCCGGCATGATGACCGCATACATTGTCGCTAATCCCGGCAATGAATTAGAGGCAGCTGCAGCATCTGTCTGTGCGATGGGTTTGGCAGGTGAGATCGGATGGTCGAGAATGCAGCCCGGTGATGGTAATTCAACATACCGTAACCGCATCATCGATGCGATCTACAACATGGATGGTGATACTCTTGAAAAAGGAGCAAAGTATGAAGTGCGATAAGAAAGATCTTTTGCTCTATGCGGTAACCGACCGCCACTGGCTCAACGGCAGGACGCTCTATGATGTAGTAAAGGAGAGCCTCGACGGAGGCGTTACTTTCGTTCAGTTGCGCGAGAAGACACTCGATGAGGAGACCTTTTTGGAGGAAGCCAAAGAGCTTCAGAAACTTTGCAGGGAATACAATGTTCCTTTCGTTATCAATGACAATGTCGATATCGCTGCATCAATGGATGCCGACGGAGTTCATGTCGGACAGAGCGATATGGAGGCCGGTGATGTGCGCGCGAAACTCGGACCTGACAAGATCATCGGAGTATCCGCAGGAACTGTTGAGGAGGCTATCCTCGCAGAAAAGAGAGGCGCTGACTATCTGGGCGTAGGCGCAGTTTTCCCGACAGGTTCAAAGGATGACGCAATAGACGTTCCGCACGAGACTCTTAAGGCAATCTGTGAAGCTGTTTCAATTCCGGTAATTGCGATCGGAGGTATCTCTCAGCAGAATGTATCCGAACTCGCAGGAAGCGGTATATGCGGGATCGCAGTTATCAGTGCTATCTATGCACAAAAGGATATTAAGAGAGCTGCCGAAGAACTGAAGGCAGCTACGTTGAAGATGGTAGAGTCCCAATGATAAAAGGCATCATTTTTGACATAGACGGAGTGCTGCTCGATTCCCTGGAAATATGGAATGATCTCGGAGCAAGATATCTCAGGAGTATCGGAGTTAAGCCTGAGGAAGGCCTGAATGAGATCCTCTTTTCAATGAGCATGGAGCAGGGCGCCGCCTATCTTAATGAACACTACGGGCTGCAGAAGACTGATGCAGATGTTCTTGCCGGAATTACAAAGATGATCGAGGATTACTATTTCGTTGAAGTTCTTCCGAAGCCCGGTGCAAAAGAACTGCTGGAATTCATGAAGGCGAAGGGAATCAGGATGACTGCAGCCACTTCGAGTCCGAGGATTCATGTGGAAAAAGCGCTTGAGAGAAACGGCATGCTCTGTTATCTGGAAAGAATCTTCACGAACACCGAAGTAGGTGCGAGTAAGCATTCTCCGGAGATCTACGATCAGGCAGCCGCATATATGGGAACAATGCCCGAAGAAACTCTAGTTTTCGAGGATTCGTTATATGCTCTGAAGACGGCAGTAAAAGCGGGCTATGTAACCGTGGGCGTATACGATAAAACGGGGGAGACAGATCAGGAGGGAGTTAAGAACACCGGGAAGTATTACGTTACCCGGCCTGATGAATTCATTGCGGTATTTGAAACAATTAAATAGTTAATAACAGAGAAATCTGTTAGAAGCGGTATACCGGGGGCACCACCTTATGCCGCTATAAAAAAAATAATGCGAAAACATATTTACGAAAGAAGGTAAATGCTATGAGAACAGCATTAACGATCGCGGGAAGCGATTCCTGCGGAGGCGCCGGTATACAGGCAGACATCAAGACAATGACGATGAATGGCGTTTATGCCATGTCGGCCATTACTGCTCTTACTGCCCAGAATACTACCGGCGTAACAGGTATCATGGAGGTTGCGCCGGATTTTCTTGCGGCACAGCTTGATGCGGTATTTACGGATATTTCTCCGGATGCGGTTAAGACCGGAATGGTCGCATCGAGTGATCTTATCAGGGTAATTGCGGAGAAACTCAGACAGTACAACGCAAAGAATATCGTAGTCGATCCGGTCATGGTCGCTACGAGCGGCGCAAAGCTTATCAGCGATGATGCCATCGAGACATTAAAGACTGAGCTTCTTCCTCTGGCTGATGTTATCACGCCCAATATTCCCGAGTCGGAAGTGCTCTCCGGCATGACGATCAGAAATGAAGAAGATATGGTTAATGCTGCAAAGGCGATCAACGAAAGATTCGGATGCAGCGTTCTTTGTAAGGGCGGTCATCAGATAAACGATGCTAACGACCTGCTGTACCGTAACGGCAGTTATGTATGGTTCAAGGGGAAGAGGATAGATAATCCTAATACGCATGGAACAGGATGCACTCTCTCGAGTGCGATCGCTTCCAACCTTGCAAAGGGCGAAGACATGGACAGCGCGGTCAAGAATGCTAAGGATTACATCTCCGGCGCCCTGGCAGCTATGCTGGATCTCGGTAAAGGCAGCGGCCCTCTGTGCCACAATTACTCGATACTGTAAATAAAATCAACGAAATATAGGGAGAAATAATATGAGCGAAGTAAAACAGAAATTTGACGGATATGCAGCAAAGTACGATGAATGGTTTATGAAGAATGAGAACCTCTTTATAAGTGAATTAAGACTGTTTAAGAAGGTTCTCGGTGATATCTCAGGAAAGAAACTTCTGTCCGTAGGCTGTGGCAGCGGACTTTTTGAGAGTTATATCGACTGCTCGAATATTGAAGGTATTGAACCCTCGGAGGATATGGGAAACATCGCAATCAAGCGCGGTGTAAACGTTATCAAGTTCGGCCTGATCGAAGATGTTGATCTTCCCGATAATGAATACGATGTTATCTATTTTAACGGCAGCTCGAGCTATATGGAAGATCTTGTTCCTGTATATGGCAAGTGTCTCAAGGCACTGAAGGCAGGAGGACGTCTCATCCTGCTCGATGTTCCGAAGGAGAGTGCTTTCGGATTCATGTACCTGCTCGGAAAGAGCCTTAACACATACGATCACGAGTATCTTGCCGGTGCTATGCCTGAACTGCCTTATCCGTTGGCTCTTGCAGCCTCAGGCGTATGGCACACGACAGAGGAGAAAATCAATATCCTGAAGGATCTGGGGATCAGCAAGTTCAATTTCTATCAGACACTCGTCAAGAATCCGCTCTATACTAATGAGGAACCTGAAGAGGTGATCGAAGGTTACAAGAGCGGCGGTTATGTTGCCATCATCGCGGAGAAATAAGGAATTCAAATGAAACTGTCAGAACTTCTTTTCTCGAAAACAAAAGATTTGTGGGACCAGTCCGCATCCAAGCCCTTTGTCATTGATATGGCAAAGGGTACTTTGGACAGCGGTTTGTATAAGCAATATATGCTGCAGGATTATCTGTATCTTCAGGATTATATCGGGATACTGAAACAGATATTGGATATCGCCGAAGATGACAAGATCAGGGGCTTTTTGACAAGGATTATCGACGGAACTGTTGATGAGACGGAACGCGTGCATCTCGCCGGCATGAAAAGACTGGGGATAACCGATGAGGATATTACGAAGAGTGCAAAATTCACCGTAATTTCCGAATATGTTGATTTCATGCGTAAATGCGTGGAACAGTATGGCCTTTTGGGAGGAGTTGCGAGTCTTCTTCAGTGCTCATGGGTATATGCATATATAAGCGATAAATGTATGAGCAAGTATTCCGAAGAGATCGCGGAGTCAGAATACAGATCATGGTTCGAAGCTTATTCGTGTAAGAGTTATATTGATACCAATCAGATATGGATAGATCTTTTGGATGAACTCGGCCATGACATAGACGATAAGACTGCAGTTGAAATGTGCCGTGTGTTTGAGCGATGCGCCCGGTTCGAGAACGAATTATGGGATCGCTTATATTCCGGTATTACAGAATAAATCCGGACGAAAAGTAAAGTAATACTAAACCTGCGGTTTAGTAAAAATATACATAGTGCTGCATTTGAGCGCTTTCTATTTGTCAATTCTGCATATCCGGTCAATATAGACAAGAAATATTGAGATTTGTAAAATCGTGAGAAATATTTCAATAAGGGAGGATGAATTGAAATGAAAAAGAAAGTTATCTCAGCTTTGCTCGCGTTAACTATGGTTATGTCGTTTACTTCTTGCTCACAGGGAGGCGGCAAAGGAAGCCGCGACAGAGATAACGGCGAGCGTCATCACGATGAGGAAGAAGATGATGACAGAGATGATGACAAGGATAGAGATGATTCCAAAGGTAATAAGAATGCCGACGAGGGATACTTTACATTTGACAGAGACGGGACAGGCATTAACGGATTGACCGATGAGGGAAAAGAACAGGAAACTCTTGTGATCCCTGCCGGATATGAGATCAAATTTACATTGTCAGGTGCAGAGAGCAAGGCTAAACATGTTGAATTCGAGAGTGATGATGATATTGATCTTAAGTATCTTTTCGCAGGAGCTGATAATCTGGAATCAGTTATACTGCCTGCAAATCTGACTAATCTTCCGCCCATCGACAGTTGTGAAAAGCTGAAGGAGATAACGATTCCCAAAGGTGTGACGGAAATTCCTGACGTGTGCTTTTTTAATGACCAGTCTCTTGTGACAGTTACTATTTTAGGTGATATTACGAAAATTGGTAAAAGTGCATTTAATCAATGTTATTCATTGGAAAATATAAATCTTCCTGATTCACTTGCTGAAATCGATGATAATGCTTTTGGTAAGTGCACATCCCTGAAAACTATTACTTTACCTAAGGGATTGAAAGCGGTAGGTCTTAATGCGTTTGTTCCCAGAAAAGATGACGTCACAAATTTTGTAGTTCCGGAAGAAATGGAATTAGAAGATTGGTCCAGCTATTCTTTCGATCAGCTTAATGAATATAAAGTAAAAGTTGTCAAAGGTTCCTGGGCTGACATTCATTTTGACGAAGTGTTCAAGGGAGAAGCCGTTAAAGAATACTAAAAGTAAAGATGTCGCTCACGTTATGTGAACGGCATTTTTCTTTTGGAGATGTCAGGAAATGATATAATTCCTAATACAGGAAACGTTTGGTTCCTGAATCTGTTGAGGTGTTTTATGGGCAGAGCTTTATTCCTTAGTTGTGAGATATGGCGTTCCGCAGGTAAAGTTTCAGATATCATCCGTGATATCTGCATTAAGATCGATGAAAGAACGTTTGCGATAGAAGAGTTCTCGGATGGCATCGATCATATTGGAATAATCGTAAACTGTCATCCCGAAGGCAATATGCTGGACGGTTGGGGTAAACCTCGAAAATACATAAACTACAAAAAGCGGTCAGCTGATATCCGCTTGCCGATCCCTTATGTTGAATTTGTTTCTGCAAAATATGAGGACCAGTACCTCATGGTTGTTAAGAACATCGTCGAATCCATCAGGGTTATCGGTGATAAATGCGCGAAAAGCAAACGCGCCGGATTTGACAGTGACGGATTAATTAAGAAATTCCTTGAGAAACTGGAGATTTCTGAGGAGAGCCTCGAGAATGTGGTTGGCGTTATCACGGATGAGGAATATAAAAAAATGATGGAAACCAATGGTGAATTTTGATGACGATGAGTGAGAAGAAGTTGTATGTTATTGCGATAATAGGTGCGGTCATCTGCTTTATCGGAGATAACCTTTTGGGATACTTTGTGCCTGCGCCTGGTTTTGGAAATGTGCTTTTGTGTATCAATTTCTCATATGATTGGGCAAATGTTGATCCGGTCAGATTCGTTATAGCCGGAGCGTGCGGTGTAGTATCTTTGCTGATGATGTTCGCAGGTTTCTATGGTGTTTATACCAGAATTAAGAGCGATAAGCTTATATCGAAGATCTTTCTGTTGGCTTCGTTTGTTTTTGTGGCTGTAGGAATCTTGTATCATAATGTTTTCGCGATTGCGGCATATATTTATAACAAGCTGGTGCAAAGCGGATATGATAACGCTCAGTCCTTTACCATGGATGTGTTTAATGCATTCATACTGGTGGGCTCTTTAGCGGCATTAGGATATGCTGTCATGGCCATTATCCTGTTCGTTGAATCGGTAAGAGGAAAGGTGTTCCCGTTCAAATGGATGTGTGTTATAAATCCGTTATTGTTTATGATAGTATGCATAGTATTATCGAAAGTTCTTCCGCAGACTGCGTTTGTAAACGGGGTTTTCGCGCTGGGACAGCAAAGTGTAGGATTTTTTGTTTTGTTTTTAACGCTGCTGTTAACGGGTAAAAAGTAAAATTGGAAAAGCAGGATGGTTGATAAAGGGGATAGGAAATGACAACGATAATTCCACTGAAGGAAATAAGAGCGGTTTACACTGATGAAACTATCAGGGTTTATCAGGCGTATAACAAGACTATAGCTGATGAAGCCGTTAAGAACGGTACATTCGGTGCGCATTTCAGCATGAACAGGATGACATGGATAAAGCCATCTTTTCTCTGGATGATGTACAGATGCGGATGGGCGCAGAAAGAGAACCAGGAGCATGTTCTGGCATTGGATATCAAACGCAGCGGTTTTGACAAGGCCGTTAACAGCGCGGTAATATCTACGTTTTCTGAAGATCTTGGTATTTCCAAGGAAGAATGGCAAAAACAGGTGAAAGAATCTGATGTCAGAGTGCAGTGGGATCCCGAGAAGGACATATTCGGAAATAATCTTCCTTACAGGTCTTTGCAGTTAGGACTTCGCGGGAGTGCTGTTGATGAATATGTTCATGACTGGATCGTTAATGTAACCGACATAACTGATTATGTTAATGAGTTATATGTTCTTCGAAATAAAGGCGAAGATATATCTGACAGGCTGCCTGATGAGAAGGTATACAGAATAGGAAACTGACCATGATAATTGATGATATTAAAGCTTTGTACAACGGAATGATAAAATTGCAGGACCCTGTGGCCTGCGATAATTGTGACCTGCCTGAAGAGCTTAAATCGCTGCTGAAGCAGTCGAACGGAATACAGGAAACTATGGTCCATCCCAAAACCGGTGAGGAAATGGTGATCGGATGGATCATATATTCTCTGGATGAGATCATCAGGGAAACTCAGTATTATAAAGAAGAATACGGAATTGACGGTGTGGTCTTTTCCGGTGACGGTGCAGGGAATCCGTTTTATCTTTTGGATGGAAAGGTATATGAGTTTGATCCGATAGATAATGAGAGCGAGCTTAAAGCGGATTCATTAGAAGAGTTTTATAAGCAGAGATAATTATCTGTAATGGAAAATACTAAACCTTTATTTAT
>JAEEGL013454424.1_pt1 | contig 22536 bp, 22 predicted proteins | sample 9134231 | NCBI WGS metagenome assembly JAEEGL01 (sample SAMN16246548, study PRJNA631951) | gut metagenome | biome: gut microbiome; feature: rumen; material: fiber-attached | host: Bos | place: Iran: Karaj | collected 2018-10
AGCTGTGGATGACGCTCTGGTTGACGGGCACGTAGATGCCGCCGTATTTCTTCGCGGCGGAGAGGCCGAACACGTGATCGTCCTCATTGATGGTGCCGCCGACCGCGCAAAGGCTGTTGTGGCAGTTGGTCATCGCGTAGGGGATCGGGAACTGCTTGAGACCGGAGGCTCTCGCGGTCTGGATGATGCCGACGTAGGTGATGTCGTGGCTCATCAGGCAGTCGAAGCGGATCCGCATCTTCTTGGGATCCTCCGATACGTTGTGCGCGCGCATGATCTGATAGGCGATGGTGTTCTCGCGGCCCTCGTCGGGGGTCACGCCGGGTACGGGCTCAGTCACGGGCTTGCCGTCCACGAGGTACACGCCCTTGTTGTGCAGCTCAATCATGATTGCTCTCCTTTTTCGGTTGTTTTTTATCTGCTTTCGGTAGCGGGCTTCCCCGCCCCTCTCAACCTATATATCATACAGCAAAACACAGTATTTTTCAATACGGATTTTGTCGTTTTCCATATATAACATAGTATAATCCGGGGGATAAGGAAAGCCCGGGGAAGCTCCCCGGGCCGCGTTTTTCAAATGGCCGAAAGGTATCAGATAATGCCCATCGCAAAGCGCAGGATCATGATCGCGTCGGATACGTCGACGGTGCCGCTGCCGTTGACGTCGACGGGATCCTCGCCGGGGATCAGGTTCATTGCCATGCGCAGAGCGAGGACCGCGTCGGTTACGGTCAGAACGCCGTCGCCGTCGGCGTCGCCGCCGAATACGGCACGGTAGTTGCCGCCGTCCTCCACGGTGCATACGGTCTGGCGGGAAACGAGCTCGCCACCATCGAACCAGCCGATGAAGGTATCGCTTTCGGGGTAGGCTTCAAGCCTGATGCCCCCGCCGTTCCCGGAGTCGAACTCCATTCCGACGCTTCCGCTGCCGAAGGCGTTTGCATAAACGGTTTTTTCAAAAGCCTCGGTGCCGATCGCGATCCGGGTAAAGGCGCCGTCCGTAAGATCGACCTTTGTAAGCAGCGGGCAGTTCAGCGCGGAGAACTCGGTGCAGTATTCCTGACCGAAGAAATTCGCCTTCCGAAGCGCAAAGCAGTCATCGAGAAGCACGGAGGTGATATGCGTCTGGCCGGGCAGGAGCGATGGTCCGTCAAATAAAAACTCCCTCGTCCCCAGTTCGGCAAGCCCGGTCCCGGCAAGATCGAGCGGACCGTAAAGATCCGGGAAAAAGTCCATGACCCCATACGCCGCCTCGTCTCCGTTTTCACAGGACCACTGGATAGAATACACAAAGCGGAAATCATAGCCGTTCACTCCGCTGCCGACGTAGCGCTCATTAACGAGAACAGTGGAGTAACCACCGGTGTAGTGCGGATCCGAATAGAAGTAAAGACCTTCGGGTACGTCACGATCGTAAACGGCCTCGCCGTTGATCATGCCGTCATAGGCCTCCTGCTGCCAAAAGGCGCAGAGCTTTGACTGATCGAGCTCCGGGAGTGCGGTGATCTGTGCCGCGAGCGCAGGTGCGATGACCGAGGCTGTGAAGAGCGCCGCGACCGCAAGGCAAAGGGCCTTGAAGAGGGAAGTAGTGCGTTTCATGGTTTTTTCTCCTTTCGTCAGGCTTTTTCTCAGCTCGCGAAAATAGTATATCGTATCTCATGAGCCGAATCAAGCCGGGATCGTTCTTTCTCAGCGTCCCTTTATATATAAAACAATCGGCGGAGCGTAATCCTGACAGAAAAATGAGGAAATATGCGGAAATTGGAAAATATATTTTTATGATGCGGGGATGTGAGGTAATCGGAAGCGGATAATGCGGCGGGAAATAGAAGCCTCGTGCACCAACGGGGACGGTTCTCTTTGGTGCAGGGCGAAGTATTCCCAACTTCATGCTGCATATTGCACCAAAGAGAACCGTCCCCGTTGGTGCAGTACGACAGTTCTCCGCCGCAAATATTTGCCGTCACATACGGATAAATCGCGGAAAGGTCAGAATACTATCCCGTCGGTATTCGAGACGGGCGCGAGGATCTGGATGCTGCGGCCGGCGCTGTTTGCCTCGAGCACGGCGTACCAGCTGCGGTCGCGCGAGACGACGCATGCGAATTCGGTGAAGCGGGAGGCGATGTCCTTATCCCACTCCGGCGGGCGGGAGGCCTTTTTCAGGCCGAAAGCCTTTGCGGCGGCGATGAACTCCTCCGCCGAGGCGTTTACCGTCACGCCGAAGACGTGAACGGCGGGGTCGGTGATCAGGATGTTGGTCACGAAGCTGCCGCCGTCCCTGTGATCCGGCCAGGCGGTGACGGTGTAGAGAACGTACTTTGCGGGCAGGCGCTGCTGCCCGGCCTCGTCCGTGCCTATCTCATAGCGCGCGGGGACGTACTGCCTGCCGCCGAACATGTCGTATTTCTCGTTGAAGGCGGACATATCCCCGCTTCCGACGTCCTGCAGGATCGAAAGCTCGAGGTCGTCCGACAGCGCGGCGGGCTTGGGCGAGGCGCAGGCGGTCAGAATGAGGCAGGCGCCCAGCAGAACGATAATGATGCGTTTCATATCGAGCTCCTTTCTTGTGAAACAGTGAGCGAAGCGAACCGCAGCGGGTCAGCGCGCCGCGGCGCGACAGCCGCGGAACCACGGGCTGCAAGCCGCGATGGAAAGGGGTGCGCCGAAGGCGCCGGATAACCCTTCATGCTTGTGCGCATTAACAAAGGATACGCAAAGCTGCGGAAAGGTCTTTCATTACAGTAAAGGGTTTATAGGACACCTCATCCGAGCCAAGCGGTCCCCCGAGCGAGCTTGCTCGCTGCCGCTCATAGGGGAAGCTGTCACGAAGTGACTGATGAGGGGTAAAGCGGCGGAAAAGAGAAGCCTCGTGCACCAATGGGGACGGTTCTCTTTGGTGCAGGGCGAAGTAATCCCGACTTCATGCTGCATATTGCACCAAAGAGAACCGTCCCCGTTGGTGCAGCCCGAGCATCTCCGCCGCAAATATATGCAGCCTTTTCCTCAGTTCACCGAGGTCAGGGTGCCGATAAAGAGGGGCAGCATCGCATTCATATCCATTATCATGAACACGAAGGGGCGGTCGAGCACGACCTCGTGCACCTCGGGGTTGAAGGCGCTGCCGCAATTCATCTCCACGAGCGTTGCGGCGCCGGCGCGGGTACCCTGCTCGGCGACCTCGATGCGGGTCTTGTGGATGACGTTGCCGATATAGAGCGGGTAACCCTCGGCCGTCTCGCCCATGCGGGTAAAATCTGCGGCGCCCGCATCAAAGGCAGCGTTCATGCCCATCGCCCTGAGCGCATCGGGCAGATCCACGCTGTAATCGAAGCTGAACTTCGGCATGGAGGCCAGCACGACGCCCTGCTCATTGGGCTCTTCGAGCATAGTGCGCAGCTCCTCGGCGGTGAGCCCCGCTATGAATTCATCGAGCGAAAGCCCCTCGTCCGGCAGGAGCGCCACGAAGGCGTATCCGCTGCGCTCGTAGTACTTCGCGAAGCCCACCGAGTTTTTGCCCGCAAGATAGGTGCCCTCGGTCGAGTGCATCATCTCGACCGGCTGCCTCTCGCCCGAAAGCGCACGGAACTCGCCCTCGGAAACGTTGTTTTCATAATAGGGCGTATCCCACTTGGCGTCGAAGAACAGGGTGTTGACAAGGTACATGACGCTCATCGGATCGATATCGTCGAGGATCTTCTCGATCATGCCGTCGGTATGCTCCTTTACCCAGTTATTGACAGCCTCGAGGGTGGAGGCGTCGAACGGGGCGGAATAGAGCTCCGCGCCGAAGATGCTTTCGCAGGCCTCAAGGAAGGCCTCGTCCGGAACGAACAGGGGCTTGCCGTCCGCCGCGGGGTCAAACTCGTGCTCGAAGGCCTTGTACCAGACCGAATTCGCGATATCGAGCTTGACGCTTTCGGTATTTCTGATTGAATGCATATAGGCGTAGAGATACTCGTTGAGCTCGTCTATCCCAAGCCCGCCGAGCGCGGCCTCCATCTCTTCAAGGGTCTCGCCGTCCGCGCCGTTCGCTGTCATCGCGAGCGCGAGCAGGACCGAAAGGGGCGAGATAAGCGAATTCTTCTCCTTATCGAAGCCGTTTTTGAAGAGCTCGAGCGCGAAGGAGAGCTCCGCGTCCGAGAAGGCGGAATCCGGCTTTTTACCGGTGCGGCTTTCGCCGGTGTTTTTCGCGGTGAGGCGAACGACCCTATCCGAGCTGTTCACGGGCTTCGGGGCGTCGGTCGGGTCCTCTGCGGGCTTAACGGTGTTTTCGGCCCCCGGCTCGCCCGAAGGCGCGGAGGTGCAGGCGCAGCACGCGAGCATAAGTCCCGCGAGCAGGACGCAGATCATTTTTTTGATATCAAAGCGTTTCATGGTTTTCTCCTATCGTTTTGTTTCGGGTTACGGTTAATGGCTTGTTTCAGTGGAGGCCTTCGATAAGCTCGGCAAGCGCGGCCGCCGTATCCCCGGGGGCCTCATAGTACCCCCGAAGGTTGACAAGATACATGCCGTCCTCAAAGGCGACGACGTTTACGCGCGCATCGCCGAAGAAGATATCCGCGGTGAAGGAGAGGGGCTTGTCGACCTCCTCGGGGCGGGGCTCGCCGGGCGTGAGCTCGCCGATAAGCGCGAAGAGCGCCGCGGCTTCGTCGCCCGAAAGCGTAAACATCTCCCTTTCGCCGTCCTCAGCGCGGCGCAGCAGCAGCGCGCCGGAGGGCTCGCCCGGGGCTTCGCCGCCCGGCTGCCAGGCTGCAAAATTATCGTTTACGATCGGCGTGCCGCAGTACCAGCCGGGCAGATCCGGCAGACCCAGGGTAATCCCGTGCGAACCGTTGCTCACGGGCTCGGTCTCCCCCGCCTGCGGCTCGCCCGGATCGCTGCCATAGCTGCCCGAGCCCGCGCTGCTGTCGATATCGCCGGGCAGGTTTACGGAGGGGCCCGCCGTCGAGACGGCGTATGAAGGATCGGCGCCCGGCTTCATGGACGGGGAGCGGCCGAGCAGTGCGGGAAGCGCTATGGCGGCAATTACCGCAAGCGCCGCGCCGGAGAGCACGGGAACGAGCGTCCTTGCGGTGCGCTCCCGCTTCTCCTTCCTCACTCGGTATTCGTCCCTGCGGCGAAGGATCTCGTTTTCTATCTCGTTAAGATCTCTTCTCATAGCCCTTCCTCCCCGCCCATGGCGGCCTGAAGCAGTGTTTTGGCCCGCGAGAGCAGGTTATCGACCTGCTTGCGGTTCTTTTTCATGACGCCGGCGGCCTCGGCGTAGCTCATGCCCTCGATATAGACGAGGTGCACGGCCGTCCGCATCTCCGGGGGCAGGCCGCTTATCGCAGCGTGAAGCCTCTTCCCCTCGTCGGTCCTGATGACCTCGTCCTCAAGGGAGCGCTCGTCCGCCGCGTTTTCATCGAGCGGCGTGAACGCGATGCGCCTCTGCCGCCGGAGCCTGTTCAGCGCCTTGTGCCTTGCCACGGCGAAGAGCCAGGTCTTGAGCGACGAACGGAAGCCGAAGCGCTCCGGCCGGGCGACCAGCTCCGTCATGGTATCGATCGCGATATCCTCGGCCGAATGATAATCGTGCACGATGCCGCAGACGAAGAGCGTCAGGCTCGGGAAATACGCCTCCAGCACCTCCTTAAAGGCGGATTCGTCTCCCTCAAGATAGCGGCGAAAGGCTGCTTCGCCATTTTCGATCGGCCCGGTTGAGCTCATTGACTTGCCTCTCTGCTTATTTGTAACCCGAAACGAAAAAGTTCCTTATCCTTTTTTAAATTATATTGCAAGTCAAACGAAGCGTCAACCTTCTATGCGGCTTGAAAGATGAAGCAAGGTGTGCTATTATTGACGGCAAAAGGAAGGAAGGAGGGAAAGCGAGGTCCGGCGCATGGCTTTCCCTATGAGGGGAAGGCATGCGGAGCGGTCAGCGGCTTAGTGTTTCCCCGATGCAAACATATTCCGCCGCAAAGCGGGCGGCAGGTTGCCGCCCCTACGATACAAACGATAAAGAAACAGACTGATATGCAGACAGAGTTATTCAATGCCAAAACCCAAAAAGAAAACGGAACGGGCTATGCCGGTCGGGTCATCCGCGCCGGAGGGCTGGTCGTGTTCCCCACGGAGACCGTATACGGGCTCGGCGCGAACGGGCTCGACGGCGAGGCCGTGCTGAAGATCTTCGAGGCGAAGGGCCGCCCCGCCGACAATCCGCTGATACTGCATATCGCGAAGAAGAGCGACGTCAAGCCCCTGTGGAGGCACGTGCCCGAAATCGCCAAAAGGCTGATGGACGAGTTCTGGCCCGGACCGCTGACGCTGATCTATCTTAAGAGCGACATAGTGCCCGAGGAGGTCACCGCCGGGCTCGACACCGTGGCCGTGCGCATGCCCGAGCACAGGACCGCGCTGGCGCTTATCCGCGCCGCGGGCGTGCCGATCGCCGCGCCCAGCGCCAATCTCTCCGGCAAGCCCAGCCCCACCCGGCTCGAGCACGTGCTCGAGGATATGGACGGGCGGGCGGACGTCATTATCGACGGCGGCCCCTGCTCGGTGGGCGTGGAATCGACCGTGCTCTCGCTCGTCGGCGCGCCGACCATATTAAGGCCCGGCGGCGTGACGCGGGAGATGCTCGAAGCCGTTATAGGCCCGGTCAGGGTAGCGAACGCGGTGCTCAATCCCCTCGGGGAGCACGAGACCGCGGCTTCCCCCGGCATGAAGTACAGGCACTACGCGCCGGACTGCGAGGTCATCGTGGCCGAGGGCAGCCCCCGCGCCGCGGCAGCTATCATCAACAGGGAGTATTCAAGGGCCGAGCGCGAGGGAAAAAACTGCGTTATTTTTGCGACCGAGCAGACAAAGGGCTATTATAAAGGCAAGAAGTATGTTATAATCGGGGACAGGGACATGCCCGGCACGCTCTGCGCGAGCCTCTTCGCCGCCCTGCGCGACGATTCCGGGGGCGTCGACTGCATCTTCGCCGAGGCCGTTCCCGCCGAGAAGCAGGGCCTTGCCTATATGAACAGGCTGCTGCGCGCCTCGGGCTTTACGGTGCTGCGCTCCTGAAGGGCGCGAACCATCCTATAATTATAAGGGAGTTTTCAATGAAGATCGTCATAGCGTCCGATCACGGCGGATTCGAACTGAAACAGCATATCATGACCTATCTTAATGAGCTCGGGCACGAGTACACCGACCTGGGCTGCTTTGACGCGGCGAGCATGGACTACCCCGATATCGCCTTCCCCGCCGCCGAAGCGGTGGCAAGCGGCGAATACGAGCGCGGTATACTGATCTGCGGCACGGGCATCGGCGTTTCGATCTGCGCGAACAAGGTCATAGGCGTCCGCTGCGCGCTCTGCGGCGACGTGCTCTCCGCGGAGCTGACAAGGCTGCATAACGACAGCAATATGCTGGCGATGGGCGGCAGGATCATCGGCGTCGAGACCGCGAAGGCGATAGTGCGCGCCTGGCTGGGCACGGAATTCCTCGGCGGGCGGCACGCGCGCAGGCTCGCGAAGATCGCCGCCTACGAGGCCGCGGAGGACGGGCTCCCCGAAATGTAAAAACCTCTCCGCCGCAAAACGGCGGGAAGCAATAATCAATCCGATCAACTCAAAGGGGGATATTATGGAAAGCTACATGAAAAACGTAACGGTCGTCGATCATCCTCTGGTGCAGCACAAGCTCACCTTCCTGCGCGACCGCAATACCGGCACCAAGGACTTCCGCGCGCTCCTCAAGGAGCTCTCGACGCTGATGGCCTATGAGGTCACAAGGGATCTTCCCCTTGAAGAGATCGATATCGAAACGCCCGTCGCCCACACCAAATCCCGCGTGCTCGCGGGCCGCAAGCTCGGCATCGTGCCGATCCTGCGCGCCGGCATGGGCATGGCCGACGGCGTGCTCGAGCTGATCCCCGCGGCGAAGGTCGGTCATATCGGCCTCTACCGCGATCCCGATACGCTCCGCCCCGTCAGCTATTACTGCAAGCTGCCCAACGACACCGCGAACCGCGACATGATCGTTATCGACCCGATGCTCGCGACCGGCGGCAGCGCGTCCGAGGGCATTCGCATCGTCAAGGAAGCCGGCTGCAGGACGATCCGCCTGATGTGCCTCGTGGCGGCGCCCGAGGGCCTCAAGCGGCTGTATGAGGATCACCCCGACGTGCCTATCTACGTCGCCGCGATCGACAGCCACCTTAACGACCACGGCTATATCGTGCCCGGCCTCGGCGACGCGGGCGACCGCATCTTCGGCACCAAGTAAATAAACCGCATAAAAGGCAAACGGAGCCTTCCTTTTAGGAAGTGTAATTTAGGGAGACATTTTCTCTTTGGAAAAACAACCTAATATAAAAGCAAGCCATGGCTTGGACACTTGAGGTCAAAGAACCATGGCTGTTTTGTTCTGTTTTAAGACTTTAATCGCAGGAGCGGTTCGACAAGCTTGGTAAATCGAGGTTCCGCGGCTGTCGCGCCGCGGCGCGCTGACACGCTGCGGCTCCCGTTGGTCGCAGGCGCCGCAAACAGGGATCAAGAATCCCTTATTTGCTCCGCCTTTCGGGGAAGCTCCGTTTATTATGTTTTTTCGTTTTATCCCGGCGGTTTTCGGGTCAAATGCGCAATGGCGGCGGGCAAGTTTTTCACCGGATAAAACTTGACTCCAAAAAAACGAACGCCATAACAACCGGAGCTTACCCGATCATTACGGCGCGGACCTTATTAAGTTGTTCTGCCCGTCAGCCCTTGAGGCCGACGATCGTCTTCTCAAGCAGGTCGAGCTGATCCTCCTTAAGGAGGCCTCGCTTGCTCATCAGCTTCACGACGTCTGCAATGCCGGCGCCTTCGGAGCCGTCGAGCAGATCGCCGCGGGTCAGCACTATGTATTCCGCACGGGTGAGCGCGGGAACGTAGAGATAGCTGCGGACCTGTTTGCCGATTATCTTGATGTAGCCCTTTGCGTTGAGCCGGTTCACGAAGGTCTGGACCGTCTGATAGGTCCAGTCGTGCCCCTGTATCTCACGCCAGATATCGGTGATGATAACGGGCTTGCCTGCTGACCAGATGATCTTCATGATCTCAAGTTCGGCAGAGGAAACATCTTTCAGGATCATAGAGGGGTTTCACTCCTGTTCACGGTATTGTTGTGACCATTATACAGGAAGGAAGAGCCGTTAGCAATATACAAAATGAACTATTTTTACGAAAAAAGGAGTTTTCGGTATCTTTTTTTTGCTTTTCCCCCACCCTCCGGATGAAAATGCCTCAGAAATGCCCATCTATTACAATTTTCCTATATTTTAAAACGAAAATTTGTCATTTTACCTACTCCTGAACGAAGCGCCGCAGCTTGCCGAGCGCTGCTTTTTCGAGCCTTGAGACCTGCGCCTGACTGACGCCGACCTCCCCCGCCACCTCGGTCTGGGTGCGGCCCGAGAAGAAGCGCAGGGCGAGGATGCGCCGCTCGCGCTCTGTGAGCCTTCTCATACCGTCCGTGAGCGCGATGGAGTCGAGCCAGCGGTCGTCGCTGACCCTTTCGTCGCGCAGCTGGTCGACGATGAACACCGCGTCGCCGTCGTCCCGGTAGACGGGCTCGTTGAGCGAGACCGGGTCCGCTATCGCGTCGAGCGCGAACACGACGTCGCTTTCGCTGACGCCGAGCTCCTTCGCGATCTCGTCGAGGCGCGCCTCGGCGCCCTTCTCCTCCTCGAGCTTCGTGCGGGCCTTGAGCGCCTGATAGGCGGTGTCGCGCAGGGAGCGGGAGACGCGCAGAGCGCTGTTGTCGCGCAGGAAGCGGCGGATCTCGCCGATTATCATGGGCACGGCGTAGGTCGAGAAGAGCACGTTGTGCGAGGTATCGAAATTGTCGATCGCCTTGATGAGCCCGACGCAGCCGACCTGGAACAGATCGTCCGGCTGTTCGCCGCGGCCCTGGAAACGCTGGATCACGCTGAGCACGAGCCGCAGATTGCCGCGGATAAACTCGTCCCGCGCATCGGCGTCGCCCGCCTTTATCCTTTCGAGCAGCTCTGTGCTCCTGTCCCTGTCCATTCGGGGCAGGCTGCCCGTATCCATGCCGCAGATCTCGACCTTGTTCAGTGCCATGCGTTTTTCTCTCCCCTTCCTCCCCGCCTTTTCAAGCGAAGACTTACGCTTTAATAGTGGGCGAAAAGGGCGGAAACTATGCTTCCCCGGCCTGTCTTTTTCGGGGGCATTTAGGCGGATCCGGAAGAAGGCGGCGGGAGGCGGCAGGATGCGCCAATATCCGGCTTAAAACGCGGTTTCGGGCCGGGGCGCATAAGGCGCGGCGAGGCGCGAACGGCCGGAAGCGAGCGAAGGGAACGAAAACGGGCGGCACACAGCATCATGTGGCCGCCTCCGAAAGCCCCCGCCCTATCTTGTGGCCGAGTGTTCAAAAGGGCGGCAAGCTTGCAAAAAATGCAGATATATGCTATAATATTTGTTACTCTCCCTTTTTGGGAGGGCCGAAAACAGCCTCCGAAGCCGACCAGGCGCGCCCGAAAACGGGCCGGTCGAGGCGGCGGAGCAGCGAAACAAAGCTTCAAAAACGAGAGGGTCCGGCCCCCTTCGGCGGCCGGCAGACAGACGGAGAGGAAGTGAACCGATGAAGACTGCAATATGCATGGATACGCAGCCGGCGCACAGCGCGCACCGACGAAAGCGAAGCGTCCCACCCCGGTTCGGGAGGGTGCTCGCGGCGGTATTGACCGCCCTTATGCTGCTCGCCTTTGCCGCCCCCGCGGCGGCGGCCGCGCCCGCACGGAATGAGACGCGCGAAGCGACACAGGTCCGGGAGAGTGATTTTCGCAAGTCCGAGCTCTCGCCCTATTCCGAGGACGGCAGGCTTGAGCTCACCCGCACGATACCCCACACGCCGAGCGACGATTTCTCCACCGTCCGGTGCCTGATCACCGTCGGCAGCGTGAGCACCGTCAGCTTCCGTCTGCACGGCGCGTACCGCATCGAGCAGACCAACACCCCGCTTTCGGGCACGGCGAACGATCCCGTCATAGTCACGGTCACGGCCTCGAACGGCCTGGTCACCGTTTCGGCCAACGGCAATGCGCTCGTGACGGCGCAGGTCATCGACATCGTCCGCGTGACCATTGCCGAGGAGGGCGGCTGGGCCGAGCTTCGCACGAGCGGCAATTCCCAGAACAACGGGCGCAAATACCTTGGCGCCCTGCGGCTCAAGGCCAATTCGGACGGCACGGTGCGCTTCGTCAATGTGGTGCCGACCGCGCACTATCTCTACGGCATCATCCCCTATGAGATGAGCGAGAGCTGCAATATCGAGGCGCTCAAGGCGCAGGCGGTGACGGCCAAGACCTATGCCTTCGGCTTTACCTACACCGGCGACGATTACGATATCACCGATTCCTTCACCTATCAGGGCTATCGCGGCTATGAGCCGGGCTATCCCAAGTGCATGACCGCCTGCCTTGCCGTGGTCGGGCAGATCCTTTTCTACAACGGCGGCGTGCCCCTCGCGTTCTACGGCGGCACCAACGGCGGCGAGACCGCCCTGCCCTCCCATGCGTTCGGCACCTCGCCCCTCGACGGCGCGTATGAGATCAAGCTCGACGACGCCGATATCGTCAAGGGCTCGGGCAAGCTCTCGACCTGCGACGTCACCTACGGCGCGGCCATCACGAACCAGAGCCTTTCCCGCCTGCTGACGGCCGAGGCAACGAGCTACGTGGGCCACAGCGTCGAGGTGCTCTCGGTATCCTCGATCGAGCTGAACACCCCCAAATACAGCGGCTGCCAGCGCAATATGACCAAGGTCGACGCCACGGTCAGGATCAGCGACAACGGGCAGGAGCGCAGCGTATCCCTCCGGTTCGACGCCACGAAGCTGAAGAGCTACGGCGTGGTCTCCGGCAACTACAAGATCTATTGGGGCCGTGCGATCTCGGGCGGCCACAGGATCTATTTCGGCCGCTGGGGGCACGGGCTCGGCCTTTCTCAGTACGGCTGCGACGGCCATGCCGACGAGGGCTGGAGCTGGCGGCAGATCATAGCGTTCTACTTCGGCAGGATGCAGCTCACCTCCGTCACCGAGGCCGACCCCGAGAACGACCCGATCCCGCAGGAGGAGATCGTCGCATTCGGCGTCATCAACACCAACGGCACGCGCATGCGCAGCGGCCCGGGCCTCAGTTACCCGGTCGTTACGCAGTTCGCCCAGGGCCTGCATGCCGACGTCGTGACCGAGGACAGCGGCTGGCTGCTCTGCATCGTCAACGGCATCATCGGCTATATCCGCGGCGATCTGGTGGACATCGTGCTCTTCCCCTCCCCGGACGGCGCCAATCAGCCCGTCGCCACCGCGGCGGTCAGCTGCTCCGGACCCACCGCCGAGATCATGCTCGGGCCCTCCGAGTACTGCACGCTGGCGGGAACGATCCGCAACGGCGTGGGCGTCGAGGTCTGGCACGAGATCGGCTCCTGGTACCATATCCGCGTCAACGGCAGCTTCTACTACATCCGCAAGACGGACGCGGTGATAATGTTCTGGTCCGTCATCGACCTGCATACGCCGATCCGCATAAAGGACGGCCTGCAGCCCAAACCGTAAAACAGCGACTCCCGGCGGGATCCCGCCGGGAGTTTTTATGTCCGGGAACAGGTCTTCAAGATAATATATTTTATAGAAGGGCGAAAACCGGTCAGGTTTCGTCGTCCGGAATTGTTATAATATATGTAAGGGTCAATGGGAACTTCTTACAGCGAAGGAAATAAACCGAAAGGAAAGAAGCACCATGAAAAGGAATTTGAGAAAGACGCTCTCGCTGCTTATCGCGGCCGCGTTCATCCTCGTATGCGCGCTGCCGGCGCTCGCCCTGCCCGCCTTTGAGGGCGTCAGGACCGTGCCCGAGGGCTACAATGAACACGATTACCAAAAATGCCTCGCGTTCCTCGAGACCGAGGATGAAAACGGGGTAAAAAACGGCGAAAAGCTGAGCGAGGACTACGATCCCATGGATCCCGGGACCTGGGGCGTGCATATGGAGAGCGATCCGTATGATTGGTGGGAGGAGTATGAGGTGGACAACTTCATCTTCACCGAGACCGGCGCAGGGCTTTGCATAGAGAGCTTCTGGTGCGTGGGGATCGGAGCCGTCGGTCCGCTCGACGTTTCGGGCTGCACCGCATTGAAGAAGCTCTACTGTGCGTACAACGATATTACCGAGGTCACCGTTTCGGGCTGCTGCGCGCTCGAAAACCTGAGCTGCGGCAGCTGCGGGTTCACCGAGCTTGACTTGTCCGACAACACGGCGCTGCTTCGCCTGAGCTGCGCCAACGCCCCGATCACGGAGCTGGATCTCACCCACAATACGGCGCTGGTCCATCTTTATCTCGACCGCAACCCGCTGACGGAGCTCGATCTTTCCAACAACACGGAGCTTCACGATCTCATCTGCGAGCATACTTTGATCAGGACCCTTGATCTGTCGAATTGCCGTTACATGCCCATCCGCTGCATCACAGCCGAAGGCTCCGGGTCCATCGGCATACGCTGCGACACGTTGTTTTACAAGGACTCCCTCGGCAGGCCCGAAAGGCTTTCACCCGAACCCGCTTCGATACAGGCTTACCCGTATGAAGGCGCCGAGTTCCTGGGTTGGTACCTCGATGGCGTCACCTACTTTGGCAGCGACAGTGTTTGCTATATCGGCGATTATTACAGCGGGCGCACCTTTACCGCCCGCTTCAGCGGCGGCATCACCGTGCCCGAGGGCTACAACGAACACGACTACGAAAAATGCCTCGCGTTCCTCGAGACCGAGGATGAAAACGGGATTAAAAACGGCGAAAAGCTGAGCGAGGAGTATGATCCCATGGATCCCGAGACCTGGGGCGTGCATGAGGAGTTCGATCTGGACTACTCTTACTTTGCGCCGACTTCGGAATGGATCGACGTTGACGGCGAGCTTAGGCTCAAGCAGTTCCGCACGTCGCAATGGTACGGCGACGGCCTGGTCGGCGCGCTGGATTTTTCGGACTGCACCTCGCTTATAGGGCTTGCGTGCAGCGGCAATCAGCTGACATGCGTGGATGTTTCCGGCTGCAGCGCGCTTCGCGAATTGGTCTGCTGCGGAGACGGACTGACCGAGCTCGAAGTTTCCGGGAATGCGTCCCTTTGGCGGCTGTACTGCGCCGGCAATCCGCTCGGCAGCATAGACGTTTCTCAAAACCGGGATCTTCATCAGCTTAACTGCAGTGACGTCGGTCTGAATGAACTCGACGTTTCGGCAAACCCGCTGCTTTATCAGCTGTACTGTTCGGGCAACGCACTGACCCGGCTGGATCTGACCGCCAATCCAAGCATGCGGGAGCTTATTTGCGAAGATAACCCGATGAAGGAGCTTTACATGACGTGGCTGACGATGCGTGCGGAGGGCTGCGGAACGGTAGGGTTCTATACCGAAACGATCCATCCGGATAACGAAGTATGGTATTACGGCCTCTCTTATCCGGATGACGGCGCCGATTTTCTTGGCTGGTACGGTGCGGATGCTGAGCTGATAAGCACCGATGCGGTCTATGAGATCCCGTGGGGCGGTCCGTCCGTCTATATCGCCCGCTTCAGCGACGGCGGTATAACCGTGCCCGAGGGCTATAACGTGCACGACTACGAAAAATGCCTCGCGTTCCTCGAGACCGAGGATGAAAACGGAATTAAAAACGGCAAAAAGCTGAGCGAGGACTACGATCCCATGGATCCCGGGACCTGGGGCGTGCATGAGGAGCATGAACTGGATTGCATTTTTATGGACGTGCCCACTTCGGAATGGATCGACGTTGACGGCGAGCTTAGGCTCGAGCAGTTCCGCACGTCGCAATGGTACGGCGACGGCCTGGTCGGCGCGCTGGATTTCTCGGGCTGCACCTCGCTTCGCGGGCTGGCCTGCAGCGGCAACCGTCTGACCGGAGTGAACGTATCCGGCTGCGAAGCGCTTCGCGAACTGTACTGCTATGACGACGGGCTGACGGAGCTCGACGTTTCCGGGAACGGTATGCTTGCGAACCTGTACTGCGGCCGCAACCCGCTCGGCGGCCTCGACGTTTCCGCGAACACCAATCTGAGGACGCTTGAATGCAGAAGCGCGGGGCTGACCGAACTGGATCTCTCGGCCAGTCCTTTGCTGTACGTACTGAGCTGCTCCGATAATGAACTGACCTCGCTGGATCTGACCGCGAACACGCGCCTGCACGAGCTTTACTGCGAGGGCAACCCCCTGAAGCTGCTCGAGCTGCCGAACGAAACTCTCCGCACCGAAGGCGGCGGAACGATCGGCTTGCGCACCGTAACGATCCCTCCGGTGATCGACACATGGTATTATGCGGTCGCCTGCCCCGACGAGGACGCCGAGTTCTTCGGCTGGTACGACGAAAGCGGCGGGCTTTTCAGCGCCGAAGCGGAATGCGAGATCCCGTTTGGCGGAGGCATGATCCTTACCGCCCGCTTCACCGGCTGGGACGAGACGCCCGCGCCCGACGGCGACGCCAACGGGGACGGCGAGACCACGGTCTCCGACGCGATCCTCGTGCTGCGCGCCGCGATGGGGCTCTATGAGCTGACCGAGGAGCAGCTCGCCCGCGCCGATATGGACTCGAACGGCACTGTCACCGTCTCCGACGCGATCCTCGTGCTGCGCGCCGCGATGGGGGTATGACCTTCACCCCGCGATAACGTTAAAAGGCCCGGAGCGCTCCGGGCCTTCATTATTCGTTTAGGTCATCTGCCGTCCCAGCGGTATTTTGCCATGTCGACGAAGCCGTCCCTAAGCTCGACTCCCTCGTCCTCAAGCAGCTTTATCTGCATGTTCTCGCCGCCGAAGGCGAACGCGGGCGACACCCTGCCCTCGCGGTTGACGACGCGGAAGCACGGGATATGCTCCGGGTCGGGATTTACGTGCAGCGCATAGCCCACGACGCGGGCGAGCCGCGGGTTCCCCGCCAGCGCGGCGATCTGCCCGTAGGTGGCGACGCGGCCCCTCGGTATCCTTTTGACTATCTCATAGATCCTTGTAAAAACGCCGTCCATCCCTTTATCGCTCCTTCCCTTAAGCATTATTATATCACGTTTCGGCGCCAATAGCAGCAGGGAAGCGTTTTTCACGGCAAAGCGCGGCATTTTATATAAAAAAAGCCTTGCAAACTCTGAATAGTTATGGTATAATGGCGGTCGCAGTTAAAATTGAAAGGACTATTTCAGTATGCAAACCGTACAGATCATCATCAACATCCTGCTGCTCGTGACGGCAGTTCTGCTCATCATCGTCGTTCTGCTTCAGGAATCCAAGTCCGCCGGCCTCGGCGCGGCTTTCGGCGGCGAGACCACGGCTCTGGGCAGCAAGCGCAATGCGAAGGTCCAGAAGGAAGCCAAGCTTCAGAAGGCCACCATCATCCTTGCGATCGCCGTCGGCGTGTTCGCGCTCGCGCTGCTCATCCTGAGCTGATCCGACCCAAGCTGATACGGCGCGGCACCTAACAAGGGTGCTGCGCTTTTCTGTCCCGATCCGGTTTAATCAAAGCAATGGCCATCAAGCGCGGTGAAAAGCAGCTTGCCGAGAACCGAAAGGCAAGGCACGATTATTTCATAGAGGATACCTACGAATGCGGCATCGCCCTCGTCGGCACCGAGGTCAAGAGCATCCGCATGGGCAAGGTCAGCATCAAGGACGCCTACGTTAAGATCAAAAACGGCGAGGCGTTCGTTGTCGGCATGCACGTCAGCCCCTATGAGAAGGGCAACATCTTCAACCGCGACCCCTTCCGCGAAAGGAAGCTGCTGCTGCATAAGCGCGAGATCGCAAAGCTCCGGGAGCGCTCCGAGGCGGACGGCTACAGCCTGATCCCCCTGCGCCTCTACCTCAAGGACAGCCGCGTCAAGCTCGAGCTGGCGGTCGCCAAGGGCAAGAAGCTTTTCGACAAGCGCCACGCGATCGCCGAAAGGGACGCGAAAAGGCAGATGGACCGCAGGAACGCGGAAAACGGGGATTGACGGATCCCCTTTTTTTCGCCCGAAATATACTTGAAACAAGCGAAAAAAACACTTGAAACGCGGTTTTGACCGTGTTATAATATCTTGCCAATATGTGTTGGCAGTCAAACACCCTTGCGCCCAAGGCTCTGTCCGGCGGCGCCATCAGACCATAAGGAGGTGAATTAAGTGAAAAAGTACGAAAGCCTGTATGTTATCGTGCCCGAGCTTAATGAGGAGGAGACCAAATCCGTAATCGATAAGTTCAACGGTATCATCACCGCCAACGGCGGCGAGGTCGTTAAGGTCGATGAGTGGGGCAAGCGCCGTCTTGCATACGCCATCAACTACAAGACCGAAGGTTACTACGTCCTCACCGTTTTCAACGGCGAGAGCGAGCTCCCCGCTGAGCTTGAGCGTAACCTCAAGAACGACGAGAAGATCATGCGCTTCAAGGTCACCGTTCATCACGAGTGATGAAGCCCGAAAGGATCAGATCAGCACGGAAAACGGAAACAGTGAAAGGACTGTAAGCTGGATTTTAACAAGGAACTGAGGATTTAACATGAACAAGATTTTTCTGATCGGCAATCTTACGGGCGACCCCGAGCTTCGGACCACGCCCAACGGAGTCAGCGTCTGCACCATGACCATCGCGGTCAACCGCAGGTTCACCTCGAACCGCGAGGAGCGTCAGACCGATTTTTTCCGCATCACCGCGTGGAGGCAGCTCGGTGAGACCTGCTCCCGTTTTCTTTCCAAGGGCAGGAAGGTCGCAGTCATCGGCGAGCTTTCCGCACGCACCTACGAGGCCAAGGACGGCACCACGAGGGTCTCCCTCGAGGTCACCGCGGACGAGATCGAATTCCTCTCCCCGCGTGAAGGCGCCGACAACAGGGGCCAGGGCCAGGCTTATCCCCAGCCCCAGGGCGGCTATCAGAGCCAGCAGGGCTACAGCCGCAGCTATCCCCAGCAGGGCCAGAACGAGGGCGCAACGCCCCAGAACGACGCTCCCCGCAGCAACGGTTGGCAGGACAACCGCGTTTCGGGCGGGCAGAACATGAGCGGGACCGCGCTTACGAACGACGGCGGTTTCGACGACGTGACCGATGACGATCTACCGTTTTAATTCTTGAAAGGAGTTTGCTCACAATGGAAGAACGCAAAATGAGACCGCGTGCCAGGAAGCCCAGGCGTAAAGTATGCCAGTTCTGTGTGGACAAGGTCGACTATATCGATTATAAGGATGCGGCGAAGCTTCGCAAGTTCATCACCGAGCGCGGCAAGATCATGCCCCGCAGGATGAGCGGCGTTTGCGCCGAGCACCAGAGGGCGCTCGCGCTGGCTATCAAGTCCGCCCGTCAGGTCGCTCTTCTGCCCTACGTTCAGGACTGAACCGAGGCGGGAACGCGAAGACCGTACAAAACAACGCAAAACAAAGGGAAGGCTTCGGCCTTCCTTTTCGTTTGCTGTAAATCATTCTTTTGTCGGCTCATTCCCCTTCGGGCGGGGAATGGAGCTTATTGTCGATATCGAGGCCGAGCTCCTCGATCAGCCTGCGCTGGCGGAGACCGTCGCGCCTGAGAAGACGCATCTCCTTGGATGAAACACGGTTCTTTTTAAGCTCGCGCATGCTGCAGCGGAGCTGATAGATCCAGGCGAACGGGCGCAGGATCGGGTGCTTCTTCGCGGCCTTCCAGCGGCTGAGGCCGCCCTTCTGCAGCAGCTTTATAAGCCCGAAGGGGTTCGAGGCGCCGCGCAGCGCGGCCGAGGCGACCCGCCCCCTGCTGCCGGTCTTATGCCCGAAATTGCCCTTGTTCATTATGTATTCGGCGAGCTCATCGACCACGGTCTCGTCCGCCCCGGAGGTATCGAAGCAGCTGCCGAGGCCGAGGTATTTCTTGCACATCGCCGTAACGGCGACCGCGAAGCGCTCCATCCCGAGCGAGGCGGCCAGCGGCCGGAAGCTTTTAGAGAAGGTCTCCTGATCGAGCTCGGAGGAGGCGAACATCATCCAGTCGACGATCTGGCGAAGGCCGATGCCGACGCGCAGATGCTGGTTGATGTGGATCAGCAGGCAGAGGCCGTTGAGCATGGGCGGGAGCATCGGGAACGAGAAGCTGCCGAGGCGCGCGTTCACGCGCTCGTCGATGCCGCGCTCGAAGAGAGCAAGCAGCGCCGTATTATCGGGCGAGACGCCGCCTATCCTGCGGTGGAGCTCCACCTCCACTCCGTCCCTGATGAAGCTGAGATGGTGGCTGACCGCCTCCTCGCTCTCATACGGGGAGAAGCCGCCCTCCTCAAGCAGCTTTGCGGCGCGGTCGAGGTCCGCCTGCTTGACGAGCAGGTCGATATCCCCCATCGCCCGCATGAACGGTTGGGGGTAATAGACCGACGCGGCGCTGCCCTTGATGATGACGAACGGCAGGCCCGCCTCCTCGAACATGCGCACGACGCGCTGCTGCATCGCCATGACGCGGAGCACCTTTATGCGGTCGTCCTCGCAGAGGCGGAGCCATTTTGCGCGCAGCTCGCCGTCGGCCACGGTCTCGGGCGTGACGAGCCTTTCGGGCAGGGAATGGATCCTGTGGGCGGTCAGCTCGTCGAGGACCGAGGGCCAGAGCGGGCTTTGGGCGTCGGGAAAGAAGGGCTGCGCCCCGGGTGCGCCGCCGAAGATGCTTCTGTTGATAAGCGCGCATACCGCGCGGCCGGTATCGTTCACGAAAATGCCCTTCCTTTACAGCTTCATATTATATCACCCGGCATGGGACCGGTCAATCATGTTTTAGCTTTTTTGCTTGACATATCGGGGAAAAAGGGGTATTCTATAATAAGGTATATATGAGCATAGTATGCCATTTTATGCGCTTTTGACCGAAAGGAAGGCCGGCGGAGGCTCCGCGGCAGGTTGAGCAGGATGGAAGGCAGGGCATTCACCGTCAAGATCGCGGGCGTCCCGATAGGGATCCGCTGCAGCTACGCCCGTAACGAGCGCTTTTTCGCGGATTATCTTTCCGACGAAACGCCGCGTTTCACCGTCGAGCCCGGCGAAGAGGACCTTTTAAGGATAAAGGAGAGCTTCGACCGCACCGCCGAGGCCGAGGGCCGCGAGAAGACCGCATACAGCAGGGCCTTCCTCGAAAACAACGCTCTCCACGACCTGATCGCCGACGCGATGCCCGCCGAGGGCGTGCTGCTGATGCACGGTTCGGCGCTCTCTCTGGACGGCGAAGGTTATATCTTCACCGCCCGGAGCGGGACCGGCAAGAGCACGCATGCGCGCTTCTGGCGCGAGACCTTCGGCGAACGCTGCGCGATGATAAACGACGACAAGCCCATGCTGCGCGTTTCGGACGAGGGCGTCACCGTGTACGGTACGCCGTGGAACGGCAAGCACCACCTGGGCGGCAATATCTCAGCGCCTCTCAAGGCGATAATCAGCCTTTCGAGGAGCGACGCCAATTCGATAGCCCCCCTCCCCGCCTCCGAAGCGTTCCCGGTGCTGCTCTCGCAGGTCTACGCCTCAAGGAGCGCGGCGACCATGCGGCGGATAATCGGGCTGGAGCAGAGGATCGTCAACGGCGTGCGCTTCTACAAGCTCGGCTGCAATCTCGATCCCGAAGCGGCGCTCGTGGCCTACAGCGGCATAAAAGAAGACTTGAACCGATGACCAACGGAGCGGAGCCCCGAAGCGACGCACCGACAGCCATAAATCTACGAAAGGAGAAACAGACAGTGAAGAAGTACACGAAGGCCTCCATGGAAGTTGTGGAGATCAAGAACACCGACATCGTTACCGACAGCGGCGAGAATACCGAGGAGCCCTCCGGCCCCAACCCGCCCGGCATTGACTTTGGTCACGGCCTCGGCGGCAATCAGCCCGCTTGCTAATCTCTCACCAAATCAAATGATTCCGGCGTGGTCTTCCATGCCGGAATCGCCCTTTAGTTATGATAGAGATCCATAAGAAAGACAAACTGATAAGAAAAATACTCCCAGATCAGAAGCTGCATAGCGATGCGGTCTATGTCTTATCGCAGTTTGTGCTCTCCCGAGCGATCGATGACAGCATGGTTTTGTTTAGCACTCTCACAAAACAATGCTATATTCTTCCATCCGGTCATACCTTTGATAAGCCTTTTGCCGCTTCCGAGATCCTTTCCGATCCTATCAATCATCAGCTTGTTAAAGATCATTTTCTGGTTCCGCAAGGCTCCGATGAATGCGGCTTTTACAATAAGTTTTCATACATTGCCCGCGCTTTCAGGAAAAGCAGCGGCTATTACAGCTACACGATCCTTCCGACCTTTGCCTGCAATGCCCGCTGCGTTTACTGCTACGAGCAGGGAACAGCTCCTGCCTCGATGACGCTCGAAACAGCCGATCAGACCGCTGAATTCATACTCAAAACGCGAAAGAAAGCACAAAAGATTTCAATTGTTTGGTTTGGCGGAGAGCCGCTTCTGCGCCCCGATATCATAGATCGCATATGTGAAAGATTACGAAATGAGGCGGTGGAGTTTGATTCGCTGATGATATCCAACGGCAGCCTTATCACCGACGAGATCGTTCAAAAAATGAAAAGGAACTGGAACCTTGATTATATCCAGATATCCATGGACGGCGCAGAGGATGATTACCGGCAAAGAAAGAACTATTATAAATACGATAATACTTATAATGCAGTCATGCGCGGTATCGGACTCATGGCCGATGCGGGTATTTCCATTACAGTCAGGCTCAATATCGATTACGATAATATAGACAGCATAAACGAAGTTTTAGAAGATCTTTCGGCGGAGATCGGGAATAAAGAAAAAGTTGCTGTTCAGCTTGCTCCGCTCTACGGTGTCCGAACAAGTGAAAATGATCTTGAGCTGTGGAAAAAAGCGATCGAGCTGTCGCCCATAATCAGTGAACACGGATTCATCGCGGGACGGTTGGCCGATGCTGACAGAGTATTCCGAGTCTTCAAATGCATGGCCGATGATTACACCGGAAACGTTTTGATAATGCCCGACGGAAAGCTGAGCCCATGTCAGCACTGCCCCGAGGAATCCATCTTCGGCAATATTTGGGACGGCGTCACCGAGCCCGACAGGCTCAGGCGGTTTACAGCAAGCGATCAGACCCGCGAAAAATGCAGGAGCTGCGTTTTCCTGCCCGATTGCACCTCGTTTGCGAACTGCCCCGTGCAGGACAGGCACTGCAAAGAGATGCGCATGATGAAGGCGCAGCTCATGATCGAAAGCATGTATAAAAAAGCGATGGGCTCCAATTCTTCGGATACGGCCGAAGAGCCCGAGGAGGACGCGCTTTCCCATATAACGACTTCCGACTGACAGGAGATCGAAAATGAAACTCAATCCCAATTTTATCACTCAGACCATCGACGACGTGCAGTTCCTCATCCCGATCGGCGGCGAGGCGTTCAGCGGCATAGTCCGCAGCAACGAGACCGCGGCGTTCATTGTGGACGCGCTCGGCGAGGACGTTACCGAGGAGGAGATCGTCGAAAAGCTG
>JAEEGL014863994.1_pt1 | contig 22536 bp, 21 predicted proteins | sample 9134231 | NCBI WGS metagenome assembly JAEEGL01 (sample SAMN16246548, study PRJNA631951) | gut metagenome | biome: gut microbiome; feature: rumen; material: fiber-attached | host: Bos | place: Iran: Karaj | collected 2018-10
GGAATCGATGCCCCTTGCCATACCGCTGACTACTATGTAACCTGCCTGTGCGAGCCTCTGAGCAATGTCACGGGCCATGGTACGTCCGTAGGCAGAGCATCTTCTGGCACCCACCATGGCGATACAGGTCTTGTTTTCGTCCGGAAGCGTTCCGAAATAAAAAAGACAGTAGGGCGGATCGCTGATGGTTTTTAGTTTTTGGGGGTAGGTAGGATCATTGTATGTGACTAATGATTGTTGGCTTTTTATAAAGTTATCATAATCCTTTTCTATGTCAAATGTATGTCTGCTTTCTATATAAATATCTCTTGCATTCTTGCTAATAAATCCAAGAGAATCGATAGCCTTGTCCGAAGCGTTATATAGTTCTTCTTCATTACCGAAGACAGTGGAAAGTTTGATCCTTGATGAAGGCGATATGCCTATCAGGGATGAAAGAAAGTATTTGTATTTCATTTGCATGTCTCCCAGTATTTTTTGTCTATGCTTTTGTAGAGTATGGCTTCAAACAGATGATCGGTAGTTATTCGCTCATCACCGGCCAGATCCGCAATGGTCCTTGCTACACGAAGAACCTTATGATAGGTACGGGCGGTCAGATCCTTGTCATCAAAGGCGCTGTGCATATAAGTTGTTTCCTTTTCACCCAGATGACAGTAATATTGGATCCTGTCTGCGGATATCTGGGAATTAAAAGAAAAACTCTCATTTGCGTAGCGTTCACTTTGGAGCTTGTGGGCTTTGATAACACGCTCTCGGATGGTATCGGAACCCTCACCCGGCACAGGAGATGACAGTTCCTCAAAACTGACACTGGGAGCTTCAACACACATATCTATGCGGTCTATAAGGGGTTTAGATATTTTACCCAGATAATTACTGATATCCCGGGGTGTGCACCTGCATGAGGAGGAAGGGTATTGACCACACTTACATGGATTCATAGCTGCTACAAGCATGAAATTGGAAGGGAAAGTACAGTCGCCGCTTGCTCTGACTATATTAACTTTTTTCTCCTCCATGGGTTGACGCAGGACCTCAAGAGTCTGGCGTGAAAACTCCGGAAGTTCATCGAGAAACAAAACTCCGTTATGAGCAAGGGAGATCTCTCCCGGCTTTGGGATACTGCCACCTCCCGTAAGACCCGTAAATGAAATGGTATGATGGGGACTCCTGAAGGGACGCTGAGTTATAAGTGAGTCACGGTTATTTAAAAGCCCGCAAACACTGTATATCTTTGATACCTCCAGCATCTCCTCCTGAGACATTCGGGGAAGGATAGAGGGAATGGATCTGGCTACCATAGTCTTACCGGCACCCGGAGGCCCAATAAAAAGCAGGTTATGCATACCTGAAACCGCAACTTCGCAGGCACGCCTGAGCATGGGCTGGCCGCTGATACGGGAAAAATCAAATTCGGTATCGGATTTATCCTCGGACGTATCCTGGAATGCTATTTCGGGAATGGTGCCTGAAGTAATATACGATACAGCCTCAGCAAGAGAAGAGACCGGTATTATCTCCAGATCCGGAACAAGTCTGGCTTCGGATATATTACCGGCTGGAATGATGCACTTTTTATATCCCTGCTGCCGGGCACAAAGAAGCATAGGCAGCATGCCTCCGACGGAATGGACTGCTCCGTCAAGACCCAGTTCCCCGGATATGAAATGATCATCATTATCAAAAGGTGGTATGGTACCGGTGGCTGATAAAACAGAAATGGCTATGGGCAGATCAAAACCACTGCCGCATTTTTTGACTTCGGCAGGGAGAAGATTGACAGTGATGCGCTTGACAGGCAAAGAAAACCCACTGTTTTTAAGGGCAGTACGAACACGCTCCCGGGCTTCTCGAACTTCGGGAGACAGGGCGCCTACCATTTCAAACATGGGCATACCATCACTGACATCTGCCTCAACAGACACACTTGTGGCATCGATGCCGTATAGTGTGGCAGAGATCACTTTGGCGTACAATATAATCCTCCTGTAAAAAGTGGGGGAATTTGATCGAATGATCTTTGGACTTTAAGATAGTGAGGATGTTAACACATACAAAAATGGGGTGTCAAGAACTTTTTGCTTGAAAAAGTTTTTTTTCTGTTGTATAGTGTTAAAAGTTTTGCACTAATCTTTGTGTTATTAAAAGGAGAGTTATGGCAAAGAATCTTGTGATCGTGGAGTCACCAACCAAGGTCAAGACTATCAAAAAATTTTTAGGGAAAAACTATGAGGTCGTTGCCTCCAACGGTCATGTCAGGGACCTTCCCAAGAGCCAGACGGGTATTGATGTAGATAACGATTTTGAACCCAAATATATTACTATAAGAGGTAAGGGAGATCTTCTTGCATCTCTTCGAAGAGAGGTTAAAAAAGCCGACAAGATCTATCTCGCAACCGACCCGGACCGTGAGGGAGAAGCAATATCCTGGCATCTTGTTTCCGCACTTAAGCTTGGGGACAAGGATTATTCCAGAGTGACTTTCAATGAGATCACCAAGACTGCAGTCAAAAATTCTTTTAAGGCACCTCGTGATATAGATATGAAGCTTGTGGATGCACAGCAGGCACGCCGCGTCCTTGACAGGCTTGTGGGTTATGAGATCAGCCCGCTTTTGTGGGTCAAGGTTAAGCGAGGTCTTTCCGCCGGCCGTGTTCAGTCTGTTGCACTTCGCATTATCTGTGACAGGGAAGAGGAGATAGAGTCCTTTATTCCCGAAGAGTATTTTACCCTTGATGTGTCTCTTTCCAAAAAGGGCGAAAAAGCTAAGCTTCTTGCTCATTATTACGGAGGAGAAAAAGACAAGAATCAGATCCCTTCAAGGGATGAACTTACGAGTATCATTTCGGACATAAAAGGGACTTCTTTTAAACTGGATTCTCTTAAAAATATTACAAGGGAGCGTAAAGCACCCCTTCCTTTTACAACTTCAACCATGCAGCAGGAGGCTTCTAAAGGTCTTAATTTTGCCATTTCAAAAACCATGCGTGTTGCACAGCAGCTTTATGAAGGTGTTGATATCAAGGGCATGGGTACGGTAGGTCTGATAACGTACTTACGTACAGATTCCGTCAGGGTTTCGGATGAGGCAAGCAAAGCTTGCACGGATTTTATAAATGAGCATTACGGTCAGGATCATGTGGGCAATTACGGTGCTGAGGGCAAAACAAAAGCCAAGGTTCAGGATGCACATGAGGCTATCAGACCTTCTGATGTCAATATCCTGCCTTCGGATATCAAGGACAGCCTGAGCAGGGATCAGTTCAGACTTTATCAGCTTATTTGGAAGCGTTTTGTTGCAAGTCAGATGGCAGCAGCCAAGGATGAGACAACTTCCGCAAGACTTTCAGCCGGCGGACATGTTTTTGCGGCTTCTTCCACGAGAGAACTTTTTGACGGCTTCAGAGTCGTATATACATCTGCCGATGAGGAAAAGGATGAAAAGAACACCCTTTTATACAGTCTTTCCGAAGGTGAGAGCCTGAAAGTGGAGGAGATATCAGACAAGCAGCATTTTACCCAGCCTCCGGCCCATTATACAGAGGCTTCACTTGTTCATGCTCTTGAGGAACTTGGCATTGGACGTCCGAGTACGTACTCGCCAACCATCACAGTGCTTCTGAAAAGACGATATATCGCCAAGGAGGGCCGCAATCTTTTTGTTACGGAGCTTGGCGAAGTTGTAAACCGTATTATGATGGAATCCTTCCCGGAGATCGTTGACGAACGCTTTACCGCCAATATGGAAAGCCTTCTTGACGGCGTGGAAGAGGGAAGTGTTGAATGGAAATCCATTGTTAGGAATTTTTATCCCGACCTTAAGGAGTCTGTTGAAAAGGCAGAGAGTGAACTTGAAAAGGTTAAGGTTGAAGACGAAGTAACCGATATTATATGTGAAAATTGCGGCCGCAATATGGTCATCAAGTATGGACCCCATGGCAAGTTTTTGGCTTGCCCGGGCTTCCCTGAGTGCCGCAATACCAAGCCTTATCTTGAAAAGATAGGTGTTAGCTGTCCCGAGTGCGGCAAGGATATCGTTCTTCGTAAGACAAAAAAAGGACGCAGATTCTATGGCTGCGAGGATTATCCGGATTGTGACTTTATGAGTTGGTCAAGACCGGTTTCAAAGAAGTGCCCGAACTGTGGCAAGTATATGGTCGAAAAAGGCCAGAATATCGTATGTTCCGATCCTGCATGCGGATATAGAGAGAAGCGGAGGACGGATGACGATGAGCGTTGAACTATTAGATAAGACAAGGAAGATAGGCAATCTTCTTCATAATAACAATAATACGATAGTAATCTTTAATGATTTTTGCAGAGTACTTACAGAGATCCTTTCCTCTTCGGTTGTAGTTTTGAGCCGCAAGGGCAAGGTCCTTGGCGTCGGCAAGGGACCGGGTGTAGGGATGTTTGTGGACAAGTTCGCTGATGATGTGGGCGGATTTGTGGATCCTCTTTTTAACGAGAGGCTTCTTGCTATACTTTCTACCAAGGAAAACTGTAATCTCCAGACTCTGGGCTTTAGCGAGGAGCAGGATGATGTCAGTGCTGTTGTAACACCCGTTTATATTTGTGGCGAGAGACTTGGCACTATCTTTTTCTGCAGAAAAGACAGAGATTATGATATTGACGATATAATTCTTTGCGAGTATGCTACAACTGTAGTGGGTCTTGAGATGATGCGTGCTGTTCATGAGGAAAATACCGATGAGGAGCGCAGAAAGCAGGATGTAAAGAGTGCTATAAGTACGCTTTCGTACTCGGAGCAGGAGGCGGCTGTCCATATTTTTGAAGAATTATCAGGTAATGACGGTATTCTTGTAGCTTCACGTATTGCTGATCGTGCCGGTATAACCCGTTCGGTGATCGTTAATGCCCTCAGGAAGTTTGAAAGTGCAGGTGTTATCGAGACCAGATCTGCCGGTATGAAGGGTACTTCCATCAAGGTCAAGAATGATCTTGTATTTTCTGAACTCAAAAAACTAAAGAGTAATTAATTTATTAACCGGAGATAACCGGAATTGTAAAAACTACATACAAGGACGATTAATGTAAAGGGATTTATAGGATTCTATAAATCTCTTTTTGTATTTTTAAAGTATTATTTTATTCCATATTATCCATATTTGGTAATTGATCAAAAACAAAAACACAACATCTTGTAAAAAGTTCTTGTGTTTTTTGAAATATGCTATATAATGTATTCGTAGTGGGCGTACCATGCCCGGAAAGGAGAGCCTATGATCCAATCAGATGCATTCGGCTATGTCAACGTAATGGACAAGGCCCTTGATGCCAGCTGGAACAGGCAAAAGGTCATTTCAAACAATCTTGCCAATGTTGACACACCCTTTTACAAACGCAAGGATCTGGACTTTGCCTCCATTTTGGAGGATGAGATCACCAAGACCAAGTACAGGACACTGGATAATGCAGTCCGCTCTATGGATTACAGTGATCTGGAGCCCTATGTATATACGGATGCGGAAAATTTTTCATACCGTATCGATCGTAATAATGTTGATGTAGATACAGAAAATGTTGAGCTGGCCAGTGAGCAGCTGAAGTATCAGATACTCACGACAGAGATGTCTCATGAGTTTGGCAGGTTCAATACCGTAACCAAGTCATAGGAGGTAATATAAATGGGACTTTTTCAATCATTTGATATAGCTGCCTCCGGCATGACCGCGCAGCGATTCAGGATGGATACCATCGCTGAAAATATTGCCAATGTCAATACTACACACGGCGAGGACGGTGGCGGCCCCTACAGACGTAAGATCGTCACCTTCCAGGAAAAGCAGCTGAATCCTTTTACTTTTTCAACACTTTTGGATGAGTATCGTGAGCGTTATAAGGGCAACGGTGTCCGCGTTATGCGTGTTTCCGAGGATTACGAGACGGATTTTATCATGGATTATGATCCTTCCAATCCGGATGCAGATGAGAATGGATATGTATCTTACCCCAATGTCAATACGGTTACAGAGATGACTAACCTCATCGATGCAACCAGAGCATATCAGTCCAATGTTACTGTTTTCAATTCACTTAAGGCCATGACACAGAATGCCATCAGCATTGGTAACGGCGGTTGATAAGGAGGGCTAGCATATGTCCGTAAGCAGACTTGAGCCCATTGCGCTCATTGACAACAGCAATTACAAGACTGCGCCTGCCAAGCAGGGAATCGTACCTCCCGGAGCCAAGAATTTCGGTGATGTATTTGATGCCGCGGTCAGTCTTCTTAATGAAACCAACGACCTTCAGAACAAGGCTTCTGCAGAGGAGATCAAGTTTTCACTTGGACTTTCTGATAATCCCCACGACGTAATGATCGCTTCCCAGAAGGCCAGTATCGCGTTGCAGTACACCAATGCGATCCGTACTAATTTCTTGCAGTCATATAATACTTTGATGAACATGCAGATTTAAGGAGTAACACATGCCGGAGCAAATCCAAAACCTTCTTAATCGATTAATTGAATGGTGGAAAGGACTTACCCTGCGCCAGCGTATTTATATTATCAGCGGTGCTTCAGCAGTAGTCCTTACTCTTGGTATACTTATTTTTGTATTTACCCGACCCACTAATCAGGAGATCTATCATGCCACCGATGCTCAGGATGCGGCACAGGTCAAGGCCCTTCTTGACGGTGAGACGGGTCTTTGGTATGAGCAGTCCGATGACGGACTTACCTTTACCATCCACAAGGATGATTATGCACAGGTTTGGATGCTCCTCGGAACTAACGGCATTACCGTTAAGGGTTATTCTCTTGCCGATTATCTGGAGGGCAACGGTTTTTCAACTACGGAATCGGACAAGAGTAAAAAGTGGCAGTATTTCCTGCAGTCTCGTATGGAACAGGGCCTTGCCTCCATGGACAATATCAAGTCCGCCCAGGTGAGCTTCAATATCCCTAAGGATGACGGTACGCTTCAGGCGCAGAAGCAGGATGCTTCAGCCAGTGTTATCCTTGAACTTTCCGGCGAGATGTCAACAGATCAGGCTTCAGCCATCGCCAAGGTTATCGCTACAAGTCTTGGTAATGAGTCTACAGCTACCATCTCCATTATGGATACTGAGGGCAATCTGCTTTTTACCGGTGATGATGAGATATCTACCGCAGGACTTGCTACCAAGAATCTCAGTGTTAAAAAAGAAGCCGAGCATATCATGACAACTAAGGTCAAGCAGATCCTTTCTTCCAACAGTACGGGACAGGCTATATTTGATAATGTTCAGGTTTCTCCCGAGTTGACACTTGATTTTTCAAAAAAGACGGTGCAGGACTTCCATTACTATGTTGATGAGGGTATGTCCCAGGGTTATCTTGACAGCCGTAGTGAGAAGACCAGTAAGACTACCAACGGAATAGCCGGAGTTCCCGGTACTGATTCCAATGACGATACCACATACGTGCTTCAGGACAACGCAAACTCCAGCAGTGAGACAAGTGATGTTACCGAGGATTACCTTCCCAGTGAGACCATCACGACCGAGGAAACTTCCGGCGGCGGTACAAAGTATGACGATAGCAGCATTACCGTTGTTGCATACCGCAATGTTGTTTACGACGAGGATGTGATGAAGGCCAGCGGTCAGCTGGATGGCACAAGTTTTGAAGAGGTTGTTGCCAACAATTCCAACAATGTTCTTTCCGAACTCGAAAACAGGGATGAGATCATTACAGCTATTTCCAATGCTACTCATATCCCTATTGCCAATATTTCGCTTATTGCCTATGACACGCCTACCTTCAGATATTCAGCAGGTGGTCGTGCATGGACAGATTGGCTTGAGATCGCACTGGCTGTTCTTATTTTCCTGCTCCTGGGCTTCGTTGCCTGGAGATCTTTCCGCAAGGAGAAGGACGAGGAAGCTGTCGAGGAGGTTTCTGTTGAGGCACTTCTCGAAGAGCAGCAGGAAGAGCTTGAGGATATCGGATTTAATGAGAAGTCCGAAGCCAGACTTCTTATTGAGAAATTTGTTGAAGAAAGGCCCGAGGCTGTTGCTTCGCTCCTTCGTAACTGGCTTAATGAGGATTGGGGAGACTAAGTTATGTCTGATGTTGCAGCATCATATACTTCAACTGCAGATCTTAACCTGAACGGTGTCCAGAAGGCAGCGGTACTTCTCATTACCCTGGGACCTGAAAAGTCAGCTGACATTTTCAAACATCTCAAGGAGGATGAGATCGAGGAGCTGACGCTTGAGATCGCCAATACCAGGTCTATTTCTCCCGAGGTCAAGGAAGCCGTTATCAATGAGTTCTATCAGGTCTGCCTTGCTCAGCAGTATATTGCTGAGGGTGGTATCGGATACGCTAAGGAGCTTCTGGAGACTGCACTCGGTAGTGATAAGGCTCAGGAAGTTATCACGAAGCTGACCGCTTCACTCCAGGTAAGACCTTTCGAGTTCATCCGAAAGACAGAGCCTGCGCAGGTGCTCAACTTTATTCAGGATGAGCATCCCCAGACTATTGCTATGATCCTTTCATATCTGCCTCCTATGCAGGCATCTATGATCCTGGGAGCATTGGGACCGGAAAAGCAGGCCGACGTTGCAAAGCGTATTGCTATGATGGACCGTACTTCACCCGAGGTCATCAAGGAGGTGGAGAGAGTGCTGGAGCGCAAGCTTTCATCCCTTATCAATCAGGACTACACAATTGCCGGTGGTGTGGATGCTACTGTTGCCATCCTCAATGCCGTGGACCGTGGTACAGAGAAGCGTATCATGGAGACATTGGAGATCGAGGAGCCCGAGCTTGCAGAAGAGATCCGCAAGAAGATGTTCGTATTCGAGGATATCCTTCTTCTGGACGATCGTTCCATCCAGCGTGTGCTGCGTGATGTTGAGAATTCAGATCTGGGAGTTGCCCTTAAGGGCGCCAATGAGGACGTACAGAATGTTATCTTTAAGAACCTTTCGTCCCGTCTTGCTTCTATGATCAAGGAGGATATGGAGTTCATGGGTCCTGTCCGTATGAAGGACGTTGAGGAGGCTCAGCAGAAGATCGTAGGCGTAATCAGAAAACTTGAGGATGCTTCTGAGATCGTAATCTCCAGAGGCGGAGGAGACGACCTGGTTGTATAGTATATTTAGGGGCCAGACGGTCAGCGATGTTGAAAGGGTCATTGATTCCAATGATCGTATACAAAAAAGAATAGAAGAGTATAATGCCCAGCTTGAGGAGGAAAAAAATCAGGTTCGCCAGAATGAACTTATGGAACTCCTTGATAATCTGGAGCCGGATGAGGAGGGAAATTACTTTCTTCCCAAAGATGAAGAGGGTAATTTTACCATTCCCTGTGACAGATGGGGAGAGCCTCTGGTGGCTGTCAATGAGGAGGGCATGCTGCTTCCTTTCGGTGGAGATGAGGAGGAAGTACCTTTAGAGGGCGAGGATGAATTTGATGAAGATGCCGAGCCCGAGGTAGATCCTCATGAACAGGCTGAGGCTATTATCGGTAGTGCAAGACTTGAGGCTGAGGAAATACTTGAGGAAGCCCGTCAGCAGGCAGATGCTTTTCGCGAAAGTGCTCGTCATGAAGGCTATGACGAGGGCTTTCTTCAAGGCCAGGCCCAGGCTGTTGCCAAGGCGGAAGAGGCCAGAGAAGAATATGAGAGACAGCTTGAATCCATGCGTTTGGACTACGAGGCAAAAGAACAGGGCATGGAACGTGAGTTGGTAGAAGTTATCAGCGACGTGATATCCAGAGCATTTCTAGCAGAGATGTCTGATGACAGAGATGTTATGCTCCACTTGGTAGATCAGGCTCTTTCCCATGCAGAGAATTCCAGGGAATTCCTTATCAGAGTCAATGAAGCTAATTTTGAGTTTCTTAGTGAGCACAAAAGTGAACTTCAGGAAAAGGTGGGTGCGGGGATCAAACTTGATCTTATCAAGGATCCGCTTATGGATGAGGGCGCCTGCATGATCGAGACTGATGGTGGTGTCTTTGACGTGAGTATGGATACTCAGATGAGAAATCTTATCAAAAAGATCCGGGGGTTAAGTATTTAAGGAAAACCAATGTATATTGATCGTGAAAAGTACATGTCAGCCACGGATGACACATATTTCGAACATCTTGGTAAGGTATCCAAGGTGGTGGGCATTACCCTTGAGTCTATTGGCCCCGATGCCAAGCTGGGAGATCTTTGCGAGATCCGTGTAAGTGATGATGTTACAATAATGGCAGAAGTAGTTGGCTTTGTTGAAAAGCGTCTGCTTCTGATGCCTTTTGAAAATGCAGAGGGGGTTGCGGTTGGTTCGCTTGTAGTCAATACCGGCAAACCTCTTTCTGTTCCTGTAGGCATGTGTCTTTTGGGGCATACTACCGACGGTATAGGACGTCCTACAGATACTGATGAACCTTTGCCTTACGAGGCTGTTTATCCGATTGAAAATGCGCCTCCGGATCCTATGGAGCGCGAGATAATCACTGATCCTTTGCCCCTGGGAGTTAAAGCTGTTGATGGTCTTATTACTGTTGGTAAGGGACAACGTATCGGTATCTTTGCCGGTTCCGGTGTAGGTAAAAGTACCCTTATGGGTATGTTTGCAAGAAATACCCGGGCTGAGGTCAATGTTATAGCTCTTATCGGAGAGCGTGGTCGTGAGGTCCGTGAGTTTGTTGAGAGAGATCTTGGACCGGAGGGTATGGCAAGATCCGTTGTTGTGATCGCTACTTCTGATATGCCGCCTCTTATTCGTAATAAGGCTGCAAAAACAGCTACAGCCATAGCCGAATATTTCAGAGATCAGGGTATGGATGTTCTTCTTATGATGGACAACCTTACCCGTTTTTCCATGTCACAAAGGGAGATAGGACTTGCTTCCGGGGAACCTCCCGTTCAGAGAGGATATCCGCCCAGCGTTTATTCAGAGATGCCCAAGCTTTTGGAAAGGGCAGGTAATTCCAATAAGGGATCCATTACCGGTCTTTATGCTGTTTTGGTTGATGGTGATGACTTTAATGAACCAATCACCGATACAGCCAGAGGTATCTTGGACGGTCATATTATGCTTAACCGATCTCTTGCGCAGAAGAATCATTATCCGGCTATCGATGTTCTCATGAGTATCTCCCGTGTTATGTCAGCAGTTGCTGACCGTACTCATAAGATGGCTGCCGGCCAGATGAAAAATGTTATGGCTACATATGCTGAGGCTGAAGATCTGATCAATATCGGAGCTTATAAGGCAGGTTCCAATAAAAATATTGATTTTGCCATTAGCAAGATAGATGCAGTTAATGAATTTTTGATGCAGTCTACAGATGAGAAATTCGAATTTGAGGATGAGATCGATCTGCTGCTTCAGCTGTTCCCGCAGGCTGTTCCCGCCCCTGAGTCGGAGTGATATCCAGTGAGGTTTTAATATGCCTAAATTCAAATATCGAATGCAGAATATTTTAACTCTCAAGGAGACTCTTGAGCGCCAGCAAAAAGCGGCTTTTTCTCTTGCTATGCTGAGGGTTCGGGAAGAGGAGGAAAAGCTTCAGCAGCTGCTTCTTCGCCGCGGTAAGTACGAGTCTGATCTTGCGGCAGCATCGGAGGGGACTTTGGATCTTAAGGAGATCACACATATCAAGTCTGCCATCCAGATAATGAAGACTCTTATAAGGGATCAGATGTTTGAGTTGAAAAAGGCCCAGGATGCTCTTGAGGTTGAGCGTAAAAAACTGGATCAGATCATGATGGAGCGTAAAACCTATGAGAAGCTTCGTGAAAAAGCTTTTGAGGAATTTAAGCATGAACTCGTTATGGAGGATATGAAGGTTACCGACGAGTTTACAAGTTTCAAATATAACAAGACGCAAGTCTGATTTCATACTAGATTCTATTAAGGAGTTTTGATATGGCCAAGGATAAAGACAAGGATAAGGATAAAGACCTGGAAAAGGAAGAAGAAAAAAAGAATAAGGGTGGAGAAGATGGCGACGACGAAGGTGGCGGCGGTATCCTTGTTTTTATTGTTGCTTTTCTTATCTTTCTTGTCTGGCTTGCTATTATCGCTCTGCTTATCAGGATGGATGTAGGCGGATTTGGTTCTACCATTCTTTATCCAATCCTCAAGGATGTTCCTGTCATCAACAAGATCCTTCCGGAGACAGAGGATTACGGGGAGGATGAAGAGGATCCTTATGCCTTTGACAGTATGGATGAGGCCATAGATCGTATCAAGTATCTTGAAAAACAGTTGGCCAAGGCTAAAAAGAAAAATAAAAATGCCCAGGCTCAAAGTGAGGAATATGAGCTTCTTGCTGCCGAGCTTCAGAGGTATAAAGATAACGAGGCAAATTTTGAAAAAATCAAACAAAAATTCTACGAAGAGGTTGTGTATTCCGACCAGGCACCCGATATAAAACAATATAAGGAATACTATGAGAGTATCGAACCCCAAAATGCCGAAAAGCTTTACAAACAGGTGGTAGGCGAGATCAAAAAGGACGAGGAGCTTGAGAAGTACGTTGCTACTTATACGGCAATGAAGGCTGATGAAGCTGCCAAGATCTTTGATGATATGACCAAGGACCTTAGACTTGTAGGCAAGATACTTTGGGCAATGGACACTGATTCCCGAGGTAAGATCATGGGCAAGATGGATGTAGATACTGCAGCGGCCGTAACTAAGCTTATGGAGCCGTAAAGTTTTCCTTGTAGTTTCATATCAAAGCCACGGAGGGCGACGGGAACACTTTATATCAGTCCAGGGAGGACAAATGATATAAGGCAAAAGGAGAAGACATGACCAGTACCAATATCTTAAGCGTACCGGTGCAGCCGAGTCCGTCTGCTACGCGCAAAAAGGGCCAGACGGATGCCTCCGCGGATCAGGGTGATTTCTTTCAGTTGATCCAGAACAAATTCCAGGGAACAGATTTCATGGGAAAAAGTGATGCGCAGACAGCAGTCGGGGCATCATCTTCTGATGTCATGAGAGATGCGGTAGGAGCTTCTTCGGGAGTTAATGTTGCATCGGATGTTTCCGGGAAAAAGCCACAGGCTGACGCCTTATCAGTTTCAAATACTGATAAGCCTGCAGGCATTAAGGATGGAGGCGCCAGGGTACAAAGTAAGGCTGATAACGCTGATGATGCAGAGCTCACTGATGAGGAAAAAGCTCAGGCTATGGCGGCTATCGGTGAGTTCGTGGAAGAAGTAGCTGAGGTGATCAGTGAGATCCTCCCAGTAAGTCCCGAGGATGTTGCTTCAGCAATGGATGAGCTTGGCCTTTCGGCAACGGATCTTTTGGATCCCGCAGGTTTATCCGAGCTTGTGACCACTCTTACAGGGGCAGAGGATGAGACAGCCCTTCTTATCATGGATGAGGGCAAGGAACTGTTTGATGCAGTAGGTGCTCTTGCCAATGAGCTCAAGTCCGAAACCGGACTCGATGATGTGACACTGAAAAGTGTAGAGACAGGAATACCTGTTGATGAGTTTATTGCTTCAGAGGATGCCACAGATGATCTGGAGCTTGCGGAACCTGAGATCTCACAGATCCCTGCGGGTATGGAAAATCAGGCAAAGCCCGTTACAGAGGACGAAGCTCCGTTGATCATGACTGAGGAGACGGTTGTAGCTGGAGATAAGGCTGATCGTACTGCGATTTCTATGACATCACCTAAAGATGACGAGGATCCTATGGCGCTTTCTGAGGATGAGACAGTTCTTTCAGCAGAGGATGCACCTGTACGTCAGGCTGATACCAGACCCCAGACTCAGGATCAGGGAAGCAACCAGGACAGTTTTGCACAGGGACGCAAAAACTCTATGACCGGTGCTGAGATCAAAACCGATACACCTGTTGCTGAGGGTCAGTTTAACGCCTATGTTCAGGATGAGGTTCCTCAGACGCCTGTATCGCAGGTAGAATCCTACACATCAGTTAACACAACGGATGTTATCGAGCAGATCGTATCCGCTGCAAGAACAACCATCACCAATGAGGTAAGAGAGGTATCACTTCTTCTTAATCCTCAGAATCTTGGCCGTATGATCATGCAGGTTACGGAGCGTGAGGGCGACATTTCAGCCAGATTGGTTGCTCAGAATGAGGCAGTCAAGGAAGCTCTTGAAAAACAGCTTACCATCCTCAAGGAGCAGCTCAATGCCGCAGGCATCAAGGTTACCGAGGTTGAGGTTACAGTAAGCACTCACGAGTTCGAGCAGGCTCTTGAGCAGGGCAATCAGATGCAGGGCGGATCCGAAGGCGGACAGAGAGGCCAGGGCAGTACCGGAGAGGCTGAAGCTGAGGGCGGCACTTCCTCAAGACGTAGTATAGATCTTTCATCTGAGGATGGTTTACCGGAGGATATGACAGAAGCCGAGGCTTTGGAAGCTTCCATGATGGCAGATGCCGGCAATTCCATCAGCTACAGTGCGTGAAAGGAGTAGCATATGGCTTATGTAGAAAATATATCAAACGGTCTTGTGACCGGCTCCAAGTCTATAGATTCCGTTGAAAACGGCAAGACTCAGGAGACCAAACAGTCCAAGTCGGATGAGACCAAGGATATGTTCCTTAAGCTTCTGGTTACGGAGATGAAGTACCAGAATCCTTTACAGCCTACCGACAATACTGAGTACGTTAAGGAGATGGCAACATTTTCACAGGTTGAGGCCCTTAACAATGTTCAGGATAACGTAGACGAGATGCGTTCCGCCAACATGGTTGGAAAGTATGTCAATATCGTTGATGATGAGGGCAATGCTGTTGACGGCAAGGTGGATTACACTACCAAGCAGAACGGCGAGACAGTTGTTTGCGTTAACGGCAGCTTTTATCCCATTTCTCAGGTTACGGGTGTTATGGAGTCTGCATATTATGAGGCAACTCTTGCAGCAGATACACTTAATCAGATGGTAGCAGAGCTTCCTCCCCTCGGACAGGTTACATATCTTGATGAGGACAAGATCACTGCTATCGCTAATCTTTACAATGCAATGGACAGCTATCAGCAGTCATTCCTTTCATCCGACAGCCAGACGGCCATCAAGAGTTATGTTAACAGGCTCAATGAAGTCCTTGCCAAAAAGGCTCAGACAGATCAGGAACTGGCAGAACAGGCGGCAGCTCAGGAAGCAGCAGAGCAGGCTGCGCAGGCTATTACAGAAGAGGATCAGGCACAGGCATCTGAGGCAAATGCTCAGGCTGCAGACACAGATCCTACTGAGACAGTGGCAGCCGATACTGTTGCAGCGCAGACAACGGAGGTTTCCGGGGATACTGAGGATAATACAGATACAAGCGAAGATACCACTGAGCAGGTGCCTACAGTTTAGTTTGGATTTTTCAAATTTCGCTATTAACTAAATACAGATATTTCCGATATAAAGTATAGGTAGTTTGTAATTGCGCAGGAAGGAGCCTATATGCAGGTTTTAAATCCTAATATTCCATCCTCCATAGCGCAGGCATATGATACATATCTTGGAGATAATACACCCAAGGTATCGGGCGGAAAAGCCCTCGGAGCAAGCTTTGCTGATGTGCTCAGGGACGTAGCACAGTCAGGTACAGAGATCAAATTCTCCAAGCATGCGATGCAGAGGCTTTCCGAAAGAAACATTGATCTATCCGATTCCCAGAACGAAAGGCTTCGCGACGGACTGCGCAAGGCTGATGAGAAGGGTATCAAGGATTCGCTGATGCTTATGGATCAGCTGGCGTTCATAGTCAATGTTCCCTCACATACAGTTGTAACTGCCATGGATGGAAACGAATCAAAAGAAAAAGCATTTACCAATATTGACGGAGCAGTCATTGTTTGAAGCCGGACCTTTTTCGGAGGCTTCGCTGCCGAACGACAGAAGCAGCAAAAGATGACGACTCAATCGCACGAAGGAGGTCAAGCTTATGATGCGATCACTTTTTTCTGGTGTGTCCGGACTTAAGACTCACCAGACCAAGATGGATGTCATCGGTAACAACATCGCCAATGTTAATACCGTAGCATTCAAGTCTTCAGCAACTTCTTTTTCTGATATCATGTATCAGCTCATGTCTGGAGCATCAGGCGCAACAGCTACCAAGGGTGGAGTAAACCCTAACCAGATCGGTCTTGGTGTTGCTACCGGAGCTACCAAGGTTTCTATCGCACACGGTGGTGCTGCACAGTCTACAGGCGAGGCTCTTGATCTTCGTCTTTCTGATACGAAGTCCACAAACTTCTTTGTCGTAAACAACGGTACCGAGAACGTATTTACCCGTTCCGGTTCTTTCTACCTGGATGGAAATGGTAACCTTGCCATGACATCTACAGGTTATCTTGTTATGGGATGGCAAGTTGATCCACAGACCAACACGATTGCCAGAGACGTTGTAAGTCCTCTTCGCATTATGTCTCCTGAAAATCTGACAAGTGAACCAGAATATACAAGTCAGGCTATTATGAAGGGTGTCCTTGATGATACTGATGTCAATGTTAATAGTACTGAAGGTTACGCTACGACACTTGTTTTTTATGATAATCTTGGTTATGCATATACTGCTAGATTTGCCATTAAAAAGGGTAAAGATGAGCCGGATTCTAATGGTGTTGTAATTAAGAATGGGTATACTATTGAATTGACGAATATTTATTCCAATAATGATAAGGATGCTGCCGGTAATCCTGTTGACATATATAAGAATTATCTTGATCAAGGAGATCCTACAAAGGTATCCGATTATGACCTTTTTGGTTCTCCTAATGGCACAGAATATGATACCTTTAAGCTTCAGGCTTCTAATGATGGTTCAGGATATAATTATCAAAAAGGTTTTGGTAGCGACACAACCGGTGATTATATTGTTCATAAATCAGGTTCTCATACATATGGTATTAAAGTTGAAGATTTGATGAGCTATATTTCTACTAATCTTCATGCTTTATCTGAATCTGGTAAAATTCCTAGTACAGCTGTAAAAGATGAAGAAGGACATGATGGAGTTGATTTTGATCTTTCTGCGATGTTTAAGGGCTTGAAAAGTTGTATGAGTTCATATGACGAAATGACGGAAAAACCTACTTTTACATTCGATAGTTCTTCTCAAAGTTTAAAAGTTGCGTACAAATCAACAAACTATAGTTTGTATTTTAACACTAATGATGGTACGTTTGCATCAATTGATGGTGCTGCATACACTGATAAAAGTAGTAAAGCATATTCGGCATCTAGTGGCGAAGATCAGATCCTTAAGATGAGTACTCTTGGCTCTCAGTTTTCTGATATCAATATTGACTTCTCTCAAATGCTTAACTACTACAACGGCGGATCATCTACAGTTGGAATGGATACAGGTACTGCAGAAGATGCCAGCCTTGGAGCAGGAAAGAAACTTGGGGCCATGACAGGAATCGCGGTTCAGCAGGATGGAAAGATCTTTGGTTCCTACGACAATGGAAATACAGTTCTCCTTGGACAGATCGCTGTTGCTCAGTTTGCTAACGCATCCGGTCTTGAGCAGTTGGGAGATAACTGCTACGCAACAACTCTTAACTCAGGTGAGTTCGATGGTATCGGTGTTGAGATCACAGCAGACGGATCCTCAATGGAGACAGGACAGCTGGAGATGAGTAACGTAGACCTTTCTACAGAGTTTACTGAGATGATCACAACCCAGAGAGGTTTCCAGGCTAACTCACGTATCATTACAGTATCCGATACAATGCTTGAGGAGCTTACAAACCTGAAGAGATAATTGAGCTGATAGGTTCCTTTTAAACCATATTTTTAATAAGAAAACATAATTTTCGGTGCATAAGGACAGATATCAATATATAGTAGGAGACGAGACTTTCGCCTCCTACTTTTTGTGGAATAGAGCAGTGGAAATTTGAAATTTATGGTAGACAACTGCTCCAACATCTAGTACAATAGTGGAAAAGTGTTTTTGGGCTTTTTTTGTGTTTTTATTTGATAGGGAGTAGACAGTTTTGGATCTGGCGTCACTTATCGGCCTGGTGGCCGGCTTTGTAATGGTCATATTTGGTATCCTTGTCGGTGGTGGTGAGATAGGATCATTCATTGATATTCCGTCGGTCATCATCACGATCTTCGGGTCCCTTACCAGCGTTATGAGTTCCCGTAAGCTACCGCAGTTTCTCGGCGGATTCGGCGGACTTATGATCGCTATCAAGGAGCCGGAGCAGACGGATCCTACAGAGGTCATCAAGTCGATCATCGACATGGCTAATATAGCTCGTAAGGAGGGACTCCTTGCTCTTGAGGAGACTGCCAACGGAATTGAGGATGCCTTTTTGAAAAAGGGTATCATGCTTGTAGTAGACGGTACTGATGCTGATCTGGTTCGTGCTATTCTTGAGACGGATCTTGATGCTATGGAGACCCGTCACAAAAAAGCTATCAGTTTCTGGGATAAGTGGGGTGAGATGGGACCTGCCTGGGGTATGATCGGTACCCTTATCGGTTTGGTTAACATGCTTAAGAACCTTTCGGATCCTTCCACCATCGGACCTTCCATGGCGGTTGCGTTGCTTACCACACTTTACGGTTCGCTTATCGCTAACTGGCTTACCGGCCCCGTATCTGCCAAGCTTGCTCTTGACAATGATATGGAGGTTACAGTCAGGATAGTTACCATAGAGGGGCTCTTGTCTATTCAGGCAGGTGAGAACCCTCACGTTATCGAGGAAAAACTTAAGTGCTTCCTGCCGCCTTCAGCAAGAGACGCGGTAGGAGCTGACGCCGGCGGAGGAGAATAATATGGCCAAGAAAAAGGAAGATCCGGCACCCGCGGGATCGCCGGCATGGATGGCTACATTCTCTGACCTTATGAACCTGCTTTTGTGCTTCTTCGTTTTGCTTTTCTCCATGTCGACTATTGAGGAGGAAAAGCTGCAGGCCGCTATATCATCCATTACATCTGCTTTTTCCATCATGGATGCACCTGTTGGTAATCTCATGAGTGAGGGTAATCTCGTCAGTATGGGTATTACACAGCTCCCTGACTTTGCCAATTACTTCGGAGATACCATGAGTCAGGGTAAGGAAGAGGCCGGAGATAATTCTCAGGCTCATGAGACCCGTACCGATGAGGGTGTCAGCGATGATCCCGGCGGACAGGAGGGCACTGATCATAACAACGGTCAGAATGATAACGATCAGCAGACTCCCGGTGCTTCTCAGGGTGAGGAGGATCAGAGAGACAGAGATGAACAGGAGAATCCCGGTGCTTCAACTGAGGAGTCTGATGAGCAGGAGGCTCAGGATCTTTTAGATGAAAAGGCACTTGAGGAGAGCGAGAAGATGGCAGAAGCCATGCTTGAAAAGGCTAAGGAGTATGGCATCCAGGATCTTATCGACATAGATTTTAACGGACAGTATGTCAGATACAGTCTCAACGGAGCATTGCTTTTTGAATCAGGTAAGTCCGAGGTCAGACAAGAAGCCAAGCCTCTCATGAAAAAACTTGCCAGGATCCTCAGTGCATACTCGGCATATCTTATAGAGATCGAGGGCCATACGGATAATGTTCCGATCCACAGTGCCAAGTATGAGAGCAATATGGTCCTGTCCATGTACAGAGCCTTGAGTGTGTCCGAATTCATACTTGATCATTCCAAACTGGATCCTGCCAATGTTTATTCATCAGGCAGGGGCGAGTATGATCCAATAGCCGATAATGACACGCCTGAGGGCAGAGCCCGCAATCGTCGTGTTGAGATCAAGATATATAATTCTTACAGCTCAGATAAGCTTAAGGAGTAGTTTTTCGAGGGAGCGTCATGAAAAAGAGTTTACTCACACTTATAACTTTAGCACTGGTACTTGTTAATCTTGTACTGACTGCCATCACAGCGATATCTATTATCCCTGAGGTCAAGCAGGCCAACGAACTGGTTGCTAAGGTTTCAGAAGCCATTGATCTGGATGTTGAGAGTGCTTCCGGTGTTTCCGGCAGATCCAATATCCCCATTGCTGATCTTGTTTATTACAACTTGACTGATAAGATCACGGTCAATCTTAGGCCCGGGTCAGACGGCAACAGTCATATGGCAGTGCTTACGGTTTCTCTCGAACTCAACAGCAAGCACAAGGATTATCAGACACTTTATGGTAACCTTGATACTCAGAATAACATGATCTCATCCGAGATCAGCAGTATCGTATCTTCGTATACATACGATAATGTCCAGGATTCCATGAATGAGATCCAGCAGACTGTCAAGGAAAGACTTGCTGGGATCTTCGGTAACGAATTTGTCGTAGGTGTTAATATTACACCTCTTTATCAGTAAAGTATTCATTTTTCGGCAGGTGGTGAGAATGCATGAGTGACGTCCTCTCACAAAGTGAAATAGATAACCTACTGCAGGCTCTTTCCAGCGGAGAAGTTGATGTAGAGGAGATGAAAAAGTCCAGCGAGAATACCGTTAAGGACTACGATTTCTCCAGACCATCCAAGTTTTCCAAGGAGCACCTGAGGACTTTGGAGATCATATTTGAGCATTATGGCAGACTTCTTTCTACGAACCTGCCGGTGTACCTCCGTAAGAATATTCAGGTGGAGGTTATGAACTCCGAGGCAGTTACATATATGGAGTTTTCCAATGCTCTGTCCAATCCCGTACTTCTGGGCGTAGTGGATTTCGATCCTCTTAAGGGCAATATCATTATGGAGATGGCCACCAAACTGGGCTATGCCATAGTTGACCGTATGCTTGGAGGAGAGGGAGAGCCCCTCGAAAAGATCAGAGACTTTTCAGAGATAGAGCTGCTTATCATAGAGCGCGTTATGATCTCTTGCGTTGAGCTTCTTCGTGAGCCATGGGCTAATGTAGTAGATGTTTTGCCCAGACTTGAGCGCATTGAGACCAATCCACAGTTTGCGCAGATCATTTCTCCGTCGGAGATGATCGCCATCGTTACACTCAATATTCGTATCGGTGAGGTCGAGGGATTGATGAATATCTGTCTTCCCTATTTGACATTAGAGCCGGTTATGGATAAACTGAATACCAAGTTCTGGTATTCCAATATGCAGGACAAGACCGAGGAGATGTTCTCTGAAGATATTGAGCATCTTATTCGCAAGGCGAATATACCGGTGACCGCGGTACTCGGCCATTCCGCCATCAATGTCAGTGATTTTGCCACTCTTCAGATTGGTGATATCATCAGACTTGATAAAAAGGTGGATGAAGAACTGGATATCTTTGTTGGAGATATTCGAAAGTTCACTGCATTGCCTGGTACGGCAGAAAAGAATTTTGCGGTAAGGGTCACTACCGTGATCAGGGAGGAGCAGACCTAACATGGCTGACACTTCATTATCCCAGGAGGAGATCAACGCCCTCTTTTCTCAGGCCGAAGCCGGCGGAGTAGTTGGAGGGGGCGATGGAGGAGGCTTGGAGCCTAACGAGATCGACACCATAGGGGAAGTTGCCAACATAAGCATGGGTACCGCCGCGACGACACTGTTTTCGCTGGTGAACAAAAAGGTGGATATTTCCACACCTGTTGTATCCGTTTCAGTTTGGGATGACATAGTGGGCATGTATGAAAAGCCCTGCGTCCTGGTTAAGATCTCTTACACCAAGGGTCTCAACGGAAGCAACATCCTTGTTCTCAAGGAAACCGACGTCAAGGTTATCACCGACCTGATGATGGGCGGTGATGGTACCAATACAGATGGTGAGATAGGTGAGTTACACCTTTCGGCTATTTCAGAGGCGATGAATCAGATGATGGGATCATCTGCCACATCATTATCCTCTATGCTGAATATGATGGTGGACATTTCACCCCCCACATCTGATCTTATAGACCTGGCAGAATCTGTTGACGGAAGCGATATTGATACCTTTCTTAAGGATCCTTTCGTCAAGATAGAATTTAATATGACCATCGGGGATCTTGTAGATTCCAAGATCATGCAGCTGTATCCCATAGCCCTTGCCAAGGAGATGTGTCAGTCCGTTATGTCCAACATGGAAAGCGATTCCGCTTCCACAGTTGACGATTCGGCATTTGATGCAGCACCGGCACCGGCTCCGGCGGCAGCAGCACCGCAACCGGCCGCGGCACCTGCAGCGGCAGCACCGCCTCCGCAGGCGGCAACTCCACCTCCGATGATGGCAGCGCCTATGATGGCTCCTCAGCCACAGGTCAATGTGGAGGCAGCCACATTTACTCCCTTCAATCAGGGAATACTCGCTGGCTATTCGCAGGAGAACATCGGACTTATCATGGATGTTCCTCTGGAGGTTACGGTAGAGCTTGGACGTACACATAGATCCATTCAGGATATTTTGGAGTTCACCCCCGGTACTATCATAGAGCTTAACAAGATTGCGGGTGAGCCGATAGACGTTCTGGTCAACGGTAAGTACGTTGCCAAGGGCGAGGTAGTAGTAATAGAAGAGGCATTTGGTGTTAGAATCACTGAAATTGTCAAGTAAGTATAAGGAGAAAAGAAATGGCAAAGAACATCTTGATTTGTGACGACGCAGCATTTATGAGGATGATGATCAAGGATATCCTCACAAAGAACGGTTACA
>JAEEGL012752882.1_pt1 | contig 22535 bp, 14 predicted proteins | sample 9134231 | NCBI WGS metagenome assembly JAEEGL01 (sample SAMN16246548, study PRJNA631951) | gut metagenome | biome: gut microbiome; feature: rumen; material: fiber-attached | host: Bos | place: Iran: Karaj | collected 2018-10
ATCTTGTTGGGGCTGTAGTCGGTTTGCAGGACGTGAATCTTCATACCGTTGGAGAGGGTGATTAGCTTCGCGCCGTAGATGTCGTCGGTTATCTTCTTGACCTTCACTTTGCTTTGAAGTTCAGGCACGAGGGGGTCTGTGTTGACCTCTTCGGTGAAGGCAGCAATCTCCTCAGCATCAACTTCCGCCAAAGCAGAAAGCACCTCTTGCTCGGTCGGAATGGTCAAACCCTCCTTCTCTGGCATAAAGACAAGGATGGCACGATTGTCCGGAGCCAAAGCGCCGATAGCCTGATTGATGGTTTCCAGAGGGATCATCGGTACGACTTGGTGCATCGTCTGGTGCATCCATTCAATACCTGGGGCTGGGTCATTATCAAGGAAATGACGGACGTAAGCATTTACAAACGAGGTGTTTGTCCGCTTGTCGCGAGCCTCGTATGCTGCGTCAATCTGCGAGAGATACTCCTGCTTGAAGCGGTCGTATTCGCTTTCCTGGAAACCGCTGCGGGAAGCACGGAGCAATTCGCGGTAGGCAGCTTTGATACCTTCCGTGTAGCGGTTCTCCTTCATGGAGACACTGAGGGAGAGAGCTTCCTTTGTCTTTGTCACTACATAGTCGCTGAAGCCGACACCTGCACCAGAGAAAGGAGCATCTGCCTGACGGGTTATCTCGTTCAGCCGTTCGTTGAGCATTCCAGAGATAGCGTCCTGCACAAAATCTGCAATGAGATATGCATAGGTTCCCCTCATTTCACGAGGCAATGGGTCGTCCTTGAACATAATGGATGCCTCCATTCCTGGGAACTCCTTGTCCTGACCGATGAAGACGAGTGGCTCCTTGTTGTCGGGCACAGGATAATCCTCGCGAACAGCTGCATCGGCTGGTGCGGGAGCGATGTCGGCAAACATTTCCTGCAATTTCTTCTCGACGGCATCGGGGTCAACGTCGCCCACGATGACCAACGCTTGCAGGTCGGGACGATACCACTTGCGGTAGTAGCTGCGCAGGGTCTCGTAGGGGAAGTTCTTCACCACCTCCATCGTGCCGATAGGCATACGGTTGGCGTACTTGCTGTCCTTACAGATAATGGGCAAAGCCTTCTCGATGAGACGCATCTGAGCGCTGCGACGAACACGCCACTCTTCTTCTATAACGCCTCGTTCCTTATCGATTTCCTTATCTTCAAGCAACAGGTCGTGGCTCCAGTCGTGCAGGATGAGGAGGCAAGAATCAATGGCTCCAGCCGTCTCGACGTTCACATTATTTATATTATAGACGGTCTCGTCGAAGGCAGTATAAGCATTGAGGTTCTCTCCGAACTTCACGCCGATACGCTCCAAGTACTGCTTCAGGGCATCTCCAGGGAAATGAGTTGTGCCGTTGAAGCACATGTGTTCGAGGAAGTGAGCGAGGCCTCGCTGGTCGTCTTCCTCTTGCATAGAGCCGACACGCTGGGCAATGTAGAAGTCACAGCGCTTTTCTGGCCACTCATTATGGCGGATGTAATAGGTAAGACCGTTCTCAAGCTTGCCTGTCTTAACAGCAGGATCAAGAGGAATTGGCGGCATTTGTTGTGCCTTGACTGCTGTAATGACAACCATCATTATCAGCAAGGAAAAAAGTTTCTTCATTTCTTATTATCTAATTTTCTTAATCTTATTTCATTTTCCAGCCACTTTCCATTAGGATAAGCGGCAGTTCTATCTGCTCAAAAGTGCTGTCAGCATATTGCAATTGAAGCATAACGATGGCCGTACTGTCCTCTGAAAGGCTGTCGCTCAGGGCAACAACATTTCTGAGGTTGGGCATTTCGCCCTCTGCCATAAACTGCTTCATCAGGTCAATCATTTCCTTTCGGTAGCTTTCAGGAAAGTCTTCGCTATAGGCATAACCGTTTACAAAGCCTTTGTAGTCGCCCTTGATTAGCATCGAATAGTAATCCTCTGCAGCCTCGCGAGCAGCCTCATGGGTAAACTGACCGCGAGAGCAAGCAGCAAGCAGCATTATAAATGAGAAAATGAAAAAATGAGAAAATGAAGTTTTCATTCTGTCATATCCTTTTTTCGTTTCTTTCATTATTTCATTCTTTCATTGTTTCATTGTTTTACTTCTGCCTAATGAACACATTTATCGGGCATCCTGTAAAGTTCCAACGCTCGCGTATCTTGTTCTCGAGGAAGCGTTTGTAGGGTTCCTTGACGTATTGCGGCAGGTTTGCATAGAAGACAAACGAGGGCACTCGGGTGTCAGGAATCTGCATACAATACTTTATCTTGATGTACTTGCCCTTCATGGATGGTGGCGGATAAGCCTCGATAAGCGGCAGCATCTCCTCGTTGAGCTTGTGTGTCGTGACCTTGCGAGTGCGGTTCAGATAGACATCCTTTGCCGTCTCGAGCACTTTGAAGATGCGCTGCTTGGTGAGAGCCGAGCCAAAAATGATAGGGAAGTCGGTGAAGGGAGCCATTCTTTCGCGTATCGCATCCTCCATCGTTTTCATTACTTTCGTGTCTTTATCAGGCACAAGGTCCCACTTGTTGACCACCACGACAAGACTCTTCTGGTTCTTCTGAATGATTTGGAAGATGTTGAGGTCTTGGGTCTCGATGCCTCTCGTGGCATCTATCATAAGGATGCAGACGTCACTATTCTCGATACTACGTATTGAACGCATCACGCTGTAGAATTCCAGGTCCTCGCTCACCTTATTCTTTCGGCGAATACCTGCCGTATCAACAAGATAAAAGTCGAAACCGAACTTGTCGTAGCGCGTGTAGATGCTGTCGCGAGTTGTGCCTGCAATATCTGTCACAATGTTCCTTTCCTCGCCAATAAAGGCGTTAACGAGGCTCGACTTACCAGCATTGGGACGCCCCACCACAGCAAATCTCGGGATGTCCTCATCGGGAAGAGCATCACTTTCCTTTGGGAAAAGGCTGACCACAAGGTCAAGCAAATCGCCCGTACCGCTACCTGTTGCGGCAGAGATACATTGCGGGTCGCCCAAGCCAAGCGAATAGAACTCGGCAGCAAGATAGGTCTCGTTGTTGTCCATCTTGTTGCAGACAAGCAGGACAGGCTTCTTCGAGCGACGCAAAATGCTTGCAACATCCTCATCCAAATCGGTAACTCCGTTCTGAATGTCAACAAGGAAAAGGATAACATCAGCCTCGTCTGTGGCAAGTGTCACTTGTTTCCTGATTTCCTCCTCGAAGATATCGTCGCTGCCTATAACCCATCCGCCAGTATCGATAACCGAGAACTCACGGTTGCCCCACTCGCATTTGCCGTACTGACGGTCGCGCGTAGTGCCTGCTTCCTCGCTCACAATAGCGTGTCTCGTCTGCGTCAAGCGGTTGAACAACGTGCTTTTGCCCACATTCGGGCGTCCTACAATAGCTACTAAGTTCGACATACCTATTTCTTTTTGCGCGACAAAGTTACGAAAAATTCTTCATTCTTCGCTTCTCATCCTTCATTTTTTTGACAACTCCTTGATGAGGTTCCTTGCTTTGCCCCATTTGTCTATGACAAAAAGAACAAAACGAATATCAACCCCAATGCAACGTTGGAGGTTGTCGTCGAAGGAAATGTCGCCCGACATAGCTTCCCAATTACCATCAAAAGCAAGTCCCAAAAGTTCACCTTTTCCATTGAACATAGGCGAACCTGAGTTGCCTCCCGTAATGTCGTTATTGGACAGGAAGCACAGGTGCATATCGCCAGTTCGCTTGTCGGCATAGCGTCCCCAGTTGCCTTCCTTCATCAAAGCCACAATATTGCTTTCCAACTTGTAGTCTTCAATCTCGACTTGTTTGGCTGCTTTGTCAAGGAGGCTTTGAGCATTGGTGTAAAACTGGTAGTGCTGACCATTTGCCGTGTAGTCCTGAATGATGCCGTAGGACAGGCGCATCGTGAAGTTGGCGTCACTATAATGGGGCGTTTCCTGGTCCATTTCGAGCAAAGCCTGTGTCAACAGATGTTCGTTATAGTCGATAATGGTTGCGGCATTACGACTGCGCCCCCCTATTTCCTGAATCTTTATAGGAATGGCCTCTGCATAGAGCAAAGCGGGGTCTGTTTCGCGCAGCGAGCTGTCTGCCAACAACTTGTCCAAAGCCGAAGGGTCTTTGCAGATAGTTTTGGAAAAGACATCTTGGGCATAAGCTGCTTCGTCGCCTCCATAATTCTTGTCAATAAGGTCATAGAACTCTGGCCAATAGCGATGTTCCTTCACTTGCTCTCGGTAGTTGCGCAACAGAGCTGCCATCGTGGCCTCGTCAAGTTTCGCATCATAGTCTTTGAAGAAGGCTTCAATATTGCTTCGCACACGAGCAACCTCGCTGCTGTCCGCGTCTTGCGGCATACTGTTAAGCATGTGAGCCACGCGGTAAAGTTCAATGCCTCGCACAAATGTCTCGCGGAAGAAGCCCATTGCAAAGACATCATTACGCCGCTTCCCATACGCCGCTTCAAGCTTTCCAAACATCTCGCCAAAGCGGTTCCTGAGGCTTTCTTTCCCTTCATACCACCCGCGAATCTTGCTTTCTGTCTTCTGTTTCTGGGCAATCACGCCAAGGTCGGCGATAGCCTTATTCATGCCTATGCTGTTCTTCCAGTAGTTGCTGCTGCTTGCCCATTTGCTGGCATACTTGATGCCAACGGCACGGTCGGCATCCATGAACTTCTTCCATACCTCCTGTTTCTTGCCGCGCACCTGAATCGTGCTGACGTTGACTGCATTCACGCGCTCGTCAATACCCCATGAACTCAGGTAACGGCTTGTGCTTCCAGGATAACCTACGGTCATACAAAAGTCGCCGTTCTGATAGCCATCGGTAGCTATGCGGGCATAATTCTTGAGACGAAGAGGAACATTCTTCGGGCTGTATTCAGCAGGTTCTCCATTCTTGTCGGCATAGATACGGAACAAGCTAAAGTCGCAAGTTTGGCGCGGCCACATCCAGTTGTCGGTGTCGCCACCGAACTTGCCCATCGTCTCTGTTGCGGTAAAGACGAGCCGGATGTCGTAATAGACCTTGTAGTAGCTTACGTAAAAGGCATTGTTCTCGTAATAGGCTCTGACCATACAGTCAAGTCCCGGGTTGGCTTTCTGACATTCTCTTTCAACGGCAGACATGATGCTATCGAGGTACTGCTTGTCCAATTCTGCGGTTGACTCGCCAGGATATTTTTCATAGATTTCGTTGAGTGCCCGCATGATGCGCCCCGTGCATTCTTCCGTGCGCTGGAGGAACTTCACGAAAAGGCCATCGGCAGGTCGTTCTTCCTTGCGTGAATGGGCAACAAAGCCGTTTGTCAGGATATCGTCCTCTGGTGTCGAGAGTTTTTGTATGGCTCCGTAGCCGCAATGATGATTGGTAAAGACAAGTCCGTCGGGACTTACCACAACGCCCGAACAAAAGTCACCAAAATCCACCACACAATCCTTGAGGCTGGCATGAGTTGTGCTGTAAAGCTGGTCGGGAGTGAGCTGAAGGCCGAGGTTTTGCATGGCTTCGGCTGTCTTGTCGTCAATACGGTTCAGCATCCACATACCTTCATCGGCATGGGTGAAAGATGTAATCGCACATAATATGCAAAGAAAGAGTTTCTTCATAGGTCTTTCTGATTATTCTGATTATTCTGAAAACTCTGATTATTCCGATTGTTATTACTTTTTCTTCTTGGGCTTCCTTCTTGCCCAGCCTTCTTCGCTGAAGTCGGGTATTTCTCCCTTCAGCTTCAGGCTCTTCTTTGTAGGCTTGTCGGGATGGAGGAACTGCATCCAGTCTTCTTTCTTAAACTTTCTGCCGCGAGGCTCTGTATAGCCGCGCTCTTCGCGGGAAGGTTTAGCCCTCCTCCCAACCTCCTCCCGAGGAAGGAGGCTTTTCTTTTCGCGAGGTTGTGCTGCTGGCTTCTCCTTGCGCAGCTTTCTCCCCTCCTCATCAGAAGAGGAACCGGGGGAAGGGGCTGCAACATCAACGACCACACTTCTTCCCTTTACCGTCACACCATGCTTTAACCCCTTCAAGACACGATTGAGGTCTTCCTCCTTTACCTCGATAAAGGAGAAGTTCTTCATCAAGTCAATACGCCCAACGGCCACCTTGTCGCCTTGAACGTTCTTGTTGAGCAGCCCGATAATTTCACGGGCAAACATACCGTCAATCTTGCCAACGTTAAGAAAAAGACGGACATAGCCTTCCTCAGCCGTCCTCTTCTTATCCTTTGTACGGGAAGACTTATCTCCCTTTGTGGAAGACGAAGAGGGAGCTTCTATCTCTGGTGCGTTGGCGTAGTATTGCAGGAATCTTCCGAACTCGCGGGAAAGTACGCGGCGGATAAGGTCGTCCTTGTCGAGCCACGCCCAACGCTTCTGCACCTCGTCCATGAAGGGTGCTATCTCCTCCTCGTCCACCTCCACGCGCTCTATGTCGTCAATGACGTGATAGAGTTGTTTGGTGCAGATGTCGCGAGGTTCTGGCAGGGTGCCCTGTTCGAAGGTCTTCTGTATCTCCTTTTCCACCTGTTTTATCTTGCCCTTCTCGCGCATACTGATGATGCAGATGCTCGTTCCCTTCTTGCCTGCCCGACCGGTACGGCCAGAGCGGTGGGTGTAGTATTCCACATCGTCGGGCATACCGAAGTTGATGACGTGTGTCAGGTCGTCCACGTCAAGGCCACGTGCTGCAACATCCGTAGCCACAAGCAGTTGAATGCGGTGGCGGCGGAACTTCTGCATTGTCAGGTCGCGCTGTTGCTGCGAGAGGTCGCCGTGCAAAGCGTCTGCATTGTAACCGTCGCGAATCAGGTTGTCCGCCACTTCTTGCGTTTCCAAACGTGTCCGGCAGAAGATGATGGCGTAAATGCGGGGATAGTAATCCACCACACGTTTGAGGGCATGATACCTGTCCTTGGCATGAACCATATAATAAATGTGATTCACATTCTCCGCGCCTTCGTTGCGGCTGCCTATCTGTATCTGTTGTGCGTCCTTCAGATAGTTCTGGGCAATGCGTTCTATCTCCTTGCTCATGGTGGCGCTGAAGAGCAAAGTGCGGCGCTCGCTGGGAACGCCTTCCAAGATGCTGTCCAAGTCCTCCTGAAAGCCCATCGAAAGCATCTCGTCCGCCTCGTCAAGCACGACATACCGCACCTGTGAGAGGTCAGCCACGCCGCGTTTCATCAAGTCCATTAGGCGGCCTGGAGTTGCCACGATGATATCCACACCATGTTTCAAGGCGCGAATCTGTGGCTCGATGTTCGTGCCGCCATAGACAGCCTGGATGCGAATCTCCGGTAGATACTTGCTAAAGCCCTCCATATCGTCGGCTATCTGCAAACAGAGTTCGCGAGTGGGGCTAAGGATAACAGCAAAAGCCCCCTCCCCGCTCCCCCTTTGGGGGAGTGCCTCATTGCTACTGCCTTGCCTCTCCAAATCACTCCCCCAAAGGGGGAGCAGGGAGGGGGCTTTCTGCAGCAGCGGCAAGCCGAAGGCGGCAGTCTTGCCTGTCCCAGTCTGTGCCAAAGCAACAAGGTCTGTGTCATTATTAAGCAAATGAGGAATCACTTCCTCCTGCACGGGCATGGGGTGCTCGTAACCCAGTTCTTCAATAGCTTGCAGCAGCGGTGCGGCAAGCCCAAGTTCTGTAAAGTCTTTCATTTCGGGCGCAAAGGTACAAATTCGTCGGCACATCACAAAATAAATCCCGATTTATTTTCGCGTTACAGTGTTACAGTTGTTACAGTTGAAAATAAGGCTGACAAAAGTCAAAAAGAAATTTTATATTATATATATCAGATATATATAATATAAAGTGTAAATTGGGATGTGAATGACCTTAAAACGAACTGTAACAACTGTAACGCTGTAACGCGATAATGCTTCGGCTAAACCGAGGCCTACAAAAAGGCGAAAAAAGTTGCTCGAAAATTCGTAGACCGCAATGAGACTGTCGTATATTTGCAGCGTGAAAGATGAGGGAACGAGACACGTTAAGTTTGCTAACGACACACGTGTAAAGAGGCCACGAGGCACATGTAGTTTGACCACGAGACACAAGAGAAAAAAAACATAAATTAATTATGCGCAATCGTACCACCAATAACAAAGAACAATCAGGAACTGTTCGTCTTCGCTGCCTGATAAACGCGCGGAAGGTGTTTTTATTTCGCCTTTTCGCTTGTTTTCTGATTTTTCTTCGTATCTTTGTACCGATTATTCGAGAAAAAAGGGACATGATGTCGATGCATAAACCCAGTGGAATGGCTGCCGGAGGGCTTGTTTGTCTGGCTTTGGTGGTTGTGGGCGCGCTGCTGCAAATGGCGGTCGGGCCTGTCCGTTGGGACGGGATGGCTTGGCCTGTCAATGGCTTTGTCCTGGCTGTTTTGCTGTTTGGAATCGTCTTGATGCACTTATGCCGGGGCAGGGTAGGGCTTTTCCTATGGATGGCGACTTTGCAGGCAGGTATTCCGGCTATGGTGGCTTGCGCCTTGATGACCATTCTGATGGGTGTCACGCGCCAAGTGCCTTCTGGCCACCAGCCTGCCGACCCCTTCGGTATCACCTCGATGCTCTCCTTCTGGCCTTTCGTGCTTGTCTATCTGTGGCTCGTGGTTCTTGTCGGTATGGTTTGCCTGTCAAGGCTTCGCGCCAAGTGGCGCAATATCTGGTTTCAGCTCAATCACTTAGGTCTGTTCATAGCCCTTGTGTCGGGAACGCTGGGTAATGCCGATATGCAGCGCTTGCATATGATGGTTCGGGAAGGAAGCAGCGAGCGGTATGCCGTGGATGCCCGCCACAGGCCCTACGAACTGCCTTTCAGCATAACGCTTCACGACTTTGCGCTTGTTGAGGAGCCGGAGCTGAAGTTCTCGTCGGATGTGAGCGTTCAGGGCAGGAAGGGTCTCAGCCTTCGCGACACGATTCTGGTGAACAAGCCCCTTTCCGTAGGGGGATGGAAGATATATCAGTATGGTTACGACGAGTCGAAGGGAAGCTTGAGCGACATCAGCATTCTGGAACTGGTGCGCGACCCCTGGCTGCCATACGTCTATCTCGGCATCTTCATGATGCTGGCCGGAGCGGGATGGGGAATATTGAAAAGGTGAAAAAGTAAAAAAGGGGAAGATTGGAAATTGCTTCGGCTGAGCCGAAGCCTACGGAGAAAGAAAGTGAAATGGTAAGTTGGAATGAATTGAGTTTCTTTGCTTTGCCGGCCTTGGGGTTATGGGCTGTGGGGGCTGTGCTTTCGCTTCTGGGAAGAAGGCGGGGGGCTGTCTCTTTGTTGACCGTCTGCGGCTTGCTCATCTTCGGCACTTACATAGCCTTGATGTGGCTCTCGCTGGAGCGTCCGCCTCTGCGCACGATGGGCGAGACCAGGCTGTGGTATTCCTTCTTCCTGCCTCTTGTTGGCCTGATAACTTACCTCCGTTGGCACTATCGTTGGGTGCTCTCGTTCAGCACACTGCTCAGCGCCGTCTTCATCTGCATAAACCTCCTGAAACCCGAGATTCACGACAAGATGCTGATGCCTGCCCTTCAGAGTCCGTGGTTCGCGCCCCATGTCATTATCTATATGTTCGCCTACGCCACCACTGGTGTTGCCGCGCTCCTCTCGCTTTGGCAGCTCTGCAAGAGGCAAGACCACCTGAAAGCCATAGACGACCTGACGCGGGTAGGCCTGTCCTTCATCACCATCGGAATGCTTTTCGGAGCTTTGTGGGCAAAAGAGGCTTGGGGCACCTATTGGTCGTGGGACCCGAAGGAAACTTGGGCAGCCGCCACTTGGCTCTGCTTCCTTGTCTTCATACACTTGCGCCGCTGTCGCCCTCAGGCAGTACGGCCTGCCCTGCTGTGGCAACTGTTCTGCTTCCTCTGCCTGCAAATGTGCTGGTGGGGCATCAACTACCTGCCATCGGCACAAGGCGTGAGCGCACACACGTATTAGTTCATAGTTCATAATTCATGGTCCGTAGTTCATAGTTCATAATTCATAGTTAAATAAGAAATGAGAAAGTTTATTATTCTTATAGCAGCGGCTTTGGCGATGGCTGGGTCTGCACAGGAAAAAGGCGCACATGATTACGGCGACTTTACCGTTGATGCACAGGTGCGTGCGCGAGGCGAGTATCGCGGCGGAATGTCGAGCGACGGGAAAGACAAGCTGTTCGTCAACGACCGTGTGCGCCTCTCCTTCGGATGGGAACGCAAGAACCTCAGTATGAAGGTTTCGGCACAGCACGCAGGCCTCTGGCAAAGCGGCACGCAAAATAGCACGCTGGGAAAGATTACCCTGCACGAAGCTTGGGCGAAGATGACCTTCGGCAAAGGCTTTTTCACACAGGTGGGTCGCCAGGAACTTGCCTACGACGACGAGCGTCTGCTCGGCACACTTGACTGGGCACCATCAGGACGCGCCCATGATGCTCTCCGACTTGGTTGGGAGAACAGATGGAACAAGCTCCATGCTGTTGTCAGCTTCAACCAGACAGCCGAGGTGCAGAGCGGCTCCTCCACCAGTTCGAGGCTCTACAAGAACTTGCAGATGCTTTGGTATCGCCTGGGACCCGACGAGAAACCCTTCCACATCAGCACCACCTTCATCAATCAAGGCGTGGACGACGTTCGGTACGACAGCATCCGCTATATGCAGACCTTTGGCATCTATGCCTCTTTCGAGAAACGGAAAATCTCCACAGACTTCTCCATCTACTACCAAACAGGGCGCGACCGCACAGGTGCCGACCAAAGGGCATTCATGATGAGCGGCAACTTTGGATGGCAGTTCGCGCGGAAGTGGAAAGGCACCATCGGCGACGACTACCTTAGCGGTAGCGATGGAATGCCCGGAACCAACCGCACCTTCAACGTCCTTTACGGCACTCACCACAAGTTCCTTGGCACGATGGACAACTTTGGCTACAACACCATTCCGCTCTACGGACTGAACGACCTCCACCTCAACTTCGCATACAATTGCAGCGAGAAGTTCGATATGAGCTTTGCTTACCATTGGTTTGCCACAGGACGTCCCATCAACGACTACCTCAAAGACCCCATCGAACAACTTACAGACCCTGCAAAGATAGCCATCATGCGAAGGTACTACGGCAAATACCGCTTCTCGCAAAACCTTGGCGGCGAACTTGATCTGCAGTTCAACTACTGCCCCTGGAAGGATGTTTGCATTCAGGGAGGCTTTAGCTTGATGTTCGCCACAGAGTCCATGCGGTTCATCAAGGACACAAAATCAAAAGTCCAGAAATGGGGTTGGCTGAGTTTCAACATCAACCCCACCGTCTTCTCAACACGCAATCGCAAATAATTTAACCTAAAAATTATATATACTATGGTAAAGCACATTATACTTTGGAAGCTGAGGGAAGACCTCGCACCAGAAGAGAAAGAACAGGTGAAGCGCGACATCAAGGCTGGTCTTGAAGGACTTGCCGGGCGCATACCAGGCTTAATCTGCATCAACGTTAATGTAGATGGACGGCTCGATTCGTCGAATGCCGATGTAATGCTCGACAGCGTCTTCACCGACGAAGCCGCCCTGAAAGCATACGCCGTCCATCCCGAACATGTGGCGGTGGCAGACGGCAAAGTCCGCCCCTACACCTGCCTCAGGACGTGTCTCGATTATGAAATAAAGTAATTGTCGTTAAAACGGAACAACCGAATAACGTCATAAAGGAAATAACGAAAAAACGTAAGAAACCATGAAAGGAATTGTTCTTGCAGGCGGGTCGGGAACCCGTCTCTATCCCATCACGAAAGGCATCAGCAAGCAGCTTATGCCTATCTACGACAAACCGATGATTTACTATCCCATCAGCGTACTGATGCAGGCTGGCATACGTGACATCCTCATCATCTCTACGCCCTTCGACCTGCCAGGCTTCAAGCGTCTGTTGGGCGACGGCAGCGACTATGGTGTCCGCTTCACATACGCTGAACAGCCCTCGCCAGATGGTTTGGCACAGGCCTTTACCATCGGAGCGGACTTTATTGGTGACGATTGTGCCTGCCTCGTCTTGGGCGACAACATCTTCCAGGGCAACGGCTTCGGGGCTATGTTGCAGGAGGCCGTGCGTACAGCGGAAGAAGAAAAGAAGGCAACCGTCTTTGGCTATTGGGTGAACGACCCCGAGCGCTACGGTGTGGCAGAGTTCGACAAGCAGGGCAACTGCCTCTCCATCGAGGAGAAACCCGCCAATCCCAAGAGCAACTATGCCGTAGTCGGCCTGTACTTCTACCCCAATAAAGTGGTAGATGTGGCAAAGAACATCAAGCCAAGTGCCAGAGGTGAGTATGAAATCACAACCGTCAACCAGAAATTCTTGGAGGATGGTGAGCTGAAGGTGCAGACACTTGGTCGCGGCTTCGCTTGGCTCGACACAGGCACATTCGATTCCCTCTCCGAAGCATCAACCTACATCGAGGTGCTCGAAAAGCGTCAAGGCCTTAAGGTCGGTTGCCTGGAAGGAATTGCCTATCGCAAAGGCTGGATTGACGAAGAGCGTATGCGCCAGTTGGCACAACCGATGCTCAAAAACCAGTACGGCCAATACCTGCTCAAGGTGATTGATGATGTGAAGCGTTACGGCAGAGAAAGCTCAGACTTGTAACCTGATGCACGATTTGAGGTAAAGGCTCAAGAAGGCCTATAGAACAGAAAAAGCCCCCAGCAGATATCCTGCCCGGGGCTTTCTTCGTATGGTCATCAACCCTCGCTCCTAAAGAAGAGAGAGAGGCGTATGTCCTTGATTAATAGAAGTTGTAACGGTTGTCGGTGATTTCTGCATTCTGAAGCAGCTCGCTTGTGAAGTTGCCAATGCTGCGGGAAATAGTCTGCTGGAGCTTCTGCTCTTCCTGTTTCTGGTCGAACTTGATGTTGTCGAGCTTCTTCTGGTCGAGAACCTGATAAGCATAGATGGCAGACTTACCCTTCACGCCCGACTTGAAGTCACCCTTCTTGGCTGTGCTGACAGAACCGCTCAGAGCCGGCTCGCTGGCACCAACCTTCGATACGAATGCGTTTCCGTTGAAGGTGATGTGGCGGATGGTATCGGTAACTGCACCTTCTATCTTGGCAACATCAGCTACGCTCTTCACACCACTCATCTTCTCTGCCAGGAGAGCAGCCTTCTTGTCCTTCATCACCTCGCTGGTCAGGAATTCGCGTACTTGCTCGTCATCCCAAGGCTGATAGCCTTTCTTGTGGATGCCAGTAAGCATAACAACAAGCAGATGGTCGTTCTCGCCGCACTCGTAGAGGGGAGATACATCACCAACCTTTGTGTCTTCGTTGAAAATCCAGCGTAATGTCTCTCGCGTGCTACGTACATTAACAACATTATGCTCTGTGCTTCTCAAGTTGTTGCGTGTTTGGACGGTATAGCCCGACTGTGCGGCATTGGCTTCAATATCCTCGACCTTCGTGTTGCCTGCCAGAAAGCTGCTGAAGTCGTTGAATGCCTTGTTGTAGGTGTCTTTGCTGAAATCCATAGAGCGCTTGATGACAGCAACTTCGTACTTGGTTATGATGTTGCGGCGGTCAGTAACTTGGGCGATAATAACACCCTGTCCGTCGAGCACAATCTTGTTGTTGCTGCCTACAGCTGCATTGGTGATGGTGCTCAGCAGCTTGCGGCTGTTCTCATCGATGGCCTGACCTTCATATTGGCTGCTGGTAATCCAAGTCTTGGTGGCAGGCTGGTCGTACTTCTTTGCAATTGTGTCGAAGTTGGCACCTGCTGCAAGTGCGGTCATAATGCTGTCTGCCGTCTTCTCGATAGCAGCCATATCGTTGCCGCGAGGTGCAATCTGACGAACCTCTACAGAGTCGGGAAGGTTAACCTTGTTGATGAGGCGAACGATGTTGATGGTGTTGTCGTGGTCGTGAACAAAGGGACCTACTTGGGCACCAACACTCATAGAGTCAAGCTGTTCTGCAATATCATGAGGCAGAGACTTGGCGCTGACGGGCAGAACGCTAAAGGGCACTTGGCTGGCAGCCTCGCGAACAGTCTTTGCGGGGTCGGCACCTTCGGCAAGAGCCTGTGCATAGCCTTCCATCTCCTTCTGGAGGTTGGCTTTGTCAGCATCGCTTGCAGTAACATTGATGTCGATGTACTTGATGTCGCGTGTCTCTTCGTTAACGCGGAACATTTCCTTCAATTCCTCGTATTTAGCTTTCAACTCGCTGTCCTCTACCTTAACATCATCATCCTTCACACTTGAGAAGGGAAGAGCGGCCATATAGATTTCACTCTCGTTTGTACGACCATCGTAACTTGCCTGTGCAGCTACAGGATTGCTGACCAGCAGGCTGTTGAGCAGGGTCTGATACTTCTGGTTGAGTGTTTGCTGACGAATGGTCTTTTCGATGAACTTCCAATAGTTGTTCATCTGCTGGTACTGCTCCTTGATTTCGCTGCTAATCTCTGTGTTGCTCATCACCTCGTTGTACTGGTTCAGGAACTGCTTGAGTGCATTCACATCGAAAGTGCCCTGTTGTGTACGGAAGGGAGTCTGCGCGAGCAAGGGGTTACGACCGTTGTTGATGATGTCTTGGATTTCAGCATCGGTAATGGTGATGCCGAGCTTCTCGCATTCGTGCTGCATCATCTTCTCGTTGACGAGTGACTGCCACACTTGGTCACGAATCATGGAGAGTTGGTCATCAGCCAAAGTGTTGATGCCCTGGGTGAACTTCACGACATCGGCATATTCCTCGACCTGTGCGTTGAAGTCCTGATAGTTGATTTTCTCGCCATAGATTTTGCCGATGCGCTGGCGGCTCTCACTTTGAGTGTAGGTGAGAGAGCGCACGAATTCCTCGGCAATGAAGGCAAACAGAGCAAGGCCTACTGTTGCAATAAGAATCTTGCCTCTGTTGCGGATTTTTTGTAATGTTGCCATTTGTTTTTTATGTTTTGTTTATTGTTATTGGCTTAAAAAGCGCACAAAGGTACGCAATTTTTTTCATATAACAGACATTTAGATGAAGAAAATGTGCGTTCCCGTGCCGTTTTTGCTTTGGAAGCGTCACAGCAAGGCTCATTATATGGTGCTTATTCCTCCAAAAGTTGTTTAAGGAATGCATCGAGGTCCTCTTCCAGTCCGTCGAGCAGAGTGGTGTCGAGCATCACGATTTCCTCGCTGTCGATAATGACCAAATCCTGCAATGTCTCGTGGTCTTCATCGATAAGGACGAAGCTGAAAGGCTGCATGATGCTCATCTTCTCGATACTCGGGCGGAGGCTCTCAATACAGCTGCGCAGAATGGGCACGATGTCCTCATAGAACTCCTCGTCGGAACTCTTTATCCATTCCTCCACGACACAGCGGTCGAGTTCCTCATCATCGTCGTTATAGGTGCGTATCTCGCCCGTGTAGTTGCTTACCAGAAGGTGAATGTCTGTCATAACAGGCTCTGCCTCAGCAGGGAACTTGGCGATGACTTTGCGCAAAGTGCGCTCAATCTGCTGGATTGTCTGTTTACTTGCTTCCATAACTATGAATTATGAACTATGAACTATGGACTGCTTAGAGGTTTCTTCCGTGGCACTGCTTGAACTTCTTGCCGCAGCCGCAGGGACACGGGTCGTTGCGACCGGGCAGGTTCTCTCGGCGGATTGGCTGTACAGGTTGGCGTTCACGCGTGTCGCGAGCTGCTGCCTGCTGTTGTCCGGCATCGGTAAGCTCTCCACGAGATTCTTGCAAACGTGGACGCTCGCGGCGAGGAGTTTCCTGCTGCTGTGGTGCATCCTGAATCTGCAACTCCGGTATCATGGCACGCATGATGATGCCTACGGTGCGGTCGTTTATCTGGTTAATCATGTCGTCGAAGAGCTTGGCACTCTCCAGCTTGAAGATGAGCAAGGGGTCTTTCTGCTCGTAGCTGGCATTGTGTACGCTGTGCTTCAACTCGTCGAGCAGTCTCAAATTCTCCTTCCAAGCATCGTCGATGATGTGTAAGATAATGGCCTTATGGAAGGCGGTCACTACAGAGCGCGACTGGCTTTCGTAGGCTTCCTTGAGGTTCGATGGGATGTTGTACTGGCGGTTGCCAGCTATGACAGGCACCATAAGGTTTTCGTACATGCTTCCCTGTGGACTCTCATAGATGTGCGTCACTACCTTGTGGGCATTGTGCATCATGATTTCCGTCTTCTCTTGGAAGCGTTTCAGCACTTTCTGGTAAACCTCTTCCTCAAGTTCAGGCAGTTTCCCGCCCTCCAAACGGTCTTGCGGAATGGGGAACTCCATAGCCATGATTTCGAGGAAGCGCATTCGGCAACCTTCAAAGTCGTTGTTCTCCATGATGTTGCAGACACGATCCCAAATCATATTGCTGATGTCCATACCGAGACGTTCGCCAAGGAGGGCATGACGGCGTTTCTCGTAGATGACAGTACGCTGCTTGTTCATCACGTCATCATATTCAAGCAGGTGCTTACGGACACCGAAGTGGTTCTCCTCGACCTTCTTCTGGGCATTCTCGATGCTGCGGGTAATCATGCTGTGCTCAATCATCTCGCCATCCTTGAAGCCGAGGGTGTCCATCACCTTCGCGATACGTTCACTGGCGAAGAGGCGCATCAGCTTGTCCTCGATGCTGACGAAGAAGACGCTGCTGCCTGGGTCGCCCTGACGACCTGAACGTCCACGCAGCTGACGGTCAACACGACGGCTTTCGTGTCGCTCCGTTCCGACGATGGCCAAGCCGCCTGCTGCCTTCACTTCAGGCGAGAGCTTGATGTCGGTACCACGACCGGCCATGTTGGTGGCGATAGTAACAGTACCCAGTCCGTTGGTGCTCTGACCGGCAAGTGCCACAATGTCGGCTTCCTTTTGGTGAAGTTTGGCATTCAACACCTGATGAGGTATCTTGCGCATTTGCAGCATCTTGGAGAGCATCTCGGAAATCTCTACGCTTGTCGTGCCCACCAAAACAGGTCTGCCGCTATTGCGCATCTTTTCCACCTCTTCGATAACTGCCTTATATTTCTCACGTTGTGTACGATAGACGCGGTCGTTCATATCTGTGCGAACCACAGGACGATTCGTCGGAACCTCCACTACATCGAGCTTGTAGATGTCCCAGAACTCGCCTGCTTCGGTGATAGCTGTACCAGTCATACCTGCCAGCTTGTGGTACATACGGAAATAGTTCTGCAAAGTGATGGTGGCGTAAGTCTGGGTTGCAGCTTGCACCTTAACGTGCTCCTTTGCCTCGACAGCCTGATGCAATCCATCACTCCAGCGACGTCCTTCCATAATACGGCCTGTCTGCTCATCCACAATCTTTATCTCGCCGTCAACGATGACGTACTCATCATTGAGGTTGAACATAGTGTAGGCCTTCAGCAATTGCTGTAAGGTGTGAACGCGTTCACTCTTCGTGGCGTAGTCATTGAAGATACGGTCTTTTTCTTCGATTTTTTGCTCTTCGGTTCTGCTTGAAGCATCAATTTGCGAAAGGGTAGTAGCGATGTCGGGCAGAATGAAGAGTTCGGGGTCGTTGACCTGCGAAGCCAGCCATTCATTACCCTTGTCGGTCAAGTCAACGCTGTTAAGCTTTTCATCGACAACAAAATAGAGTGGGTTAGTAGCTTCGGGCATACGGCGGTTGTTGTTCTCCATATAAATCTCTTCTGTGGAGAGCATTCCTGCCTTGATGCCAGGTTCGGACAGGAACTTGATGAGCGGTTTGTTCTTTGGCAAAGCCTTGTGGCTGCGGAAGAGGGCAAGGAACCCTTCTGCGGTCTTCTGTTTGTCGCCGGATTCCGTTCCTTCCGCAATCAGTTTCTTGGCTTCGGCCAAATATTGTGTGGCGAGTTGTCTTTGCACACCGACGAGACGTTCCACGAGGGGCTGGTATTGCTCGAACTGCTGGTCGTCGCCCTTTGGCACAGGGCCGGAAATGATAAGAGGTGTACGGGCATCATCAATGAGGACAGAATCGACCTCATCCACAATGGCATAGTTATGAGAGCGTTGCACAAGGTCTCTTGGGTCTTGTGCCATATTGTCGCGCAGATAGTCGAAGCCGAATTCGTTGTTTGTGCCGAAGGTGATGTCGGCAAGGTAAGCTTTGCGGCGTGCCTCGCTGTTTGGCTGATGCTTGTCGATGCAATCCACGCTGAGGCCGTGGAACATATAGATTGGTCCCATCCATTCAGAGTCACGCTTTGCCAGATAGTCGTTGACGGTTACGACGTGTACACCGTTGCCTGTCAGGGCGTTGAGGAAGACTGGAAGTGTGGCTGTTAGTGTCTTACCTTCACCTGTGAACATCTCGGCAATTTTGCCTTGATGCAGAACTGTTCCTCCGAAGAGCTGCACATCGAAGTGTATCATGTCCCACTTCAGGTCGTTGCCGCCAGCAACCCAATGGTTGTGGTAGATGGCCTTGTCGTCTTCAATGTCAACAAAGTCGTGTGTTGCAGCAAGTTCGCGGTCAAAGTCGGTAGCGGTTACTTCTATTGTTTCATTTGTTGCGAAGAGTTCTGCAGTTCTCTTGACGATGGCGAAGACTTCTGCCCTCTCCTTGTCGAGAGCCTTCTCGAAGGTGTCGAGGACTTCCTTCTCCAACTTGTCGATTTGTGCAAAGATGGGTGCACGGTCTTGTATGTCGGTAGCGGGAATCTTGTCCTTCAGGGTTTGTATCTGACTGCGTAAATCCTTGACGGTGTCCTGTATGCGTTGCCTGATTGCTTTGGAACGGGCACGGAGTTCGTCATTCGAGAGTGCCTGAATCTCTGGATAGACCTTCAGCACTTCTTCTACCATAGGCTTGTAGGCTTTCAGGTCGCGGCTTTTCTTATCGCCGAATATCTTTACCAAAAACTTGGAAATGTCCATATATTATATATAATGTATAGCCTCCCCCGTCCCCTCCAAAGGAGGGGTGAAGGTTTGGGGTGTTGTTTTAATTGTTGTTTATTCTTCTTTTGTGTTATGTTTTATAAGTTGCTCCCTCTCTCTTGGAGAGGGGTTAGGGTGAGACACCTTAGTAATTTAGCGGGGCCTGCGGACATGCGTTAGGTGCGCGGATGCGCAGGGTTTGAGCTATGGTGGGCGCAACCTGGTCGATGGTGACAGGGATGCGAACCTTTTCGGGAACAATGCCGGCTCCCATGAAGAAGAGCGGGAAACTGAGGTAGGACTCGCGGCTAAGCGATTGTTCGTGTGTATCTTCGTCTTTGAGAACCCAACCAGGAGAAACCTGTATGAGAATGTCGCCGGAACACTTCGGGTTGTAGGCGTTACGGAGCTTGCTGATACCTGGCGTCCAAGCACCAAGGGCAAGTCGCTGACTGGTATAGACGTCCTTCACGCCGCTCAACTGGATAAGGAAAGCACTACAGCGGTCGAGCACTTCTGCCAGGTTGAGGTTGCGGTTCTCTATGAGTTTGAGATTGAGGTAAAGCTGGTTGTCGATAGCTGTCTCCACATAGTCCCCAGGGCCATAGACAGCGATGAGGTACATATTGAGCAGAGCCTTTGCCTTGGTGATAGAGAAGATGCCTGTCGGGATGCGGTATTTGCTCAGGTCCATCATCTCTTCGGAGTCGAAGTAGCCTGTGCTGGTAACGACGAACAGCGTCTTGTCCATCCCCACCTTCTCATCCACGAAATTGAAGAGTTCCTCCAGTTGACGGTCGAGGCGGGCGTATGTGTCCTGCATCTCCATACCGTACGTCATTGCCGACTGGTGGTCGTAGGCTCCGGCATAGTAGGTGAGCGTCAGCATATCGGTTACGGCATCTGTGCCGAGGCCTGCCTTCTCTATGGCTTCTTTGGCGAAGAGGTTAACTTCGTCGTTGACGCAAGCTGTTGCCTTGAACTCGCGGTACTTGCGGTTGCTGTTGAACTTATGGTTGAAAGCCTTGCCTTTACCTCCGCCTGTAGAGACAAAGTACTGGAAGTTCGTCACCTCATCGTTGAGGGGCTTCCATTGGATATTGTCGATACGGCTTTCGAGCGAGGAAAGTACATCATACTTCGTAGCCCAGTCGGGATAGTCGTCGTAGTAACAGGTGGCTGCCCACTTGCCCGACCAGTCGTCGAGCCAGAAGGCTTCGTTCCCGGCGTGTCCTGCACCAATGACGGCTGTTTCGCGTGTCGGGGCGATGGAATAGACGATGCTCTTCCCCTCGGAAGATATCTTCAGTTCGTCGCCGATGGTTGATACGGCAAGATGTTTGGGCGAGGACTTCTCGCTGGTATGGATGCCGGGATAGGTCTCATCGTCAACACAGAAGACGGGCAGGAGCGTTTGCCTGTCGAGCCAATGGTTGCCCACGATACCGTTGACGTATGGGCTTGTGCCTGTCATCAGGCAGGCCATTGCTGAGGCTGGGTCGGGCGAACTGAATGGGTATTCTGCTTGGGAGTAGAAGCGTCCTTTTTCCTTGAGACGCTGGAAGCCTCCCTGACCATAGAGCGGAGTGAAGGCGTCGAGGTAGTCGTTGCGCAGCTGGTCGATTACGATATTCACCACCAGCGACGGCACCCCAGGAGCCTCCTGTGCCTGAGCCATAACGGACATCAGACAACAGACGAGGAGAGACCCCCCGACCCCCTTTAGGGGGAGAATGCCTCCCCATCTTCCCTTGAAGGAAGCTTTCTTATCTTTTATTCTTTTTCTTTCCATTTGTTACCTTACTCCCCCTTAAGGGGGCTGGGGGGTCTTTCTTTTTCCCTTTCACAATGTGGTAGCTTATTGGTCGTGTGAGCAAACACAACGCCAAAGGTACGGTTATTTTTGCGAATACTTGCGGAATCCATGGAGAAAATAACAAGAATAGTGCCAAAAGCGCAAACTGGAAGGCATACCAGAGGGTTGGCTTGTGCTTGATGGCAGATTTTGTGACAAGAAAGACGCCAAGCAAGGCGATGGGATTCAGGAGCCATATCTGCCAATTGGAGTCAACGGCGGGGTGCTTGGAGAAGAAGAACATGAAGGTAAGGAAAGTGCCTGCTGTGCCTTGCAGGAGCAAAAGCAGCACGTCCCAAAGCCAGAAGATGCGCTTCGTCCACACCTCAATCAATAGGATGAGGAGGCAGAGAAACAGCCCCACTCCGACTCCCCCGAGGGGGAGTGACCAGAAGCCTCTCTTCGGGGAGGCTTGGCTGGGACGGCTGGGGACGAGTTCCTTCTTGCTCTTTACTAAAGGCCTCATATCGCCTCGCGGCGTGCAGATGAAGGCTCCGTCGAAGGCTTTCATCATGTTCTCGGGAATGAACATTGCAGCATAAGCGGACAGTATGGTATCTACTTCTGCACCAAGCAGGAGGTCGTTGCCCTCTTGCGCCCAAGGATGCTCTGCCGTGTAGTGGTGCAATATCTCGCGTGCCGTTTGGTGAGGCAAGGTGTCGGGGTACTGAATGCGGCCCGAAATGGCTCCCTCCACCAAGTCTCGCACCATTGTTGTGCAGTTCTTGTAAAGGAAATTGTAGCGGTACTGGCAGTTCTCCGGCTGGCTGTTCTCTATGAGTCGGTTTGTCAGCCTCCTTGCTTCGGCGGGTGTCAGGTTCAACTCTTGTTCGGTGATGCTTGAACCTCTCTCCTCGTATTCCCTGACGAAGATGTTCCAAGGAACGGGTTGCACCATATAGTCTGTCTGTCCAAGCACGAAATGCCAGACAAAGTGGGGTTTCGACATATCGAAGACACCATAGTTGAAGACAAGATCCATACGCCCCTCTCCTTGGAGAGGGGTAGGGGGTGAGGCTACACGGATGGCTGTGTGTCCATATAGCTCATAGATCTCCTGTCCTGGCGAGCAGGTGAGAAGCGTTATCCGTATGCTGTCCGATGTCCCTTCGCTCCCTTTCACGGGGAGAAAAGCGGCAAGCACAAGACACAATAATATGGCGACTTTCTTAAACACGGGCGCAAAGGTACAACAAAAAAAGGAATTATCAGCCAATCTGACAAAGAAATCCGTTAAATCTCCGCTTAACCGAATTGAGCAAGTCGCTTCGCCGATTGGTTCAAGTCGCTTAACCGACCTGGCCAAACACCTTAAGGTATTTCCCAAACTACACACGTTAACTTTGCAAACGTAACGTGTTGCGTTTGCAATCGCAGCGTAGTGTGTTTGCAATCGCAGCGTAGTGTGTTTGTCCTTCGCCTTCTGCCAAATGTCAAATACTACTAAACTCGCAAGAAGATTTTATTCCTATATAATACAAATAGGATAAGGAAGAGGATGGTGACGTTACTGAGCTGGATGATGAATCCGTAGTAATCGCCGACGTATTGCTCAAGGCCGAAGAACAGGGAACGGCTCACACTTTTGAAACTGATGACGTGACTGACCACGTAGGCCGTAATGCTGTTCATACCATAGACCTTCAGCAGGGTGAGGTGCTTGTTGTGCCCTCGGCAGTCAATCCACCAGTAGAAGAGTCCCATCAAAAGGAAGCAATAACCGCTGCTGACCAAGACCATCGAGCCTGTCCAAATGTGCTTGATGACAGGATGCTCCAAGCCCCACGTCCAGCC
>JAEEGL013022595.1_pt1 | contig 22535 bp, 20 predicted proteins | sample 9134231 | NCBI WGS metagenome assembly JAEEGL01 (sample SAMN16246548, study PRJNA631951) | gut metagenome | biome: gut microbiome; feature: rumen; material: fiber-attached | host: Bos | place: Iran: Karaj | collected 2018-10
CGCGGATACATCTCCGCATACATGGCTACCGATATGGACAAGATGGAGGCAGTTCTCGACAATCCTCTTATCCTTATCACCGACAAGAAGATTTCAAATATCCAGGAGATCCTTCCTCTTCTTGAGCAGATCGTTCAGTCCGGAAGAAAGCTCCTTATCATCGCTGAGGATGTTGAGGGCGAAGCTCTTACCACATTGATCGTTAACAAGCTCCGCGGAACCTTCAATGTTGTAGCTGTTAAGGCTCCCGGCTATGGCGACAGAAGAAAGGCTATGCTCGAAGATATCGCTATCCTTACCGGCGGTACCGTTATCTCTTCCGAAGTAGGTCTTGAGCTTAAGGATGCTACCGTAGACCAGCTCGGAAGCGCTAAGAGCGTAAAGGTTCAGAAAGAGAACACCATCATCGTTGACGGTGAAGGAAATAAGAAGGCTATCTCTTCACGTATCGCTCAGATCAAGAAGCAGATCGAAGAGACCACTTCCGACTTCGACAGAGAGAAGCTTCAGGAGAGACTTGCAAAGCTCGCAGGCGGTGTTGCGGTCATCAGAGTCGGTGCCGCTACCGAGACCGAGATGAAGGAAGCAAAGCTTCGTATGGAAGATGCTCTTGCAGCTACCAGAGCAGCTGTTGAAGAAGGAATCATCGCAGGCGGCGGATCAGCATACATCCATGCATCCAAGAAGGTTGCAGAGCTTGCTGAGACCCTCGACGGAGATGAGAAGACCGGTGCAAGAGTTGTCCTTAAGGCACTCGAAGCTCCTCTTTATCACATCGCAGCTAACGCAGGACTTGACGGAAGCGTTATCGTTAACAAGGTTCGTGAGTCCAAGAAGGGAATGGGATTCGATGCTCTCAACGAAGAGTATGTCGACATGGTTAAGGCCGGAATCCTTGATCCCGCTAAGGTTACCAGAAGCGCTCTTCAGAACGCTACTTCAGTTGCATCAACACTTCTCACCACCGAGAGCGTTGTATCAACCATCAAAGAGCCCCAGCCTCCTATGCCCGCAGGAGCAGGAATGGGCGGAATGATGTAATTTCGCATAAAAAAGAAGCTCGCGTAAGCGAGCTTCTTTTTTTATTGCTTTTATCTATACAACTTCCTGTAATTCCTGGGTGAATATCCCGTGATCTCCCTGAACACTTTGTTGAATGTGGTTGTGGACTGGAAGCCTGCCATGAACGCACAATCCGTTATGGATAACCCTTTATCCAGCAGAAGAGATGTGGCTGCCTTTACTCTGATATTTGACAAGTAAGCCGGGAAGGAAATGTGCATGTATTGTTTGAAGAGCTTCGAGAAGTAGAAGGTACTTATTCCGATATGATCCGCAACCTCGGTCTGTGTGATGGGATTGGAAGAATTCTCGGAAATGTAATTACATGCGGCATGTATATACTGCCATCCGATCTTGGAAGTGTCTTCGGATTCTATGATGGCTCTGCTGTCGGACATGACATGCTCACCGATCCTGACCAGTATCTCATATACGCATCCCTTGCTTCTGGATTCTGCAAACAGATCGTTTGATTTTCTGATCCTGTCAATCTCAAATATCCTGTCCGCTATGAATTCTGCAAGAGCAGGTTCTTCCTGGGCAGATATGTAATTGCAGTCATACAGGAATCTGGACACCGATAACAGGTCCATATTGTTCTCTATGATTATAGAGGCGAACTGAATGAACATGGCCCCTTTTTTGGGAATCTTGACAGTCTCATGGATCTGTCCGGGCCAGGCCAGCAAAATATCCCCTGCGTTTAATTTATACAGGGTATCGCCGACTTTGTATTTGCATCCGTCCTTCAGCGCAACGGTGAATTCCGCCGCATTATGCCAATGAGGAGGGTAGATCTCAGGCGTATCATCACTGGTAATCGAAATCGATGAAGGATGATCAAAATGTATTGTTTCCTGAGTTGTTTTATTCATATCTCTATAATAACAAAAAATGGGCAAAACTCAACAAATAAGTAATTCTATATAAAATGTATACGGAATAGAATGAGGGCAGGAAAGGACGAATAATTATGAGAAGCCGCGAGACTGATTTTACAAACGGAAAGCCCTCACAGCTGATACTGTCGTTTTACTGGCCCCTTCTTATGACCAGTATGCTTCAGCAGTTTTATAATTTTGCCGACACCTGGATCGTCGGACAAGGACTTGGGGATAATGCCCTTGCCGCAGTCGGAAATATGGGTTCACTCTTTTTCCTGATAGTCGGTTTTTCATTCGGCATAGCAAACGGATTCGGAGTTCTGATAGCACAGAGTTACGGTGCCGGTAACATCGAAGCACTCAAGCACAGAATGGCCGGAGTCATCGAACTCGGTATAGTTATTTCCGTATTGTTGTCCGCATTCAGCGTGGCGTTTTTGCCCCATGCTTTAAGACTTCTTCAGACCGATGAGATCATCATGGCAGACAGCCTGAAATATGGATATATTATCTTCGGAGGCCTTTCTTCCGGTATCTGTTACAATGTCAGCGCCGCCGTTTTAAGAGCTCTCGGAGACAGTAAGACTCCTCTTAAGGCTATAGTTATTTCTTCGGTTCTTAATGTTTCTTTGAATTGCTTTTTCCTATTCGGAATGGGCATGGGCGTAGAAGGTGTTGCCATTGCCACCATAGTAGCTCAGGTAATTTCCGCTGCCTTTTGTATCTACAGACTCAGCAGGATTCCTGTTATCCATCTTCAGAAAGAACATTTCAAAAATGAAAACAAGATCTTCTTTGAACTTCTTGCCAACGGACTTCCAATGGCATTCATGAATTCCATCACTGCGGTGGGATGTATGGTTGTTCAGTATTTCGTGAACGGCTACGGCGTAGTATATACCGCAGCTTATGCGGCTTGCAGCAAATACCTCAATCTCTTCATGAATCCTGCATCAACCGCGGGTAATGCCATGAGCGCATATACCTCTCAGAATTACGGTGCCGGTAAGTTTGTAAGGATAAGAGACGGACTTAAAGTCACTTTATCCATTGCCGGAATAACCTATCTTCTGCTGGGATCGCTCATGGTGTTCTTCCCCGGGCTTTTGGCACGTATTCTTTTGCAGGGAAGTGCACAGATCCGCCTGGCGTGTATGTTCCTTCCCAGATGCGGGATTATGATGATCTTTGTTGATGTTCTATTCGTTGTCAGAAACTGTGTACAGGGAATGGGTAAGCCCATGCTTCCCATGGCATCCGGAATACTTGAAATGTTTCTGAGGATATTCGTGATATCATTTTTAATGAGCAGACTCGGATTCAAGGCAACCGCTTATGCCGAGATAAGTGCCTGGATAGGAGCACTGGCAGTTAATGCATTTGCTCTTAACAAATATCTGTCTCCGCTGGTTGCGGGAGAAAAATCCGAAGCTGAAGAATCAGCTGAAGAAACGATAATTCAAGGAAGATGGAGGAACAAACTTCATGGGACATTTTAATAACTTCAAGGTAACCGTATACTGCGTTTCAGCAATCCTTCAGAATATGGATCTCGAAACACTTGAAAAGCAGTATGACTTTATCGAGAAATATGTAGGCATCGATAAAGTATATCTGGAGCCTTACAGAGGATCTCACTGGGTAGAGAAGGACAAGATACGTGAGATCACAAAGTTTTTCAGAGACAGAAATGTGGAAGTGTCCGGCGGTCTCACCACGGTTGTTCCCGATCTTTCGGATGAAGACAAAGATAAGCAGAGGCTTTTCGGAACATTCTGTTACACCAATCCTAAGATGCGTGAGCATGTAAAGAAGGTTTCCGAGTATTGCGCGGAACTTTTCGATGAGGTCATTCTCGATGACTTTTATTTCACCAACTGCACATGCGACGAGTGCATCAAGGCTAAGGGTGACAGATCATGGGTTGATTTCAGAAGAGATCTCATGAAGGATGTTTCGGAGAATCTGATCGTAGGGCCTGCCAAGAATATCAATCCCGGGATTAAGATGATCATCAAGTTCCCCAACTGGCGTGAGTCTTATCATGCCACCGGATACAGACCCGATGTTGAGAAAGATATCTTCGATAAGGTTTATACCGGAACCGAGACAAGAGCGAGTGCATATCAGGATCAGCATCTTCCCACTTACCTCAGCTACAGTCTTCCCAGATGGATGGATGATGCTTCAAACGGACGAAATCAGGGAACCTGGTTTGATACATATCAGTGCTGGCCTGTCGATGATTATCTGGAGCAGGGATATCTGTCCGCATTCGCAAAGCCTGAAGAGATCACTCTTTTCCAGTGGACGGATCTGTATGAAAACAAACTCGTCACACCTCTCGGGCTTCAGTTTACAAGAATAGACAGAATGCTTGATAAGACGGGAAAGCCTGTGGGTATTCCCGCATATATTCCCTATGCTTCGCAGGGAGAGAATCATATCGAAGATTTCCTCGGAATGCAGGGTTTCGCTCTTTATCCCACGACCATATTCCCTAAAGAGGGAAGTGTTCTGGTGACCGAAAGTTCTCTGTATGATAAGGAGATATTCGGAAAGCTTAAGGGATTTTTGACATCCGGCGGAAAAGTATTTGTAACTCCCGGCTTTATGGCTAAGGCTCCCGAAGATGAGTGGAGAGAACTTAGCAGCGCATACCTTACCGGAAGAAAGCTTAATGTCACCAGATATTACAAGACCGACGATCCCGCAGGATATATGGAAGATGTCAGCCCTGTTCTTTTTGCGGATATTCAGCATGCAAACAATCTTTCATGGTCACTTCTTAACGGAGGAGCGGGTGAGTATCATTCTACGCTTTTCCTTAAGGATACATACAGTAAAGGCAAGATGTTCCTGCTAAACATCCCCGAGAATCCCTCGGATTTGTCCAAGATTCCCGGATGGGCCATGGATGCTGTTAAACATGAATTCAATTATGACGGAATATATGTCACTGCTCCGAATGTATCCATATTCCATTATGACAATGATACGTTTATCCTCTATGCACATGTAACGGATCATGCTCATCCCGTGCATGCGACTATTCATATTCAGAGAGAAAATGTAAAGCTCACTCAGTACTTTGCCCCTTGGACCAAAGATGGCATCAAAGAGTTAGAGCTTACGAAGAAAACTTTGCACTACGATCTTAAGCCTTCTGCCGAGATGACGGCCAATGTGATACTTAATCCTGGCGAGTTCTACGAATATAAGATCACCAGAGAATAGATTTTTATAAAGTTTTAATTGACTCCTTTTAAAAGATTTCGTAGAATACTTTTGCACAAGTAAATTGTTCAAAAGTGATATGAGGTAAGCGTAAATGAAAAAAGATAATGACTTTGACAGACTTAAATTATGCAATCAGGTTTGTTTTCCGCTTTATGCCTGCTCAAAGGAACTGGTAAGACAGTACGGCCCTTATCTTAAGGAACTTGATCTTACTTATACCCAGTACATCGTAATGATGGTCATGTGGGAGAAGGAAAAGGCATCATCAAGAGATCTTGCCGAGTGTCTTCATCTCGATTACGGCACACTGACTCCCGTACTTAAGCGACTTGAACTTGCGGGATACATATCAAGGGAACGTTCCGAGGAGGATGAGAGGCTTCTTACTCTGAGCCTTACCAAAGAAGGGAAGAAACTTAAGACGAAAGCCGTTCACATTCCCGGTGAGATTGCCGCAAAAGTCGGACTGACAGATGATGAATTCAAAACACTTTACGCGCTTACTTACAAAGCACTTGCGAACATGGAAAACCACGATTAAGCAAAGGAGAATAATATGGCAGGAGTATACGATTTTACAGTTAAGGACAGAACCGGCAACGAAGTAAGCTTAAATGAGTACGCAGGAAAAGTACTGCTTATCGTAAATACCGCAACAGGATGCGGATTTACCCCTCACTATGAGCCACTTGAGGCTATGTACAAAGATCTTAAGGACAAGGGATTTGAGATTCTGGATTTCCCCTGTAATCAGTTTGCAAATCAGGCACCCGGAGATGAAGAAGAGATCCATCAGTTCTGTACCATGAAGTTCGGAACCGACTTCCCTCAGTTTGCAAAGATCGATGTTAACGGCGAGACTGCACATCCTCTTTTTGCATATCTTGCTACCGACAAGCCCTTTGAAGGATTCGGCAAGGGAATCAAAAATGCAGCTCTCAAGAAGTTCACCGACATGAACAACAAAGCCTTCGGAGACAAGGCATATATAAAGTGGAATTTCACCAAGTTCCTGGTAGACAGAGAAGGCAAAGTTGTAGCAAGGTTTGAGCCTACCGTAGATATGGACGATGTCAGAAAAGCGGTAGAGGAACTTCTTACAAAATAAACGGGAGGTCTTAAATGGATAAGATCAAATGGGGAATCATAGGAACCGCAAATATCGCGAGATGGGCGACCATCCCCGGAATAAAGAAAGCGGATAATGCAGAGCTTTACGCTATTGCAGGCAGAAATCCGGAGAAGGTTGCAAAGTACAAAGAGGAATTCGGTTTTGAGAAAGCATACGGAAGTTATGACGAGCTGATAGCTGATCCCGATGTGCAGGCGGTTTATATTCCCCTTCCCAACGATATACACCTTAAGTGGGTTACGGAGGCGCTTAAAGCGAAGAAACATGTTCTTTGCGAAAAGCCTCTTGCTTTAAATGCCAGGGAAGCCGAAGAGATGTACAAGACCGCCGAGGAAAACGGTGTATATCTCATGGAGGCTTATGCATATCTCCACAGTCCTTATGTGGAGAGTCTGAAGAAAGATATCGACAGCGGTATCATCGGTGATTTGGATTATATCGAATCCGCATTCATCACACAGGGGTACAAAGAAGACTTCCGTCTTCACAAGGAGTTTGGTGGCGGTGCAATGTATGACCTCGGCTGCTATTGCACTACCATGATCCTTACTCTTATTGATTCCGAACCTGAACTTGTTAAAGCTGTTGCGGAGTTCTCGGATCTCGGTGTCGATTTTAATACCGCAGCTATCATGAGATTCAAGAACGGAGTCAGAGCCTCTTTCAATATCGGAATGATCCTCGGTGAAAATACCAATTCCAGATTCGACAGACTCTTCATTCACGGAAGCAAGGGTAGTATCCGTTCCGATGTCGAATACAATCAGGAAGGCGATGTAAGTTACAGTATCTATACCCGGGACGGAGTTACGGAGAGGAAGGTAACCGTTCCTCATAATTACAAGCTTGAGATCGAGCAGCTGGGTAGATGTATTTTGAACGGCGAAAAGCCTCACATCACCCCGGAGTTTTCAATCAAAAACGCAAAGCTCATCGATACCGTACTTAATGAGATAGGCTTTTAAACAGGGAGGGTATTTCCATGAAAAAGAAAGCATTGTTCATAGGGGGAACAGGCACCATCAGCACTGCGGTAGTTAAGAGACTTGTTAATGAACTTAACTGGGAAGTATGGGTCCTAAACAGGGGTAACAGAAATGACGTACTTCCGGAAAGTGTTCACAGCATAGTATGCGATGTTAACGACGAATCTGCGGTACTTGAAAAGATCGGGGATATGACTTTTGACTGCGTATGCGAATTCATAGGATTCCATGTATCGCAGGTTGAAAGAGACTACAGACTATTTAAAGATAAAACCAAGCAGTACATATACATCAGTTCTGCATCCGCTTATCATAAGCCGGCTGCAAATTATATCATCACCGAAGGAACGTCTCTTGCAAATCCTTACTGGCAGTATTCAAGGGACAAGATAGAGTGTGAAGAATTCCTCATGAAAAAATACAAAGAGGAAGGCTTCCCTGTAACCATAGTCCGTCCAAGCCATACATATGATGAGAGAAATGTTCCTCTTGGAGTTCACGGCAAGAAAGGTTTCTGGCAGGTTATCAAGAGAATGCAGGAAGGCAAGCCTGTTATCATACAGGGGGACGGTTCGAGCCTCTGGACTCTTACATGGAACGGGGATTTCGCAATCGGATATACCGGACTTATGGGCAACAGACACGCCATCGGTGAAGCATTCCAGATAACATCCGACGAAGCTCTTACCTGGGATCAAATCTACAGGACCATAGCGGATGCTCTCGGTGTTGAGCTGCATGCATACCATGTATCAACGGATTTCCTTCGTGCCGTTGGAGATAAATACGGGTTTGATTTCACCGGATCACTCCTTGGAGATAAATCCGTATCCGTTATATTCGATAACAGTAAGTTAAAGAGAGTGGTACCCGATATGGCCACCAATGTGAGATTCGATATGGGCGTAAGGATTGCCCTGGATTATGTATTGTCACATCCCGAACGTCAGGTTGAAGATCCTGAATTCGATGCCTGGTGTGACCGTGTTATCGCAGCTGTAGATAAAGCTAAAGAGATGGTTTAGTGATGACAGAGGGGATGTTTTATTTTGTTATCCAGGAGAAAAAAATATGAGACTCGGAACTTCATCGCCCCTCCGTCATGGCTCGCCTGAAGAGTGGGCCGATAAGCAGGCGGAACTGGGATGTTCAACCGTTGTTTTCCCTGTTCAGAGTAATGAACCTGAAAGTAAAATAATCGCATATAAAGATGCGGCGGAAAAAGCAGGACTCACCATAGCGGAAGTCGGTATATGGAGAAATGCCCTGGCAGCTGATCCTGATGAAAGAAAAGCAAATATGGATTACTGCGTGGAGCAGCTTCGCCTTGCGGACTTTCTCGGAGCAAGATGTGCGGTTAATGTTGCGGGTTCTTTCGGACGTATCTGGGACGGAGGGTATAAAGAAAACTTCAGCAAGGATGCATGGGATAAAACCGTAGCCATGGTAAGAGAAGTGATAGATCGTGCCGACCCTAAGAATACTTATTTTACCCTTGAGCCCATGCCTTGGATGATTCCTACGGGACCCAAGGATTATCTCAAACTTATCGAAGCCGTGGACAGGGACAGATTCGCTGTTCATATGGATATCATCAACATGATCAATTCCGCAGACAGATATTTTCATGCGGATGAATTTGTGGATGAGTGCGCAGAACTTTTGGGAGATCGTATAAAGAGCTGTCACATTAAGGATGTGCATTTGGGAAGCTCGTATACTCTCAGACTTGAAGAGTGCGGCCCGGGCGACGGAGAATTCCCCTTAAGACACTACGTGGAAAAAATGGATGCCATAGATCACGATATGCCTGTTATTCTCGAGCATCTTGATTCCGATGAAAAATACATCATGTTCATGGGATATCTCAGGGAGGAATTAAATGGCTTATACAAGAATGTCTGATGCAAATGAGATCACCGCGAGGTATATGGATTCCATTTACTTCGAGCAAAGACTCATCGATTCCGTGGTGGCGGATACCTCTACTGAATTTTGGGGAGAGAAATTTGACAGCCCGGTTCTGACCCCGGCTTTTTCTCATATCGGTCGTTTAAACGGAAGAGAGTTTTCGGGACTTGAAGAGTATTCCAGCGCGGCAAAGAACTGCAACATCTTAAACTTCTGCGGAATGATGGAAAACGACATGTTTAAGAAGATCGCAGATACCGGCGCCAAGACCGTGAGGATCGTAAAACCATATGCGGATAACGGAAAGGTTCGTGATCAGTTTGCTTATGCGGAAAGCGTAGGAGCTTTCGGTATCGGAATGGACATAGATCATATCTTCGGTGAGAACGGACTTGATGTGGTCGTGGGAGAGGAGATGGCTGTTCAGACCACCGATATGCTCAGGTCTTATGTTGAATCGACCAAGCTCCCCTTCGTGGTAAAAGGAGTTTTAAGCGTTGCCGATGCTCTTAAATGTGCCGAGATAGGAGCAAAGGGAATCATAGTAAGCCATCATCACGGACGCCTTCCCTATGCGGTGCCTCCCATGATGATCCTTCCGGAGATAAAAGAGGCTCTTAAAGACAAAGACATTAAGATCTTTGTCGACTGCGGTATCGAAAGCGGATCGGATGTATATAAAGCACTGGCCCTCGGAGCGGACGGTGCTGCTGTCGGAAGATCCATGATGCCCTCTCTGGAAAAAGAAGGAGCTCCCGGCGTAGAGACGTTCCTTAATAAGGTCACTTCGGAACTGCGATTTGTTATGAGTTGTACGGGATTTAAAAATGTTTGCAATATTGATGATTCTGCGTTATATTAATGGTCACATAATGGTCAATGGGGACAGTTTCCGTAGGGACACTGTCCCCATTTGCATGTATACTGAAAAAGAGATAAATTTACAAAAAAATAATTTAATCATAGTTTCCATCCCAAAATGCATACTGTTCGTTTTCACGGCATTTAAAATGAATTTTTATGCAAAACGTTTTCGTAAGTTTCCGAAAATGCCACGAGTGGCAAATTTTTGACTTTTCTGGAAAAAATTTTGTGATATAGTCTTAATGTTATGGACTCGGAGAGGATAAAAGAACGCACTTTCGATTATGAGGTAGAATTTATCAGGGATGAGAAGGGGCGTCTTAAGAAAAAAGCCCGTTACAAAGGCCCTGACTTTTACTATGTCCTGCCTGAGGAAATCAGAAAGAAGGCAAGATATCTTTTAGGTGTATTCATTCTGATGGATATTGTGTTCACTATGATCCCTCTTTTGATATCCGATCCGTTTATGCACAAATGGTACACTTCCGCACCGCTTATCATGTGCCTGCTGGGAGATGTACATTTAATAATGGGATTTGTCACATTCCTTACCGCGAAGGAACCTCTTAAGAGAGAGGATACCAAGCACGGATTTGAGAGAATAGCCATTTGGGCGCTGTTAAATACGATCTTTTCATTTATATCGTCGGTCTCTCAGATCGTATGGCATCTAAAGAACGGATTCGAACTTCTGAATACTTGTATAACCGTAAGCACGATTTTTATATTTGTTTTTTCCATATTAATAGGTAAAGCCAAAGGTTGCGCGGAGGCCAAAGAAAACAAATAACAATCATCCATGACGGATGTGTTATATTTCGATCTTATGTCGAAAGAAATGCTTATAGGAGGATTAGAAAAAATGAAAAGCAAGAAATTAATGGCTATGCTTCTCTCAGCCGGAATGACGCTTTCCATGATCGCAGGCTGCCAGAACAGCGCGGATGTGGACGTTCCCGATACTGAGACCGAGCAGGAGCAGGGACAGGAAGGCGATGTTACCGAGCCTGCCCAGACCTCAGAGGGGGATTCTACACTTGTTTATGCAACATCAACATTTGGTCAGAAGTTCAGCCCTTTCTTCGCTACCACTGCGTACGATATGGAGGTTGTTGACCTTACTCAGGGAGCACTGCTTGCAGCTGACCGTGGCGGCGCTATCATCAACAATGGTATCGACGGCGAGACCGTTACCTATAACGGTTCCGATTATGAGTACAAGGGAATGGGCGATGTAGAAGTTGTTCAGAACGCTGACGGTTCCGTTGATTACAACCTTACCATGAAAGAGGGCGTTAAGTTCTCTGACGGCGTTGACGCTACCATCGATGATGTAATCTTCACCATTTATGTAATGTGTGATCCTACTTACGACGGACAGTCTACCATTTATGCACTTCCCATCGAAGGAATGGAAGACTACCGCGGAGGCATGGATTCCAGAGGAAACGTTATCTTCGCAGCAGGCGAGGACGGATATGCAGATACCGATCTCTACACTGAAGATCAGTACAATGCATTCTGGGATTACTATAACAACAACGCAGGCGCTGACTTTGCTCAGGAGATCGTTGATTACTGTATCTCTAACGGATACAACTCAGCTGATGATTCCGTAGCTGACTGTGCTGCTAACTGGGGATTCGAGCTTGAGGCAGATGCTACCGCTCAGGATTTCTGGGATACCATCGTAGAAGCTTACGGCGGAGATACCGATGAAGCTGAGTCTGTTGAGTCTGCAGGTTCTACCAGACTTTCTCTTACCATCGCTGCTCTCGGCGCAGAGTATGAGACCGGTGTTTCTACCGGAGACGCTGCTGAGAACATCTCAGGTATCGAGAAGACCGGTGATCATAGCCTCACCATTCACATGACCGAGTACGATGCAACCGCTATCTACAACATGGCATTCACCATCGCTCCTCTTCACTATTATGGTGATACTTCTCTTTATGATTATGACAACAACAGCTTCGGTTTCGTAAAGGGTGATCTTTCCGGAGTAAAGTCTAAGAATACCGAGCCTCTCGGATGCGGACCTTACACCTTCGAAGGATACTCAAACGGTGTTGTTACTCTTAAAGCTAACCCTTATTACTTCCAGGGCGAGCCTAAGACCACCTATATCCTTATGCAGGAATCTGTTGATTCCGACTATGTTCCCGGTATCGTAACCGGATCTTTCGACATCGCAGTTCCTTCCATCAGCGATGATGTAGTTAAGGCTATCAAGGACGCTAACAGCGGAGAACTTGTAGGCGACAGCATCACCACCGTTCTTGTTGACTATCGTGGATACGGATATCTCGGAATTAACGCTGACCTTGTTAACGTAGGCGGAGATCCCGCTTCAGAGGCTTCCAAGAATCTTCGTAAGGGATTCATGACCCTCTTCTCAGTTTATCGTGATACCGTTATCAATTCTTACTACGGAGATCGTGCATCTGTTATTCAGTATCCTATCTCCAACACTTCATGGGCAGCACCTCAGCCTGCAGATGAAGGATATGTTGCAGCTTATTCAGTAGATGTAGACGGAAATGCAATTTACGATGCTTCCATGAACGAGGAGCAGCGTTATGAGGCAGCTAAGGAAGCTGCAATCGGATACTTCAAGGCAGCAGGATTCAACTATGACGAAGCTACCGGCCAGTTCACCGATTTCACCGAGACTTACGAAGTAATGATCCCCGGACAGGGACAGCAGGATCACCCTGCATACGGTGTTGCAGTAGCAGCATCCGAAGTTCTTGAGGGAATGGGAATCAAACTTCAGGTTAACGACGTAGGAACTTCAGTATGGAACAACGCACTTGAGTCCAACACCGCTATGATGTGGGCAGCTGCATGGCAGGCAAGCGTTGATCCCGATATGACTCAGGTTTACTCCAGCGCAAATGCACATGGCAACGGAACCAACTCCAACCACTATGCTGTAGACGATGCAGATCTCGATGAGCTTATCAGAGCAGGACGTCAGAGCGCTGATACCGAAGAGAGAAAGGCTATCTACAAAGAGGCAATGGAGATCATCATGGATTGGGGCTGCGAGCTTCCTCTTTATCAGAGAAAGAACTGCACCACCTTCTCTACCGAGCGTGTTGATATCGCTACTATCCCTCAGGATATGACTCCTTACTGGGTATGGTATGCAGAAATCCACACCATGGCTACCAAATAATTATTTTTAGACGTAATTAATGATCCGGATGGGAGGAGGCAACTGCCTCCTCTCAGGTCCGGTTTAGAAGGCAGGATTTTTAAAATGGCTAAGTTTATAATCAAACGATTATTGTACAGCGTACTTATTCTTTTCTTCGTCATGTTTCTCATCTACGTGCTGATGTATAACATGCCCATGAGCTTTGTTGAGACGAAGGCAAGAGAACTCGCATCCCGTCCCGGTGCTACCAAGAGCTATACCGAGTGGCTTGCGGATCTTAATGCACAATACGGAATGGATAAGGGCGTGGTACAGGGATACTTCGTTTGGCTTAGCAGCGCTGTCCGCGGAAACTGGGGAGACAGCTGGCAGTGGACCGTCCCCGTTCTTGAGAAGTTCAACAGTACAGTCTGGTACAGTTTTGCACTGGGACTGGTTTCTTTCATATTTGAAGTTATTATCGCAATACCGCTTGGAATTACTGCGGCCAAAAAACAATACAGCTTTACGGATTACTTCACCACCGTTGTCGCCATGGTAAGTATTTCGTTACCTACATTCTTCCTGGCGACCCTTCTTAAATATGTCTTTGCTGTCAAACTCGGATGGGTTGATCTCACCGGTATGCAGGGACGTGATTATCAGTTTTTATCTACTATTGGAAAATTCCTGGATTTAGCGAAGCACTTCGCACTTCCTGCCGTAACTCTTACTGTTATCGGTATCGGAAGCCTTATGCGCTATACCCGTACAAATATGCTGGAAGTTCTTAATTCCGATTACATCAGAACCGCTCGTGCGAAGGGCGTTCCCGAGAAGAAAGTTATCGGAAAGCATGCTTTCAGAAATACACTCATTCCTCTTGTAACCATGCTTGGCGGAATGCTTCCCGGACTTTTCTCCGGAGCGCTTATTACCGAGACACTCTTCGGTATCAGAGGAATCGGCTATGCTTCATACTATTCAATGACACAGGCGGATATTCCGTTTATCATGTTCTATCTTGCATTTATTTCGGTGCTCACACTTCTCGGAAACCTGATCTCCGATCTGCTCTATGCTGCGGTTGATCCCAGAGTGCGCCTGAGTTGATAATTATTGAAAAGGAATCTATAGAGACATGGCTTCATATAATCTGAATGAAATATTAAAAGCGAAAGCCGGAAAAGGCGATAAGCAGGGAACGGTCGGACTTGATGACGTTGCCCGTGTTAAGGTTCTTTCTCCCGGAAGACAGGTTTTCAAGAGATTTATCAGAAACCGCCTTGCAGTATTCGGAAGCGTTCTTCTGATCATAATGTTTGTTTTCTCTTTCTTAGGTCCTCTTTTTTATCACTGCGGACAGAAGGAGATATTCTACAAATATGATTCTCAGAATATAAACTACGGACTGGCTAAGGAGATCACCAGTTATACCGGATATAACGTTTCAAGTGATGTTTCGGTTCCCAGATCTGCTACCACATCCGTAAACAGTGTTGCAAAGAGTCTTATTGCAGCTGATGAGGATTCCGCGATCATTGCAACGGATGACGGTTCCTTCCTCTTAAACAGAGTTAATAATGATGTCTTTGTTCTTGCTTCCGTTAACGCATCCAAGATTGCATCGGTGGGTGAAGGAAGTGCACTTGTCGGTGTATACGACATGGTAGGCGGCAAGATCAGTTTCACCGGCCAGGAGATAGAAGGCCTTCTTGAAGCTCTTACTAAGAACTTCAGCAGAACCGGCGGTTCATTCACATATGAAGGTGTCAGATACACATATGAGAAGGACGTTGCTAAGTCTTACAACATTTATTCAGAGCTTGACGGCGTAGTTCTTTTTGACAATTCGCTTCCCGAAACTTTTGCGGATGCATTTGAGAAAGCTGCAGACAAGAAAGCTTATTCATTCACCGCAGGCGGAAAGACATATTACATTGTAGAGACCAATACCGGATTTGATGCATATTCCGCATCAGGGGCAAAGGATGCGATGGTATACACCAGATATACCTTTAATGCCATCACTACGGATGTTAAGATCTCAGATTCACTTAAGGCAAATACACTTCTTCACATCACCGACGGCAAATCATTTGATGTTGACGGAACTTCCTATAAGGTTGGCGAATCCGACGGACTGATCATCCTTAAAGACGGAGACGGCAAGGAAATCGCCGAACTGTCCACCTTCTCCGTTAAGAGATACACCGGTGAAGACAGTATCGAATACGATCTGAAAAAAGAGATCGAAGAGCTTGTACTTGAAATGTCCGAGAACGGTGAGAAGACCAGAACTCTTGTATATGATCTTCCTTATCAGGACGAGAGCGGACTTTACGTATATGACGAAGAAGGAAATCTTCAGTACTCTCAGGCTGAACTTACCATCACCAAGAGAGATACCGGAGAATATGTAATCAACTGCGATCAGGTCATTTATGTCATCGATATGTTCGCTTCTTCTTCCAAGGAGCACATCCTCGGAACCGACGGAGACGGATTCGATGTTCTTGCCAGAGTTATGTACGGCGGACGAGTATCACTTATGGTAGGTTTCGTAGTCGTATTCCTCGAGATCATCCTCGGTGTTATCATGGGCGGTCTTGCAGGATACTACGGCGGATGGGTAGATAACCTCATCATGAGACTGGTAGATATTTTCTACTGTCTGCCTTCACTTCCCATCATGATCATCCTTGGTGCGACCATGGATTCACTGAGAATGGACACTTATCTCAGACTTGTCATCATGATGGCAACCCTTGGCTTCCTCGGATGGGCAAGCGTAGCACGTATGGTGCGCGGCCAGATCCTTTCACTTCGTGAGCAGGAGTTCATGGTAGCTGCGGAGGCAACCGGAATCAGGGTTCGTAAGAGAATCTTCAGACACCTTATTCCCAACGTAATGCCTCAGCTGATCGTCATCGCAACCATGGGTATGGGTTCGGTCATTCTTACCGAGTCCACCCTTTCATTCCTCGGTCTTGGTGTTAAGCATCCTCTTGCAACATGGGGAACCATCATCAACTCCGTTTCATCCGCAACCGCGATGGCTCATTACCAGCATATATGGATTCCAGTTGGTCTTCTTATCTGTCTTACCGTTATAGCATTCAACTTTGTAGGTGACGGATTAAGAGACGCATACGATCCCAAGTCCAAGAGATAACAGTAAAAAGCTTTTTAAGAGGTTTGTCATGGCTGATAACAAAGAGAAAGTAGAAGAGAATAAGCAGGAGAAAAAGTCTTCTTACATATCTGCTAAAGAATCCAGAAAGATTACCAAGTTCAATCGTAAGGTGACCAAGAAGCTGGAAGCTGACAGAGCAAATGCCAAGAAGGATCCTTCACTTTATACCACCAAGATGAAGGACGAGAACAATGTTGTTGAGTTCGACAACGTTTGTACATACTTTTTTACCGATGTGGGTGTTGTAAAATCAGTTGACGGAATCAACTTTAATATCCCCAAGTGTTCTACCGTCGGGGTCGTAGGAGAATCGGGATGCGGAAAGAGTGTTACCAGCCTTTCCCTTATGCAGCTTCTTCAGAGACCCAGCGGACAGACCGTAGGAGGAGAGATCCGTTTTAACTTAGGTGACGGCACCGCATACAACATCGTAAATACTCCTACCGCCAAGATGCAGGAGATCCGCGGAAACAGAATTTCCATGATCTTTCAGGAGCCCATGACCAGCCTTAATCCCGTATTCAAGATCGGAATGCAGGTTAACGAGGTTCTCGAACTTCATAATCCCGAGATGACCAAGGAGCAGATCAAAGCCCGCACTCTCGAGATGCTTGAGATGGTAGGTATCGCCAATAAGGAAGGCGTTTATGAGATGTATCCTCACGAGCTTTCCGGAGGTATGAGACAGCGTGTAATGATCGCGATCGCGCTTGCATGCAGCCCCGAGCTCATCATCGCAGACGAGCCCACCACCGCTCTTGATGTTACTATTCAGGCTCAGATTCTTGACCTTCTTGCAGGTCTTAAGAACAAGATCAATTCATCCATCATGCTCATCACCCATGACCTGGGAGTTGTTGCAAGCATGGCGGATTACGTAGTAGTTATGTATGCGGGACGCGTTATCGAAAAAGGTACCGCAGATGATATTTTCCATCATCCCGCACATCCTTATACCATCGGACTTATGAAGTCCAAACCTGTTGTAGGCAAGAAGGTTGATTCACTCTACAACATCGAAGGAAACGTACCCAATCCCGTTGATATGCCCGACTATTGCTACTTCCGCGATCGTTGCGATATGCAGTGTGAGAGATGTAAAGCGAAAGTTGGTGAAGCAGGAGGAGATTATCCCCCTGAGATCAAGATCTCCGATACACACTTCGTATCATGCTACAGATTCTTTGAAGAAGGCGAAGTTATCGGATACCCTAAGACCGTGAATGCAGAGGAGCTTTTAAAATGAGCGAAGTAAAAGATCAGATGCCTTTCGAAGGCGCTGAAAAAGACAGTGAAAATCTTCTTGTAGTCAAGAATCTGAAGAAGTACTTCCCCATCAAATCAAGCTTCTTTAAGATGACCGTAGGTAATGTAAAGGCAGTCGACGGTGTTTCTTTTGCAATCAAAAAGGGAACCACCATGGGCCTTGTAGGTGAGTCCGGATGCGGTAAGTCAACAACCGGAAGAACCATCTTAAGACTTCAGGAGAAGACTGACGGAGAGGTTTATTTTGACGGACAGGATATCTTCAAGCTTTCCAAGGAAGAGTTAAGAAAGCTTCGTCCCAGGATCCAGATAATCTTCCAGGATCCTTATTCAAGCCTTTCTCCCAGACTTCCTGTCGGTGAGATCATTGCAGAGGCAGTAAGAGAGCACGGAATAGTTCCCAAGGAAGAACTTGACGATTATGTTACCAGAGTAATGGAAGCGTGCGGACTTCAGGAGTGGCACAAGAACCGTTACCCTCATGAGTTCTCCGGCGGACAGCGTCAGAGAATCTGTATTGCAAGAGCTCTTGCTCTTAATCCCGATTTCATTCTCTGTGACGAGCCCGTTTCTGCACTTGACGTTTCGATTCAGGCGCAGATCATTAACCTGCTCAGAGACCTTCAGAAAGAGTTCGGCCTGACATATCTGTTCATTTCACATGATCTGTCAGTTGTCGAGCATATATCAGACACCGTAGGTGTCATGTATCTCGGAAATATGGTTGAGTATGCGGAGACCGAGAAGATCTATTCAAATCCTCTCCATCCTTACACAACCGCACTCTTTTCCGCGATACCCGTACCCGATCCGGATTACAAGATGAACAGAATTGTCCTTCAGGGCAACATTCCTTCACCCGCAAATCCGCCTTCAGGATGTAAATTCCATACCAGATGCGACAAGTGTATGGAGATATGTAAGAATAAGGCACCCGAAATGATGGAAGTAGAGCCCGGACATTTCTGTGCCTGCCATTTGTACGACAAAAACGTCTCTTCGGAAAACAAGGAGACCAAGGAGAATTAATTTATGCAGAAATTTCAGGATCTCCCTTACGAGAGAATTGATTCTGACAAGACCGTAAAAGAATACAAAGGTTATATCGCCGCACTCAAAGAGGCGGACAGCTTCGAAAAGGCATGGGAAATCCATCAGAAAGCAACCGAGCTTTCAGAGCATTTCTTCACTGAATTTACCATCGCTTCGATCCGTCACGATATCGATACCACCGATAAGTTCTATGATGCGGAAAACGATTATTACGATGAGATCACCCCGCTCTTGATGGCTTGTGACAATGAGTACAAGAAGGTGCTTTACGAAACACCTTTCAGAAAAGAGTTCGAAGAGAAACTCGGACCTGTAGCATTTAAGAGCATGGAACTTGCCATCAAATCATTTGATGAGAAGATCGTATCTCTTGCACAGGAAGAAAATGAGCTGGTAAGCCGTTATACCAAGCTTATCGCAACCGCCAAGATCCCTTTTGACGGTGAGGATTATAACCTCAGCCTTATGAGAAAGTTCACAACCGATTGCGACAGAGATGTAAGAAAGCGCGCATGGAAGGCTGTAAGTGATTATTTCCTCAGCGTTACCGATGAGATCGACGACATCTATGACAAGATGGTCGCAAACCGTACCAAGCAGGCACGTGAACTGGGATTTGAGAATTACATCGATCTCGGATACATGCGAATGAACAGAAACAGCTACGGCCGCAAGGAAGTAGAGAACTTCAGAAAGCAGGTTAAGGAAGCATTCGTTCCTCTTGCTACCATGATCCATGAGAAGAGACGCCAGCGTATCGGCGTTGATACACTTAAGCACTACGATAACGAAGTGCATTTCACTCAGGGAAATCCCGCACCCGTTGGAACTCCCGAGGAGATCCTTGCCGCTGGTCAGGCAATGTACAGGGAACTTTCTCCCGAAACCGGTGAGTTCATGGATTTCATGAGAGAGTATGATCTCTTTGACGTACTCGGACGTAAGACCAAGCGCCAGGGCGGATACATGACATTCCTTCCCGATTACAAGGCGCCCTTCATATTTGCGAACTTCAACGGAACCAGCGGAGATGTTGATGTCATCACCCATGAGTGCGGACATGCATTCCAGGGATTTGTTACCAGAAACGATCCTATTCCCGAGCATAACAACATCACCATGGAGACCGCCGAGATCCACTCCATGTCCATGGAATATTTCACTTATGGCTGGATGGAGAAGTTCTTCGGAGACAGAAAAGACGATTACTATACCATGCATCTTGAGGATTCCATTATCTTCGTTCCTTACGGATGTATGGTAGATGAATTCCAGCATATCGTGTATGAGAATCCCGATATGACTCCCGCTGAGAGAAAGCAGGTTTGGAAAGAGCTTGAGAAGACCTACAGACCTCACCTCGATTACGACGGAGATCCTTTCTTCTCTGAAGGCGGATTTTGGCAGAAGCAGAGCCACATCTTCCAGAGTCCTTTCTATTACATCGACTATGTACTTGCAAGCGTCTGCGCTATGCAGTTCAAGGTCAGAATGGATGAGGATTTCAGAGGAGCGTTTGAGGATTACCTCAAGATCTGTAAGCTTTCCGCTACCGAGTTCTACGAGCCCATGCTCAAACAGTGCGGCTTAAGAAGTCCCTTCGAAGACGGATGTATCGAAGCGCTTGTTGAAGCACTTAAGAAAAAAGTATGATTTATGGTATTATGAAAGCACCGGTGATCCTGCCGGTGCTTTTTTCGTGGGAGGCAGAAGATGACATACGGACAGATTTTATCCGAGATCTGGAATAAGAATAAAAGATACATATTGTTTTGTATTACGCTCTGCATTGCTTTTTCGATGCTCTTTTACGGTAATATGATTTCCGTTAACGCTTCCGATATGGATGGAACCGGCATTGTCGCAAGTATGGGAGGCAGCTTTGGAAAGGCTGCTGCTCCGATTATGTCCCTGGGGCTTTTCGGCGGTATAGATACTTCATGGATGATGATCATCATGTGCGCGTCTTCACTGGGGGCAACTCTCGGAAGTGGTTCCGGGATTACATGGCTTGAGAAATTGTCGGGTTTTTCATTCGGGATTTTTGATAACGTATATATCTGTATTTTTCTTCTCATATGGTTCGGACTTCCTTTGATCCTTAAGTCATTCAGCAAGACCAATGCGGTGGGATGTTCTATAGAAGCGGCCCAGAGGAAGGTGAACGGTATCATGATGGTCATCGTGATCATGGCGGAGATGGTGATGAATACCAATCCGAAATGTGTGGTAAGGGCAGCGTCCGGCGCAGGACGGGTTCTTGGCTACGGTGTAAATGCCTTGGTATGTCTGCTGGTTCTTTTGGTCACTCTTATCATTTATTACCTGGTACGATATCTGTTTTCACTTCTTGATATCCTGATGGTGCCGGTTTGCTTCTTCGTACCTTTTGTTTCATTTTTGTGGGTATTGGCAAAGCTTGCATTTATAGGATTTATGATAGTTCTTGCGGTTTATTTGCCCGCGGTTTATGTAGTCTTTTCACTGTTTCTTATAATCCTGTCCGCATGCTTATTCAGAACGGCATATATGGCAGTGAGATATTTCGAGGCTATATATGTAAAGCCTTTGGTCAAGAGGATATTCGGAGGCTTTGACAGTAAGAAGCCGCTTGTTGCTCCGAAGATTCCTTCCAAAGTTCGTGAGTTTCTGCAGGGAAGAAATATCCGGATGGTTATTCCCGCGTATGTCCTTAAGGAATTTCCTAATCTTAAGGGAATGCACAAATGGGACAAATTCTGGATGGTGGTAGAAAACGGAACTGTATATCTGGTAAAGCCCCTTTTTGGCAAAAAAGGATGCTGGCAGATTGCTCTTAAAGGAACTCCGGCTCAGAAGATGTTCATAAACAGTGCACTGCCTTACTATGAGATTTTCCATATATACGGTTCGGAGGAGGCGATAGCCAAAACCTTCAAGAGGGTTCCCAAGATGTTCCATGTGGTCTTTAGCAAGGAATATTTCCACAGGTATGACGAGATAAAGCAACTGACCGGATTTGTGGATTATGCGGAGTATAAGCAGTACCTGAAAAACTATTATGCACAGCCCGGGGTGACCAGATAATCCTTGACAACGCCCCCTTTCAGGGTATACATTATGTTAAGTAGTTGATGTAAGAGTGGCCACACGGCCACTCTTACTTGTTTGTTGGGAGGGTGCTTATGGGCAGAGCCGAACAGATTGCAGCGAAAGCTGAAGAGCTCCTCGTTCCCGTAACCGAAAGCCTTGGTGTTTCGGTATACGATGTCGAATATGTTACGGAGAATAATGAAAAATATCTCCGCGCATACATCGATAAGGAGGGCGGAGTAACCATCGATGACTGCGAGAACGTCAGTCGTGCATTTGAAACAAAACTTGATGAATCGGGACTGATCGAGGAACAGTACATTTTGGAAGTATCAAGTCCGGGCCTCGGAAGAACGCTTTCGAAGGACAGGCATCTTGAGAAATCCATCGGACAGTCCGTTGAGATCTCCTTCTACAAACAAATGGTGATCCGTGAGAATGAAACAAGTTCCATCAAATCCAAATCCATCGCAGGCATTCTGAAAGCCTTCGATAAGGAAACAATCACCATAGAAGATACTGAAACAGAAATTACATCGGTCTGGCAGCGAAGTGATATTGCTCAGATCAAGCTGTCTTTGGATTTTTAATAACAGAAAGGGAAAAGGGAAAAACAAAATGAACAGCGAACTTATTGAGAGTCTTAATCTGCTTGCGAAGGAAAAAGGCATAGACAGAGAAGCAATCTTCGAAGCTATCGAGAATGCTCTTGTTGCAGGTTGCCGCA
>JAEEGL012732993.1_pt1 | contig 22534 bp, 23 predicted proteins | sample 9134231 | NCBI WGS metagenome assembly JAEEGL01 (sample SAMN16246548, study PRJNA631951) | gut metagenome | biome: gut microbiome; feature: rumen; material: fiber-attached | host: Bos | place: Iran: Karaj | collected 2018-10
CTATGCCCAATACCATGGCGAGGCCCAAGGTCAGATCCATGCCCGCTTGACGGCGAGACAGTATTTTATTCCTTGCTTCGCTGCTTGCCGGGGGCGCCTTCCATCAGTTTGTCGTAGTAATGGATGACCATGCAGGATCCGACGCACGCCCCGCACGAGTTGCATCTCCCGGGATCGACTCTCATCCCTCCGGAGATGGTTATCGCATGTCTGGGGCATTTCCTGGCGCAAATCCCGCATTCGGTGCACATCTCCGCGCGGATAAGCGCTTTCACGGCGGTCTCGAACACTTTCCTTGCGTTCCTGGCGTCCGGAGCCGTCACGGAGACCTGGCCCCCGCCGAACAGCTTCGCCCTTCCGATGGGGAGCCTCAGCAGCGCTATCTCGTATTCCGGGGAATATCTCACGTCTCCCGCGGTCCTGAGGGCATCCTCCACGTAGGAGAAATCCCTGTTCCTCTGGACCCGGACCACCGCCTCCATCGAATATCCTCCGGCGACGCATGGCGAAGCCCCCTTGAGAAGATCCATCGACGGACCGGACGCTTCGGCAGGGCGCATGCGGAGATTCATCCCCTCGGAAAGCTGGACCATCTTGGGCGGGAGCACCTTCCATCTCCAGAACCCCATGCTCACATATTCCTCGGGGAGCCCGCGCCTCTCCGCGTAATCCTTCAGATAATCCTCCCAGCGGGAATGGAGCTCCGGATGGATCCTCCCCACGTTCATCCACTCGCTGGAAAGGCAGGAAGGGCACAGATAGCATCCGATGCGCTCGAAATCCCGGTCGTACAGCGGGTTGTAAGGCAGCCCGTGGACCAATATGTACGCCCAAACGTCCGCCGAGCGCCAGGACCTGATAGGATTCAGATTGATCTGGTTCGGCACGAACGGATTCTTCGACACGAAGCCTATGCCTGAGCGCGCATACGACTCCAGCCAGCGGTTCCCTTCGACGGTTATCGCCCCTCCAGGGAAATCCCTCTCGATCATCTCAGATACCGGCCCGAGCTTGCAGACCTTGCAGCACCAGCGGAAGTCCTTGGCCGGAGGGCCGAAAGAATCTACGTTGTCCCAGAATCCGCTGCCTCCGGACGCCGTGTGGAGAACGCATCCGCTCCTCTCCGCGAATCCCCTGACGTATTCCCTGGTCTCCGGGAACTCCAGGCCTGTGTCTATGTACATGAGTTCCGGCTTTCCGGCGGCTTCCATTGCCAGCGCGCACGCGGCAAGGGAGTCCTTTCCGCCCGAGAACGATACGGTCACCGGCAGATCGCGGCCGGATTTGGACAGGAACTCCTTTATCTCGCGCACGCCGCGGCGCCCGATGCGCCTGACATGACCCCTGTTGCATTCGGCGAACACTCTCAGATCCGCGTCCGGCGACAGCGGCATCCCCGACGGGGAATCCAGATCGCGTATCTTCGCGGCTTTTTCCGCCTCCCGCATCCCGCCGGACGGAACCAGCGCGATCCCCGGGCCGATTTTCCGGCCTTTCCTTAGGATGAGCGCGCTTCCTATCCCGAATTCCCCTTTGACATCGTATATGTTCGCTCCGGGGACCGATTTCCCCTTCAGATGGCCGGACATCCCTCCGAAGACGACGATGTTCTTCGAGGCGCAGCCGTCGAAAAGCTCCGCGCCGGCCTGCCTAATCTCCAGGACAATGCGCCCCAGCCTGATATCGAACCTCAGTATGCCGATGACCGCCCCGTGGGCGACGATCTCGTCCGTGCGGTCCTCCCCGGGGATTTTGTTGAAGAAGATGGCTTTGCCCCTGAGCGGAGCGTCGGTCTCGAAAGCGTCTCTGAACAGGCCGAGGACCAGATCCACACTGTCCCCCATACATGGGCGTATATCTCCGGGGCTGTTGACCTCGAACTCCCTCCCCCCGGAGCCGCATGCCGAGCACGATTCCCCGAGGAGAAGGGTCCCGCACCTGTCGCACCATCTGCATGTCTCCTTCCCGTGGGCAGCGTTCTTCTGAGCCATATCCATCCGCTTGACGGGACATCCCTGTGAACCTTTTATAAATGTGCTGGGAAATCGCCGTCCATGGACAACAGAGCGACATACCAGATAAACACGGGATTCGGCAGCCCGCGTTTCAGCAGGGTTGAGCTCAGGGACATAGCGATATCCATCCTAGTCCTTGCGCTCTCGTTCACGCTCATCTATGCGTCGAGGCACAACCGCTTCATCATGACCGCTTTTGAGCGCTTCTTCGGCGAAGGCGCCCTGACATACGTCGGCCTTTTCCTGCTCTGCGTAGTGCTCGTGGTCATAAGCTTCCTTCTTCACGAGCTCGGGCACAAATTCACCGCCCAAAAGCACGGCCTATGGTCCGAATACCGCATGTTCCCGGCCGGGCTGATATTCTCGGTCATACTCTCGTTCGCGGGGTTCCTTTTCGCCGCCCCCGGAGCCGTCGTCATAAGGGCGAGCCAGATGGACTCCAAGACCAACGGACTGATAAGCATAGCCGGGCCAGCCGTCAACATAATCTTCGCGGCCGTGGGGCTCGTCGGATGCCTGGCCCTCAACGGGAACGTCGCCGTGGTGCCGTTCTACCTTCTGGCCAGCCTGAACGCTTCGCTGGCGCTTTTCAACCTGATCCCGATCCCGCCGCTCGACGGATCCAAGATCTTCGGATGGAACATAGGCATCTGGATCGCGACCCTGGCCGTCGCCGCGGCCGAATTCATCGCCCTCATGAAGATGAGCCTGTACTACACCCTCTGAGCGGAAAACCTAAAAAAACAAATAGGGAGGGGAAAACCCCTCCGTTTTCACATGTACTCCTTGCAGGGGTACCTGAGGTTCCCGAGGATTGGTCCGGCCCACTGGTCCGCCTTCCCGGGGTTCAATATGTTGTCGGGATCCATGGCTTTCTTTATCGCCCTGATCGTGGAGAGCTCGGAAGCCCTCTCCTTCTGGAAGTTGGGCGCCTTGGAGATTCCGACCCCGTGCTCGCCGGTGACCGTCCCGCCGAGCTCGATGCAGACGTCGAAGATTTCGTCGACGGCTTTCACGCCTCTGTCCCACTCGTCCTTGTCGGTGGGGTCGATGACCATCTTAGTGTGGAGGTTTCCGTCCGACGCGTGGCCGTAAGTGGCGACGGTGACGTTGTATTTCTCCGAGATCTCCTTGAACGCCTTGACGGCCTTCGGGACCTGCGATATGGGGACCCCCATGTCGTCGGCCAGGGAAACCGACGAGCACCCGGGCTTGAGAGCCGCCAGAGACACCATGACCGATTTCCTGGCATCGGTCCACTTTGCGATGAGGGCTTTGTCCTTCGATGGCGTGACCGACACCGCCCCGGACGACTGCGCCACTTCCTGGACGATCTTCAGATCCCTGTCGATCACCTCGTCTGTCTCGCCGTCGACCTCGACGATGCAGAGCGCACCGCAGTCAGGGAGCGGGTTCCCGCGGGCTTTGTTGACCGCAGAGATGCTCACGCTGTCCATGAGCTCGCACGACGCCGGGATCAGGGGCTTCGCGATTATGTTGGAGATGCATTCACCCGCTTTCTCCACGTCGCTGAAAGCGCAGAGGCAGGATGCAGATTTCTTGGGTTTGGTGGTGAGCTTGAGCGTCACCTCGGTTATGATGCCGAGCGTACCCTCGGAGCCGCACAGGAGACGGGCCAGCTGGTATCCGGAGGCATCCTTGATGGTCCTGGTCCCGCAGCGGACGATCTCGCCGTCGGCTTTCACGAACGTCATTCCGAGGACGAAATCCCTTGTGGCCCCGTATTTCACCGCGCGCATGCCGGAAGCGTTGGTGGCAACCATGCCGCCGATCTGGCAGGCCTCGGCCGATCCCGGGGACGGAGGGAAGAAGAACCCGTACTCGGAGAGCTGGGCGTTGAGATCGTTGTATACGCATCCGGCCTCGACATCCACCCAGAGATCCGCGACGCTGATCTTCTTGACCTTGTTCATCCTCTGCATCGCCATCACAATGCCGCCTTTTATCGGGACGGCGGCCCCGCAGAGCCCGGTCCCGGATCCGCGCGGAACCACCGGGATCCTGTACTCGGAGGCGATTTTCATAATCTCGGACACCTGCTCGGTGGTCCTGGGCTGGACCACGATGTCAGGGGTCCTGTGGAATATCGACGCATCGAATCCGTACGTGTAAAGCACCGCAGGCTCGACGGAGTAGCCTTCCTTTCCGACCACCCCTTCTATGCGATCTATTATCTCCTGTTCCATAGGATTCCTCTGAGCTCTCAATTATTGACGGCGTATATAGCGGATTCCCCGCGGGAGCATCTTCCCCTCCCATGCCATACCGTCCGTTTCCCATCCATAGTTTATATATCTGGACAAGTTCCGACGTATCATGAAATCCACCATCGTTCTCCTCGGGCCTCCCGGATCCGGGAAAGGCACCCAGGGCGAAAAGCTCTGCTCCGAATTCGGATACGTCAAACTCTCCACCGGAGACATGCTCCGCGAAGCCGTTAAAAACGGGACCGAACTCGGAAAGAAAGCCAAGGAATACATGGACGCCGGCGCGCTCGTGCCCAATGACCTGATCATCGGCATGATGAAAGAGAAGATCGCCGCCGCCGACGGGAAAGTCATCCTCGACGGATTCCCCAGGACCATCGAGCAGGCGGACGCCCTCGGAGAGCAGATGGACGTCGACATCGCCCTGAACCTCGACGTCGACGACGGGGAACTCGTCAAAAGAATCACTATGAGGCGCTCGTGCCCCTCCTGCAACGCAGTATACCACCTGCTGTACAATGCCCCGAAGAATGAAGGGGTCTGCGACAAATGCGGAGCCAAACTCTACCAGAGGGACGACGACACCGAGGAAACCGTCCTCAACAGGCTGAAAACCTACCGCGAGAAGACTATGCCCCTCATCGGCTACTACGAGGGCAAAGGCAAGCTCGTCACCGTGGAAGGCGTCGGATCCATCGACGAGATCTTCGAGAAAGTCAAGAAAGCCATCCAGTAAACGTTTTCCCGGAGCCGGCTCCGGCCGCCCTCTTTTTCCCGCACTGGCGGGACCCGTTTCTGCGGAGCGGAGCACTCCGGATCCCCCATGATAACCTGTCTGCGCAGCCGGCGGACGCTCCTATCATCATATAGGTGCAAAAATGCACATTAGTTCATTTTTGCATATATATACAAAATTGCATAAAAATGATAATAATGCCCATCCATATGATGTTGCACACATGGAAAACGATGCCAAAGGCCCAGAATTGGACAGCAACGGCATACGTGTTCTGACTTTGCTTCTCAGAACGGGAACCACCAATCTTTCCGGGCTGAGCGGGGTGGTAAGCAATCTGACGAGGAGGAAGAGACTGCTTTAGGACCTGGAGCTGCTGGGCCTCGTGGACTGCGATACGAATAAAGTCCCGAAGCTCAGCTACAGAATCGAACTGACCGATCGCGGAAAGAAAGCCGCGGCGCTCTTTGTCGTCTCGAATGAATTCGCTTCCGGAGAGTTCGATTTCGAAACGGAATCGATCGAGGAAAGGATGAACGAAATACTGTCGGAAACGGACAAGGGGCGATATGAACGAAAACCGATTACAGATGGCTGTTCTGCGAGCCGGATCTGGCCGGCATAATGATTCTGGTGCTGGATATGACGGAGATACGCACCGTGGACCTGCTGAGGGTCGACAGCAATTATGCGAAAGTGAAAAAGAGCGCGCAGAAACTGGTGGAGAGCGGGCTGCTGCAATCGTACACCGTCGAAGGCCCGCATCGGGCGACGATATTCAAGCTGACCCAGAAAGGGCTGCAGATCGCGTCCTTGCTGAAGAGCGCGAAATCGCTTCTGGACGAGGAATATCGCATAGGAACTTTGGACGAGGATTACAGCCAGCGAAAAATTTTAAAACCAGAAGCCAATCAGCCCTCCAATCAGCCTCGTAGTGTAGTGGTCAATCATGCGGGACTCTGGATCCTGCGACTGCAGTTCGAATCTGCACGAGGCTACCTCTCTTTTTTTCCCTAGGCTTTGCGCGGACAGTTTTGCGGACACATTTTGATAGATGCACGGGCCTAATGTATATGCTCCGCCAGATTTTAACTATGTTATCATAAGAATTATATCAACTATTAGATTTACGCATATTCATTCTTATGTTCAGAAAGATATCCGTCACCAATTTCAAATCGTTCAGAAAAATGGATTTCGACCTGACCGAGGGCAACATCGGGAAGGCCAACAACCTAGCTCTGATCTATGGGACCAACGGAAGCGGCAAATCGAATCTCATCGACGCCGTGGCCTTCCTCAAGATGACCTCCGACACCGTAGGGAACGACTCTTTCAGCGCCTCCGAGTTGGCGGCTTCTCTAAGATCGATAGGCTCTGAAGGCCCCATGACCCTGGAATTCCAGTTCACAAACGAATCTGAGGACGGTGAATATCTGATGGAGTTCGGACCCGACGGGACCCTCATCAGGGAAAAACTGGACTACACCATAAACAAAAACGCCGGAAACATATTCGACATATCCGCCGCGGACGGGAAACCATCCGCAACCTACAGCCGGCAGCTCTATAAGAGCGGGGCCGCCAAGTTCGTCATGGACCATGGCATCAGGAAACATTGGGGAAAGCACACCTTCCTATCCATCCTAAGGAACGAGATGTCCAGCATGGATCCCGGGTATCTGAACGATAATCTCGGAACTGGGATAATGGATGTGCTGGACTATCTGGACGGCATAATCATATGCCGCCCCGGGCAGGAAAACCTCGGCAGGACGCCCTTGGACAGGATGCCTGACGCAGGCGCGATCGACTCGGCGGACAGCTACCTTCTGGACGGCTTCGCGAAGGCCGCGGAAACATTCCTGTCGTCCGCGTTCGGGGAAGATTTCGGGATAAGATACGAAACCGAAGACGACGGCGATGAGACCGGATACATGATGATGGTGTCCCGGAACGGCCCTGACGGGGATTTCGAGATGCCCATAGAGGAGGAATGCCTGGGGATCCGCGAGACCGTGCGCATCCTTCCCGCGCTTCTGAAAGGGGCCGGAGGCGGCGTGGCCCTCATAGACGACATAGAGTACGGCCTGCACGAAGTCGTGCTCGACGGCATATTCGCTGCCGGCCTCAGCGGAATGAAAGGCCAGGTGATCGCATCCACCCACGACACGGTCATGCTGGAGAACGCGAACCCCCGCAGCATCTTCATGGCGAAGAACGGGAAGGTCATACCTATCACAGAGATAGAGCGCACCCAGAGGAACCATAACAACCGCAACAGATACTTCAAGGGCGTCTTCGGGGCGATCCCGGAGTCCGAACCGGCCAATCTGGCGGATTTGGCTTCCCAAAGCTTCCAGAAACGAGCGCGAACATCATATAACGCATGGACATTCATACAGACAGAGGAATCATAATGATCAGCAGAGATGAGATTCTCGGCAACCTCGAGAAATACAATCTCAAGGACGCCAAGATCGGGGTCGTCGCATCCCATTCGGCTCTGGACACCTGCGATGGAGCCATATCCGAGGGGTTCAGAACCGTTGCCATCTGCCAGCAGGGCAGGGACGCGACATTCTCCAAATACTTCAGGTCCCAGAGGGACGCGCAGGGCAACATCATAAGGGGCGTCGTCGACGAGCCCGTGATCCTGGATAAATTCAGCAGCATCCTGAAGCCCGACGTCCAGAAGAGCCTGATGGACAGGAACGTCCTGTTCGTGCCCAACAGATCCTTCGTCTCCTACTGCGGCATCGACGCTGTGGAGAACGACTTCAAGATGCCGATGGTCGGGAGCAGGAACCTGCTCAGATCCGAGGAAAGAGGCGACGAAAGGGATTACTATTGGCTTCTCGAGCAGGCAGGCATGCCTTTCCCGAAGAAAGTCGAGAAACCCGAGGACATAGACGGCCTCACCATAATCAAGGTCCACCACAAGGTCAAAAAACTCGAGAGGGGGTTCTTCACCGCCAAGGACTACGACCAGTTCGTGGAGAAATCCACCGAGCTGATCAGGCAGGGAGTCATCGAGGAGAATTTCCTGGAGCACGCGAGGATGGAGCAGTACATCATCGGCCCCGTCTTCAACCTCGATTTCTTCTACTCTCCTCTCGAGGAGAAAGGCGCCAACATCGAGCTCCTGGGTATAGATTGGAGGTTCGAGAGCTCTCTGGACGGATACTGCAGGCTTCCCGGCAAACAGCAGGTCGAGCTGGAGAACGACGGCATAATCCCCGAGTACACCGTGTGCGGACACAACTCCGCCACCCTGAGGGAATCCCTTCTGGACAAGGCTTTCGACCTGGCCGAGAAATATGTGGCGGCCACCAAGAAATTCTACGATCCCGGCATAATCGGGCCGTTCTGCCTGCAGACCTGCGTAGACAAGGACCTCAAATTCCACATCTATGATGTCGCGCCGAGGATCGGAGGCGGAACCAACGTCCACATGTCCGTCGGCCACCCTTATGGGAACACCCTCTGGAGAAAGGAGATGTCCTCCGGAAGAAGGCTCTCCATGGAGATCAGGCGTGCCATAGAGCAGGAGCGCGTAGAGGAGATAGTCACATGAAGTTCGCCCAGGCCATGATAGCTGCCGCGGCCGTTCTGGCTCTGCTGCTGGTCTCGGCGCCCGAATCGGACGCCGACCTGAGCATCACCGGCAACGGCAACGGCAATTTCGACACGTTCAGCGGAGGATCGATCTACTTCGACGTCAAGAACACGGCCGAAGCCTGCCTCATAGACGTCTCCGTGAGCGAGAACGGGAAGACCATCAAAGAGATGAAGGGCGTATCCATCGCCGAGGGTCTCGACGAAGATTCCACCACCAGGGTCAACGTGAGCCTCAGCGACTTCAAATCCGAAGGGACCCACAGGCTCACCGTGACGTGCACCGCCCCCGCCGGAGTGGATTTCGATCCAAACAAATACACCACCACCGTCGATGTGGCCAAGAACGTCCTGTCCAACTGGACGACGTACGTGGTGATCATCGTCGCCGTGATCGCCATCGCGATAATCATCTTCATAAAGATGCGCGAGAAGCCGAAGAAGAAATCCGACATGACCTTCGAGCAGCTGGAAGCGGAAAGGCTCGCCAAGAAGGCGGCCAAGAAAACGCCGTCCCAGCCCGCGCCTTCCACCGAGAGGAAGAGATACCTCTCGGAAAAGAAGAAGAAAGAATGAAACCGCTGGGGCCGGACCCCAGCATTTGTTTTCCGTCTGAACAGGGTTCAGATATTGAGCTTCGGATCCCTCAGGTCCAGAAGCGCCACTTCGCGCCTGTCCATGAAGAATCCGATCTTTTTGTGGAGAAGGATGGACGGCGCGTTGCTCTCCTGGATCATACTGTGCGCCACCGTCGCTCCCTGGGCGCGCCCCGCCCTGACGCATTCCCTGAGCAGCCTGTATCCGATCAGATTGCGCCTGAAGTAAGGGTGCACGCCCATGTTCTCTATCCAGAGGAGATTTTCCTCGTCGAATATATGGTGCAGCATCTGCGCGAAGATGAAACCGACGATCTCCCCGTCCTCCTCGGCGACGAAGCTCAGGCCGCTGTCCAGATAAACCTTGAAATGGCTCCTGCTGCTGGCGCCGAGGCGATCCTTCCACTCTTCGGGAAGGTCCTCCCACCTGTTCTCCAGGGTCTCCGCGAAATACTCGCGGATGCATCTCAGCTCCAGCTCGCGGACGGCGTCTATGTCTTTGATCCTGAGGGGACGGATTTCCATGGTCACATCTCCTCGGGAGCTCCCATCCCAAGGCAGTCCAGCACATCCGCGAGGACGGTCTTGGCGCATTCGACCAGTGTCAGCCTGGCATCCCTGCGGGGGCCGGCATCCAGAACCGAAACGGCGGCATAGAACTGGTTGAAAGCCGAGGCGACCTCATGGCCGTATGCGGGCATGAGATGGACTTTCATCTCGTCGCCGGCCTTCCTGATGACCGACCCGTATTTCGAAAGGACCTTGACCAGCTTCAGCTCGTATTCGTCGGTGAGCTTCGAAGGGTCGGTGTCGCGCCGGAATTCTCCGGCCTTCCTGAGCATGCTGCATGCCCTGGCGTGGACGTATTGGAGATACGGCCCGGAATTCCCGTCGAAATTGAGCGCATCCTCCCACTTGAAGACGAACTGCTTCTCGGGCTGGACGCGGACGATGTTGTACCTTATGGCTCCGGTTCCGATGGTCCAGGCGATCTCCCTCATCTTCTCCTCGGGCATGTCCGCGCGCCTCTTGGCGATTTCCGCATATGCGCGCTCGACGGATTCGTCGATGAGATCGTCCAGATACACGACGACGCCCTTCCTGGTGGACATCTTGCCCTCCGGAAGGGAAACGAACGCGTAGAACAGGGGCTCGGGCATCTTGTCGCTGCCAAGTATCTCCAGCGCGGAGCAGAGCTGCTTGGATCCGAGCTTCTGGTCCTCGCCCAGAACGTCTATCACGCGGTCGGCTCTGGTGAACTTGTCCAGATGGTAAGCGAGATCGCGGGTGGTGTACAGCGTGGTCCCGTCGGACCTGGTGAAGGTGAACTTGGTGTTCTTGCCCTGGACCCCGAAATCCTTCAGATCCACGAAGCAGGCGCCGTCGTCGGTGGTCCCGGCGTATTCGGAAGCTTTGAGCCTCTCCACGACATCCCTTGCGGAGCCGTCGGCTATGTACCCGGACTCCCAGGTATATCTGTCCAGCGTCACATTGATGTTGGACAGGGTCTCCCTGAGGCCGTCCAGCATTATCTCCGCGGTGTGGCGGACGGTGCTAATGACCTCTGCGTCCCCGGCCTCGAATCCCCTGAGCATCGAGGTGATCTGCTCCTTCACGGCGGGATCCGATTCCATCTTCTTGTTGGCGACGCGGTAATTGGCGACGAGCTTGTGGTCGGTCTTGTCTCTGGGCCTCTCGTTCTGGCCTATGGTCCTGGCATGCTCCTCGACCTCGGCGGCGACTTCCTCGGGGGTGGCGTTGTTGACGCCCCAGGTCAGAACAACGACCTGCTTCCCGACGTCGTTGACATAGTATTCGGTGGTGACATCGTATCCGCATCTCCCGAGGCATCTGGCCAGCGTGTCGCCGATGATCGGGTTGCGGGCGCGGCCCACGTGTATGGGGCCGGTGGGGTTGGTGGAAGTGTGCTCCACGTTGACTCTGAGCCCCGACCTGGGGAAAGACCCGTAACCGCGGCCTTTGGAGCATATCTCTCCCAGGGTCTCCTTCACCAGCTCGGAAGGGTCTACGCAGAAATTCAGGAATCCTCCGGCGGCCGAGACCGATTTTATCAGCCCCGAAGGGGAGATCCTGGAGGCAAGCTCCTCGGATATGGCCTGGGGAGCCTTCCTCATCTGCTTCGCCATGGGGAAACATGGCACAGAGACGTCGGAACCTTCTATGGAAGACTCCTCCGCCGCGAACTTGATGCCTTCCGCGCCCATCTCTTTCAGGGCCGCGGACACCGCCGCGATAACTTCCGATTCGAAATCGTCCATCGCTGTCAATCACATCACCTTGTATCTGAGAAGCGCGGCGACTCCGCCGAACGCTTTGATCAGCATGTCCCCTTCCTCGGAATCGGGAGAAATAATCTGCACGCGGGTGTTGAAGGCATCCGCCCTGAGGAAGAAATCGTCAATGAGGTCCTCGTCCTTGGTCACGGAGGCGTTCATCCCGCAATCCGGGCACTGGATCTTATCGTCGGCGTTGGCGACCGTCAGCTCATGGGTATGGCCTGAAGGGCACTGGACTGTCACGCGCCTCTTCTTGAGGGCCTCGGAAAGCAGCAGGATGTCCACCGCACCCATGTCAGTGGCGGCTCTGACTTCGTTCTCGCCGTAGCACGAAAGACCTCCGTCGGCCTTCCTGATCTCGGTGAAGAGCCTCTGCATGTACATCTTCTCTTTCGTGAGCTGCATGTCCGTGATGATGTCCTTGGCGTTCTCCACGAGCTCCCTAAGCCCGGATTCGTCTGTATATCCCGTATCCACGAGCGGAGAGACCACTTTCTTTCTGAGCTCGTGATGGAGGAACTCCTCTTTGACGAAGAATTCCTTGGTGGCGCCGGGGCCTCCCACGAGTATCCCGAGCAATTCGGGCCGGTTGAGGAATACTTCCGTGCAGTTGTCCGCGACTTTGACGAAGAACTCGTGCGCGGCGATCTCGATCAGCCTCTCGAAACGGACCGATGACTGACCTCCCTGGTGATGCTTGCTGGGAACCAGGGAATCGAAATGCTTGAGCACCTGGATCCTGCTCCCGGACAGTATCCCGAGGGTGGCCTCGGCCCTGTCGATCGTGATCAGCCCGTAGCACTTCTTATCCAGAAGCATCGATTCGAGCGGATCCGTGAAGAATTGGGAATCGCACCTGTAAAGGAATGCCGTTATAGGTTCCGGCGGATGGATGACATACTGCACCATCTTCGTCTGGTCTCCCGCGCGGGGGACCTCTCCGCAGAAGATGACTATGCCGTTCTCCGGGGGCGCCTTGAAAGTTTTGAGTCGAGCCGCAATGGAATCGATGGCGCTCAGGACGTTCTTCATAGTCGTCTTGGACTTGATGTTGGACGCCTGTGACTGCTCGTTCCTGAGATAAGCCATGACCTCGGAGATCTGCTTGCCTTCGGGGACGTAGCAGGAGACCAGTTCGGTGCCTCTTCCGCGGTACTTCCTGATCTCTTCCATGTCTTTCTTGAAATCGTATTTCGCTTTGTCTTCCGAATTCGTTTCTCCCATTCTTCTCACCTCGAAGTGGACGGAAGGTTTCAGAATTTAACCCCTTATATATACGTTGCCAATAGGGTCGGTCCCAAGGAAACCTGGGTATGCGGAAGCAAACAGTTTGAGGGCTGTCCGTCAGGACGGAGACCCGAGAGTCCATTGGGCATAAAGCTTCATGCCCAGCTCGACCACTTTCCCTTCCGGATACGGGTCTCCCGTGCCGTCGGAACGGGTGTTCCATTCTGCGAAAGAATATCCGGGGCGCTCGAATCTGTTGGGCTCGGCGGTGATCGACCCGGAATAGAAGAGACTGTTCCCGTCGTACGTGCCGCCGTTGCCATAATACGTTATCGTTTTGGAGCTGTCGTCTTCCGCTCCGCCATGCCCCAGAAGCACCGCCCCCAAAACCACTGCGGCGACGGCGATCGCAGCAATCGCCGCCAATGTTATCAGGTTCTTTCTTTCCATCCGGAAACCCTCGCTCGTGCGGAAAACTCCGCTTTGACCCCCGAACGACGACATCATAGGAATACGTTTTGGCCCGTATGACCGCACACTTTAACAACTCCTGGTCAATCCAGCAGAGAAAGCAGGTGATCCGAACGGACAGCGTCGTAGTGTCGATTGGAGGCTCCATACTGGTGCCGGGCGAAAATGATTCCGGATATATCTCGCAGCTGGCGGCGATGCTCAAGGAGGTTTCCGCAGGCTGCAGGCTCGCGGTCATCTGCGGCGGAGGGAAAACCGCCAGATATTATGCCGGGATCGCCGAAGAGCTGGGAGGCGACACCTATGCGCAGGACATCCTCGGGATCGCCGCCACGAGGATGAACGCACAGCTTCTGGCCCTGGCATTGGGCGACATGCCCGACGACGTCTGCCGGGATCCCGAAGAGCTGGCCCGCGAAAGCAAGAGGATATCCGTCATGGGAGGGACCACCCCCGGCCACACCACCGACGCCGTCACGGCCATGGTCGCGAAGGCCATCGGAGCTTCCAGGCTCATCAATGCCACGTCCGTGGACGGGGTCTATACGGACGACCCCAGAAAGAATCCGGACGCCAAGAAGATCCCTAATATGACCATCGACGAGCTCAGCGATATCGTCTACAAAGAGCATGGGGCGTCGAAATCCAGCGTCTTCGATCCTCTGGGCGTGAAAATAGCCAAAGAAAACAGGATTGACATCCTCATAGTCGACGGACGCGACCTCGGCGAGCTGAGGAACGCCATCCTCGGCAGGGAAATCAAAGGAACCTTCGTGGATTCCCATTGAGCGGCTCCAGATCGGCGGACTGGACCTGCTCCAGGCCCGCTGAGGCGATGAGACCGGAGATGCGCCTTTCCTCCGGCTTCTTCATCGACTTTCTGTGCATGTATACCGTCTTGGTCCCCGTTGCCTAGCATGCATCCTTCAGCATTCTGACGATGTCCTCGTCGTCCCTGCCTTCCATCTGATAATTTGGGAGCATATGGCCGAAAGACACCGCATATTTCAGGGCGACCTCCGTGAAGCGCGGTGCATAATGGCCTCCGCCTACGCCCACCAGCCTGAGGGCGCCGGGATCGGGATCCAAATCGGATATGACGTCGGCCAGAGTCGAAGCCGCAGTCATGTTGCCCCAGTTGCTCTCGTCACTTCCTATCTCGATATAGAATATTGGCTTCCTGGCGAACGGCCCGTGATGGGTCACTTCGAAGCACATCTGGGTCCCTTCCTCGCGGTTGTACGCGCATATGCGCCTGAGAGCGTCGGTCATCGCCGCCGGGGAAGCGGGGGCCAAAGTCTCCGCACGCCCGCCGAACTTATTCTCGTGGTAGTTCCCTATGGGATGCGCGGTGAGCGCCGGCATGCCGCTCTTCGCCGAATGCTTCGACATGACCGCGATATCGTCGACGGAGATTCCGAATCTCTCCGCTTCTTCGTCCGGGAGCTCGTGGCGGATGTGCATGTCCGGGATGGACATCAGCGCCGCATCCCCTTTCATCATGTAGGACACCGCGCCTTCCGACCCCAGATCCTCCCAGCCTCCCTTTCTGAGCAGGCACGTTCTCATGTTTACGGACGGCAGATCCGCTTCGGAGCATATCAGAAGCCGCGACATTGCCGCGTGATGGGCTGCCGACATTAACAATCTTATGGGCGGCCGGAATGGGTTATACGCGTGCGAGCACGGATTGGGTCTATGTACGATTTCACCGTCCACCAGAAGATGCTGCTGCACCTGTCCAAATTCGGATACTTGGACATAGGTATGGAATTCGGAGCCCCTGAAGACATAACGCAGGACGGAGCGGCCGCCGCGCTCGGGATAACCCGCTCCCACGCATGCACCGTTCTCATACGCATGGAAAAGCTGGGCGAGGTAAAGCAGGGGCTCGCCAGAGTCAAGAATTCCAACTGCAGGGTGAAACGTAAGATCTATCTCCTCACCGAAAGCGGGCAGAGAACCCTGGACAGGCTCCTGGCCGAGCTCGAAGCATCTGGAGTGCCGAAATCAGAGCTGGTCCTCCGCCAATCCATAGACCGCATGAGCGCCGATTCCATGCGCGCGATGGACCAGGAGACAAGGAGAACGATCGGAATGCTGTGCGTACTCAGAAGGAGGCTTAACCGCGCCGAAACAGGGGTGGACGGGGCGGGATTCCCCTTCGACAGCAAGGGAAACCTTTCCATGAACCCGGAGTCCAGGGAAAGGTTCCTCGGGACGGCGGAGAAAGAAGAGACGGAATCGTGGCACAGCGCCGCGGCGGATCTGTACAGCGGGAACTGGGAAGACCTTCCGGAAAGGCTGCGCCATCTGGCCCTGGCCGGAAGGAACAGGGAGGCGCTGAAGCTGGCCTCCAAGTACAGATTCAAAATCGCGGATTCCGGGAGCGCAGACCTCCTGGAGACTGTGCGCATCCTCCTGGGAACCGCGGAAGATACAGAGCTTTCCCTGTGCGCCGCTCTCCTCGCCGTCCGCCTCGGGAATACCGGAGCGGCCTGGGAGATCCTGGGGAATGCGGAAGAGAATGACAGGACGGAGGCGATGAAAGCGGAGACGCTGCTGGCCGAAGGGAAAACGGAGGAAGCCCTCGGGACTGCGCTGAACTGCTACTCCACCGACTGCGACACGCCTCTGACCCTCGGAAAATGCATGAACGCGGCCGGCAGGCACTCCGAGGCTCTGGTGTACATAAGGGCGGCCAGGCGCCGCATGATGGAATCGGGCTGCCTGTTCAGGCTGGAGGAGGCGGCGGAGGAAGAAGCAGCCGCGAACAGAGCCCTGGGACGCCCGGAAAGGGCAGGCGCCCTGGAGATGTCCGCGGAAGCCTCGAAGCCTGACCTCCGAATCAGAAGATGGTGTTGGCCTTGAGGGAATCCAGATCGGAGATGTACAGGTCCCTGATGTCTTTGATGTTCCATTTGAGCATCGCCAGCCTCTCGAAACCGAATCCCCAGGCCAGGACGGGGCATTTCACGCCCAGAGGCTCGGTGACTTCCGGCCTGAATATGCCGGCGCCGCCCAGCTCCATCCATTTGCCGTTGAAGAAGACCTCCAGCTCGAGGGAGGGCTCGGTGTACGGGAAGTATGCCGGGCGTATCCTGATCTGGTCGAATCCCATCTTAGCGTAGAACTCCCTTATGATGGTTATCAGCATGTCGAAATCGGCGTGCTCGTCGATGATTATGCCTTCGATCTGGGTGAACTCGGGCAGATGGGTGGCATCTATCGACTCTTTCCTGAAGATCCTGGAGATCGAGAATGCTTTGCGGGGGGCGTCAGGATGCTCCGCGATGTACCTTATGCTGCTGACGGTGCTGTGCGTCCTGAGAAGAGCCGCTTCGGCCCTGTCCCTGGACCAGATGCCGCCCCATCCGGTAGAGCCGACGTCCCCGCCGTTCTCGTGGATGTTCCTGACAGTCTCCACCAGCTTCTCGTCTTCGATGCGGATGCTGGCGGGGTGCTCGAGATAGAACGTGTCCTGGAGATCCCTAGCCGGGTGGTCCTGAGGCGTGTAAAGCATATCGAGGTTCCAGAAAGCGGGCTGGACGTATTCGGAGGACATCTCCTCGAATCCCATGTCGGTGAAGAGCCTCCTTACCTGGCTGCCCAGCCTGGTGAGCGGATGCTTTTTGGCGGGTACCGCGGCCGGAACGAAAGTCTGGACGTCATACTTCCTGATCTCCGCATCCTTCCACTCGCCGCTCTGGATCATCCTGTCGGTGACGTCGGTGATCTGGGGCTTGAGCTCCAGGCCGGAGCGGGCCGCCTTGATCCCGGATTCGGTGAGCCTGACGGTCCTTTCGGTGACGACTTTATCGGCGACCATGCCCTGGCGCCCTTTCAGATCTTTGATGATAGCTTTGTCGGCCTCCCCTTCCGGGATGGGGCCGACTGCCAGCCTCTCGATGAGCGCCTCGTCCGGCATCTTCCCTGCGAGAGCTTCGCGCCCTCTGTCTGTGAGAGCCAGAACCTTAGAGTCCCCTTCCTTCGCTATGTCCGCGAGGCCTTTCCTCTTCAGCCATCCGACGGCTATCCTGTCGGCTCCGCCAGGCATGGCGTCGGCCAGGGCTTCCATCGGCATCCTGCCTCCGGCGGCATCGATGGCTTTCAGGGCCGTCCTCTCCGGCAGCTCCGGGGCATCGCCGGCGAGAACGAAGAATCTCTCCGACCTCTCCGAAAGCGCGGCAAGGCCTTTGGATTCGAGCCATGATGCCGCCCCCATGACCTCCACTTCCAATGAGAAATCCCCATCGGATACCATGTCGGCGATCTTCGCGCTGCCCCCCTTCCCGTCCAAGGCGAGAAGGAGCTTCTTCTCGTTGTAGCTGAGCCCTTCCAGAATCTCAGAAAATTCCATCGAAATCACCATTTGAAACCGTTGTAAGTCATATCGCCGACTACGTCCTTCGCCTTCTCCCTCTTATCCTGATGGATCTCGAGGAACACATTGATCTTCTCCGTCAGGAGCATCTTGCATTCCCCGCAGAGGATCGCGCCTCCGCGGCACTTCTCGGCGAGCTCGTTGATCCTGCCGTCGTCCTTCTCGAAAAGATAATAATTGTACTTGAATACGGCGCAGACCTCCGGATTGCCGCCCTTCGCCTTCTGCTCATCCACCGAGACGCAGCCCCCGGTGAACGCCCTGCCGACCTTCTTCTTGACGGCTTTGGGCGCATCCGTGGTGTATATGGTGGCGTTCTCGTCGGAAGACGACATCTTATCCGCGCCCGACAGCGCAGGGAACATCTTGCAATAGATGAGCGAGGGCTTGGGATACCCCATCCCCGGGGCCACGTCGCGGGTGACCCTGAAATGCGGGTCCTGATCGATTCCGCACGGGATCAGGACGGGCACCTGCCTGCCGGCTTCCTCGGAGGGAAGGAACGCGGGGACCGACTGCAGCGTCGTATAGAATATCTGCCCGATATGGGTGGAATCGTCGAACCCGAACACTGCCTTTGCCGTGCTGAACGTGACCCTCTTCGATATCCTGAGCGCGATCGGATAGAGGACGTCTATGTTCTTTGTGTTCAGGATTATCCTGGTCTTCTTCGGATCGAATCCGAGAGCGATGAAATCCAGCGCGTTCTGATACGCCATCGATGTGGTGTCATCCAGATCCAGCTTGTCTTTGAAAAGGAACTTCTCGTCGTCGGTCATCTGGAACAGCATGTCGACCCCGAAGGTGTCCTGGACCCATTTGTTGAATATCCACGGCATCAGATGGCCGAGATGGGTGTTGCCTGAAGGCCCTCTGCCCGTATAAAGAACGAAGCGGTTCCCTTTGTCGTACTGATCCAGAAGAGGGATCATATCCCTGTGGGAATAGAATATCCCGCGCTTCACCATCGGATGGAGGTCGCCGTATCTGAGCAGCCTTTCCTTCAAGGCATCGTCGATGGGGGTGGTGCCGAATTGCTGTTGGAGCCTGCCGTAATCTATGTCTCCCGTGACTTCCCAAGGCGTGACCTTGAATTCCTCTGCCATATGGTCCGTCCATAGCCCCATCATGTATAATATTAGTTACAGGATGCCGAGCGGGACGCGCCCATGGACATCTGAAAGCCGCACAGAAGCTGCGATCAGGGTAGCGAGGACAGAGCCGCCCTGACCGAATCCGAATACCTCTCCGGGACGCGGACGCGTCTGATTGCTTCTTCGGACGATATCCCGGTCTCGGCCATGAAATCCCGGACCATTCCGGCGATGGCCTCCACCGCGGCCTTGCGCTCCATGTCGGCACCCATTTCCATACCTTCTTTCAGACTTTCTTTTCTCTCCTCTTCGATGGCTTCCTGCCACATATCCATAGATTTTATCCCTTCAACTGACAATTTATTCAATTTGATAATAAATTCTTCATACAAGGCGTTTACCTCTCCTCCGCGGTCATTCCAACGCCGAACCTGAGGTCCATGCGCCTGAAGAAGGGGTTATCGCACGGCTCATCCGCCCTGCCGAGGAATATGAACGCCATTTCGGCGGGCCCAACGGCGGAGATCTCGTCCTCGTTCTCGCTCTGGATCCCGAACAGCCCGTCCTAAGGGATTCTGCCCCAGGTGTTGGCGCGGGACGCCAGCGGGCGCGGCAGTATCCACACTGTGTACATCCTGCGGATGCCGCGGTATCCCCTGATCGATCCTTCTGGCGGCACATCATGCCGCATAGGTATATCGCCGCGCGGTCCCTCAGATTATACGGAACACCGCGGCTAGCCTGCCCTTCGATGTTCAGGTAGACCTCTTTGACGCCGTCTTCGCATGGAAGCCGCAGAAAGAACAGGGAATCCAATATGTGGTCGCTGCCGAACTCTATGGCCGTGTCCAGCCCTTTGATCGTCTTTCCGTCGGCTCCGTACTCGAAAGCCGAAGCCACCTGATCGTAGGACAGCCCCTTGGCTTCCCTTACGACCTCCATCGCTATCGGAACCGCGAACTGAGGGTCGTGAAACCCGGCTTTCATGCCGTGATCCGTGATCTGAGCGTCGATATCCCCGCGGATTGTATCCCCCGATCGGAACCTGTCCGGGAAGAAGTTAAGCGTTGGCCATGCGGTCACGCAACTGCGTCAGGAATCCAACATCCTTGGCTGCATATCGGAACGGCACGATAGGAACTTATTAACCGAAAGCGCCCGATATGGGCATCATGTGGAAAATACTGGGCGAAGAAGCGATTTACATCGACATCCCAGAGACCTGGAAGAGACGCATGGTCGCATTCGCGGGAAACGGCGAGAAAGAGGACCTTTTCAGAAAGATCGTCGGCGAATCCAAGGTCGAATACATGATGAACGGCGAGACCGAGGAGCACACGTTCTTCATAAGGCTGTCCGACGACGTCACCCCGGAGCAGATACAGGCGCTCGCGGACGTTGCGCTGGACATACTGAAGAAATCGGAGTTCCCCTGCATATCCGTGGAGGACGTGGTCCAGAGATATCAGGTCATAATTACGAACTACCACGAGCCGGAGATAATCGGCCTCAACAAAACCCCCGGAATGTCGTCCGGAGCGGTCTTCATGCCGATCATCCAGGGCCTCAGCAGCCCCGGAAGGATGAACGAGAACACCGACAAATCCAATCTGTGGCGATCGGGGAGGGCTCAGGCCTTCTCTATCCACGCTTCCACGCTGACTTCTGCTCTGTCGCCGCGGTACACCCCGAGGAAAAGACCCATGGTGGAGAACCTCTGGGTGCTGAACGGCCCCATGGTCTCGTCCGTGATTCCGTTCTTGACCCCGGCGGCGGACTGGTCCTCGTTTGCCACGACCACGTCCACGGGATTGTCCGAATGTATTCTGACGTAAAGGAGATGCTTCGGCTTCACCTGAAGCGTCCTGATTTCGACGTTGCGGTAGCATCCGTCCACGGTGGGATCGAACTCCCCGACCGAAATCGTCTCGGGGCCCATGACCTGCGTCCTTCTGCTGAATATGCCCATGCCCAGGGCATCGGCGGGGTGGTATGTACCGTTAACGCTCGCTCGGGGAACTCCGGCTCGGACGGAAGATCCAGATCCGTGGAATACTTCCACATCCTGGGATAATGGCCGGCTTCCATGAGCACCCTCTCGGTATCGACCGCTTTCCCTTGGGACGCGGCCATCACCTTCTCCGACGACATCGCCATCTTCCCCAGGGCGATGAGCTCCCCGCGGGCGGTCATCATGGCGACCAGAGCGTTTTTTCTTATGCCTTCGTCGAGCATATGCACCCCGCGGACGCTCAGATCCGCCCCGTGGCATACGGCATCCACGGCGGTGGCTTTTACCACGACCTTGGGCAGAGGCTCGGCGAGAACCTCCATGGGAAGGATCAGGCTTCTGAGCCATTCCCCCCGGCCGTACTGCTGCCAGAGAACGTAAGCGTCCTTCAGGTCCTGCAGCGTCGCCGCCCTGGCTTCGGTCATCTTCCCGGAGCGGGTGCGCCTGAGCTCGACCATGTTGGCCCCGCATCCCAGCACGTCGCCTATGTCCGTGCAGAGGGTGCGCGCGTATGTCCCGGCGTCGCACGAGATCCTCAGCAGAACGTCACGCCCCCTGAGGTCCAGTATCTCCAGCTCCTTGACGGTTCTGATCCTCAGCTGCCTTTTGACGGCCGATCTCACCGGAGGGAGCTGATAGATCTTCCCCCGGAAACGGGATACGACCTCCCTCACCCGCTTCTCCGGGCGGTCCGCATGCAGGCGCATGAGGCAGATGTATTCCTTGTCAGAAGAGAGAACGACATCAGTCAGGCGGACGGCCTTCCCGACGGTCAGAGGCAGGACCCCGCTCACATAAGGATCCAACGTGCCGCCGTGGCCGACCTTATCGGCTTTCAGCGCGTCCCTCGCCCAGGCGGTGGCCTGATGCGAAGTGGGCCCCGGAGGCTTGTCGAGGATTATAACTCCGCCGCGGAGAAGCTCGCCGACCGAGCGGTCGGAAGGCCTCTTGCCCCACTTATCTGGGATCGCATCCGGATCCTTCACCAGCATCGTAAGCACCCATGCCGTCCAGAATGGCCTGCACGACCTCTTCAGGGGTCTTGTCCCCGGTGTCCACGATCAGATCGTACACGCTCAGGTCCGTGACGTCGATGCCGTAGTACATCATGTATCTCTTGGCCTCGGACGCGGCGCGTTCCACAGTGTTCGCTATGGCTTCATCCAAAGTCTCGCCGTCGCGGACTCCGATCCTTGCGAAGCGCACGTCGGGGGCCGCATCGAGATAGACTTTGAACGCGGGTATGCCGTTCCTGCTGAGCATATACGCGGAAAGCCTGGATTCAAGAATCATATCGGGGTTGGCCCTCGCGATCTCCAGGATCCTTCCGTCGATCATGCGGTCGATGGAGGGGTCCTTCTCGGCGATCGCGCCGAGCTCCCCCAAAGATAAGCCTTTTTCGGCCGCGAGCTCGCGGAAGATCTTCCCGAAGACGGTCATCTCCAGGCCGAGAGCCTCCGAGAGCAGGCGGCATGCGGTCGTCTTCCCGGACCCGGGCGGACCGCTTATGGTTATTCTCATTCGATCTCAGCCCTCTTGACTTCGAGATCGAGCTTTCTGAGGCGCCTTCTGAGGAGGACGAGCCTTATGAGCCTGTTCTCGACCTGCCCTATGGGGAGGCTGATCAGGGTGTACAGGACGATCCAGATGGGGAAGAATCCCATCAGGGCGTCCGTCACATCCTGGAGCCCCCAGGGCAGATTGACCCAGACCCCGTCCCAGCCGGGGAAATAGGCCGCGTCCGGAGTGGTCTTCAGGAAGTAGTAGACCCAGGCGTACACGGGGATGACGAAGAGCATGGTTATGGGCATGGTCTTCATCTGCGCCGTGCTTGCCTGCATGGACATCGCCATGATC
>JAEEGL010579798.1_pt1 | contig 22532 bp, 17 predicted proteins | sample 9134231 | NCBI WGS metagenome assembly JAEEGL01 (sample SAMN16246548, study PRJNA631951) | gut metagenome | biome: gut microbiome; feature: rumen; material: fiber-attached | host: Bos | place: Iran: Karaj | collected 2018-10
ATGTATCTCATTTGTCTCAGGGTTGAAACTGCTTATACAGTGGGTACTGCTCAGCCAGAGCAAGCCTTTCTGGTCCTTTACCACCATACAGATCTCGTTGTTGGCTAATCCGTCTTCTTCTGTAATCGTCTTTACAACACCTTTGTCGATGTCAAAAAGACAGAGACCACCACCAAATGTGCTGATCCATATTCTTCCTTTCTGATCTCTTGTGATGGAGGTGATATAATCAGCAGGCAAGTACTGTTTGCCTTTCTGGTTATTGTTGTAGTTAATGACTTCTCCTTTCTTTACATCGTACTTATATAACCCCTGACTTCTGGAGCCTAACAAGAGGTAATCGTCGTCTAATGCCAGCATACAACGTAAGCTGGGGAAACTCATGGAGGATTTACCCTCGTTTAGCGAAAAGACATTTTTCGCTTTCCGCTCTGGGGAGATATAGAGGAGACCCGACTGATTATTGGAGGTGACAATCCAAAAACTGTTGTCCTTGTTCTTGTGGATAGCATATACCGAGGCTGTGATATTCATGGTATAATGCAGACTGAATTTCTTTGTAGAAGGATCAAATGCATACAGTTCACCGTCTGTCGTACCACACCAGATCGTTCTCTCGTCTTTTGTCAGGGATTTGATGATATTCCTACTGTGAAGACGTGATGATGTATCATACAGATAACTGGTATAATGATCGTTTTGCAGATTATATTCCATCAGTCCGGATCCCTCTGTTGCAACGTATGTCTGATGATCGAAATTAATCACCGGCCCGCAGATACACTGTTCGGGTGAGGTATGCAGGGTAAAACGGTCTTTGTATTGACTGTAATAGTTTACGCCACCGGAGTAGGTTCCTACCCATAGTCCGTCATGCTTATCCACAAAGAGAGAGTAGATAGAGAAATGACTGAGCTGTCCTTGGGTAATCTGATTATTTGACTGTTTTGCCAGTTCATTATTCTGCAGATTAAGTGTGTACAACCCGTCAAACGTACCGATAAGCATGTGATTGTTCATCTGGATGATATCACGGATATTATTGGTTGTCAACGTGCTGTTCTCTTTTGTGAAAGAAAGAGCCTTCCCGCCAACAAGATCTATCATGTTAAAGCCATTATCTTTCGTAGCTACCCACAAACGGTGGTCCTTATCCTGATAGACATTGGCTATATTATTACTGTTGATGGGACATTTGCCCTTGGTAGAATACTGTTTAGTGGCGTTCTTCTGTGGGTCATACACAAAAATACCTGCAGTGCTGGTTCCTATGACAATTCTCTTGTCGGATAACATTCTTAAAGAAGTGACATAGAAATCTCCGGTATTAATCTGTTTGAGAAAGATATTCCTTGAGATGTTTTTCTGATGATCATAGACAAAGAGTCCATGTGATGTTCCTATCCACAAATGGTTGTTGTCATCCACACACAGGGCATTAACACCATTGCTGATGGCTTCAAGCTTATTCAGCTTAGTGTAGGGATGGGCTTTGTCCATCTGCAAGTCAATGACACTCAGGCCATTGATACTACCAACCCAAAGACGGTGGTTCTCATCTTCTGCTAAAGAAGAAAGGTGATTGTTCGCTAATCCGTTATAGGTATTATGATTGTTCTTTTTGTAGATCTTGAATGTATTACCATCATAACGATTGAGCCCGTTACGGGTGGCAAACCACATATACCCCCTGAAGTCTTGGTGGATTTTTATCACAGATAGTTGTGAGAGCCCCTCCTCAATAGATATTGTGGAGAAGATATATGGTTCTTCTTGCCCCCTCGCATAACCCGTTGTCAGTGTTAGGAGAAGGATAATGATAATTTGTCGCAGTATTTTCATACAAAAGGTTATCTGCCGACAAATATATACATAAATTTTAATATATCCAAGTTATTCCAGTTGAAAAGGAAAGATTGGAGTTTCCTCAATATCACTTAGGGGCCTAAAGAGAAACCATTATGATTCCCTGATCACTTGGCGTAGTGTGAGCTCAGTTTCTTTCCCTCTTTGCTCCACACGTAGATCCACGAACCGAGACGAGAGGTAAAGGTGTTGCCGCTGACCGCTATGACCTCTCCGATGGAACTCCGACTCAGTCCTCTTAACCGACGACCTTTACTATCATACAAGATATACCATGAGCCCTTTCGTAATACCAGGAACTCAGAGCCATAACCCACCAGTTCTCCTAAGAAGGCACTCACGGATCCTGTTTTCTTTCCACTGCTGTCATAGATCATATACCACGACGAGGCTGTTTTCACATAACTAATGTTCTGAGCCTGTATCTGCAGACTGCATACCAGTAATAATATAGTAAGTATCTTTTTCATTTTAGAAATTCTTAAATAGCCATAAGGCGAAGAACAGATCGTAAACTTTGTAGATACCCTTATCTTGAGTGAGTAGCCCTGCTGACATCTTAAACGATACCGCCCTCCCATAGCCTCTGGAGGAATGCCTTTGCGGGCAAAACCTCTACGCCATTGAACAGACGGGGAACGGCATCGAGCGACACAATGATAAGGCGGGCGTCTGGGTGCTCCTCATGAAAGGCCTTCAAACCTTTCAGATGTTTGGACTGCACCTCTCTGCAAGACTTGAACTCGATGGCGACTTTAGCATCCCCGAGGACGGCATCTACCTCATAACCGGAATAGGTGTGCCAGTAGGAGAGCGTTTCTTCAGAGTCGTTGTATCCCAGATAAGCAATTATCTCCTGTATCATCAAGTGCTCATAAGCATGACCAAAATCATCGCTCCCGGGTTGTAGGCCATGACGATGTAACAGATAATTGGGCAGCGAGACATCGAAATAATAGAATCGTGGCGACTGATTCAGACGGCGCTTTACACTTCTTGTAAAGGCCGGAACCATGTAGCCGATGAGTGTTTCCTCTAAGATGGAAAAGTATTCTTTGACGGTTTTTGCGTCTATGCCACAGTCCTGTGCAATATTGTTGTAGTTCACCATTTCGCCGTCAGTGAGCGCTGCCACCTCCATGAACCGATTGAACGATGCCAGCTTCCGCACCAGTGCTTCTGCAGCTATTTCTTCTTTCAGGTAGACAGAGACATAGGCCTGCATGCGCTTCTGCAACTGGCGCTCGCTGGTGGCCATATAGTGAGTAGGTAGCAGTCCGCGATTGACAGCCTGAACGACATCAAAGTCGTCTATTTCGGCACTCACCAGAGGATACAAGACATTCCTCACAGCACGGCCTCCTAAGGTGTTAACCCCTTTCCGCTTCAGTTTTCGTGCACTGGATCCACTTAGTATGAAATGAATCCCTTGTCGGGTTATCAGCCAATGAACCTCGTTCAAGAGTTCCGGGATAAGCTGTATCTCATCGATGATGACAATTTCCCCTTCCTTTAAGTCTGCGAGTTCCTGACGGAGCAAGGAAGGGTTGCGGCGCAGACGTTCGTATGTGTCAGTTTCCAGTAAGTCATAGAACCTGTTGTCTGGGAACAAATGCAGCAGCAGTGTCGTTTTTCCCGTCTGACGAGCACCAAATAAGAATACACTTTCTTCTTGTGCATCAGTTACTTTCAGTAGCCTCTCTATCATATCTTAATTTGTTAATATCCAGAACTCTATTCCTGATTTTTCAGTAAAAACAGGAGTTTTCATCCGAAAATTCGTTGCAAATATAAGACTTATTATAGTAAAAACCAAATTATTTACTTTCCCAATCTTTATATTTGAACTCGTTTTTTTATTGTTTAACATCATTTAAGGGGGGCGACGAATTATACCTGATCTTTCATAACACCTTCTCTGGTTGCTCAGCTCTGACTATTGTCGATGCGCCGTGCGGCGGGATTCTATTTTAATAGTTACAGAGAACTATCCACGGTCTTATATCCTTAAATATACATAAAACGAGATTGCGGGTGATGCAGTAATTGTTTTTTCACAAATTAATGCTATATCTTTGCGCTGGAAAAGGTTATAAAATTCGTGACCATACTCCCGATTTTTGCATAAAATTTAGGAGTACACTCTCAAATTTCATGGGTTTATGTATAAGAGAATATTTGATTTAGAGAGCAAGAAAGGGCTTAAAGCCCTCAAATAAGAGCACCCTGATTGCAGAATGATTCTCGTGTCACTCGACCCTATTACCCGCAAATCCGGTGACGAAGAATTGATTTACGTTCTGGACTTCCTGAAGATGCTTTGGAACGGTGACATATTCTAGGGTAATTTAAGCAATAACTAATCCCGCCGCATAGTGCCATCGATGCACCGTGTTAACGATATTGTCTATGCATACATAGTCAAATATAACCAAAAATGTTCAGTGTGCAAAACATTTTCTATGTAAATTTGTTCTGCATATTGAACATTTAGCGTCAATAAGGCGTTTTAATTATAGATTTTGTGTTCCGTAAAGAACAAATAACATTAAAATCTGTTTTATGTTCACAACACTTAGAAACTGATATTTCAGCTGTAGCTCCTGTTAATTCTTTGGCAAATATTTGGATTTGCCTCATTTTTTTTGTATCTTTGCAACATGAAAAACATGGGTGTCATGATTAAGTGGTGCCCCTCTGTAAAAACTATAGTAGATTTACTCTATAACAAGAGATTTTTGAAATAAAGGTTGTAAGGTTGTCAAACCCCTGATGTATAAAGGGCGTGCGACCTGTCGGAGGCTGTCAAAGGTTGTCAAAAGGCTGTCACCATTTCCGCAATTCTCTCGAGAATTCGGGAGAAAAGGGTACTAAAAGCCCGACCAAAGGTACTCTTTTGACCTGAATTTTCGAGAGAATTGAAGAGTCTTAATATATAATTTTTATAATGATCAATAAATTAGTAATGAAAAATTTCAAATTCACGGTACTTATGAAGTACCATTATCGTGGTGAGTTAAGAACAAAGTATGTAACCTTGGAAGAGGTTGCAAAACGAACTTCAAACGGCTACTACCAACGTAGGGTGAATGCCGCGAGAGGACTGGGTGAGGTTCAGTCGCCTTTGGGTCTTTGTTGTGGAAAGGCTGCGGCAGAGGAACTGCCAGTTATCTATCCTTCCTTAGGGCCAGACGGTTATACGGGGTTGGTGTTGCTGTCTTTTCGCATTACTGAGGGGCAAAAGACGCTCGAACGACTGCGCCGACAGGTAAACATGTGGCAACAGACGCTGATGTCGTTTGTCGGCACAAGCGGACTGTCGATGAAAGTACTCATTCCTTACCGGCTGCCTAATGGTGTGCTTCCAGATGATTCCCGGCAACTTTCACTATTCAGGCAATATGCGTACAAACGGGCCGCTGAATATGCCTTCAATGCCACTGGTGTACGTCCTGAGGAGGTTTGTCATGACGGAAGTGAGCATTTTCTTTTCTCCGCAGACAAACATGTGTACCTTAACCTCAGGGCAGAACCTATTATTATGGAGCAGCCCACAGTGGCCCTGGCGGAACTTGCCGCAAAAGTGGTCAATAAAGAAGAGCCGTCATTGGATACTCTGGTGCTGCCCGGTTACACGCGCAGACAGATGGATGTGTTGAAGTATAATGCCATCTGTAGGGAACTGTCTTATGAAAAGGTTGCAGAACTGGAAGAGCATCTGATGCGCTTAGCGGTAAAGTGCAGGAAGGCAGGGGTTGATCAGGAACTTGCGACGAAGATGACACTGGAGGAATTTGATTGTTTCGATAAGGAGGTGTTGGTGCGTTCCACCTTCAATACTGCCTATGAAAAGCACAAACAGGGAATCGGCAATCCGATAGAGAGCAGTCTGATGCACCAACTACTGTTGGAGGATTTCCTGAAGCGCCGGTACCTTTTCCGTAAGAATAAGGTGACCGGAGAAATAGAGGTGCAGGAGAAGTATCGTTTTCATCTTTGGTGGAAACCTCTTTCTGAGGAAGTGCGTAACGACATCAACAATGCCGCCATTCGCGAGGGTATCAAAGTGTGGCCCAAGGACTTGGACCGCATCCTCAAATCTGAGAGGGTGGAGACGTATGATCCTGTGCGTGAGTGGCTTAATGAGTTGCCACGTTGGGACGGTAGGGATCGTCTCGGGGAGTTGGCTCGAAGGGTTAAGACAAACACGCCTGATTGGGAAGATAATTTCCGGGTGTGGATGCGCTCCATGGTGAGTCAGTGGCAGAGTGATGTGTATAACATGTACGGTGCACAGATGGTGCTGATGCTCGTTGGTGATCAAGGTACACGCAAGTCATCGTTTATGCGGATGTTGCTTCCTCGGGAACTGATGCCTTATTATATCGACCGCATAGATTTTGTCAACAAGAAAGAGGCGCTCAGGGCATTAAGCCGTTTTCTGCTCATCAATATCGATGAATACGATCAGGTAAGCAAAGCACAGACTGCCTTCCTCAAGCATCTCATCCAGCGTACGGATGTGAAGGAGCGTAAACTCTATACCACCACCTTCGAACAGCAACAACGCTATGCCGTATTCTGTGCGACCACCAACTCATTGGCACCGCTGAAAGATGAGAGTGGCAGTCGACGTTACCTGGTGGTGGAAGTCAATGACGTGATAGATACCGATACCCAAGGTGACAAACAGATTGATTATCAGCAACTATATGCACAGATAGCAGAGGAGATCCGACAAGGGTATGACTATGCCTTTACGGGTGAACGCGAGCGGAAGATCATCGCCAATAATGCGGATTATTATGAGATGCCCAATGTCATATCACTGTTTGAGGATTATTTCTCCAAGCCGAAAGCCAGTGATGAGGCGATACTAATGAGTCCCACGGAAATACTTGGTGCCTTGAAGATGGATACCGGAAATCATTCAAATGCTACTATATTAGGTGCTTACCTCCGCCGTAATAACTTTATGAGGGGAGAGGGAAAAGAAAGGAGAAGATATCAACTGAAGCCGCTTATCCCTGAAAATCGTTGAGTCAATGTTGTCAACCTCGTGACAACCTTTGACAGCCTCTGACAGGTTGCACGCCCTTTACCACAAAGGGTTTTGACAACCTTACAACCTTTTTTTGAAAATTACTGTATATAAAAATATTTGGTATGAAATATAAACTCGTAAAAGAAACGAAGCCAACACTTTCCACTTATGGGAAGTATAAGGCTGTGACGTGTCATTGTCAGACCGTTGAGAGTAATGAATTGATTGAAGAGATAGTTAAACAAAACTGTCTTGACAGGGCGACCGTTGTCCATGTGATGTCAAGACTGTCCGCAGTCATCAGCCGTCATTTGCGGGAGGGTGACAAAGTGCGACTGCAAGACTTGGGAATGATGAAACTGGAGATAGAGAGCGATAAGGTGGACAAGCCCTCAGCCTTCGATGCCAGTAAGCATATCCGTGGTGTCCGTCTCCACTTCCTACCGGAAAGTAGTCAGGGCAGTCCGGCACTCTATCAGAATATCAAGTACGAAAAGGAGAAGTTTGGGATGGGGTAATGAAAACGGGGACAGGATCGCTTTGCATGTCACCGACACGATCCCTAAAATCTGTAAGGTATTCAAGTGGCAGCAGCTCTCCACCTGCCTTTCACGGTTACTCTGCGATTGCAAACAAATCGCCCATCCTTACCTGAGATTGCATGATGCCGCTATGGGCATTCTGTCTGACACCGTAAGTCGTTATCATCACCAATTGTAATTATTCTTGATTATGCAAACTTAGGTGCGGAAACGCTATATTTTGTTCAGTTTCCGCATCGAAATATATCAAATATATACCAGTAGAGAAGAAGGTTCGCCATCAACGTCTGTTGCTTCAATAATCGGCCCTTTAACAATAATTTTTTGCAATGATATAGAAGTTGGCACGGGTATGCTCATAATAACCGCAACGCGGTTACCGCTCAATAGCCGTGGGTCGGCACGACCTGCGGACAAGGTGTTGTAGCAATCATCCAACCCTGGAGGGGTTGCCCATCAATATTTATGGGGGCACGCCTTCAGCGTGCATATTTATGATTAATACATTCTCCGCAGGTCGATGACCTGCGGCTACTGAGCGTTGACGCTTTCAGCATCATATGCCAACTCCTATATTATTGCCTTAATTATAGATTTTGTGTTCCGTAAAGAACAAATAATATTAAAATCTGTTTTGTATGTACAACATTTAGTAACTAATGTTTCAGAGATAGTTGACGCTAAAGATCCAGGCAGTTTGGAAAACACAATGACTACGAAAAGTACCCCAGTTGTATCTATGAAAAAATCTCTTATTGAGGCTTTCTCCTAAGGTTGTCTATATACTCACCCACGATGCCTACAGGATCGCTGGCATTCACGGGATACCATCCGGCTGAGGAGTCTTCGCCCGAATCATATATCTGCTTACCTGCCTTATTATAACAAATCACCTGCCTGACCATGACGAAGTTATACTCCTCGTCGAACAATGCCTTCGTCTTCGTTGTCACCACTGGTGTTCGAATGCCTAATAGGCTGGCAAAATGCATCTGCCAGTCAGCCGTATGATACACGGCCTTCACCCAAACGATGTGCTCACCGTTTTTCTTCGTGGTGATATTCGTGTTGTAAGATATGGTTACGATCTCATCCTTGCTGATAGTCTTCCAAGGGTTCTTCACTGCACCCTTTTGGCTTTGTGCAGAGATCGTGGTACATATCATCATGAACATCATCAAGAATATTGTTATTTTCGCTTTCCTGTTCTTCATATAGCCTTATCTATATCATTTACCCTAACAATTACTTCTATTAACTCTGTCATAATAGTAAGCAGCCACACCCCCGAAAGAGGATAGTGGCTGCCGATAACCATAAGTATTAAGGTTTCACAACCTAAAAAAGAATGCTAAAAAAGAATGATCTATTCTTCAACATCAGGAATTTCCTCAACGACTTCCTCGAAGGCTTCACCCAATGCTTTAAGTGTAGAGGCCAGTGTATCTGCAAATTCGCTGTAGTCCATATCCTGCAACTGGTCGGTAACCTTCTTTATAGGTTCACCGATACCTTCTTTCACATTGCGGTATTGTTCAATGTCGATCTGGTTCACATCCAGATAGCCATAAACCACAAACACATGTGTACCTGTGTTAGCAACGAAATAAGAAGCGTCACCTACGTTTACAATGGCCGCATTCGGGTTCTCTTTTACCACCTGTCCTAAGGTCTTCACCTTATTGATGATGGCACGTGTCAGCTGTCCGCTCTTACCCATCAGGGCAACACTTGTCGGAATATCCAAACCAATCTGGTTCGGCTTAATGCTCTTGAAGTGATAGCCTGAATCATCGCCTTCAGCAAGGTTCTCATCGAAGGTGGATGATACCGTCATAGCGATATTCTCACGGGCAAGACCAGCAGAGATGACCGACTGCAAGGCATAATCCTCTGCATCTTTCTGAACGGTTGCTGCATCCATCTCCTCGTCTTCAGCCATGTTAGCCAGTGCTGACGTCATGGCATCAGCGGTCATATTAAGGTTCAGGTCGAGGAAGCCGTCTTTTGTCAGTTTCAGAGAACTGATGATGTTATCGAAGTCGAAATATTCATTCTGTACGGTAGCGTCGCCCATGGCCCGGTTGCTGACTGCATACACATCCTGCTTCACCTTCAGGTCCTCACCCTGTGTATTGATGAAGATCCAGTTGTTGGCGCTCTCCTGTACAATGGCATTGGCACCCATGAACGGCAGCACGTTCATATACTCATCCTTGCCGATCTGTTTCTCGTTGATGTCCATCAGCTGATAACCAGCCTTATCCTTGTCAGCCTTGGCAAAGAACAGCGTACTGTTAGCAAATACGATATCCGCATAGCGTGGACGGATCAGCACATTGCCATCAAAGTCCATCACGCCCTGTTGATCACCGTCGGTATATATAAACTGCTTACCCTGGATAGCCTTGATACCCTTCACCTTGTCAGAGGGTTTCAGCACCCAGTCACCGTTCTGATCCACCAGGCCCACACGGCGTGAGCCGTCGCCAGCCTCATCGGTCACCACCATCACGCCACTCTGGAAGATACCGTCAGTCAGTTTAAACTTGCTTGACTTCATCGTTCCCAGTTCCTCACCTTTTGTAGAGAGGATGGTATATGTCACCTGATCCAGGTCACCGTCTTGCAAGTACTTCTCCTGTTTCTTATGCACGGCCAGCATCTTACCCTCGTTGGCAGGATAGATCTTCAGGTAGTCAGGCTCCACCACCACGTCACCGTTCGGGTTGATACATCCATAGTACTGGTCCACCTGGAAGATTGCCACCCCGTCTTTGAAGTTCGTGCACGATGAAACCACCTTGCCGTTGACCTTATCCAAGGTAAACTTCACATTTCCATCCACATCGATAAACTCAATCTGCTTGTCTTTCTGTACTACAGGAGCCACATTCTCCACGAACACGCCAGCCTGCGAATACTCATCGCCAATCTGCTTGGGCTTAGCCTCGGCGGTGTAAAGCTCCCACAGTCCTTTGTTGTTCTTCACGAAGAAACGGTCGTGCATCACCACGGTAGGCATTTGCTTATACTCATCGGTCAGCAGTGCCTGTCCACTGGCATCTATCAGACCCCAGTTTGATTTCTCACTCTCTTGGAACGGCACATACTGTATGCCACCACCTTTCTCTTGGTTGCAGGATGCCAATGCCAGCACCGCAACAGCAGCTAAAAATAATTTTTTCATCTTATTCATTATCTTGATTTATAGTTTCCTCTTTTTGTTCAGGCGCAATGAACTTCACCGGCACGGTATATTCCACGCGCACCTTCACACCGTCCTGTGTGGCAGGAGTCCACTTCGGCATCTGCTGCAGAACACGTACGGCCTCAGCCTCCAAGGCAGGATGATGCTCGTCGAGTACCTCAAACTCGGTCGTTGATCCGTCTTTCTCCACCACGAAACTCACCTGAACGATACCTTCAGCCCGTTCTGCCAGAGCATCCTCCGGATACTGCATGTTACTCTTGATAAACTCCATCAGCGCACTCACACCTCCGGGATAAGTCGGCATGTGCTCCGCACTCTCATAGATCTCATTGTCTTCCACGGCCGGTTTCGTCTTGATAGGCTTCGCTCTTGGTGCCATGCGGCGTTTCACGATGACCTTAGCCACCTCTTTCTTTTCAGCACCTTCCTCATCAGGCTTTGCCGTGGTGGTAGGCAGTGTCGGCAGTACACCGGGATGTGGTTTCTCCGCTGTCGTCTCCGAGTTTACAGGCTTAACTGTCGTGGGTAGCGTAGGCAGCACACCGGGGTGAGCCGTTGAAGTAGTCTTCACGGTACTGCTTGCAGGTGTCTGAGTATCGCTCTTACTGCTCTTTTTTGATGTCGGCAGCGTAGGAAGTGCACTGTCTGCCGCCTTCACTTTTTTCTTCTTCTCCTTTTTCACCGTACTCTCCGTAGGAGTCTCAGTGGTTGCCTTTTTCTTGGTGGGCAGGACGATCTGCGCTTGCATAGCTGCTGTCCCTATCCATGCCATCAGGCATATCAGAATCCATTTTTTCATGTTATATATATTAAATGTTTAGAGTCAAGAGAGTTATACTGCCCCGTTAAGGACTTCCCTCCTCCTCCTTGGGGGAGGTGGAGGGGGCTTTTATTTGATTCTCAATTTCTTTCCGTTTACGATATAAACGCCAGCAGGTAACTGCTTCAGAGTCTCGTCCAACTCACTCTGTGTGTTAGCCTTCTTCACCAATTGACCGTTCAGGTTAAATACCTTGTGGAGACCATCCTTATTATCTGCCGACGGTATCTCATCAATACCTGTCGTCTCAGTGAACTCAATGAAGAATGCACGCTTGGCATTGTTAGCATCTGTAGTCATATAAGCCTCGAAAGGACTCACCGCACGCAGATCGCTCACGAAAGCACTACCCTCTGTGTAACCACCAGCCTCAGAGTGATAGCTGTTGTTGACGTTCAATGCATAAACACCAGACGCTTTCTCCTGTGCACAGAAAGCAGGGATGAATGTCTTGCCGTTGCTCTTTGCTGTGGTCACAGAACTGCTAACGGGCACCTTAACATTGGTTGCCGAGAAGGTAATGTTGCCCGAAAGATTGAATGATGAATCATAATCGCTGTTGTTTGGCATACATATAATATAAGGTGTATTCGCCTGAATGCTTGTGGCACGGGTAAATCCACTGCTGCTCAGATTGCACAACCAGAATGGTTTTGCATCAGAAGTGCTGGTCCAAGCACCGAAAGGAAGGAGTTTACCCTTTGACTTATGGGTGATCTCGCCCACCGTAAATGGTAGGGCTATCGTCTCCCAACCTCTTGCCTGACCATCAAGCCCTGATGTCATCCTATAGTTGTGAGTATAGCTGATCTTTTCTGCCGTAAACTCTCTGGGGCAATAGAAGTTATTGCTGCTGCTTGCGTCAGACAGCACAATCTCTTTAGCAGTACCATTAACAATGACATTTCTTATATTTGATGGTGCGTAACTTGCATCTTTTGTATAAAAGAGCATGTTAGCAGTATTCCCATTAACAATATAATTGGGCATAGTAAAGTCCGCATCCCAGATAATAGCTGAAAGTTTGGGACAATCATAGAAAGCATGGTCATTTATCTCAGTCACACTATTAGTAATTGTCACAGAGGTAATAGATGTGCAGCCTTGGAATGCATTTTCATCAATCACTTTCACACTATTAGGGATGATAACAGATTTCAAGTAGCTACAGTATCGGAATGCTCCAAATCCTACACTATCAACACCATTAGGAATTACTAAATCTATAATCTCCGTGTTTTCATCGCTATAAAGATGATGAGCGTAATGTAAAGGAGAATCCACACAACATGACTTTGACCAATCTGCTAAATTCTTGACTATTACTTTTTTAAAATTTAAGCACCCTACGAATGTTCCTTTTTTTATTTTACCATACCAGTATTTATCAGACTCCGGTGCACCACCAAACATCTTAACGCCTCCATCAATAGTAATCATTGAAAGGTTTTTACAATCGACAAAAGCTCCTGCTTGAATCTCTGAAACATTGTACGGAATAACAACTGATACTAAGTCCTCACATCCTACAAAGGCAGTAAAACCTAAAATACTAACAGAATTGGGAATTACCGTATTCTTACATCCAGAAACCAATGTATTCGTTGATTTTTCAATAATAGCATTACAGTTGTCACGAGAATCGAAACTTTCGTTGCCACTTTCAACTAATATAGATTCTAGGCTGTTACATCCTAAAAATGGGTTACAATAAAACGTTGTATATTTACCTGATGAACCATACATTACCCAATATATGGAATTTACCGATTTTGGTATTACAATACTTTTCAAGGCTTTACAATTACCGAATGCATAGCTACCAATTTCTTTCAGATAATCAGGCAACTTTACTGATTTCAAGTTAGTACATTTATCGAATGCATATTCTCCAATACTTTCCAGACCATAAAAATACTGAAACTCGTCAAAAGAAGTGATATCAGTGTTGTTCCTGAACACCTGCTGGACTGAAGATACAGCTGCAGCTTCAGCATAGCTTAGCTCGCCGTCACCATTCGTATCCCAGTTCTTCACGCAAATCTCTTTCACTTTCGCATCGGCAAAGACAATTGCCTCATCTGGATTTTGCAGGTCAGATATGATGTAATTTTTCCAAACATCAGCTGATTGATAAGCCTCCTTGTATCCTTTCGGAACAAAGATTATGACATTACTCGGAAAAGTAGATGAATCTATTTTAAATGGTGTTGTAGATTCTACATTTATATATTTCAAGCCGTCAATACCATTGAATGCTCTTTGACCAATACTCGTCACGCTGTTAGGAATAATCACGGAAGTCAGACTGATACACTGATAAAAAGCAAAATCCTCAATTTGGGTCACAGAATTAGGAATAGTAACAGATGCCAGACTGCTACAGCCTAAAAAAGCATAATACCCTATCGAAGTCACAGAATTGGGGATGGTAACAGAGGTAAGACTGCTGCAATATCTAAAAGTCTCCTCACCTATCGAAGTCACAGAATTAGAAATAGTTATGGACGTCAGACTGCTACAGTTATAAAAAGCAGATGTTCCAATTGATGTGACTGAATTAGGAATAGTTATGGACGTCAGACTGCTACAGTCATAAAAAGTATAGTTTCCTATCGAAGTCACAGAATTAGGGATGGTAACAGAGGTAAGACTGCTGCAACCTCTAAAAGCAGATGCTCCAATTGATGTGACTGAATTAGGAATAGTTATGGACGTCAGACTGTTACAGTCATAAAAAGTCCCCTCACCTATCGAAGTCACAGAATTAGGGATGGTAACAGAGGTAAGACTGCTGCAACCTCTAAAAGCAGATGCTCCAATTGATGTGACTGAATTAGGAATAGTAACAGATGCCAGACTGCTACAGCCTAAAAAAGCATAATACCCTATCGAAGTCACAGAATTAGGAATAGTTATGGACGTCAGACTGCTACAGTTATAAAAAGCAGATGTTTTTATTGAAGTCAGTCCTGTAAAATACTGTAACTCATCAAAGGTCTTTATACTTGAATTATTTGAAAAAAGAGTACCCAAATTCTTTACCGCCGCAGCTTCTGTTTTACTGAGTTCCCCGTCTCCATTCGTGTCCCAGTTCTTCACACATATTGCCTTCACTTCTTCATCGGCAAAGGTGATGTTATCACACCACGCCAAGAGTGGCATGGCTAACAAAATATGAATTATAAATATTTTTTTCATAATACTTTTTAAACTTATTATTTCAATGTAAAGTGTAATCTAAGAAAAAAGGGTCTTCCACCTGCGCTTTGTTTTAGTAGTGCCTTTAATAGGGTTTACCTGTATCGGCTCCTGTATTTGACCAGTTACAGGATTATACTTTTGGATAGCTTGAGAAAAGCAACATAAGATGTCTTCAATCTCAAGACTTGAAAGTGAAGGAAAGAATGAAGAGAAACAATTGGTCGGCTTTCTGTATCCAACTCTTCTAGAGAGTAAAGCTCTTGCAGCCTTGTTAACTTTATTAGTACATGTATGAAGATAAACATAAGACTGAGGGAAGATTTGGTTTTTATATAGGTACCCAATATGCTTTGCAGTGTCATAAAGGGTAACGAGACCTATACCGTTTATAGAACCAATTAATTTTTTAATAGCTTCATACAACTCTTCAAAATCATTGAATTGTTCGCACAAAGACAACGATGCATCGAAGAGTGAACTACATTTTCCATCTTTATTAACGAATTGACCATTCAACAAGTTGTTAACAGCTTCTATTACTGAACTTTTCTTAACACACCACTGATGTTCATTAGTATATAAGCCCCGGACACATTTTTCCAGGACACGTTTAATATGTAATATCCGATCACCTAGAGGAATTGTTATGGCTTTCTTATAATCTGAAAGAATCTCGTTCATTTCGTTGCACATATCTGGACAACTACTCTTATATTGTGAAATGATGTCGTTTATTGTCATAACAAAATATTATTATTTTTGATTATTACCTAATTCTTAACTAAGTCCATAATTGGGCATTCTTTTTTACAGTCAACTACTTTAATATCCTTATTACAGGAAGAAGAACATAAGAAACGATACTCTAGCATGTATTCTACATATTTCTTTTTTTGCTTGTCTTCATAATCATAATTATTGCCATAACAGATTAATATAACAATAAGTAAAAAATATAGCTCCAACCCAGCACAGAGACTCGCTTTTTGAAAAAAAGAAGAACTATCATAATACTCATAAACATTACAAATAATTTTAAATAACAAAGTAGAAATTATTATGATTTCAATCCCCAAAAAGATCTTAATGAATTCACCAAATAAACCTTGGCACAAACCATGCTCTCCAAACTGTAAATGCTTCCTCAGATCCTCAATAGATTTAAAAGGAGTATAGTTTGAAGGAAATAATCTATGGTCTAATTTCTCGGGTTGTTGATGATAGTATTTGTGTCTTATGGAATATGTAACAAATTGTTCAAATCGCTGATGATATCCTTGATACAAACAAATATGTTTCATAAATGCAATAACTATAAAAGATGCCATTGCTGCAAATACCAGAGCATCCATAGAATACAACTCTGTACATTTACTATACATCTTCCCGAAATCAAAATGCAAAGAGGAATGAATAAAGATATAGCCATATCCTCCAAACACAGCTATCAAAGCTGCAAAAAGAGTTATGATGCTACTCAAATTACTATTATTGTTAATAGCATATTGCTCATGCAATTGGCTCTCTAATTCTTGTTGCATTTCTTTATCTGTACTATTATTCCTCATAAAAACAGCTTTTCGAATAATAATCGTTTAACCATCGTACTAACTTTAGAAAAGCCTTTACCACCCTTGCTTTTTACTATAACTCGGTTTGCCATTATCATCCTCACCTGGGATGTTGGTTGTGGTGAAAGTTCTCATTTCACTTGTATAGCTTGTCCCAATGACAGAGGTTGCATAGGCACGGATATAATAGGTGGTTTTCTTTGATAAGCCAGTCAGCTTCACAGACTTTGCAGCTTGATTAGCAGGGCTGGAAGATGTCACTTTAGAATCGTTAATGGTAGGATTCTTGTTGGAAGTGCTGTAACAGATACCACATTCTGTAATTGCTTCCTTAGAAGTAACTTCAAAAGTACAAGATGCCTCGGAGAACGTAACGCCAGAATAATTCAACTTGCTGACTTCAGGTAAGGGGCCTCCGTTCTGCGTTACAGCCAGAGTTTCAGTCTTATTGCCACAAGTAATCTTTACATTGGCTGTTCGCTTGTCTGCAGAATTATTCTGTGTCACCTTGACCGTTATATTCTCGTTGTTTGAACCTGATGACTTACTGACGGTACACCAATCCTGATCGGATGTGACTGTCCAAGATGAGTTTGACGTTATGGCAATAGTTTTTTCTTCTGCCTTATATTCAAACGTTAAAGTCATAGGCGAGACTGATAATTTAAGATCTGCTCCTCTCTGTGTAACCGATATTGTACGGGTAAAACCGCCACCTGTCACGGTAATGGTAGCTTCGCGGGCCGTAACAGTATTCTCCTGTGCGGAAAGGGTAAGTGTTGCATTGGCGTTACCCGACATAGGGTTGATAGTAAGCCATGAGGCAGAACAAGACACTTTCCAGTCGCAGTTGGCTGTGATGTTCACCGTCTGCTGCGAGGCAGCAGACTCGAAGGTGATGCTGGAGGTGCTGACAGCCAGACTGTTCTTGTTGATAACAGGGCCGTCATCATCACCGCCACCGCCACCGCCGCAGTTAACGAATGAGAACGAAAGAATAAAAGAGAGCAGGAATATGATATACTTTTTCATGACTTATACAGATTTAGAAGTAAACGATAGCACCGGCAGCGAGGCCAAAGCCTTCGGTGAATGACTTGAATTTACTATCGGCACTGAGGAACTTATAGTTGTCGTCCTTAGACAGTCCGAGGTCGTACTCGGGTGTGAGGTGCACCTTCAGATGACGGTTGAGGTCGAACTGCAGACGGGCAGAGAGGGTGAGCGAGGCAGTCTTAGAACTCTTATAGTCATCGTAGCTGGTAGATACGATGTCGGCCTTCTTGCCACGGTACATGTTGTAGGCAAAACCAACCTGCGGGATGACAGAGAAGAAATTGCTAAGATCAACCTGATAGCCATAGCGGATGTATGGACGGATAACGGAATAGGCATAGCCCTCACGCAAGTTACCACCGTTGTCATAGACAAAGAGGTCGTCTGTCTTGTTCACGCCGAACAGACAGCCTAACTCGATGTTGTGATGCTTGAGGTTGAAACCCACACCGAGTGATGGTCCCATGATGCTCATGGCACTGAAGGCGGCATTGACATAGACCACGCGTTCACGGCCTTTCCTGTACTCAGCCAGTGCTTCTGGGGTGATGACGATAACTGCATCATAAACGGTCTTGGCCTCGATGTCAACGGGGATACGGTAGTCGCGCAACACGCCGAATACGGTATGGCGGATGGTCACCATCTTGGTCTTCTGAGGAACATACAACTGGATCTCTCCTTTCTTGCGGATCATACGTACAACACCAAGGTTGGGCTCGAATTCGAAGTTGCTGTCCTGCACGGTGAAGCGGATGAGGGCGCACTCGTCGCCGTTGTTATCCTTGACGGCGGCACTGGCGGCCGTAAGGTCGAAGAGGTTCTCTTTGAACTTGGTTACCTGAAAGTCCTGTGCGTTGGCTGAGAGGACGAAGAGCAGCATCAGCTGCATGATGGCGAAGCGGATATAAGTTGTTTTCATTGTATATACTGTTTTAATGATTAATGATAAGTTTATGGTTTATAAAACGAAATCGCTGAGTGTAAAGACATCGTTGGGGTTGAGACGCTGGCCTTTATCCTTATCAATCCAGTCGGGCTGCCAGGTACGCACATGGATCTTCGGGGCATCCTCATTGGTGAAGTCCCAGATCATAAAGACAATACCCTCGTCGCTGTAGCGGTTGGTGTTCCACTCCTGATGGAGGGTAACGCCATAGACATTCGCTTTGGTGGGATGAGCCACCACCTTGATATCGTCGAAGTTCACCTTGATATACTTAGCTGCCTTGAAGGCATTGCCGAGGTTAGTAAGGTACTGCTGCTTAGTCTGTTTCTTGTAGAGCACCTTGTTGCCCTGCGGGAAGAGATCGCTCTTCTCGACCTTCACCACACGACCGGTGATGATAAGGGCATCATCGGAGAACACCTGCTGCAAGAAGGGCATGTCCTTCATGTTGTAGGCTGTGCGGAAATGCTCCACATAGTCGAGGATCTGCATGCGGCGACGGATGTCGGAGATCTCACTCTTGTTCTGCATCACCTTGGCATACATGTTCATGCCGATGGTGAAGAAGAAGCTCACAATGGTGCCTTTCTTGTCGAAGTTGATGACGGCCTCCTGATAGTCCTCGTCAATCTTCTCACCAGCCAATGGGGTAAGTACCAAGGGGATGTTACGCACCTGATAGCCATTGCTGGTGGTGAGGCAACGCTCCACAATGTCACTCTCCTCGCAGAAGAAATGAACGTTCATCCAAAGCATGTCGATCTGTTGCTGAGCCTCGGTGGTGATGACCGACGCATCATAACGGATGTCGCGGTTTTCACGCTGGGCAGCATTCAGTGCAGATAACAGAGATGAGACGTGTTTCTCCATCTGAGTTTTCAATTCTGCGGAAGCCACACCGTCGTTGATGCTGAATTTCACATCGCCGGCAGCGTTCGCTTTTACCACAAATGCCATCACTGTGAGTGACAGCAAAATGATTTTACTGATTGTTTTCATATTATATCGTTTTTTATTATTCGTCTAAGATAAACCAGAAAGCACCGCAGCCTTTATAGGCTCTCTCAGTGTCATCCTTCCCCGTCCGGAGATTCTTTCTGCTATCGGTACCTTTTCCAAGGATAGCCCGGATATTGGCATCGGTATCATATATAATAAGGTAGCACTCCTCAGGATTCTTCATCGTGGCATATTTGCCATAGCTCTTTATTTTTCCTTCAAAACGGAGGGGCTCAATGGTCTTTTCCAGATCGTAGAAAGAGGTGAGCTTGAGGAGCTTCTCCAGCGCATCATTCTTCGGTTTGGTCGGTACGACCTTTTTCGGTTCTTCCTTGATGACAGTTGCCGGGGTTACAGGATTGGCCTGAACGACAGGTTCTTCCTTTTTCTCTACTACGGGTTTGGTGATCGGCTCACTCTTATTGATCTCTATCGTAAGGGTCTTACCCTTCTGGGCCTTCAGGTTCTTGGTACTGACATAGACGAAGGCACGTATCATGTTATGGCGTGACAGGATGATGGTGTCGGCCACCTCGAAGATTTTCGAGGCCGTGACACTGGTAATCTTACTGTTCTTGGCTGCCGCCCAGTTCTTGATCTCTGTCTCCAGCAACTCATAGGCGAGTTGCAGGGCAGCCTGTTTGTCATTCATAGTGGCTTCGCCGTAGAGATACTCAGCGTCGCGTTTGATACGGTTAACCTCTTCCATGCTGGTCTGTGCCATCATCGTGACAGCAATGAACAACAGGGAGATAGTGGAAATGATTTTTTTCATTATTCGTATAGCTTTTTTTCTTTATTCTTGTTCTTTTGATACTTGGCAAATATATTCCTCACATTATGCATCGGAATGAACGTCTCCAACTGTGCTTCTATCAGTCCTTCCTTCTTTTCAATGACTGTCAGAGGAATGTTGACAAAGAGCACATGGTTGTAATTCTCTGCATTGTTGACAGCAATAACAGATGCCTTGATGGTATTATTGTTAATTGACTCAGCGCCATAGTACAACTCACAGCCATTGTTCTTACAGTAAGCGATCCATTTTTGTAGGGGCACTTCAAAGTATTTCTTCTTATAACCGTACATCGTCTGCCTGACTTTTAACCGACAGTTGTATTCTGCATCAGCACTGAGCATCATGTTTGCAGCCGACTCAAGAGGATGGGAAACATCGGTGAGCAGATGATAAGCGCCCCCCTGTTGCTGGTAATAGAGGGTGGACGTAAGTTGATCATTCAGGTAGGTTCCTCCCTTCTTAATGAAATAATTTTTCTGAACGGTAGGGGTGAGTATTTCTTGACTTACTTTCTGTCCCGTTCGGATCATAGCAGAAAGGATATCCATCTCTACATTGTTTTCCCCCTCAATCTTGTTCTCACCGCTGATAAGTTCATGCTCAGCAGGAAAAGACACAGTAAGAAATGGCTGGCCGTTTCGTGTCCATGTCGCTACATACCGATATAGTTCACTGTTATAGGTAAAGGCATCGTCCGGACGAAGTGTGGCAACAGTAGCACGGGAGCCTTTCTCGAACTTGAAACGATCCTCACGAAGCATACGCTCAGTGGGACGGTCAGCCTCAGGATAATCCATCTGGAGAAAATATCGCTCAAGGAAATTGAGGATGGGAGTGGCGGCAATCGCTTTCAATTCGTCGGTGAAGAGATGGTAGCCTAATGTCGTTATCTGATTGCCTGTAACTGTCACCTTTATCTGACGGCCGTTTATCGTCTGCATGTTTTGTCCTTCGTGCAGGGAATCTGTATTCAAATGTAGGACTGTAGCTAACTTCTGTAGTTTCTTAGAACGGAAGGTGGGCGCTGCATCCACAGTGGAAAGTGAAAGCAACATCAATAGAATGATCAGACAATAGGTCAATAGTAGATTTTTTTTCATCTTTACGTTTATCTCTGTTTAATATCAAAGGAGAAGATTTCTTGATTATCTCATTGAAACAGGACACACAGAGTGTGAGCCTCCTGACATTCCTCGTCAGTAGGTCGTGGAATACCCGTAAGTTAAAGAATGAAAATCAGCTCACACCTATATCGCATAGCGTGTTTCCGCTGCGGAAACACAACATATACAATAGGATCAGCTTTCATCTTTTGCCTAACTTACAGAAATTTTCCACGTTTCCTGACAGGCTTTAGAATAAGCTACCTCTGCATGCTGCGGGATTTCTCCCCCACAGCAAGTGCATTTTCATGCATTTGCAAATATACAACATTTCTTAGAAAAAACAATGCAATACAGTGAAAAAGTTTTGCCTTTTACCATTTTGCAAGCCTCTGGCGGGGACAGGCACCTTGGAGAGCCAGTCCCCGAGATTTTCCTTTTCGCAAATGTTGCCGCGGTGTGAGCTGAATTTGGGTTGCACAGCGCTATGTGCGAGTCACCACGCTATAACGCTGCAAAAATATAATAAATATTCTGAATAATTTGGTCCAAATTAGTCCTTTTTAGCGTTTATTGCAAATATGAAAAGATACCTGCGATTCCATTTGTTCTTTTGATCAGTACGCCAAATGAAAGTTTGCAAGATGCTATGCCCCATTCAATAAACCATATATTAACGACTCTTTCTTATAATTATCCAAATCGGATAATCTTTTTTGGATAATCCCCTGCCTGTCTTTTTAAGGTGCAAATAAGTCGTCCATGATGACTTCTGACTGGACTATACCACTATGAAGATTGTGAGCCACACCGTATGTCGTGATGAACGTATGCTGAATTGAACTCTTGTCATCCCTTTCAGTTTTGTAGCGCCAGCCAGATGGGGCGACCTGCTCATGCTTGCGACCAATAATAATGCTATATTCCATTGTGCGGCACCGTTTATGGGTGCAAATATATAGTTTTTTTATTGGAAAAGCAATAGATGCTATCTCCGTAACACTATTATTTAACATATTTAAGGATGAAGAATACCGTATAGTATCTCCGTAACCACTAAAAATTGTATATTTAAGGATAAAACATCACGCCTTGTGCTTTGGTCCAAATTGGTCCTTTTTAGCGTTTATAGCAAATATGAAAAGATACCTGCGATTCCATTTGTTCTTTTGATCAATACATCAAATGAAAGCTAGCATGAAACATTATTTTGGCAATAATATAGTAAGTATCTTTTTCATTTTAGAAATTCTTAACCAACCATAAGGCGAAGAACAGATCGTAAACCTTGTAGATACCCTTATCCTGAGTGAGCAACCCTTTGTCTATCAATGCGGGGATGGCGGACTTCACGGAATTGGGTGA